>WYEB01000098.1_pt1 | contig 37785 bp, 30 predicted proteins | sample 6343061 | NCBI WGS metagenome assembly WYEB01 (sample SAMN13812332, study PRJNA600296) | hot springs metagenome | biome: ENVO:00000051; feature: ENVO:00002007; isolation source: sediment sample from Evening Primrose shelf | place: USA: Yellowstone National Park, Evening Primrose Hot Spring ... | reverse complement strand
CTTCTAGGCATGATCATAGAGAAGTTGTCAGGCGTCAAATACGAAGAGTATGTTAAAAAAAGAATTTTAGAGCCTCTTGAGATGAGAAGAACATATTTCTATAAAAATGATGTTGATAAAGATCCTAATGTTGCAACTCCATATGTGATTGATCGTGACGGCAATTTAAAAAGATCAGTATTTCCCTACGGCATAACAGCTGACGGAGGTCTTCTAAGTAATGTTCGAGACCTCTCTAAATATATAATGATGTTGATAAACAGAGGAAGATCTGGCGGCAGAGAGATTGTGAGTAGAGAAAGTATTGAGGAGATGGAGAAGATCCGTATAGAGACTCCCGGAGGATATTTCAGAGGAGAAGGCTATGGACTAGGTCTGAGAATAATATCAGATTTCTTTGGGAGGAAACTTGTTGGTCACGGAGGATCTGTCCATGTATATAATGCTTACCTAGGATATATACCTAGTGAGAGAATAGGAGTTTCAGTATTGACAAACGCGCCTGGATACTCACCAACATTCATAGGCCAGTATGCTCTCGCACTTATGCTGGGAAGAGATCCTGAGAAAGAGCTTGTTTATATTCTTCATGAGAGAGTTTATGAGAAGCTTGTTGGAGATTATGTAAGTTATAAAGAGACTATGAAAGTGAAGATTGAGAGAAGAGGTCCTCTGCTATATATAACTTTTAGAGGAAAATATGTTGTCTGGGATATTCCTCTCGTCCCTGAGAAGATAGGTGAAAACGAGTATGTCTTCTATTCACCTAGTTTAGGAGCTAAAACTCCGGCGGTCTTTTATGAGAGAGATGGAAAGATTGAGATGATCTATGAGAGATATAAATTTGTCAAAAAGATCTAAGGATTAAACATCAGATTTTTATATCTTCTGTCTTATTCTTGGATTCATATATTCCTCTATTGCGAATCCTATTAATGCGAAGCCTGTTCCTAATAATGCTATAAACAGTCCTGGAACAAAGATCCATAGCCATAGATCTAGTTGTAAAGCATAGGAAGCCTGGGCATGTCTAAGGATCTGCCCCCAGCTTTTGACAGTAGGATCTCCAAGACCTAGAAAACTTAGGCCGGCCTCGGTGAGTATTGCTGAGGTTGCCCCCATGACAATATCTGCTAATATTATAGGTGTTAGACTGGGGAGTATATGAATAAACATTATTCTCATGCCGCTGGCTCCTAAAGCTCTTGCAGCCTCAACATATTCTCTACTTCTAAGGCTCATCACTTGAGCTCTGAACACTCTTGCTCCTCCAGCCCATCCGAAGAATGCTAATATAAGAATTATATTAAGAAGACTAGGACCTAGATATGCTGCCAGTATAATTATGAGAGGAAGCGTAGGCAGCGCAAGCATTATATCTATTGCTCCAGAGATCAGTTCATCAATGACGCCTCCTTTATAGCCTGCCAACAATCCTAAGACAAGTGCTATTAAAGTTGCGATGAAAGGTGCTGTGAGACCTACTAAAAGACTTGTTCTTGAGCCATATAAAACCTCGCTCCATATATCCTGACCAATATCATTGGTTCCCAGCCAATGTTGTGGCGAGGGCGGCTGAAGAGGTTTTCCAACTACTGCATAAGGATCATATGGAGCTATATATGGTGCAAGAATAGCCATAAAGACGAAGAATAATACTATCGAAATTCCAGCGAGACCTTTAGAATTTTTAATAATGATCATGTTTATCGCTTTTATGATGCTCTCTTTCTTAGGCAAAGATCATCTCCTCTCTCCATATCTTATCCTCGGATCTAGAAACATGTATATGAAGTCCGCGGCTAGATTAGCCAGTATGATCGTTACTGACAACATGAAGAATGCAGCGTTCAACACTGGATAATCTTTATATATAATTGATTGATAAATAAGATATCCGAGACCTGGATATGAGAATATTGTCTCAGTGATCACCGCTCCTCCAATTATATAGCCGACTCTTATAGTCAACATAGTGATCGGTGGCAACATAGCGTTTCTAGCCACCATTCTCATGATCTTGTTCTCAGGAAGCCCCATAGCTCTTGATACAAAGACGAAATCTTCGCCTAAAAGATCTATCATGGTATTTCTTGTTATAAGCGTGTAAGAGGCGTAGGCTGTTAATGTGACTGCGAGAACAGGCAGAGCAAGATGTCTTAACACATCAACTACATAATCAAACCATGAATTATACACAGCCCCCGGCGTGAGAGCCTGACTGATTGGGAATAGCCTCAGCTTGTATCCCAAGAAATATTGAAGCAAGAGAGCAAGCCAGTAATATGGTATAGCATATACTATCACAGCTGACAATGTTATAAGTGTGTCAGAGATCTTGCCTCTTCTCCATCCAGCTAATATGCCTAGAAGAATACCTGTCAAACCTACTGTGACTGTTGTCGTGCCCTGAAGAAGAAGAGTCCATGGAAGTCTCTCCATAACAATCTCATAGACAGTTCTGGGATAATACTGATAGCTATATCCCCATTGTCCTGTGAAAAGACTTTTTATATATGCTATAAACTGCTCATATAATGGTGCGTCAAGCTTCCACTCTTTTATCAATATTTCTACAGTGGCGGCAGGAAGATTATATTGATTAGCAAGTATTGAGGCGGGATTTCCAGGCATAGCTCTTGGAAGAATAAAATTTATAATGAGAATTATAAAGAATACCACGATAGATCTTATGATCCTTTTATATATATAAGGATTCATATACAAGCCCTCTTTATAAAAAAAGATTATGTTAAATATATTCAAAAAATATTTATTTTCTTCTCATAAGATAGACTGCTAGACCTATGATGATTATTACCAACACGACAATCACAGCGATTAACACATCTGATGAGATAGATGGTGCCGGAGTTGACACTGGTGCTGTCACAGTCTGAACAACAGTCTGAGCACTCGGCGTTTGTGTCACCACCTGCGTCTGAACAACTACTTGAGTAGCTGTTTGACCAATTATCTGTGTCTGTGTCGTGATCTGTGTCACCACCTGTGTCTGTGTTATGATCTCAGGTTTTTTAGGAGATACCTGTAGTAATGATATCTTGCTCGTCGGGCCCTCAGCCTCGTTCCAATTGACAAATCTATCAGTTCTATATGCTGTCATAGAATACTTGACATATAATGTGAGTACAGGAAGATCTTTTGCTATCAACTCCTGGATCTTATATACAATTTCTCTTCTAGCATTAGGATCCATTGTTGTTCTCTCAAGCTCTAAAAGCTTGTCCATCTCAGGATTTCTATATCTAGCCCAGTTTCTAGCAGCATACTGACCTATTGGCGGAGCTTGTGAGCTGTGGAATCTCTCATATAAATACCAGTCTACATCAGTTGTTATCGACATTCCTATCCCCATGAAACCAATGTCAAAATCTCCGACGCCTTCCAACTGATCAACTGTGCCAAGAGCCTGAGCTGATACTTTCGCGTCAATACCAATTTTCTTAAGCCAGCCTGCTAACAGCTCGGCGCTTCTCTCAAACTCTGTTACGCCTGATATTGTAAGTATTGTGAAGCTGAGTCTTGTACCGTTCGGCGTCACTCTTATGCCGTCAGGACCTGGTTTAAAGCCTAGACTATCTAATATCTCATTAGCTTTTGTAAAGTTCTGAGGTCTGTAAGTGACGTTTGGATCATACCATATGCCGAATAAAGGCTGTATCCATCCATCAGTTGCTGGCCATGCATATCCTAACATGACTGTGTTCACAAGAGCTTTTTTATCAACAGCATATGCTATTGCTTCTCTGAACTCTCTGATATTAAACGGATATTTATCATTGTTAAAACCTATCCATCTGAGAACTCCAGAGCCGTTTAGAATAACAATTCTTATGTTAGGATCTCTGATAAGCACAGGAACAAGTTCTGGAGCGACTGTAGTTGCTGTTATAGCATCTATATCGCCTCTCTGTAGAGCAAGCATCAGTGTGTCAGTACTCTTGTACAAGATAATTGTTATTTTATCAATCTTAGGCTTGCCCAAGAAGAAATCTGGATTTGCAACCAGCTCTATTGATACACCTGGCGTGTATCTTAAGAATTTGAATGGCCCGCTTCCGATGGGATTATCCATGTTCTTAAACGTCGTAGGATCAACCTGAGACCATATGTGTTCTGGGAGAATCGGTATCAATGCTGAGACATAGAATAATGCTGGTGCAAAAGGTTGTGAAAGCTTGAAGACAACTGTTCTATCATCTAATGCATATACATCACTTATATATTTTCTAAGGTTCCATTTATCAAGTTTATCAGAGTAATTAGATTTCAAGATCAGATTGAAAGTGAACACAACATCTTTTGAAGTGAGAGGATATCCATCATGCCACTTCAGATTAGGTCTTAATTTAAATGTTATAGTCAGATTTTGTGTATCAATAGAATAGCTCTCAGCAAGCCATGGGCCGTAGGTGCCGTTGGTATATACATATAGAAGCGTGTCATATAATAATCCTCTTACAAAACCTGCAGCAGCAAAAGTTCCTATGAGAGGATTGAAATTATCAATCTGATCAGGCATTCCGATCTTAAGCTCTATAATTTGTTGCTGACCACTTACAAACGACATTGCCGAGCCGATTCCTAGTATTATCAGAGAGATTATTATGAGACTTAGAATTTTAAATAATTGATCTCCAGATCTTCTCATAACAATCACAACCGAGTTATTAAAACTGCTTCAGAGTTTAAAAATTAGTCGATAAGTAACTTTTAACAGGGATCTTCACATAGATCATTTGATTAGAAGAATCAGTCTAGAGAGAAGTTGATTAAGGTGTACGCGACATGTCTAACTCCATTGATGAAATCATTGATCCTTATGTTCTCATCTGGAGCATGAGCTCTCGAGCCGTAATAGCCTACCCCAGCCCCGGTCATAGGTATTCTCAATATATTTGTGAAAAGATAGATAGGTCCTGACCCGGCTGAGAGAGGAGTTATGACAGGAGGCTTCTTATAAACCTCTTCGGCAGCCTCAACAGATTTTCTCACGATCTTCTCATTAATCTTTGTATAACCTGCGGGATAAGAGCTGTGAATTATATACTCTATATCTGTGAAGCCTAATCTCTCAAGATACTCCTTTAATTTATCAAAGATCTTCTTAGGATCTTGGCCTGGAACAGGTCTTATATCAATTTTCACGCCAGCAGTTGATGGCACAATAGTCTTGCTGCCTCTGCCTGTGTATCCAGAGTATAGTCCTGAGACGTTTAGAGAAGGTCTTGTGTAAAGCTCTCGAAGAGCCTCCAAACCTTTTAATCCTCTCACAAACTCTTTAAGCCCAAGCTCGCTCTTCATCTCCTCAAGCTCTTCATAATCAAGTTCTCTAATGATCTCTTCAGACTCTCTTATAAAATCCTGATCAATATCATCATAGAAGCCTGGGACAAGTATAGATCTGTCTTCTCTCTTCAGATATGTAAGCAGTCTAGCCATTCTCCAGACAGGATTAGGGATCAGAGGAGCATTCCCGCTATGAACATCTCTAGAAGCTCCTCTAATGATCAGCTCTATATAAAGCATGCCTTTAAATCCTAACGAGATCCCTAGCCTTCCATCTCTACGAAGATAACCTGTCTCCCAGAAGCCTCCATCAGCCTTCAGCCACTCTCTTCTCATCTCAACGATCTTCTCTAAAGTTGGAGAGCCGATCTCTTCTTCACCTTCGATAAACATCTTTATCCTCAGACCCAGCTCATCAATATGTTCATAGATAGAGTCTATTGCGGCTATTCTAGCAACAATATTTCCTTTGTTATCAGCTACTCCTCTTCCAACAAGATGTTCTCCTCTGATATCAAGTTGAAAAGGATTTGAAGACCATTGATCCAAAGGATCTGGAGGCTGAACATCATAATGATTATATATCAAGATCGTCCTAGATCCTCTCCCTATCTCAGCAAGAACCGCGGGATGACCTCCTCCACTGACGATCTCTGTTTTAAAACCTTTTTCTCTCAAAACATCTGAGATATATTCAGAACATTTTCTCATCTCATCTTTAGCATATGCTGAGACAGAAGGTATTGAGACAAGCTCTCTCAAAAGATCTATGTATCTAGAGAGATTTTTTTTTATATACGAAGAAGCCTTCTCCTTGATCAAAGATTTTCTCTCCAAGATCTATCCCTCAAGACTGTCATCTATTAATATCTTAATCAGGATTATATATGGATTGAAAAATCATCTTTTTTTAGCAAATATCTTCTTAGGATCAACCTTATAAAAAACTCTTCCAACGCCATGAAGAAGAATATTGGTTTTATCTAGAAGAGGCCCGTACTCGTCTACAAATCCTTCTAAAACTTTCACTAGAAGAACCTCAAAAACATAGATCCTTGTCTCTCCAACGTCCAGCTTGTTGATTATCTTTGTCTCGTAGATTGCCAACGACCCTTCGAGACCTGGAGGCTTGATCAGTTTGCTCGGCACAGTTTTGATATTATATTTAGATATCTTGTCAACGTCTTCTCCCGACACACTTCCTATATCATAAATCAGTTGATATTGATCAATTGTTGCCACATTTATAGTTGCCTCAGGATGATACTCAAGACATTTATATGTGAAAGTCTCTCTATAGACTGACACTGCTATAGTGGGAGGCTTTTCAGAGACAGGCATGTTCCATGATGCAGGCATAAAATTGATCTTTTCTCCAGGACATAAAGATCCTATGACTATCGTGGGCCTGGGATGAAGAGGTCTATAAAAGACGTGTCTATACTCAACATAGCTCATCACATCACCTCATATATATACTTGAGAGACTTAAATTAAAATAGAATGAAAATGTCTTTTGAGATAGTTTTTGAGATATACTTCAGCACTGCAGAAGAATATATGGGACTTCTAAATGAGCTTGTGACAATTCTACAGAAGCCGGGGGCCAGGATCGTGTTGACCTCGTCAGGACTTGTATATGGAGATGAAAATATTCTCATGAAGATCAATTTTTCAGAAGAGTCTACTCAGAACATCCAGATCTCATTTATAAGAGGATTATTAAAAGCTGTGGGCCGTATAGAATGTAGAGAGCCTGTCAGATGTGTAGATCTGTTTCAACATGTCTATGAGATTATTAAGAATAGAAAAATAAGATTCAGAATAATATAAAAAATTTATCTGTTTTTCTCAACACATCTTCTGAAGAATATCATTGCTGGAAGAAGTATTTTCACAGCATCATCTATAGAGCTTACTATATGACCCATGTCAGGAATTATATGCATCTCAAAACTCTTTCCATTCTCCAGAAGCTTCATGGCAAGCTTCATGACAGGCTTCAGAGGAGTTCTAGTATCATTCTGAGGCTGAATGATACATAAAGGCTTCGAAAGATTCTCAGCCTTAGTTATCGGAGACCTCTCTTTAAGAAGATGTCTTTTGTTGTCAAACAATATGTCTATGAAAGATCTGAATACTGCATCACTTAGATCATACATCTCCTCCCAGTCAGCTACTGCCGCACCAGCGACGCCACATTCAAAAAGTTCTGGCTTGTTGAACATTGTCCAAAGAGTCATATATCCTCCATAGCTGTATCCCATCACAAAAAGTTTTTCACCAAGTTTGTTTTCTAACGCATATTTTGCAGAAGCCTCTATATCAAGAAGATCTCCTCCGCCAGGATCTCCGATGTCAAGCAATCTGAAGCTCTCTCCATAACCTGTCGACCCTCTGAAGTTTGGTGCTATAACGTTAAAGCCCATGGCTACTAGAGATGCTATCATTATGCTCCAACTGTCAGCAACCTCAGACCAGGGGCCTCCATGGATATATACTACACCAGTCTTCGTCTGATCATATATATTGCTTCTAGCTATATACACAGGGATCTTGAGACCATCTAAAGATCTTATGTATGTGAACTCTACATCACCAAATCTCTTCTCAAGATCTTCATCAACTCTTGATCCAATGACCTCTCTATTAACTCCGTTCTCATATATTATTACCCTGGCAGGTCTGTATATGTTGGTATATGTGTAATAGATCCTGTCTTTAAATAGAAACGACCCAAGAATCATTCCTTTCAAAGTGTTTATCTCGACGCCGTTGACAAATATTCTGGATCTTCCTTCTCTCTTTCCTATCACAAGGATCTTATCATTAAAATCTCTCATAAATATATACTCCACAGGATCATATCTCTCAAGATCTTTATTATCAAAAATCTTCTCTCTAAACAATCTAGCCTCTGGATCTAGCTCTACAAGTCTCATCCTGTCAGGATCCTGATAATTTGATTGGAAAAGAATTTTTCTATCACTCAAAATTATAGGAGTTCTATTGACGCTGCCCTCTTTAGGCGTCAAAACCTCTAGATTATTTGTCGAGATATTATATATGAAAAGCTCTGAAGACTTAGGATTCTTCATCAAAACTCCTGAGCCAACAATCAGATCTTCTCTAACATCATTTATAGATGCAAAAGCTGGCATCACAGCAAGTTTCTCCACAGAGTCTCTCTTGATCATATATAGACCTATGTCTTTCATAGTCGCTCCTGTAAAAACAATTTTTTCTTCATCAACTGCGAAACTAAAGATCCTCATAGGCTCTATATTATCATAGATCTTCACTTTATCATTCAAAAGATCTATCTCGCCAATATGTTGAAGCTCTCTGCCTTTCCCAACATCTCTAGTAAAAACTAGTCTCCTAAGATCTCTGGAGACGTCAGAAGCCCATAGTATCGGATAGTCAGTAATTCTCTTCTTAATATTCTCCTTCTGATCATAAATCCATATGCTGGCGAATCCTCCCTCGTTAGTATAGTATATTATCCTCTCCCTCTGATCAACGCCTAACAATATATATGGATGCTGGCTAACCAGTTTCTCTAGAATATCCATAAGATCTTTATAAGATCCTTTCATAGTGGACACCTCTACCCTTAGAGATATCTCATTAAAATTTTTTAAGAAATATTAAAAATTATAGCCCTCAGACTCATTAATAGCCAGATTATGAAAAATCTTGATAAATAATTTGCATGAGATTATGAAAATAGACCGAACGATGCCTCTAGGAGTAAGATACTTATATGCATACAGTTTAGATGTTTCTTTAAAAAATAGATATATAAATTAAACTATGAGATTCGATATCTATAAAACTATAATACTCTTAGTAAAGCTAGTTTATTTAGAAGATGAGAAATGAACATGCCAAAGATCTTTACAAAAGATCTTGTTGAAGAATACAGAGAGTTCTTCTCATCAGATCCTGAGTTGATAGTCTCGGCACCTGGCAGAATAGATTTTTTAAATACTCATCAAGATTATAAAGGTCTTCCGGTTGTTGGAGCAGCTATTAATCTAAGAACATATGTCGTTTTAGGAAGATCTCGTTCTGATAAGAATGTGATAATCTCTAGAAATATGAGAGATCTTGGCGAGAGATATGTAGACACATTCTCACCTGACAGACCAGAGATTTTAAGAGAAAAGTTTTTCGGAAACTATATCAGAGCTTCTGTGATAAGTTTGAGACTTAAGAATTTCGAGATCCAGCCTTTCTACGCCTATATATCTAGTGAGGTCTCGATAGGATCTGGGCTAGGGAGCAGCGGGACATTGTTGGTATCTCTCATATACGGCTTGAATCAGCTTTTTAAACTAGGTCTCGACATACATCAGATTGCTGAGCTTGCTTACATAGCTGAACATGATGTTCTTGGGATACCATGTGGAAGACTTGATCAATATACGTCGGCCTTTGGAGGAGTGGTGAAGATAGAGACAAGACCTCCCTATAGAGTTGAGAACATAGACTTTAATGAGGGAGTTTTCATAGTTTTAGACACTGGTATTAGACATAGCACTGGTGATATACATCCTAAGAGACAGAGAGAGATTGATTATGCATTAGAGCTTTTAAAAAATGTTCTGCCGGAAGATCTTAAGAGAGGCCTTGGGACGCATTATTATGATACTATGTGGGAGGATATAGATCTTGAGAAGATTGAGCATTATCTTATTAACATGCCTTATCCATATGGAAACAGAATATTATTCACATTGAAAATGCAAAGATCTACTGAAGACGCCTTGAGAATATTACGTGGAGAGAAAATTGATCTTGAGAACATGAGTTATCTTGTTGATGAACTAAGAATCTTTCTTAACAAAAAGATCTTTTTGACTGAAGATAGACTAAGACTTCTAGGGATCATAATGACATATCAACATTCTCTTCTAAGCAGATTATATGATGTGAGTCTGCCGACTATAGATCTTGTCGTCAAAAAAATTATTGACCTAGGAGGTCTAGGAGCAAAGATCTCTGGAGCTGGAATGGGAGGCTCTATAATTGCCTTAGCAGATGATCATAAGAAGGCTCAGAAGATCCTTAGGAGAGTGCTTGATGAGAAGCTTGTTTCCAGAGGATGGATTGTGAAGATTGATGAAGGTGTTAGAGTAGATGAAAGATTTTGATAAAAAAGATCTTATGGAGCTTAGATGGGATCCTACGTTAAGAGAATGGGTTCTGGTCTCAGATGCTAGAAGAAGAAGACCTTGGCAGCCTAAAAACTTCTGCCCGTTTTGTCCAGGAGCTCCTGAGACAGGATATGGATGGGATGTTCTTATACTAGAGAATAGATATCCAATGCTTAGAGAAGATGCTCCAGAGCCTCATCCACATTATTTCTATAGAAAGAGAAGAGCTGTGGGAAAATGTTATGTTGTTATTGAGACGCCTGAGCATGATCTTGATGATATAAGCGATCTTCCTAAAGAACATATCGCAAAGATCATTAGATTGATAATTGATAAAATAAGAGAAGAATCTACTAAGAAATATGCGAAATATTTTCTATGGTTTAGAAACAAAGGAAGTGAGATAGGAGTTTCATTAACGCATCCTCACAGCCAGATCTATGTTCTCCCCATAGTTCCCTCGAGAGTTATGAGAGAGATCATGAGTGCCAGAGCATATTGGAGAGAGAATAAGAGATGTCTCTTCTGCGACCTGATCGAGGTTGAGAAAAATGATAAAATAAGGATCCTTACAGAGAACGAGAGATGGATCTCATTTATGCCATTTTATTCTCACTGGCCTTTTGAGGCACATATATATCCTAAGAGACATATAGGTCTTCTCACAGAGCTAGATGATGAAGAGATAGATCTTTTCGCAGAGATCCTTAGAAAAACATTGTGTGGTTTTAAAAAACTTTTCGCAAGCAAATCTACTCCATATATAATGGTTCTTCATCAATCTCCACTTAAAAAAGCATTCGAGTATTATCATCTTCATATAGAGATCTATGGTTTATTAAGAGAAGAGAACAAACTTAAATATGCCGCTGGAATGGAGATCGGTGGTGGAAACTTCACATATGATTATGATCCTGAGGAGAATGCTGAGAGACTTAGAGAAAGCATAAAAAGATGTTGAAGATATCATCTAGATACTTCTTCTGTCAACATCTCTAAATAATAGGACAAGCATTGAAAGACCTATCGTGTATAATATTGTTGTCAGACGTAGAGGAAGCTCAAGATCTATATCTAACAGATGTCCTCCCACATATCTACCCAGCCCAGCTGGAAACTGCCATACTATTCCAAGGACAGAACTTGCTCTTCCACGAAGATCTCTTGGTATAAGTCTCATTTGAAAAGCCTCATAGAGAGGATTTGCAACATTCATCAAGATCGTTCTTACAATATATATAATAGAGGCTATCAAAAGATTATTTGTGAACGTCATGAGAAGTATAAGTATGATGCTTGGCGAAGAGATGATCACATAGGCAGTGAGAGGACCTCCGAATCTTCTGCTTAATGATGGCATAAGAAACATTAGAAGTCCCATGAGAATATTCTGAAGACCTAAGATGCTGCCAAGTTCTCCACTTGACGTCTTATATTTGAGAACAAAATAATAATCGATATTCTGTATAGAGAGGCCTGCCCCGAAACTTATTATCAATTGTATCAGAGATAATTTGATGAATATGATCAGAAGGCTCTTATCTAAAGATTTTTTCTTTGCATAAATTTCGTTTTTCTTCATCAGAATATCATCATTAAATAAAATGTTTAACGAGAAGATGAATATCATCATTATAAATGCTGAGAATAATATGCCGTATCTATACACAGAGAATAATTCTATTGAAAATAACAGGCTACAAACTACAGGAGTCCATCCCATGAATAGCCCAACACCTGATCCTATGGAGCTGAAGCCCATTATATATGAGAAAGATTCTGCAAGTCTCTCATCAGGAAACATTTTTGATGCTAACACTACAAATGCTATCCATGAGAAGCTTGATCCAAGTCCTGAGAGACCTCCTCCTATGAAAATGTTTTCTACCTCAGCTGTAGAGATCAATATAAATCCTGAGATGATCAGAATTATGCTTATATAAAAAAGTTTTTTGATGCCGAGATAATCAGCTATGAAACCTCCCGTCAAAGTTCCTATGAGACTTGTGAAGACGCTTATCATTCCATAGATCCCGTATAAGGATCCTGTGAAACCTATTAGTCTGAGAAATGGAGGGATCACGCTATAGACAAATCCAGAGACTATAGATACTGAGAGAGTGAAAATTATGATCTTTCTGAAAAAATTGTTGTGATACAATTTATTTCTCATGATAATGATGATGTATAAAATAATAAATTGATATGATCATCTTAATCTCTCTATAATACATGAATATGTTTTAAGAACCTTCTCTATGTCAGAGATGGATGTGTATTCATCAGGCATATGAGCTGTGCCTTCTACTCCAGGCCCGTATGTTATTGTCTCAACCCCTATAGATCTATAGTATACTCCGTCATCTCTTCCATAGCTAATTCCTATCCAAGGATCTATCTTCAGAACCTCTTTAACACATTCTTTTGAGATTTTAACAACTTTTGATTCTGACGATGTTAATGATGGAGGAACTGAGCTTAAGATGTTTACATCAATCTTCGCATTATATTCTTGAGCAATTCTGTTGAAAAGATCTTTGATCTCTCTCTCAACATCTGTGATATTCTCTTCTGGGATGACTCTTCTGTCAAAACTGAAGATAAATTCTCCTGGGACTATATTATCTTTTCTACTAGTAGACTCTGCATATCCACCTAGATTTATAGTTGGATGTCTAGCCTCTGGAGCTTCCACGGGTGCTTTAGTCACTCTGTTTGTAAGGATCTTTTGATACTCTTCATAGAATCTTAATGATATTCTTGCGGCATCTAGAAAAGCATTTCTACCTTTCCACGGGACGCTTCCATGAACTTGTTTACCATATACTTTCACAACGCCTCTGACCATGCCTTTGTGACCAATATTTATTCTACGATGAGAAGTCGGCTCGGCGATAATAACATAGTCTGGCACAGAGATCTTTTTCTCAACATAATATCTAGTTCCTACTCCGCCAGCTTCTTCATCTGGGACAAAAACTGTCTCAATAGTTTTTCCAGAGATCATTTTGTTATCAACTAAATGCTTGATAAGGCCTAACACAGCTGCTATACCGCCTTTCATATCGCTAGATCCTCTTCCAAAGAACTTGTCGTTCTCAACATAGGGTTTAAAAGGATCTTTAGACCATCCTGTTCCTGGAGGAACAACATCATAATGACCATTGAAATGTATGAGAGGCCTGCCCTCTCCAATATGTGCATACACTATATATCTGGGATAGCCTTTATGAGCCGGCGAATATGGATAGTATCTGTCAAGATAATCCTCAGGTATCTCTATGATCTCAGTTTTCATACCAAGTTCTGAAAGTTTTTTCTCAAGATAATCAGAGATCTTTTTATAATTCTCTCCAGGAGGATTAACAGTTGGTATAGAGATAAGATCTTTTAATACATCAATTGTGTATTCAATAACTTCTTCAGACAACGACTTCATAAGTGGCGCCAGAATAATATAATGTCTTACTTATATTTTAAGATTGTCATAATATATTCTGGCGACAGATTTGTATTACTCAAAATTTTTTGATGTGCCACGCTACAGGGTTATTCAAAGGATCACTCCAATAGATGAGTTGAGCGTTTTAGGAAAAGAGCTTGGCGTAAGAATCTTTGTGAAAAGAGATGATCTTTTGGATCTGGCGTTGGGAGGAAATAAGATACGTAAACTAGAGTTTATATTCGGAGATGTTCTGAGAAAAAATGCTGACACAGTGATAACCACAGGAGCTTATCATTCTAATCACGCCAGACTCACAGCTGCTTTCGCAAGAAAAACTGGCAGAGACGTATATCTGGTCCTGACGCCTCCAGGCTCTAAAGACTCTAAAGATCTTAGGGGGAATCTATTGATCGATAGATTATTTGATGCTAAAATTATTGATGCTAAAGATCCTGATGAAGCTGAGAAGATCATGAGAGAGATTGCTTCAGAACTTGAGAGAAGAGGTAGAAGACCTTATATAATCAGCAGAGGAGGAGCTATGGCTCCTGGAGTACTAGGCTATGCATATGCTATGTTTGAGATTTTACAACAACTTTATGAGATGAACATCAAGCCAGACTATATTGTCGCCGCCACAGGGACAGGAGCTACTCAGGCAGGACTTTTGTTAGGAAAAATTCTTACAGGATTAGATTCGAAGATTATCGGAATAAGCGTTGGGAGAAAAGCTGATTATCTCATTGAGAAGATCTATGAGCTTGTTTTTGAAGGAGCCAGATATCTGAATGTTGACATAAGATTCTCTAGAGACGAGATTATAGTGTATGACGATTATACCTTCGGGGGATACGGAGTTATAAATAAAGATCTTGTTAAGGTGATCAGTGATGTGGCATTTAAAGAGACTATTCTTCTAGACCCTGTCTATACTGGAAAAGCCATGACAGGATTAATAGATCTTGTGAATAAAAATGTTATTAAAAAAGGAAGCAACATATTATTTATTCATACTGGCGGAACACCAATATTATTCCAATACCAAGAGATCATATCAAAATATCTTGAAGAGATCAAAAGAGAGTAGGGTGAGAACATGTATGATATAATCATTAGAGGAGGAGTAATAGTAGACGGCTCAGGATCACCTCCTTTCAAATCTGATATAGGAATTAAAGACGGCATCATAGCAAAAATCAAGGATTTATCAAATGAGAAGGCGGAGATGATCATAGATGCAAAAGGTCTTTACATCTCTCCAGGTTTCATAGATATTCATAATCATAGCGACATCTCAATAATAGATCTTCCTACAGCTGACAATTATGTTCTGCAGGGTGTCACGACGTTAGTAATAGGAAACTGCGGATCGTCACCTGCGCCACTAACAGATCTTAATAAAAAAGAGTTTGAGAAAATTGTTAAAAAAGATTATCCTGAGATAGAAGTGAGATGGGAGAGCTTCAGAGAATATCTTGATGTTGTGAGAGAGAAGAGGCCTGTCATAAATATAGCTCCTATAGTAGGTCATGGGACGTTAAGATCTGCTGTGATAGGATATGAGAATAGAAAAGCTTCTGAGAAAGAGCTTGAGGAGATGAAGAGATTATTAGAAGAATCATTGAGAGAAGGAGCTTTTGGAATGAGCACAGGCCTTATATATGTGCCCAGCATGTTTGGAGACACAAATGAGCTTATAGAACTGATGAAGACAGCAGCAAAATATGATGGCATATATACAACTCATATGAGAAACGAAGGAGTAGGTCTCATAGACTCTGTTATAGAGGCTATCAGAATAGGTGTGGAGGCAGGCGTCTCTGTAGAGATCTCTCATTTAAAAGCTAGTGGAAGACCTGCCTGGGGGAAGGTTGACATGGCTCTACAACTTATAAAAGAATATTCTTCACGAGGCTATGATGTGTCTGCAGATGCATATCCATATACTGCATCATCAACATCATTAGTCACACTTCTGCCCAGAGAATTTCGAGAAGGATCTAGAGAAGATATTCTTAAGAGATTGAGACAGTCAGGTGCTCTAGAGATCCTTAGAGAGAGACTAGGAGAATCTCTTCTTGAAGAGAGATATTTATCATGGAGCGACATAATGATCTCATACTCACCTTCTCATAAAGATCTTGAGGGGCTGAGAATTGATAAAATCGCTGAGAAGCTTGGTCTAGACCCTGTTGAGACAATAGTCAGATTATTAATTGATGACGAAATTGCCACTGGAATGATCTTGTTTGGAATGAATGAAGAAGATGTTGATAAAGTGATCTCAAGCCCGCTGGTTGCTATTGGAAGCGATGGCTCAGTGGGAAGGTTCGGTGTTGGAAAACCTCATCCCAGAAGATACGGGACTTTCCCAAGAATAATAGCTAGATATGTTAGAGAGAAGAAGCTGTTAAGTCTTCAAGAGGCTGTGAGAAAAATGACTTCTCTCCCAGCAAGAAAATTAAGACTATGGGACAGAGGTCTTATAAGACCTGGTTTTAAGGCTGATCTAGTGGTCTTCGACTTCTACAAGATCGAGGATACAGCAACATACGAGAATCCTCATTCATACCCAAGAGGAATTAAATACGTGATTATAAATGGGAGAATTGTTGCTGAAAATGGAAGAATTGTTCTGAGAGAAGGATCTGGAGAGATCCTTAGGAGAGAGATGTAGTCTTTTAAGAATATCATATTTTTAAATTATTTTATAAAGATATCTAAGGTCGCGATGAACGACATCAGCTATATTGTTCTAGGAATTATACAGGGAGTAGCTGAGTGGCTTCCCGTAAGTAGTAAGACAGTTGTGATGCTTGTCTCAGCATATGTATTCGGCTATACACTATCAACCTCATATAGCATCGGTCTTGCTCTTCAGGGGGGCACTGTGGCTTCTGCAGCAACATACTTTTGGAGAAGTCTCTCAAATATATTTTATGATAAAAAACTTCTTCTATTTATCATAATCTCAACATTGTTCACAGGATTGATCGGGGTTCCACTATATGTTGTCTCAAAAAAATTATTAGGAGAAGGTCTCAATCCTGGGATGCCCACTCTTGTGATAGGACTATTGCTATTGACACAGGCCTTATTATATAAAAAGATTAGAGGAGAAGGATCTAAAGGTTTTAACGATATAAGACTTAGAGACATGATGATATTCGGACTGGCACAGGGTCTGGCGGCTCTTCCTGGAGTAAGCAGATCTGGGATCACAATAACAACATTATTATATCTAGGATATTCTTTAGAAGAGTCTATGAAGATAAGTTTTATAGCATCAATATTCGCCAATTCAGGAGCGTTAGTCGCTGTCTACATGTTAAGTAGAGAAGTATTAACTTCAGAACCTATGAACAGTATAATGATTATGTTTATAGTCTCAGCATTAGTTGGACTGGCGACTATAAAGACTTTGCTTAGTCTAGCAAGAAGATATAGAACAGAGACTATGTTTGGAATAAGCATTCTCACATTAACATTAGGTCTACTAATGATCTTAACAAGCTGATCCTAAGAAAGTATTATATGACGTATTAATGATCTAATATTATCTCCAGCTCTCATTATCATTCTAACAGTTTTATTATCATTATCATGTTTTAAAAATAAAGATTTAAATGGTATTACTATCACATAGAACTTCTTGATCCATGACATGGTATCTGTGTAGAGAGAATATGAATATCCTAAAATAGATTTTAATAAAATATTTATCTGGATATCATGGCAACACCTGATATTATAGAACGTGTTGAGTTGATAAGAAATAAGATAAATGAGTTGATGCTCAGATTTTTAGAAATAGACTTTGATGGAGAGCTTGAGTGGCATAGAGAAGATGCTTCTCAGAACAATGTTGCTATAGGAGTAGACTCTTCTTATACATCAAGGATCTTTAAATTCGCATATTTATATCTCGTGAGAGGTGTTGCAATACCATATTCGTCATCTACTGATCTTAGAAGCTGTCTAGTTTCTGATAGCGATGGCGATGTTCATTTTCTAGCTGTGCCAGGTGTTGATGCTGAGAAAGGATTTAGATCTCCTTCTCCGCCCATCAGAGAGCTTAAAAAGATCTTGTCTCACAAGTCTAAAGATATTGAGATAGAACTTGGCTACAAAGCATATCTATGTGTAAACGATTTTGTAGATGAAGAAGATATCATCATTTTAATGGACGGGTCTGGAAGAGGATTTCTGCCGTATAGATTCAAGAAGGAAGATGAGTCTTCTCTACAAGAATTTTATAAGCCTCTTAAAGAGAGTTGGAGAAGAAGGATCAGTATTATCAAAGAGTTGTCTAGAGAGAACAATCTGATATTTATATCAAAGACTCAGACTAGAACATATTATAATCAGAAGCTTATGCCCTATATATCTCATGAAGATAAGAAGATAAATATACTTGTCCCAGACGTGATCTTGATTGATGAATATTTCAGAAGAAAAGACGTTTTTAAAGAAAGCGTGAGAGAGCCCGGCTTCTCAGATCCTGTTGTATATAATGTGAGAGAGAAGATTCTTGAGGATGAGGACATTAAACATGTCACTATCTTCTATGCAGTCTTTCGAAGAGGTGGCGGAATGTATCAGATAAGTCTAGTCGGAGACTATGCTAACAAGACAGATCTTTTGAGAGAGATTTTTAGAAAAATAATGTTCTGGAGCCCAGGAGGATATCCAGAGCCTCTTAGAGAAGCTCATCACATGGCTAAGATAAGTTATAAAGATTTTCAGAAGCTGCTTTACATATATGGCATAAATCTTGAGACAGGTAGAGAGGTGCTTGAGCTGTGAGCGGTCGGGAGAATATAATAGGTTTTGTGACACAATCTCTTACTCCAGCAAATGCTGAGGCCATCTCAGAATCTCCTGTGCCAATAGGAACATATGTGTATGCAGATTTTCTCGTCAGAGATAGAAGAAAAAGATCTATGGTTAATAGGAGAGTTGTTGGCGTAGTGACAAACGTTGGTTACCAGCCTGCCATGCCTCTCAGCACATTAAGTCTTCTCAGAGAAGATGTTGAGCCTGAGAAGCTTAAGACTCCTAAGTATTCTCCAATGAGCATATATGTGATCGCTGATGTTTCTGAGGGAGAGGCCTCAACACCTATATATCCTATTCCTCCAAACACACCTCTTCAAATAATTGATTCAGGGTCTCTAGACGTTTTATCATATGTATATAAAAGACCTGACCCTTCGAGAGGTCTTATAAGAATAGGCTCTTTAGCAAGGATCCAGGAGATAGATGTAGCTGTTGAAGCGAATAAACTGTTTAAACATCTATTGATCACGGGAGCCACAGGATCTGGTAAGAGCAATGCCGTGGCAGTTATAGCAGATAGATTATCATCAATAGGTGCTCCAGTGATCATATTTGATGTTCACGGCGAATATGTCAATATGACTCCTGAGGAAGGGTCTATAGATAAAGTTGTTATTGTGAAAGCAGAGATTAATCCTCTCACTATGAGACCTGACGTTTTGAGTCACATAATTATAAGAGATCCTCAGGCTACTAAACAGAGAAGATATCTCAAAAGGATCTTAATATCATTCAGAAGAGATCTTGTGAAAATCTCTCGAGAGAAAAACATAGGTCTTGAGACAGCTGTTGAAGAGCTTTTTAATATAAAGATGAAGACATATGCAAATTTGTTCAGAGAATATGCAGAGGATCTTTTCAATATAGAGGATCTTTCAGAGCTTTCAAAACTTGATCAGACTAAAAAAATGATTCTTCTTCTCCTACTCGAGATATATCTTAGAGCTCAAAATGCTGATAGTAGCGAGAGAAGAGTTTATGAAGGTATTGAGGATAGATTGACAGACTTCATAATATCATATCCCATATTAAATATTTATGCAACAGATGTCTTAGAAAAGATCTCTCCAGGAAAGATAGTGGTATATGATGTCTCAGTGTTGACAGATGATCAGAAGGCCTGGGTTCTGAGAATATTAGCAGACAATCTTTTAGAGAGACTCAAGACTAGATATAGAGAGGTGAAAATGCCTCCCACAGTATTAGTTGTTGAAGAGGCTCCTCTATTCATATCATCTACAAGCCCGAGTGTTGCTAGAGAAAGTCTTAAAAGATTTGCCAGAGAAGGAAGAAAATTTGGCGGCGTTCTTATAATCGCTAGTCAGAGACCTAGAACTCTTGATCCAGACATATCCTCTCAGATCCAGAACTTTTTATTCTTAAAACTTGTTCAACAAGAAGATATTAAAAATGTCATGTCTATAGCAGATAATCTTGAGGAGAGTCTTGCCAGAACACTGCCTAGTCTACCAACTGGATGGGGCATTCTAATGGGAGAATGGGTCGGCAGGTTCCCAGCGTTGGTTGCTATAGATAGACATCCAGGTAAGAGACTTGGGGCCTCACCAGATCTTGTCTCTGAATGGAGAGACTTCTCAGAAAAGAAGGAGAGAAAAGATCTTATGCCATCAGAATTTCAATTCTGAGGATGATCTAATGAGGATCCTTCATGTCGCAGATACTCATCTAGGTCATAGAAGATGGAATCTCCCTGAGAGAGAAAAGGATCTTTATGATGTTTTTGATGAAGTTGCTGATATAGCTATTGAGGAGAAGGTGGATCTTGTTCTTCACGCTGGCGACATGTTTGATAAGAGCGATCCTCCTCCACAGACTTATATAAGAACATATGAGATCCTTAAGAAGTTAAGAGATAAAAACATAGGCTTTTATGTTGTGGCAGGCAATCACGAGGTTCCTGGAACTATAAAAGATTCTCCTCTAAGCTTTTTTGAGAAGATAGGTCTTCTAAAGATACTTTCTCTAAGAGATGTTGGGAGAGAGGTTTTGAAAGATGAGTATGGTAGAGATCTTGAGATATATGGCTACTCTAAAAAGATTTCGAGAAAATTTTTTGAAGAGAAGATCCCTGTTAAAGATAGAGAGACAATTAGAATAGCATTGATCCATGAGCTTGTGTGTGAGCCTATGAGAGATTATCTAGGCTGGACTGAGAATATGTGTAGAGAACGCGAGCTTCCTATGTTAAGCTCTTCACCAAATATAGAATACTTCAGCTACATAGCTCTGGGAGATCTTCATATAAGATGGGAGAACAAGATCAGAGGTTCAATAGCTGTGTATCCAGGATCTACAGAAGCTCTTAACAAAGGAGAGGCTTTTGATGAGAATTATAATTTTATTGATAGATACGTGTATATAATAGATGTTTTAGACAAAGAGATCAGATATAGACCTAGGAGACTCACCAAGACTAGACCTTGGATATATATTGAGGCTAAAGATCATAGGGATGCCATTATGAAGATACAGAGTCTTTCAAATAAAAAGTTTGTCAAGCCGCCTATTCTCGTCATACATATATTGAGAAGAGAAGGATCTTTAGAGCGTGAGAGATTAATTAAAGAACTTAATGATCTTGTTGATAAAAACGTCATATTTAAGATCGATAGTATATCCTATGCTGAAGAAGAGAGACCTGTCTCATATAGTATAAAAGAAGGGGCAGAAGGATTCTCACTTGATAAAGTTCTGACAGAAGTATTCGGTGATAGAGAGATTGCTGAGCTGATTCGAGATTTTATTGATGAGAAGATTGATGAGAAGACTTTGATGAATAGATTAAGAGAAGATAAAGATTTTCTAGATAAACTCCACAAGATCATTAGAGAGACGAGGTTGTGAAAAATGTTTATCGAGGAGGTATATTTAAAAGACATATTTTCTCATAGAGAAAGCAGGATCAAATTTGGCAGAGGTCTCAACGTGATCATAGGTCCAAATGGTGCTGGAAAAAGCTCTATAATAGACAGCATAGTATATGCGCTGCTAGTCTACGGGCCTGCCTCAGAAGAGCTTGTCAGAACAAGAAAGAGCGAGATGATCCGAGTGGGAGCCAGAAGAGGAGAGATAAAGATCTTATTCAGTAGAGGAGGCCACATGTATGAGGTTCATAGAATAGTATCTTCCGAAGGATCCTCCGAAGATATTCTCAGAATGATACGTCCAAAACAGATGGTCTTGGCTTTGAGAAGTAATGTTGCAAAAGAGATTTACAAGATCCTTGAGATATCAGATCCAAAGATCCTTACTTCAACAATAATAGCTAGACAAGACTATATCAATGAGATACTGCTGGAACCTTCATCAAGAAGAAAAGAGAGGATTTTGAGACTGATAGGTCTTGACAAAATTGAGAAAGCTAGAGAAAAAATTAGAGAAATGATTAAAGAAATAGATCAGAGGATTAAAGAAGTTTTTAAAGAGCTCGGCAGAAAAGAACAGCTGGAGAAGGATCTTTCTAATTATAGAGGAGTTCTTAAAGAGAGAGAAGAGAGATATCATAAACTCAGCTCAGAAGTTGAAAAACTTAGAAAAACTCTTGAGGATCTTCAGATGAGAAGAGATGAGGCTCAGAAGATATTTGGAGAGCTGATGATAATCAGTGAATATAATGATCTTATGAAGAAAAAAGCTGATCTTGAGAAGCTTAACAACAGATTATCTAAATACAACACCGAGAGGATTAATAGTCTCAGAAAGATCAGAGATGAGATCAAGAGTCTTTATAAAGAAAAAGATCGTTATTCAAATGAGTTTAAAAAAGTCTTTGAAGAGATCCAGAGGATAAAAAAAGAATATATTTCTCACGTGAAGAAGATTCTTGAGCTAGTTGATGACAAAGATCTTATTAATATAATCATAAGATTGTTAGATGAAGATAGATTTGTAGACATTATAGAGAGATTGAAAGATTATATCAACAAGATCTTGAGAGAGATAAGTTATCTACAGGCTTTGAGAGATATGTTGTCTAGTTTCATAAGAAACTTTAGAGAAAGTGATAGATGCCCTATATGTGGTTCTCCACTTAATAAAGAGAGGAGAGAAGAGATCCTTAGACATCATGAGGAGGAGCTCAACAGGATCTTTGCTAGAGAGAAGATTCTTCAGGATAGAAAGAATATTTTAGAGAAGACCTTATCTACTTTAGAAATGATCTTAAGATCTTATGAGTTGAACAAGAGAAGACTTTCAGATCTTGAGATAAATCTGATGAATATCGATAAAGATCTTTTGGAGAAAAATGTTTTATGTAAAGATCTTATTAAAGATCTTGTTGATATAGATGTGAATTGTGTTGAAAAAATTGATGAAATTATTGAAGATTATGAGAAGACTTTTGCTGAGAAGAAGATTCTTGAGAGCGATATATACAGACTTGAGAAAGATCTTGAGAGATATAAGGGTTCTATAGATGAGTTTAAAAGACATGTGGCTGATTTTCTGATTAGAAGCGGTTTTAAAGATCATGTTAATAAAGATCCTGTTGAGCTGACAGATCTTTTCAATGATATTATTAATAAGATGTACAGAGAGATCGAGGCTGTTAAAAAAGATTATGAGCCTAAAAACTCTGATCTTAACAGGTTGGAGGGAGAGATCAATAGATTGAGAGATGTTATAAAAGATATTGAAGAGAAGCTTCAGAAGCTTAGAAGTATTGAGGAGGAGAAGAATAGACTTGAAAAGATAAGAGAGATATTTGATAAACTGACTGATCTTATGAAGAGAGATGGAGTGATTGTGAGAAAAATGACTTACATGCTTAGAGAAGCTCTTGAGAAAGAGATCAATGATATATTAAGTGAGATTGGGAGAAGCTTCAGAGTCTCTGTAGACGATGAGTTTGATATAAACATAATATATGGGACAGATCTTGTGAGACCTGTTGATAATTTAAGTGGTGGTGAGAAGACTATGTTGTCAATCGCTATGAGACTTGCACTTGCAAAAGTATTAACAGGGAGAATACCTAGATTCATGATTCTTGATGAGCCCACACAAAATCTTGATAAAGATATGAGAGTTATGATCTTTGATATTATAAAGACTATATCAGGTGGAATGGATCAGGTCATTGTCGTCACACATGATGAAGATATTATTGAGAAAGCAGATCATGTTATTAAAGTAGTTAATGATGGAGGAATAAGCAGAGTATCATCAGACTAGACATATATAATTTTTATAAGGAATATATGTTTATGAGAGAAGTTTGTCTGAAGAAGATATTGAAGAGAGAAGATCTAAAGAAGAGATTGAGAGACTTAGTGTTGGTGTAGAAGGTTTCGACCCTATAATAGGAGGAGGGATCCCTAGAGGATTTTTTGTTGCAGTAACAGGAGAGCCTGGAACTGGAAAAACTATTTTCTCAATACATTTCGCTTGGAGAGGCGTTTTAGATAATGATAAAGTGATTTATGTCACGACTGAAGAGAGTAGAGAGAGCATAATTAGACAGGCAAAGATGTTCAATATGGATCTTGAGAAAGCAATTGATGAAGAGAAGATGATCATTATTGATGCTCTCATGAGAGGAAGAGCTGACGAATGGAGTCTTGATGAGATCGATGTTGACCGTCTTGTTGAGAAGATTATTGAGGCTAAAAAGAGACTTGGCTATGGAAGAGCCAGACTTGTGATTGATAGTATGAGCGCCTTCTGGCTTGACAAACCTGCTATGGCCAGAAAATACAGCTATATGGTAAAAAGGATCCTTTATAGATGGGATTTCACAACACTTATGATAAGTCAGTACGCCATCACTACTGGAGACGCCTTCGGCTTCGGCGTGGAACATGTCGCTGATGGAATAATAAGATTCAGAAGATCTGTTAGAAGAGGAGTTTTAAAAAGATATGTATTAGTTGAGAAGATGAGACAGACAGCTCATGACACTAGAATGTATGAGATTGATATTATAAATGGAAAAGGGATGATAGTTATAGGACCAGTATCTCTCAGAAGAGAAGATGTCTCTCTACCGGAGGATGTTATGAGAAGAATAAAAGATCAGAAGAAGAGAAGTGAGAAAGAGCTTCCATAAGATCTTTTCAGATAATCTATAATTAATGCTTAAAAACTGATGAACATATTAGTGTATATGCTGAAAGAGGAATACATAGTTGTCGACAAATGATGAGAGATGTTCTGATAATAATAAGATCTCTAGAGAGATAATGTTGAGACAGTCTCTAGCATCATTAGCAGACAACTTCTCAGCACCATATATGGGGTATTATCTTGCGGCTCTAAGCGGCTCAGGAGTTCTTCAAGGAATTCTTCAGTTTTCTGTAAACTCTATGCCTACAACAGCACAGGTTTTTCTAGGTCCTGTGATCGATAGAGTTGGTAGATACATTATTTTTCTATTAACAACTTCTGTGGCAGCATCAATACTTTGGATTATAATCTCTCTCATAATAGATCCTGTGGCGTTAGTTGGTGTATATACTTTAAGAGCTGTCGTAGTAGGTCTGGCTGGACTTGCATTCACATCTTTTATAGGAGTGTTTTTTGTTGATGCAAATCTTCGTAGTAGAGTTCTCAGTCTAGTCACTTTATTGTCTCAAGCAACTGCTCTATTGGCTTTTCTGATAGTGGCTTTCATAATAAATCCATCAATAGATCAGCTTAGGATCATATTTATATTCTCTGGAGTGATAAGTCTCGCAGGATCTTTGATATGGATCAGATTATTATATATAGATAACTGTATGAAAAGATCTCAGGTCATCCCAAGCGTTTGGAGAGTATTCAAAGAGATAATTAGAAACAAGACTTTTATAAAATTTGATCTTGCGTTCTCAGGATATATATTTGTGATGTCATTTGCATGGCCTTATTTCCCAGTTGCTCAGAGAAATCTTTATAAAATGAGTGTGGCAGAGCTTGCAATATTAAATATCTTAGGAACATTGTCAACAATGATCTTTCAATATATTCTCATGAAGATAATACCTAGAACAAGTCTTAAAAAACTTATAATCATAAGCAGACTAGGCTTTTTAATACCTCCATTTGCATATGCATTCTCACCTAATATTGAGATGATCTATCTATCAAATATTCTCGTGGGACCCTTCTCTGCGATCGGAAATGTGGTCATAACATTATACGTATACGAGGTGTCAGTGAAGAATCTTCAGGCATCACATCTAGCGTTTCTAAACTTCTCTCAGGGCATAGCAGCCGCAATAGGATCTATATTAGGAGGAGTTTTAATGGATAGATTTGTCGCCTCATACGGTGTAGACGGTCTCAGAATAGGCTTCATCATATCAACTATTCTCAGAGGAGCCATGACGATCCCTTTCATAAAAACTGAAGATGTTAGAATAAGAAGATGATATACACAAATGATTAGCAAAATGAGAAACCATAGATTCATCTATAGTCTTCATCAATTTATCAACAGATAATAAACTATCTTACAATATTATATAGGAGATTATGAAATGTCCTGATAATTATATAACAAGACTCGGTATCTGTTTTTACGGTAGAGAGAAAGAGTTGGAGATATTAGAGAAGATATTCAGCGGAGAATATGATCCTTCTCTTTTAATAGTATACGGGCCTAGAAGAGTTGGCAAAAGTGAGTTGCTTAGATACTTCACAACAACAAGATCTAAGAAATTTAGAAAAGTTTATTCTATATACTTTGATGTAAAAGATAGAGTGGGCAAGATTCTTCTCGGGAGTATAGGCGTGAGTGTCTATGGATCTTCTAAGACGTCTGCAGATAAAATTTTGAACTTGATCAAGAGCCTTCCGGAGGCGTCGCTATCAACTCTAGGATCTATTGCACAGGCTCTTCTCGAGATCGCAGATGTAGGACGAGATATCGCGAGATCTCTGAAGATCTCTAGATATAGCAAGATTTTTATTATAGCTGACGAATTTCATGAGCTGTCAGGATACTCAGGATCAAGCGTTGCTGATAGACTGAAAGATCTGAGGACAATCGCATCAAGCATCTCAGGCACGTTTAATTCAGAGATCCCTTGGAGCAGGATCAGAGCTATAGTAACGGTTAGTGAAGGATATGTGTTTGCTAGAGATGAAGAAAATAAATATTTATGGCAGAGGCTTATGGGATATAGAGCTGATTATCTATTTGTGGGAGAGATGGATCCAAAGAGCTTTAATGATGTTCTTAAGAATTACTGTAGTTTAAAGAAATATGATGAAGATAAATGTAGAGAACTTGAAGAGCTAGTGATCAGCATAGCTGGAAGACTTCCCGGATGGATATCTGATATCGACTACTACATAAAGAACAATATGTTAGTAGATAAAGTGAGAGAAAATATTAAAGAGTTTCAAGATATAATGAGAGAGACTGCTTTAAGACATGGCTTAGATCTTAAGACGCTTGCTAAAAAACTTTATGAAGCATTTACAAGTGGCAAAGATTTCAGCGATCTAGGTATTGAGCCATCTCTATTGGATGATCTGATTAAAATGAATATAGTATATAGATTCCCAGAAAAAATATATGGATTAATAGGCAGAGCTTTAAAACCACAGATCAGACTATATGAGACAGCTATAAAACTATTTGCTGAAGGAAGATCTATTGATATCTATAGTAAAGAGGATCTTATTAAGATCTTAAGAGAGAACTAGATAAGATGATTCGTAGCAGAAATCTATAATAGATCATTCCAAGAATTTATTATTTTCATGTTCTGTATAGCTCTTTATGAGTTTTAAGATTATTCATAAATAGATCATGATCATCGCAAGTATGATTAAAATATATTTATTTAAGAGTAATCTTAATACGGTGTTTCTGACGAGCATCCAAATTTTTATACCAAAGAGACTAGCTGAAGAGCTTGAGAAAAGAGGCTATGTTATTGAGGATGTATTATTAGATTCTCTCTCAAAAGTCCTGAACCTAGATCCTGAGATTGTAGCTGAGTCTCATTTAGAGCTTGCCGAGAGATATCTTAAAGAAGGCAAGGATCTGATAGATAAAGATCCTATTCAGGCCAGTGAGAAACTTTATAAAGCAGCTGAAGAATGTGTTAAAGCATTGACCATACATCTTAAAATTGAAGATGTTCTTAGAAGCGTAGAGAGCAGAGGAAGACGGACTGCCACAGATCTTGAGAGAGCTGTTAAAGAAATATCTAAGAGATTAAGTAAACATTTTCTAATATCATGGGCTGTTTCGGTCTTCATATTTATTTATAACATTTGTATTTATTAATGTCTATGATTTCTCAAAAAATTCATAAGCTTAAAACTTATATAATTAATCGGTGCCTTCGAGCTCCCGAGATCCGTAGGGCTGTGAGGTCTCTGGCGACAGAGGCTGAGCCGCTGCGGTGAGCGGGCTCGGAGAGACCGTTGAGAGATAGATGGCGGAGAGCTGAAACCAATAAATATAATAAGGCAATGAACCGCCATCTATCGAGAAACGGTGAGGCTGATTATCTACATGTGTGGGGTTTTCATGAGGCTAAATTAGATAGTGAATCTATTAAACGAAAAATTGTTAAAGACTTAAGAGAGCTGAGCTATAAAATTTCTTTATAAGATTTTTAGTGAGAAAATGTTCATAGATCCTCAGGAGCTGATTAATAAAAAGCTGAGACCATTTGATATAAAGCTTTTTATTGATCAATTGTTCTCTTAAACTGTGAAATTATTTATGTAGACATTTTTTCTCTAATAGATATCTATATATCTTCTCGGCCTCATAGTCTATATCAATATTTTTTTCGCTGAGGTCTATTTTTAATCCTATTGTCAGCTCTTTGAATCCTTCTATAAATATTATGTCGAAAAAATCTATGTTCACAAGGTCTGTCGGGTCTATTGTTGATGAGAACACTCCAAATCCAGAGTCTACGGCGATTAAAGAGGCTTCAGCGCCAGACTTTAGGTATCTGAATGTGTCTTTGTCTTCCACATCAATATTTTTATGATGACTATGTTTTATCACAATAATCTTCTGTGAGAATCCTTCTTTTCTTATTTTTTCAACGATTTTTGTTATTAAAAGAGTTTTTCCGCTGTCTCTAGGACCAGTGATCTGTATGATACATGGTTTCTCAAGATTTTTATTCAGCAAAACTTTTATAAGTCTCTCGTATCTCATTATTCTCTGAATATATTATGTGGTTAAGAATATTATTATGCTCACAAAGATCATTAGTATTGAGAATAGTGTTTTTATTCTGAAAATATTTAACATTATAAGATCATAGATTTTTCTAAAGATCTTTTTGATGGAAAGTGTTGACACAATGATTATCATTGGAAGTGATGTTGACAGGCTGTATAGAAGGGCCATGTGTATTGACTCATGAATTTCTTTAGAGATTATGTATGAGGCAACTGCCGGAAGAAGTGGAAGACTACATGGACAAGTGATTCCACTTATTCCTGTCAAGGCTCCTAAGACTGGTGAGAATGTTAATAATCCTCTGCCAGAGATCTTTCTGAAGGTCTTGATCAGAGGATTTCTATATAATGCTCTAGATATGATCTGGATCTCTCTGAAATTTGATATCAATATTAATGCTCCTATGATCATCATGAGAACACTAAGGATCTTTATTATATATATTAGAAGAACATATGGTATGTAAAGAAAGATCTGTAGGAAAAATATTGTGCTGAAAAAATTTGTTATAAAAAATGATGTGAGATACAATGCTAGAGTTGTTGCAAGTCTTCTTCTGTCAAGCTCTGTCGTGAGTATTATTGAGAATAATATGAATAGAAATCCTAGAGTGAGAATGTTGACTCCTTGTGTTAATCCCGCAAGTATTATGAGAAGAATTGTGTTATTCATTTATTATCATGAAAAAATTTGATTATAAAGTTAATAAAGATCATATTTTTGTTGAGAATGTCGGTAGAATAAGATCTTTCATTGTTATAAGTCCTGGCGAAGCCTTAAGCATCTTAGGTATACAGTTTATGATCATTGATGCAGTCGCTATGTCTCCATGTACTCCCGGACTGTTTCTCCATCTAATGCTGGGCTCTCCATCGATGAATATCTCATCATAATCTTCTCTACCTACTGACGCATATAGATCTACTGATATAAACAGTTGGTCTCCAACATATCCTCTCCCCCACCCATGTACTCCAGCTACTCTGCCAGGCTGTATCTTGAAGTATTGTGTCTCCATATATCTATCTGCTATAACAGGCTCCTGACCCTCTTCTACTCTCGTGATCTCTATGCCTAACATCTCACCTAGTAGAAGAATAGACTCTGCATAGCCTACGTGAGCAGTATATTCTCCTTTTTTCATGCCTTCTATAAACTCTTCAGGAGCTAGTGAAAGGCCGTATTTCTTCTGGAATGAGTATCTCCTCTTAGAGGCATCCATAGATCTCACCATTGATATTCGTCTGACCTCAGCATGTACAGAAGTTAATAATGCTGGCAGTGTGTCGAATATAAAGCCTGGGTTGACGCCTGTGCCAAGGATCCTTACTCCATATCTTTTAGCAAGATTATCAAGTAAGATCGAGAGCTCAGGATATCTATACCATGGATAAACCAAAGTCTCTGAGGTGGATATAACGTTGGAGCCGGCTGTCACAGCCTTGACGATCTGAGGATAGATCTTGTCTAAATAAGTTCCTGTGGATTGAACAACAACATCAGGCTTAACCTCTTTAAGAAATCTTTCAGCATCTTTATCACTTACAACCTTAGCATCTAGACGAGTTTCAAGTCCTGCAACCTCACCGACATCTCTACCAATCTTAGAAGGATCTATATCAACTCCTCCTAATATCTCGAAGAAACCTTTTTTAACCATGTATTTGGTTATTAAAGAGCCTATGGGGCCTAGACCATATATGACAACACGGATCTTTCTACTCAAATTTCTCAGCCGAAGATACTTATATAAACCGATATAAAAAAGATTTTTATCTTAACAATACATGGGTTAATGTCTGTCTCCATATTATGAAAACATTAATGAACTAATAGATCAAAGGCTTCGTGATGGTTTATAAATAATATAGATCGCAGAATAATGCTAGATCAGATTATTATTGAAAAAGAAGATACGTAAAACGCTTTTAGTCTAAAATATTTCTTTATATCTTAATTTTTCTTTAATCTCGGGAAATCTTTGATCAGAATTAAGGCTTCAGCTAGATTATGAATAGAATTAGATACAGCAACAGCATCATCAGATCTATAATTCTTACTAAAGTAATTGATAACAACCTTAATCACATAAACAGAGCCTCTATAAGATTAAGTGTATCACTATATGAGGCTTCAGCTGAACATGTTACTTCACATTAAGTGAGTTATATTTATAAACAAGGATCTTTTAATTCGATATTGATATGGTGTCTAAATGTCTGATGAACCTTTGATAAGACTTCTTGATGTATGGAAGATCTATAGAATTGGAAAGCTGGAATCTCCTGCTCTAAGAGGTGTCTCGTTAGATATTTATAAAGGAGAGTTTCTAAGCATAATAGGACCCTCAGGATCGGGAAAGACTACTCTTCTAAATCTTCTAGGCGCACTTGACAGACCGACTAAAGGAGAGATATTATTTGAAAAGATCAGTCTAAACAAGCTTTCTCCAGATCAGCTTGCAGAGTTTAGAAATAAGAAGATTGGTTTTGTATTTCAATCATTTAATCTATTGAATCATCTTACAGTTGTTGAGAATGTTGAGATACCTATGATGGTTTTAGGAGTTCCTCCGAAGATTAGGAGAGAGAAAGCTTTGAAAATCTTAGGAGAACTTCTTCCCGAGGAAGTCTTTTATAAAAGACCTATTGAGATCAGCAGTGGAGAGCAGCAGAGAGTTGCTATTGCAAGAGCTCTGGCTAATGATCCTGACGTTATTCTGGCTGATGAGCCCACAGGAAATCTAGACTCTTCTAATGCACATGTTGTGATGAGAATCTTCAGAAAACTTAGAGACGAGGGAAAGACTATTGTCATGGTCACTCATAATCAAGAGCTGACTAGTTATGCTGATAGAGTTGTCAGACTTAGAGATGGACAGATTGTAGAGGTGATAAAAAGATGATTCAAAGATCTTTTCAAAAAATCTTTTCAATACTATTGATTATATCATTATTAATAGGTTCTCTCGAGTATATTCCTAACATCATCATTGTAAGATCTGAGGCCTCAGGCTTTGTAGTGTCGGGAGTTTCATGGGGAAGCTTATCAATACCATCATGTGTAGGACCAGGATCAAAAGATCAGATGCTCACAATCAGTCTTAAATATAATGGAAACGATCCTGTGCCTGGAATATTAGCATTATTATATCTTCCAGCAGGATTTGAAGATAGTCTCTCAAAAACATCTACAGCTCAGACGATATATAATAGACTTATATCAAAAGGAGATATAATCACATTAACATATTGGATAGACATAGATCCTTCTCTAACACCTGGGGAATATTCTGCGGAACTTCAGATATATAATTATAGCAATACAAGTATATTGATCAGTGATTTATATCTTAACATATCTTTAAGAAATATAGCAGACATCGAGGTTCAGAATAATCTGTACTATATTTATTCAGGAGACAACAACTTATCTATACAATTAATCAACAACGGATCTGGAGCTGCTTATGGCGTCTCAGTAAGCATATCATCACAACAACTATTGATCTATAGCAACAAGATCTTTATAGGAGATCTTTCGGCTCAAAACAGCTCTCTCATAAACGTCTCTCTCTATGCGCCATTCTCGGCTGTAGGCAATATGATACCGATTAATCTCGTTATCAATTATATAGATGAGTGTGGTCTCTCAGAGACCAAGTCATTGACTGTCTATACTATCGTTGTTGACAGGCCATCGACTCCTCAGATCATGTTAACAGCATATCCCAGGACATTGTTTGCCGGCATGATCAATAATATAACGATCTCAGCTATTAACACGGGCTCTTCAACTGTCAATAATATAAAAATATCGTTTAACATACCTCAACAGCTGACGTTGATAAACGGATCTTCGCAATGGCTTATAAACTATTTAGAGCCTGGAGAAAGTGTTAATACAACACTTGTACTAATGCCTCTGGGATTATCATCTGACAGAACATTAATGCAGATCTATGCCACAGTCACTTATATAGACCAGTATAATATTATAAGAACTTTCTCAACAGCTATTTTACTAACGATTCTACAGCCTAATCTCTCTATATCTGTAGACATAACTCCTAACATATTAATATCAGGGGCTGTCAATAATGTAAGTATAAACGTGATGAACACGGGATCTGCACCTATCTATTCAGTGGCGTTAAGCATATCATTCTCTCAATATGTGATTGTGAAAGGATTAGAAGGTGTGTGGCGTGTAGGAGATCTTAATGTCAGAGAGTCAAGATCTCTTAACGTCTCTATTATGACGCCTCAATCACTTGTAGGAAAGATTTTGGCGACAATAACTATATCATATATAGATCCCTCGGGAGTCTTCAGGACCGAGACTAAGATGTTAAGTCTAGACGTCGTATCTAGAGGAGATGTGATCACTCTTAAGATTAGTCCTCAAAACCTGAGATACGGTTTTAATATCATAGAGTTAAGCCTTTTAAACAATGATCTTGGGAGTATTAGAAATGTTATGTTGAGCGCGACATCTCCACAGCTTGTCTTTGTAAACTTCAGCGGAACATGGTATGTAGGAGATCTTGCTCCTAGAGAGGTCAAGACTTTATATATAAAAGTTTTTGTGTCATCAACGATTTCTACAACAGCTCAGCTGACTATATCAGTCTCTTACACTGATGCTGCAGGATCTTCTCAGACCAGAAGCTGGGTCTATTGGTTTTTCGTGAGCCAGAGCTCTCCTATGCTTACATTATCTATATATCCAACGACGTTATTCCCTGGAGAAAATAATGTTAGCATCAACATATCAAATATAGGGGAGGATCCTGTGTATAATATTGTTGTGTCATTCAATATACAAGGCGCGTTGTCTGAGAATTTTGATGGAAAATGGTTTGTAGGAGATCTTTTGCCTAACGAGAGTAAGAGGCTTGTTATAACTTTAATAACATCTCAGACACAGACTACTGTCTCAATTGTTGCAACATTAAATTATTTAGATGTGGGAGGCGCTCTCAGAAGCGAGACTAGAAGTATAGGACTTATAGTGTCTCCCACTAATATACCTAATTTCAAAATATCTATAGACCCGTATATAATAGTTGGAGGAAGAGTCTCAAAGATCAATATATCGATAGTCAATATAGCACCGATAAGATTTGACAACGTGTTTGTCACAATATCATCTGCTGGAGGCATATCATTCATAGGTTTCGACGGGAGATGGCTTATAGGAGCTATTCAGCCTAACGAGACCAGATCTATAGCATTAAATGTTTACACAGGTCCTGTCAACACCAGACAGATCATAGGTTTAAGCATATCGATCACTTATCTGAATCCTTATACAAACAATATTTTAACTGACACATGCACATTATCTATCAACGTGATCCCTGACATATCAAGACAACAGATCCAGATTATTTCTTCATCAAATGTTCTTATAGCAGGATCTGTGAACAATATCAGTCTGAGAATTATCAATCCTAATCAATATGATGTGACAGGTCTTGTCCTAACGATCTCTCCGCCCAGCAGTGGCAACATTATTTTAATGTCTTCAGATGTTTACACAATAGATGATATAAGACCCGAAAGTTTTGTAGAAGTTAGTGTGCCAATATATCTGCCCTCCAGCGTGTCATCTAATACAATATCATTATCAGTTTCAGCAACATATTTTGATGGAGTAGCTATCTCTACAGTATCTAAGAATTTCGTATTTCTAATAGCTATGCCGCCTAATGTCGTGGTGACCAGCTACACCGTCATGCCTCAGACAATAACACCTGGAGGGATGTTCTCAGTTACATTATCATTATCAAACGTAGGCGCGGGAACTGCGTATAACGTCTCTGTAAGTGTCAGAGAGAGCAGACTATACACTCCTATAATGGGCCAACAGATCTTTGTAGGAGACATGTCTAAAGGTGCCTCAACTACGATAAGCTTTAGTTTCAGAGCTTCAAATGAGCTTGCTAATCTCGTCAATATGACTAATATAACTACTTTCACACAACGTTTCAATTTCACAAGAACCTTCACCAGGACATTCAATTTCACTCCGCCTTTCACATCTAATATATCAAGAGGATTCATTTCTCCTCTTGAGATGCCTATGACACAGATCGTGATCATGATCTCATATAGTGATAATATTGGGAAAAGCTATATATCGTCAATAACTATACCACTTACGATAAATATCTCCACGACAACTCGCACAGAAACTCACACAAGCATCCTCACGATATTGTCATCATCTATCATATCAATAGCATCAGCTGTCGCCATAGTTATAGTGATAGTAGCATTATACATTTTCTATAGGAGGAGAAAAAGATGAGAGCTAAAGACATGATTATTTTAGCATATAAGGCGTTATGGACCCATAAGCTTAGGACATCACTTCTTATACTAAGCGTCATAATTGGTGTGGCGGCGATAGTAGCTCTCACAGCACAAACTGAGGGTATTGGAAAAAGTATTGTATCATCATTGCAGAAGCTCGGTCCAGACACTTTAATATTTAATGTATTCAATAGAAGACTTACAGACACAGATGTGGCTCTAATAAGATCTTTAGATGGTGTCAGAGACGTCATACCTATCATAAGATCTGAGGCTTCAGTAAATATAGGAGGCAACATTGTGAGCGCCACTATATACGGCATAAATATTGAGGATCTTGAGAAGCTTCTCGGAGATATAAAAGTGATTAATGGAGAGATTTATCAAGATTCGTCGGCGCCTATGGCGCTAGTAGGTTATCAACTTGCTTATTCTAACAGCTCTGATACTCCAATGATAATTCCAGGTCAGATGATCCTTGTTGCAACAAGAGGAGGCTTTTTCTCAACATCATCAGCAACAGCATCATTGATAGTCTCAGGTGTTTTAGACAGCTATGGATCTATGTTTCTCATATCTCCTGACACAAGCATTTTTATATCTCTTCAGGCTGCCAGTAAGATGCTTAGAAGAACATGGTATGATATGTTGATAATTAAAGTGTCAGATCCTTCATATTTAGACATGGTCTCAGAGACTTTAAGAAATATCTACGGGTCTACAGCATCAGTGACTTCTCCAACACAGATTATTCAGACAACACAGAACATTGTGATACAGCTGTCAATCTTATTAGGAGGTATCGCAGCAATATCTCTGGCAACAGCATCGTTAGGAGTATTAAACATGATGATCGTCACAGTCACTGAGAGGACAAGAGAGATAGGAACTTTAAAAGCCTTAGGATTTAAAGATAGACATATACTTATGCAGATACTGTTTGAAGGATTTATAATAGGACTTGTAGGAGGAGTCTTAGGAGTAATAATAGGAGTAGCAGTTTCATATATGTTGCCTAATATATTAGGAGGATCATTATTAAGAGGATTCAGAGCTCCCATGTATACAGCCGGAAGAGGTTTTGGAGGAGGAGTTGCCTTCTCATATACTCCATATATAAATCCTGTGATGATGCTAGTAGCATTTGCTCTAGCCCCTACAGTCAGTGTGATCTCAAGTCTCTACCCAGCGTGGAGAGCCTCTAAAATGGATCCTGTGAGAGCTCTAAGATACGAGTAGAATGTTTTGAAGATAATTTGTGTAAAAATAGTGTATGACCCCTCCCCGCCCTAAAGGGCGAGGTTTCGAATCTCTGGGTCTAGGGTGTTAGCCCTCTGGTGAGGGATTAATTTTTTCATCATAATAATCATCGGGTTGGAGGCAGACGTCGGGGCCTCCCCCCTAGGGTCATCGAGATGTCCAGCTGATGACTGTCTCTAAACCCTCAAAATAATACATCTCATCACGACCATAAACATTTTCATTAAAAAACTTATAAAATATACCCCGCCCTGAAAAGCGATGCTTTCATCTGAGGAGGTTGTGAAAACATAGGTGTCCACCTCTGATCATATATAAACATTTGACTTGAGACACGAGATACGATCTATCAATCTATCCTATATTATTAATAAAATTTATAGGTTTCGGTATATATATATGGTGAGACTATTGATCTTTAGAAATATTAAGTCTATTCTTTATCTATTTAGTCTAACTAGTCTTTTGATAATATTAACTAATCCACTGGTTTCAGCTGTGGTATATTCATTAATTATTGATAAAAACTCTATAATAATCTCTCTCCCAAGTCCTGTTGAGGTTTTCAACAGATCTTTATCATCTATTAGACGAGTCTCATATTATGTCGAGATTTGGGCAGTGGCTCCTGAGGGGATCTTTGAGGTATTGAAGACCAAAGCAGGACCTGATAATTTCATGATCAAGCTTACTGCCAGAGAGATGATGAAGATAGTCTCTAAATGGCTTGATTTCTACAGATCTAACGGAAAATTCTGGAGGCCAGCCATCATTATACAGTTCTCAACGTATGATCCTGATGAGAATATCTCTATTCTGGCCTTCGGTGCATCAGTGACATATGACCCAGAAATCTTTGTGTCTCCTATGCCAAGATCTGAGATTCATATGTTGTCTATCGACAGATTTCCCATGATAAAAAAGTTTGTTATCGAAAGAAAAGAAGGATCAAACTTTTCATTCAGCTCATGCGACATATCTTTTCAAGGTCTTCCTAATCCGTGTCAAAGCCCTGGAGACTGCAATTGTTGTGTTGGCGACGGAGGATTTGTATATTTCACAAGACTTGCATTAGGACAGAAACTTTTTGACTCAAGCGATCCATCTATTCCATCAACTCTTAGAGATAAGGTTCCTCTCTTGATCTTATATCTAGATCCGAATGCTCAGACACAATATTTCATAGCTACATACGATGCTAATAATGTTAACAAATGGATATTTAGAATGACGATATTTGATAGAAGCCTCGAAAAAGTTATATGGGGAGATGCCAGTGGAGAG
>WYEB01000097.1_pt1 | contig 38036 bp, 35 predicted proteins | sample 6343061 | NCBI WGS metagenome assembly WYEB01 (sample SAMN13812332, study PRJNA600296) | hot springs metagenome | biome: ENVO:00000051; feature: ENVO:00002007; isolation source: sediment sample from Evening Primrose shelf | place: USA: Yellowstone National Park, Evening Primrose Hot Spring ... | reverse complement strand
GCTACCCCCTCAAGGCCCTCGGGCAACTTAAATGACGAGCTGAGGTCCTCATAAAATGAGGGGACTGCCACGAGGACCCTGGACTTAAACCTCTTCTCGATGCTGGCCGTGAGGACCGCAGCGAGTAGCGAGGCTGACGGCGCAAATGAAGACAAAGGTACGAGGAGCGTTGCCCTCAGGCTCAGTCCGGCTGACGCAAGGGACCTAGAGGCCTGCCTTATAACCTCGTCCCTCAGACAATGGATGCACAGAGCCTCGCCGCTGCTGGTCCTGAGGTAAAGGGCCCTTCTCCTCTTACACCTACTACATATGACCTGGCCAGGCGTCCGTTCAGAGTCGGCAGACATCATTGGGTTCCGCCCATCCCCGTAGGTATTAAGCCTTCGTAGAACTTCATATTAGTGGAGTAATACCGATAACGTTGCCTGGCGAGCAGAGTAATGCGCACATCGCTATCTAAGAAGCCAAGGGCCCCTGCATCGGCTCTTTTGTCTAGAGGAACCTCTGCTGCCTCCCGCAAGGTAGAGGGGCAGAAGGCTGTGCCCCTCCCTACAGAACCCTTGCCTGAGGGAGGCTGACCAATATGTCAACAGAAGCTAAGCAGTTGGAGCTCATGAGCAGGTCGCTGCTGGATCCCTCCGCTGAGGAGAGGGCTAAGGAGCTCCTCCTCCAGGACATCTACGCCCACGTGAGGGAGGCCTATAAGGAGAGGGCGCCCAACGGCGGGGCCCTTGCTCCCCTGCCCTCCTGCGTGCAACAGGGCCTATGCCCTGACGACCTGAAGTTCACATACAATGCCCTCAGGGTCCTCATGAGCAGGTACTTAGTGAAGGACCTGAAGGGCAGGTACATGGAGACCCCGTCCATGGTAATGATGAGGGTGGCCCTGGGCTTCAGGGGCAGGGTGGACCCTGAGGTCCTTTACAGGGCCCTTATAGATGGCCGCTTCATGTTCAACAGCCCAACGCTCTTCAATATGTTTGTTGACGAGGCTAAGGGGGCTCTCAGCGCGTGCTACGTGACCCCCGTTCATGACGATATGAGGGGTATAATGGACGGGCTTACCGTACAGGTCATGACCTTTAAGTATGGAGGTGGGGAAGGCTTCAGCTTCAGCGAGCTGAGGCCTAGGGGTGACGTAGTAGCTGGCACCAGCGGCGTGGCCAGTGGCCCCCTGAGCTTCATGAGGCTTTACGACATAGCCACAGACGTAGTCAAGCAGGGGGGCAAGAGGAGAGGCGCCAACATGGGGATACTTCATGACTGGCACCCTGACCTCTACAACCCTGACTACGATCCCTGGAAGGCGCTGTCGTCGGTTCTGCCGCCTCAGGTCAACTCTCTCTTGAGCAAGTTCAAGGAAACCCTTGAGCAGCTGGCCAAGGACGGCTACTACAAGGTTGACGAGGCAACCCTTGAGGTGCTGAGAAGGCTAACTCAGGGCAGTCAGGCGCCTGAGGAGGCTGGGTTCATACAGGCCAAAAGAGCCCCGATGCAGGACTCCTTCCTGACGAACTTCAACATAAGCGTGGGCGTTCATGACGCCTTCATGGAGGCCGTTGTGAACGACGAGGAGTGGTGGATGGTCAACCCCAGGCTCAGTGATATGGGTGATGGGATCTACAGGCTTCACTACGCCCTGTCAAGGGCTACTGGCGAGGGGAGGACCCTTAGGCTCCTAAAGGAAGGCAAGGTCAGCACGCCTTACCTGAACGTCCTAGAGGACCTCGTTAAGAAAGCTAAGGAGAGAGCCCCATCTGACTTAGACGTCAGTAGGAAGAACCCCTACCTCTGGCACTACCCTGCCAGAAAGCTGTGGGAGGAGATAATCAGGGGCGCCTGGGAGGGTGGGGACCCCGGCCTGTTCTTCCTTGATAACCATAACAAGTGGATACCGACGCCGTGGCTTGGCGCTGTGAGCGCCACGAACCCATGCGGAGAGGAACCCCTTTACCCATATGAGAGCTGTAACCTAGGGTCCCTTTCCGTGGACAAATATATCCATGATGGGAAGTTCGACGTCGAGGCCTTCGCTAAGGACGTGGACCTAGCGGTTGATGGTCTTGACGCCGTCATAGATTACAACAGGCAGCCAGACCCGAGGCAGGACCTTGTAAACAAGTTCACGAGGAAGGTGGGGCTTGGCATAATGGGCCTTGCCAACGCTTTGGCCAGGCTGGGCCTCCCATACGACAGCGAGGAGGCCGTGGCCTTCACGATGGCCGTCATGGCCCTCCTCGAGGCCGAGGCATGGAAGAGGAGCTGGGAGCTTGGGGCTAAGCTTGGGCACGCCCCGGCCTTTGAGTGCTCGGAGTTTGACTGGAACACCCTCACCTGTAAGAGGAAGGCGAGACCTGAGGAGACCGTGAAGCTGCTGACCCCGGCCCTGCTCAAGGCCTCTGAAGTCATGAGGCTTGATAACGAGTGGGTAACGGTAAAGTACCACCACGTCAAGCTCAACGACTACGTTAGGAGCCAGCTGGAGGGCGAGACTGCCAGGAGGATAGCTGATGACGGCTCTGTGCGCCTACTGAGGAGAGAGGCCCTTGAGCGCGTGCTGGCCGAGGTCTTTGGCGTGAGCGAGAAGACCCTGGCCGAGGCCAGGGATATGGACCCTGTGAAGCTAGCCAGCAGCCCCAGGCACCTGCTCGCGATGGCCATCTATGACCCGGCAGGCCTCTGGGAGAGGCTCAAGGACTACGGTAGGTCCATCGGGGCCAGGGCGCCAAGGCACACGGCCGTCAACACCACCGCCCCCACTGGGTCTATATCAATAATAGCGGGGACCTCCAGCGGGATAGAGCCCTACTTCGCCCTAGTCTACCTCAGGAGGGTGACCCTTGGCGAGCTCTGGGAGGTCGTCAGGGAGTTCAGGGAGAGCCTTCTCAGCCTGGCCAGGCGTACCGGCGCGCCTGACAACGTTCTGAGGCTTGTGGCAGAGATCATATCTAGGCACAAGGGAAGCCTGAGATGGGCCCTTGATGACGTTGAGAAGGCCGTGAGGGAGGCCTCAATAACGGTAGAGGGGGGCAAGATAGTGAAGCCCTCCTGGGACGTTGAAGGCTTCATAGCTGGGCTGAGGGAGCTCGCTAGGCTCTATGCCACGAGCATGGACTTTGACGTATGGTACCACATAGCTCATCAGGCCGCGGCCCAGCTCTACACAGACCAGGCTATCAGCAAGACTGTGAACCTACCCAAGTGGGCCTCCGTTAACTCGGTCGCCACGTCATACATAGCGGCCTGGCTGACGGGCCTGAAGGGCATCACCGTGTACAGGGACGAGAGCAAGAGCGTACAGGTCATCTACTTTGGCGGCCAGAAGGCCGAGCTCGCTGACGTCCCCATCAAGTTAGTGAAGAGGCCAGCCATGAGAATGGCCATAGTGAAGAAAGAGATGAAGGCCGAAGAAGTCGTCAGCGACCAGAAACTCGGCGAGCTCTTTAACGTCAAGGCTGAGGAGGGCAACGGGGTCGTTAAGGTAGAGACCGATGAGAACAGCACATGTAAGACCTGTAATATCTAGAGCCACCTCTAAGCTTCCTGTCCTTATAACTAATAAACGTGGCTACGGCAATGTTCCTGGGGCTATGCCCTTGAGGAGGACCTCGGCTATAACCTGGGCTGCCGTTATAATAGCTGTCGTTATAGTGGTTACCACGCTGCACATAGCCCTGGGACTCGACGTTGTCGTCGTTGATGGAAACAGTATGCTGCCGACTCTTCAGACAGGCGACCTCGTTCTGATGGTGAAGGAGAACCCCACAACTATATCGGTAGGGGATGTGATAGTCTATAAGTACACAGGGTCCTTCTATGGCGTCTACCTCTATAATGTCTACATAATACACAGGGTTGTTTACATCTACTATAACAATGGAGTTCTGTGCTTCGTGACCAAAGGTGACAACAACCCTCTCCCTGACCCGGGGTTCCCCCAGTACTGTGGCTACGTTAACCTCAACGGCACTAACGTCTCAGGGGTTCCGTATTGGAAGGTCGTAGGAGTGGTCCTGGGGGGACGAACCCCCATAGCTATACCGTTCATTGGGTCCCTCTCGATAGCCCTGAGGCCTCCCTCAGGCCCTACCTAAGCTTCCTCAACAGGTACTGGGCTGCCTCGCGGGCCCAGACGCCCGTGGACCTCCTGTTGGCGACAACTCTTAGCGCCTCAGACCTGGAAAGGCCCAGCCTCTCAGCTATCATATCTAGCTTTTCGTTAAGCTCCTTAAGGGCGAGCTCGTGAAGCTCGCAGAGCTCGCCTGAAGCCGGCCTTCCGCAGATCGGACACGTCCTTGCTGGCCTGACGGCTCCTGCCAGCTCTGCCAGCCTCCTCCCTATAACGTCTATTTGCTGGCTGTACTTCCTAACTAGGTCGCTGATGTACTGCTTGGCCTCCGAAACAACAGCGTCCCTCGAGAGCTTGCCGTCGACTATGAGCTTGAGCTTCCTCTCAAAATCCCTAGTTAGCTCGACAGAGACCAGTTCGGGCGCAGTTGCAGCCAGAGTCTTATAGACAGCGTATCCGAGCTCCGTGACCTCTGCGCGCTTGCCCCTAATCTCGAGGAAGCCCCTCCTTAACAAAGTCTCTATGATCCTGGCCCTAGTGCCCTTTGTCCCAAGGTCGTTGGACTCCATCCACTCCAGCAACGCCAGCCTTGAGAGCCTCACGCCTGAGGCAGGCCAGACCACCCTTACGCTAGCAGAGACCAGGTTAGCCCTCTGTCCTGTCCTGAGCTGAGGGAGCTGGGCCTCCTCAAGGCTCACGTAGGGGTAGTAATGAGTCCAGCCCCTCCTAATTACCCTCTGCCCCGAGGCCCTCCAGGGCCTGCCCGCGGGGTCCCTGAGCGTGGCCTCTGCCCTTGCTATCACAAGCGGCCTTGCGAAGGCGGCCATGAACCTCCTGACTATGAGCTCGTATATGGCTCTGTGATACTTGTCCAGAGGCTCCCTTGGGGTCTCGCCTGTGGGATATATAGCTGGGTGGGCTGGGTCCCTCTTAGGCCCCTCAACCGGCCTGAGGGCGCCTCCTGTCTCCCTCAGCAGGTCTGAGACCAGCGCAGAGAACTCCCGTTGCCTGGCTAAGGCCGTCAGGACGCCCTTATAGTCGAGGTCAGGAGGGAGCCTCTGGCTCTCGGTCCTGGGGTAGCTTATGAGGGCTGAGAGGTAGAGGTCCTCAGCTATTTCCTGCGTCCTATAGGGCGATAGGCCGTAGATCCTCGCCGCCTCCTCCTGAAGGTCTGTGAGGTTGAACGGAGGAGGAGGCCTTATGGACTCCTCCTCTGATTTGTAGCTAACAGTCACCATATAGCCCCTTTCCTTGACCTCTCTAACTATGGCCTGCGCTTCAGCCCTCGTCTTGGGCTCCCAGCCGTCTGGCCTAGCCCTGAACTTGACGCCACCGACCTCTAGCTCCGCGCTGAGGCTCAGGGATGGTACAGGGACATAGGAGTTCCTGTCCATCCACCTCCTCACGGCCTCGGCTAGCGTCGGCGTCTGGACGCGGCCAGCGCTAAGCGACAGCCTCTTCCCAACTGTCATCCTATAGGCCCTCATCAGGAGCCTTGAGAAGTTTATACCCCACAGCCAGTCAAGCTCTGCCCGAGCGACGCCAGCCATGGCGTTATTCACGTCAAGTGGGCCCAGGTTCATGAAGGCCTTCCTGAGCTCACCGGCGGTCAATGATGAGAACTTGGCTCTCCTGGCCCTTTTAAGGTCCCCGAAGGCCTCTATTATCTTGTAACATATTGTGCTGCCCTCCAGGTCATAGTCGCAGGCGCTGATGTAGGCTAGGGCGCCAGGTAGCGTCTTCGCCAAAACTTCATAGTAAGGTCGAAGGTGCTTAGACCTTCGCTCGAATGACCAGAGGGGCTCCCATTTAAGCTCCGTTACAGGCAATCCCTCAACGGCCGTGGTGGGGCCGAACATGTGGCCCGCGCTGCTTACTATCACTAAAAGCTGACCGTTGAACCTCACGTAGTAAACGGGAATCCCTCCTATCCTGCAAAGGGTTGCCTGGCCGAGGGCCTGTGCTATCCTGGAAGCGGCCTTCGGCTTCTCCGCTACCACTGCCACATAAGGCCTCTGGAGCTTACAGGGCGCCGAACGCATCAGGGCTCCGAACTAGAAGGCGCTCCTGGAGACAGAAAGGGTTGAAGCCCTTCCAGTATCAAGTAAACGTCTTTTCATGCCCATGTTAAGAGCTCTGGCTCTACGAGCTAGCGGAGCTTATAACATGTTGGCCTAAGACCCTGAACGACAATGACAAAGGTTTAACAGGGTCTCGGAAATTATTTCCAGGATAAAAACGCCCTTGTTCAACTCAGAAGCACCGCTATTCATTGCGGACAGCAAACTTAAGTGGAGGACTCTTTATGACAAACGGAGGAGAGGACCTCCTTTATCCTGTTCAGCAGCTCCTCCGATATCGTTAGCCCTTTCTTGCCTGAAAGTATCAAGTTTATGAAGCCTTCGTCATCAGGGCACATATTGACAAGTTCCACCGCCAGGTCCTCATCAAGGCCGGCGTTCATCAACTCCTCTATGGCCTTCCTTGACGCGGTGGGGTCCCCTTGGCCGAAGAGCCTAAGAAACTCCCATGTCCTCTCCTGAACAGGGTTAACGCTGGCCCCGCTCTCTGAGATCCTGCGCTGAAGGATCTCGCGCGCCTCGACATAAGTCAAGTACCTTCGTGACTCGATCCTTCTGTTCATATAAGACCCCTTCTAAGACTTAAGGGGCCTGAGGTGGGCGGCGTAAGTTATTATCGTCTTCTCCTTATTGCCTAACATGACCTTTACTATATAGGCCCTGCCCCTTCTGCCCACTATGACGCCTGTAAGGCCGTGATATCTCCTGTGGGGCATCCCGTCATGGAAGGAGGGGTCTATGATTATAGCTACTCTGTCGCCCTCCTTGTAGGGGTAGAACATCACGCTGGCCCTCGGCACAGCTCCCCGCTCCCTTACGTCCTTGCTGAGTAGCTTCCTTGTCCTATGCCTATAGCCTTTGGGCGCCTTTACCATGTTACACCTCACCTTGACCTTCCAGACTCAATTAAAAGCGTTTAGCAGAGGCCCTTAGGACAACAGGAGCTTCAGGGGTATTATCTGGACCTGCCCCGCAGGCGTGTGCCTAACTATGGAAAGGGGTAGGAGGCCGTGGTCGAGCTCATACCTGGCTATCTCGATGGGGTCCTTTCTAATCCCTAACCTCTCAACGTCGATGAGGGGAAAGGCTCCATAGTCTAGCTGAAGGGCCCTTAAACCTATGATCTTAGCCCTCTCGTACTTTGTAAGGAACGGTGGGCCTATCCTTATTTCATCCTTAGTCATAGGGTAAAGCTTTGGCTCCCTTTCTGACATAACCTCACGCCAATGAAGACGCGTTACGTCTCAAAAGTATTTAAGTTTAAACTGTGCGAACCCAGTAGTGCTGGGGTTCATAGTGAGCTCCGAGGAGGCTGCCGAGACAGGAAGCGAAGAGGTAGAGGAGGTAGCCGCGGAAGAGACGGAGAGAGAGGAGGGCGCAGTACCCGAGGAGCTCGCACCGCCAGAGTATAAGCTTGGGGCCCCTGAGCTCATAGAGGTCATGCTTGACGCCTTCGACATACTGGAGAGGGCCAGCGAGGGACAGATATCGCTAAGCGAGGCTAAGGCGTTGCTCTTTGAAAAAGTCGATGAGGCGCTCAAGAAGGCAGGAGAAGCCGTCAAAAAGACGTCGAGGCGTAGGCCCACAAAGAAGGCCTCTCAGAAAAAGAAGGCAAGCAGCAGGAGAAAAAGGGGCTCAAAGACCTCAGGGAAGGAAGGCGCTGAGGAGGGGTCAGCTAGCTAGGAGTTCTGAAAAGCTGCGCCTCCTGATATTAACCTCGTAGCCTAGGTCCTTTAAGGCCTTAGCTATCACTTCCTCGCTTACCCTTCTGTCAAACGTGACAAGGACCTCCTTGACGTCCCCTCTCTTGATAAGCTTAAGGCTGTCAACGACCACAGCGCCCCTTATCATATCACTTATGTCCTTGTCTGGGACTAAGTAGTCCTTGAACTTCTTCTCCTGGAACTCGTAGAACTCGTCGAAGTTCCTGACGATCCTCAGGGCCTCCATGACGTCCTTTGACTCAACGTTGAGCCTCTTGCTGACCTCCATTACCAGCTTCTCCGCCACCTCTAAGGGGACTGTGACGCTCTTGTACTTCCCCATGTCAACCTCTAAGGTGACCAAGGGCATAGCTGCACCCTGGCTCTGAGGCCCCCTTAAGCTTAAAGGTTCAACAGTTAACCTTAGCGCGGCCGATGATGTAGGTTAAAAGCTGTGAGAGGGTGATCGGGGCCAGGCAGCTGAGGTCGGTTCGCTTGAGGAAGGGCAGCTCTGCCGTCATTAAGTTCAGCGGGTCCCTGATCTACCCTCCTTCAGCCTCATACCTCTCTGACCTAAGGGAAACTGTAAAGGTCCTGCTTGATGAAGGCTGGAGGATAGCTCTCGTAGTGGGCGGGGGTGAGGTGGCCAGGGAGTACATAAGGACGCTGAGGGCCTTGGGGGTCCCTGAGTCACTACTTGACGAAATAGGCATTGAGTCAGCAAACCTCAACGCGTTGTCCGTAGCTCTGGCGCTTTACCCGCTCTCGCCCCCTACCGTGCCCAGGGACCTGAGGGAGGCCGTCAGGATCTCGCAGGAGGGCCTTGTGCCAGTCCTTGGCGGCCTTCAGCCGGGCCAGAGCACTAACGCTGTGGCAGCGGTCCTAGCTGAGGCCATTAAGGCTGACCTCTTGGTGAACCTCTTGAACGGCGTTGACGGAGTTTACACCGGCAGGCCAGGCGAGCCCGGCTCCAGGAAGATTGACAGCCTTACGTACTCTCAGCTGGAAGAAATAATCTCGGGCAAGGAGCAGGTGGCAGGGGGCTATGAGCTGTTCGACCACGTGGCCTTAGAGATCGTCAAGAGGAGCCGTCTAACTCTAGTGTTCGCTGACGGAAGAAACCCAGCGGTCCTGGTGAAGGTAATAAGGGGCGAGGGCGTGGGGTCCTGGGTGAGGCCTTAGGACGCGCCTGAGGACTTCCTGTAATTCGGATGGTACTTCTTTATGAACTCCTCCCTTATGTTCGTCAGCTCCTCCTCAGGGAGCTCTGATAGGACCTCCCAGGCCAGGTCAAGAGTCTGCTCTATCGTCCTGTTCTCCCTGACGCCCTGGCTTAGGAACCTCCTCTCGAAGACGTCCGCGAACCTCAGGTACTTCCTCTCGGTCTCGCTGAGGCTCTCCTCGCCTACGACCGCGGCCAGGCTCCTAAGCTCGACGCCCCTGCTGTAAGCTGCGTAGAGCTGGTCGCTCACCTGGGAGTGATCCTCCCTTGTCTTGCCTGGCCCTATGCCCTCCTTCATGAGCCTTGACAGGCTCATGAGGACGTTGATGGGCGGGTATATGCCCCTGTTGTAGAGGTCCCTGCTGAGAACTATCTGTCCCTCGGTTATGTAGCCCGTCAGGTCAGGTATCGGGTGAGTTATATCGTCATTCGGCATTGTGAGTATTGGCATCTGCGTTATGCTTCCCTTCCTCCCGTGGACTCTCCCAGCCCTCTCATAGATGCTTGCGAGGTCGCTGTACATGTAGCCTGGGTAGCCCTGCCTCCCAGGCACCTCCTCCCTCGCCGCGCTGATCTCTCTCAGGGCCTCCGCATAGTTGGTCATGTCCGTGAGTATAGCCAGGACGTGCATGTCTCTCTCATAGGCCAGGTACTCAGCGAGCGTCAGCGCAGCCCTTGGGGCGACGAGCCTCAACATGGCGGGCTCATTGGCAAGGTTCACGAACATAGCTACCCTCTTCATAGCGCCCGTCTCCTCGAAGAACCTCCTGAAGAACACGAAGTCGTCATACTTTATCCCTATCGCCGCGAAGACCACGGCGAACTCCTCCTCCTCGCCTCTGACAGTCGCCTGCCTCGCTATCTGAGCAGCAAGCACGTTGTGAGGAAGCCCGCTGCCGCTGAAGATCGGCAGCTTCTGCCCCCTGACCAACGTGTTCATACCATCTATAGCGCTTATGCCTGTCTGTATGAAGTCCTCAGGGTAGGCCCTGACGGCCGGGTTTATGGGGGCCCCGTTTATGTCGTACTTCTCCTCAGCCACTACGTCGGGACCTCCATCTATGGGCTTCCCCAGGGCGTCGAATATCCTCCCCAACATGTCCTCTGAGACAGGCATCTCAAGCGTCCTGCCCAGGAACCTCACCTTAGCTCCGACTGTTGAAATGCCCGTGGTCCCCTCGAACACCTGAACTACCGCCGCGTTCCTCGTAACCTCTAGAACCCTTCCCCTTCTCCTCTCGCCGGTGTTCAGCTCAACCTCAACCACCTCGTCGTACGCTACCCTGCTGACGCCCTCAACTATGATGAGCGGCCCTCTGATCTCTGAGATTCTCGTGTACTCCTTAACGCCTATTACGCTCATGTCAACCACCTCCAAGCTTACTTATTATGCTAACAACATTCTGCGTAAGCTTCTCTATTTCCTCGACCTTATCATTAGGTATGGTGAACCTTGCCTTAACCATGTCGATGTAGAGCCTACCTATGGCCTCCCTTAGCTGGGCGACGGTCACGTTCCTCTTTATGGCCTCGCTTGCCGCCCTATAGAACTCTACGAACATCCTCATGAGCGCTACCTGCTTCTGAGGCGTCGTGAACGTGTCGATTGGATCGAAGGCGTTCTGCTTCAGTAGGCCGTCCTTTATGAGCCTCGCGGTCTCGAGAACAAGCTTGTCCTGCTCGCTCAGGCCCTCTGTGCCCACGAGCCTCACGATCTCTCTCAGGGCGTTCTCCCTGATCAATATATCCATTACAACCTTCCTGTACTCGGCCCACCTCTCGTCAACATTCTTCCTCCACCACTCCTCAACTGTTTCAGCGTAGGCGCTGTAGCTCAATATCCAGTTTATGGCTGGATAATGCCTGCTGTAAGCAAGCGCCGTGTCGAGGGCCCAGAAGACCTTGGTGAACCTCCTCGTGTGGGTTGTGACCGGCTCCGTGAAGTCGCCTCCTGGCGGGCTTACGGCCCCCACCACGGTCACGCTGCCAAGCCTCTCAGGGCTGCCGATGGCCCTGACGCGTCCAGCCCTCTCGTAGAACTCTGCAAGCCTTGAGGCCAGGTAGCTTGGGTAGCCCTCCTCGGCGGGCATCTCCTCAAGTCTGCCAGCTATCTCCCTCAGCGCCTCGGCCCACCTGCTCGTTGAGTCAGCCACCAGAAGGACATCATATCCCATGTCACGGTAGTACTCAGCCATCGTTATCCCAACGTAGATGCTTGCCTCCCTCGCGGCGACGGGCATGTTGCTTGTGTTGGCGATCAGTATGGTTCTCTCCATTAGGGGCCTGCCTGTCCACGGGTCCTTGTAGGTTGGGAACCTCTCCAGGACCTCCGTCATCTCGTTCCCCCTTTCGCCGCACCCTATGTAAATTATCACGTTGGCCGATGACCACTGAGCTAAACTATGTAAAGTAACGGTCTTGCCTGTTCCAAAGCCTCCAGGTATCATGCCCGTGCCGCCCTTAGCCATCGGGAAGAGGAGGTCAATGATCCTCATGCCAGTTATGAGGGGCTCTGTTGGGTCGAGCTTCGCTGAGTATGGCCTTGGTATCCTGACGGGCCAGCGATGCGATAGGTACACCTGCTTGACCTCGCCCTCGCCTGTCTCAACCTCTGCTATGGGGTCGACTATGGTGTAGTCCCCCTCAGGGGCTATCCACCTAAGGACACCGAAGACGTTCGGCGGAACCATGACCTTATTCAGGATCAGCGGCGTCTCCTGGACAGCCCCTATTATATCGCCTCCTGAGACCTTGTCGCCAGCCTTAAGTCCTTCCCTTGGCACAAAGTGCCACTTCTTATCCCTGGGTATTGGAGACACGTTAACGCCTCTCTCAACGAATATGCTGCGGGCTGGGTTCACCTTAGCTATCTGTTGAGCTATCAGGGGCAACGGCCTCTGAATGCCGTCGAAGATGCTGCCTATGAGCCCTGGGCCGAGCTCAACGCTTAGCGGCGCGCCTGTGCCCTCCACGGGCTCCCCTGGCCTCAGGCCGCTGGTCGACTCGTAGACCTGCACGTAGGCCGTGTCGCCCCTTATCCTAGTGACCTCACCTACAAGGCCCTGTTCGCCCACCCTGACCATCTCGTACATCTGGACCCCGGTCATGCCCTCAGCTACGACGAGCGGGCCTGATATCCTGACTATCCTCCCCCTGACGGGCACTTCACCTCACCTCGAAGAGCTCCCTAGAAGCGAGACCACGGAGGTACGTGTAGTTCTCCTTTACGAGCTGGTCCAACGTGTAGTCGAGCCTCACGCTTCCGTCCTTCGAAACGGCCACGACGCCTCCCACTACCTGGACCGGCTCCTCAGAAAGCTCCAGGCCACTATAACCTTTTATGAGATCCCTTAACAAGTTGAGGTCCTCTGCTGAGCCGTGTATGATGAAGCCGCCGTAGGACTCCGCCTCGTCCTGTAGGGTGTCAAGGATCCTCCTTAGGAACTTCGTGTACCACTCCCCTCTGTCCAGCTTAAGCCTCCTCAGGGCCTCGCTCATCACCTTGTCAGTGACCTCTGCCTTTATGGACTCCTCCTTGAGCTTAACCTTCAGGTCGGCCTCTGCCGCCTTGCTCCTTAGAAGCTCGCGGAGCTCCTCCGCCTTCATCTTTATAGCCTTGACTGCCTTCTCAGACGAGGCCTTATGAGAGGAGTCCGTGAGCTTAAGGGCCGCTGACAACGCCTCGTCAAGCTGGGACTCCAGCTGCGAGATCGCTTTCTTAGTCACGCTATCAGCGACCTTCCGAGCGTCGCCGCTTATGCTCACATCCTTCACCCTAGGCCTAGCGCTTCAGCCAAAAGCCTCTCTATATTTATGGGCTCTGCCTTGGACCACTTTGTGGGCAGGACGAAGACAACAGAGCCTGTACCCGCGACTATCCTCCTCAACCTCTCCTCATCAGAGACGACGTGCTTAAGGACGATGATTAGCCCGTAGCCCTCCTCTACACCCCTTTTAACGGCCTCCTCAGCCTCTGACTGGTTTGAAGCCTTCACAACCGACATCCCTGCCATCCTGAAGAGCGGCAGGCTCTGTTCGTCCCCAACTACTAGGACTTTGACCTCTTTAGCTGACATGTCTACCCAGGTTAGGCCTAGAAGGGGTCATTTTAAGCGTTAACAGGTCACGACGAGAGGAAAAGGCCTAGCGCCGGTTCCTTGCAGACCTTATTAACCTATGTTGCTGGCCCCAACAGGGCGCCAGCTTGATAATAAGCAACAGGCTTGAAGAGGTGCTGATAGTCGTACCGAACGAGAACTACGATAAGGCGCTGGCGTCCCTTGCCAACGCCAGCATAATCAACGTCGATGAGCCGCCGGAGCCACTTAAGAACTACACCAACAGATCCTACAGGAGGATAGCCTTAGAGGCCGCCGAGAGGAAGTCCAAACTCGAGGGCATATTTAAGGCGTTGGGCCTTGAGCCTAGACCCAGCGAGCAGGTCACAGTAACCGTTAAGGACTGGGAGCAGGCATATCGTGATGTTGTCGCTGCGAACTCCAAGCTTGAAGAGGACATGGAGAGGCTGGCTTCAAGGATAACTGAACTGAACGCCCGCGCTGCAGAGCTCCAGGCGCTCGTCAGCCTCCTTGAGCCTGTGAAGGAGGTCTCAGCGGACATCAGGACTGCCTGGGAGGGTACACACGTTAGGGCAGCTGTCGGGGTTATGAGCCTTGATTTGACGCCCTCAGCCATAGGAGTCGCTAACAAATACAAGCTCCTTTACATAACGCAGCCTGTCAATGAGCTCGCGATACTCGTCATAGCTGGCGAGAGCGACTCCGTCGCGGCAGCCGCAGCAGAGCTCTCAAGGCGGGGCTGGAGACGAATAGCCATTCCGCCTGACATGCCGGGCTCGCCTAAGGAGGCTTACGATGCCTCGCTACAGGCGTTAACGAAAGTTATGGAGGAGGTCTCAGCCTTAAGGTCGGAGGCCCTTAAGCGCGCTGGGGATCTCAACAGGTACTACGCTCAGGTCTCAGGTCTCGCCAACATCCTAAGGGCCCTGTCGCTCTCGTCAAGAACCGATACTATGTCTTTCATATACGGCTTTGTTGACCTTAAGGACTCAAAGAGGCTCAGGCAGATCCTGGACGCCTGCTGTGATGGAGCTTACGTAGTTAAAAGCCTGGGGGTGAGGCGGGGTGAGAAGTACGTCCCGACAAAGGTTGACCTGCCGGGCTACTTCAAGTGGTTCCACAGCATTGTGGAGATGTACGGAACGCCCTCAGGTGATGAGATCGTTCCGACACTCTTCATGGCAATAACGATGCCCATAATATTTGGCCTGATGTTCCCCGACATTGGCCATGGACTGCTAGTTCTTCTTTTTGCCATCTTCTACATGTTGCCAAGGAGCAGAGACGTAGCCAAGGTCGCCTCGGTGCTTGGCGTAGCGGGAATGATAACGGGTTTCCTTGCTGGCGAGTTCTTTGGCCCGATACCAGCTCACGTCATAGGTCTTGACAGGCTTTGGGAACAGCTGGAGTTCAGGGTTCCACCCCTGCTATCGCCCGTGGACGCAGCCACGGAAAGCTCCACGGAGCCTTACGTGATGCAGCTGTTCAACGAGATCTTGGACATATCCTTCTGGATAGGGGCCTTTATGCTGACCTTCGGCAATATACTGGGGATAGCTAATGACCTCCTGAGCAGGAACTACGAGGACCTCATTGCAAGAAGGGCCCCGCTAACCCTTCTCTTCCTCGCGGCCGGCCTTCCATTCCTTATTTACTTCAACGCCTACAGGGCAGGCTATATTATAGAGGAGGCCATCTTCGGCCTTGGAAAGGGCGGGCCTATAGGGGCCTTCGTCTTCTATGGGGCCATAGCATCTATTGTCTGGCTGCTGATAGGTGAAGGTCTCTACACACTGACTATAGGCGAGGGCTTCAGGTTAGACCCAATAGAGGGCTTCCTTGGCATGTTTGAGGGCATGATTCTCGTCTTAGGCAACACCATCAGCTTCCTTAGGATCATGGGCCTAAGCCTAGCGCACGCTGGGCTCATGGTAGGGTTTACAATACTTTACTATGTAACCTTGACGCCACACCCCAACCCCTTGACCTATGCTGGGGCAGTGTTGATATACATCATAGGTAATCTGCTCACGGCAGGCCTTGAAGGCATAGTAGCGTTTGCTCATGACCTAAGGCTACACTTCTACGAGTGGTTTAACAAGTTCTATAGAGGCCTTGGCAGACCCTTCGTACCCTTGTCCACGCCTGGCGTGACGTTTGTAATCAGCTAAGTCAGCTTCGAAGCCCCTATGTTAAATAATGATGATAACATAATAAGGTTTAGTGATCTGCGCCCTTTGCCCAAGGCCGCTAGAAGAGGTTTAAATATAAAATTATAAATAATGTTAACAGAGTTACAAAGCTTATAACCTGTCGCTACATTGATAAACCGCGCGATGAAGAGGGTTGGTATTACTGACCCTGATGAAGAAAGACGCCAGAGCGGAGCGTCCTTATGAGGCTTTATCAAAGGCCTACAATAGTCAGGAATATATTTTTTAGTGATATTTTTGGTTATGAGCGCTGGGAGAGTATGCAGAGGGAAGCCGCAGAGGTCATGGGATCTACCAGGTACAGGGACACGTTAATCTGGCTAATGCTCCTAATACTTTCCCAGAAGCCTATGCACGGATATGAGATCATAAAGAAGATCAACGAGCTCACCGCAAACCAATGGAAGCCTGCCGCCGGCTCAATATACCCGCTCCTGAGCTACATGAAGGACCTGGGCCTGATAGACGTGGTGGTTGTCGAGGAGGAAGGCGTCAGGGGCGGCAGGAAGATAGTTTACGCGCTCACCGACAAGGGCTGGCGGCAGCTCAATGAGATCTTGACCCGTAAGGTCCAGATCTACGCGAACTTCCTTGACCTTATAGCGAGCTCGTCCCTCAAGGCGCTCGAGGAGCATGGCTTTGCCGACAGCGCAAAGGCCCTCCGCTCGAAGTTGCTTGAGTGGGCCACGCAGTTTCAGAAGAGGCTTGCAGAGGGCTGAAGTTGCTGTTCATAGTAGGAGCCGGGCTGGGCCCTCAGCACGTCACTGATCTCGCTAAGAGCCTTATCAAGAGGGCTGAGGTTGTTATCATAGAGGCCTATACCTCGCCTAACAGCGGCTGGCTTGAAGACCTAGCTAAGGCCCTTAATAAGGCCACGGTTAAGGCCACCAGGGACCTGCTGGAGGAGAACGTGAATAAGCTCATAGATATGGCGCGCGACAGGGACGTCGTTGTCCTTGTCGCCGGCGACCCCCTCATAGCGACCACCCATTCCTCTGTTGTAGTTGAGGCCCTAACGAGAGGCGTTAAGGTCAAGGTGATACCAAGCGTCTCAGGCCCCTGCGCAGCTATGTCGCTCTCAGGACTTCAGTTCTACAGGTTCGGCAGGAAGGTCACGGTTCCAGGGCCCTGGAGGGGCGTCGATGTAACGCCCGTGGCCTACTGGCTCCTTGGCAACCTCTGCCTCGACCTTCACAGCCTCGTACTCCTTGACGTCGACCAGGAGGGAAGGCAGCTGCCTCCGGCTGATGGCACTAGGGAGCTCCTCAAGGCCTTCAACGAGCTCCTAAGCGACCAGGGGGAGGACCTTGGTGACCTGCTGGTGTTAGCGGTGTCGGTGACAGACAATGACGTTTATGTGACCTACTCTCGCCTCTCAGAGCCCGAGGCCTTAAGGCCTATTACGCCGTCAACGATGATAGTGCCGGCCTCCCTTCACCCTGTGGAGCAGGAGTTCCTGAAGTTAGTCCATGGGGTTCCATCAGGCCTGATAGACCTTCACCTAAAGCTGTTGAGGAGAATAGACCCCTGTAACCTTTACTTCTCGGCGCGGCATAAAGTAATGGCTAGCCCATAGCCCCTACAGCAGAGGTAGCGACTAAAATAGTTGTTAATACCCCACCTTGACGCAGAGGTAGCGGCGCGGGCCATTGAGCGAACTTGATAAGACGCGGGAGGTCATAAACAGGCACTTTGAAGTGACGGAGCTTGTCGAGATAGGGAATGGCGTTTACAGGACGCAGGTGATAGGGCTGAAGGAAGGCGACCTGGTGGCCTCCTTTAGGTCCCTCTACAGCGAGCTTGTGAGGCTTGGGTACGCCCCGGCCCTAAGGAGGGAGGGGTCCTCGCTTTGCCTCATCGTAGCCAGGTATAGCTCTCGGTACAACTTGGCCTTATGGATTACGCTGACGGCACTTACGATAGCATCCGTTTACTACTCGGGACTCGCGTTGATAGGTCTCCCAGGAGGGGGCCCATTAACGCCAGGTCTTTACCTGCTCGGCCTCCTGGCGCCCCTCCTCATCCATGAATCAGGACATTGGCTAGCCATGAGGAGGTACAGGGTTCCAAGGAGCCTGCCCTACCTCATACCTGCGCCCCCTCTTCAGCTTGGGTTCTTGGGCACGCTGGGCGCCGTCATAAACATGAAGTGGATACCGGCCACAGCTGACGAGCTTGCGATAATAGGCGTCTCAGGCCCCCTAGCAGGCTTCCTAGTGGCGCTTCCCATAGCCTTGGTGGGCCTGAAGACCTCGGCTTTAGTCCCAGCGTCCTTAGTCCCTCCTGGCTCAACAATTCCCTTCGTTCCCATGATCATGAATGTCCTCATGGTCTTCCTGCACGCCCCCACCGGTTACGTGGTGGAGATGTCGCCCCTTGCCTTTGCCGCTTACATAGTGTTCTTCGTGACGTTCCTGAACCTTATACCGGTAGGGCAGCTCGACGGAGGTCACGTGTTGAGGGCAGCGCTCGGCGAGAGGGGCCACACGGTTATATCGTTCATCCTTGTCGCGGTCCTGTTGGCCTTGGGGCTTTACGTCCCTACGCTCGGCCTCTTCGGCCTCATAGCCCTGGCCCTGCTCTTTCTGACCCGAGGAAGGCACCCAGGCCCGGCCCTGGAGGAGTCGAGGCTTAGCAAGTCTGGCGTTGTAGCCGTTATAATTTACGGCATCCTTCTAGCGCTAACGCTGCCTATCCCCTCTTAACCTTAACCTGTGAGCCTCCTCCTCATACACATACCTGCCGCCCCTCAGATATGAGAATATAGAACCCACTAGGACTAGCACGACAGAGATCATTATTGAGAGCCTGAGGCCCGCCATGAAGGAAGGCCCTAGGGCCGTAGGCAGGAACGTATGGGAGTCCAGGGCCTCAATGACGCTTGACGGCAGGTCCCTTAGTACTGACGCAGGTATCGCGGAGGCAGGGTCATAGCCAAGGAAGGCGGCAAAGAGAAGGCCGCTTGGTGGCAGGCTCGCCAGGAAAGAGGCCACCTGGCTCGGAAGCCCGTACTTCAGGGCCAGGAAGTATATGCTTGAGGGAAGCCTGTTGGTCAGCACCGTTATGGCTATGGTGAAGAACATTGCCATGCTTATGGTGGAGCCCACATTGGCGAACGTCTGCCTCATCCCGTTGCCAGCCGCTCTGTCCTCAGGTCTGAGCGCGTTCATTATAGATGTCGTGTTAGGGGCCGAGAAGAGGCCGTTTCCAACCCCATTAAGGAACAGGAGCAGCTCGAACTGAAGCAGGTTGAAGTTGTATGGCAGAAGCGTAAGAGCGTAAAGCGTCACAGCTATTATGATCATCCCCGCTGTGGCGAAGGCCCTAGCGCCGTACTTATCCGTTAGCATGCCGCCTATGGGTCCCATTATAACCGTTCCAATCAGCATAGGGAACATGTAAACTCCTGCCCAGAACGGCGCTGCCTGGTAAGAGATGCCGTGAAGTGGCAACCATATGGCCTGAAGCCACAGCGTCACCAGGAACATCACGGCGCCCCTTGCCATTGAGTTCATGAAGAGGGCTAGAACCCCATAGGTGAAGGGCCTGACCTTGAAGAGCCTGAGGTCGAAGAGCGGGGCAAGGGCCCTCCTCTCAACGAGGAAGAACGATAAGAACGCCACGGCGGCCCCTACGAAGGAGGCCTCAACGAGAGGGTTCCCCCAGCCTAACTGAGAGTTACCGTAAGGCATCAGCGCGTACGTGAAGGCTAAGGAGAGAAGGAGCAGACCTCCTGCCAACGTGACGTTGCCAAGCAGATCATAGCTCTGCCCCCCGCTGCCAGGGGTCCTCCTAAGCTTCAGCACAGACCAGACGGCGCCTGCGACGGCGAAGGGCACGCTGACTATGAACACCAGATGCCAGTCGTAGCCGGCCAGCAGCCCCCCAACGACAAGGCCTAAGAAGGAGCCAACCACAAATGATATCTGGTTTATTCCAAGGGCTCTCCCTCTCTCAGTAGGCGGAAAGGCGTCGGTTAGCAGCGCTGTGCTGTTCACCATCAGGAGGCCCCCGCCAACCGCCTGGACCATCCTAAGCGCGATCAACAGCAGCGCGCCGAGGTTGCCGCTGCCGCTGGGTATGAGTGAGAGGGCCACAGAGGCCGCTGCGAATATTATGAATCCCCACGTGTAGACCCTCGCCCTGCCATGTATGTCTGACAGCCTCCCAAAGGTGACAAGTACAGAGGCCAGGACTATGCTGTAGCCCATCAGCACCCATATCAGGTAAGCGAACTCACCAGGGGCGAAGGGGTTCACGCCAAGCCCCCTGAAGATCGTTGGCAGTGATATCATCACGATATACATGTTCATGGATGACATTATTATTCCCAGCGTCGTATTAATGAGCACTGTCCACTTGTACTCCAAGCCTTTCCCCTTACCGCGTACCTCTGTTTTGAAGCAATATATAGTTTTCCGTTATTAGCGTCCTGAAGCTCAGGGATGTCTAGATTTCAAGCACCTTAAGACGAGAACTCTAGCGCCAGGAACTACGTCGAGCCAACTCATTAAATTTTGGAGAACTGGTGGGCCCGGGGGGACTTGAACCCCCGACCTCCGCCGTGTAAGGGCGGCGTCCTATCCAGTCTAGACTACGGGCCCGACTTCGGACTCCTGTCAGGAATACAGAGGAGGCTCTTAAAGTCCTTACTTTTAGAGAATGAGAGGGCCTGAAGGGTGGAGCCTATATACTACGATATACACTGTCATCTCGCGGAATTCACAGACAACGAGATAGAACAAATGATGACCTCTATGCCCAACCTTAAGGTGGTGGCGGTCTCCGATGACATCAGGAGCCTCAACAGGGTCCTCGACATAGCCTCAAGGTATCAGGGCAGGGTCTTCCCCTGTGCCGGCTTTCACCCGTGGTCACTCAAAGATCACCCGCTAGAGGAGGCATGGCAGGTCATCAGGCTCGCGGAGAGGGCTGGGGTCGTCTGCATAGGCGAGGTCGGCCTAGACAGGAAGTTCATGCCTGAGGAGACCTTCACTACCCAGAGGAAGGTGTTTGAGGCCTTCGCCAAGGCCGCCAGGGACATGAACGCCTTCCTTAACATACATTCGCCAGGGGCTTGGAGGGACGCCCTGAACGTGATAGTTGAAGTCGGCGTTGAGGACGCCGTCTTTCACTGGTACACAGGCCCGCTGGACCTAGTAGATGAGATAGTCAAGAGGGGGTACTTCGTGTCAATAAACGTAGCCGCCGAGGTCCAGAGCAAGTCAAAGGACGTCGCCAAGGTAGCGCCGTTAACCAATATGGTCTTTGAGAGCGACGGGCCCTACAATTACCATGGCCTTAGGCTGACGCCGCTTATGATACCTAGGCTCGTCAAGTTAGTCGCTGAGCTCAAGGGGGTTGCCGAAGGCGAGCTGCAAGAGGCCATAGCCATGAACTCGGAGAGGCTCCTCAAGCTTCGTACATAACGCCATCTATCGTCACCCTTGGCCTGTCGCAGAGAGTGGCTGAGATCGGCTCCAGCCTGTACTCGAACTCAGAGACCCTAACCCTCTTAGCCTCCAGGCATATCCCGCCGCTGTACCTAGGCGCCTTAATCACAAAGGTCTCGGCCTCCCCTCCTTCAAAGGCTGGATGAAAGCCGTGTTTTTGAGCAAGCTCAATGATCTCTCTGACCAGGCCTTCGCTATTAATGGGCACCCCAAGGAGCCTGTAGGGAAGCCCCGCCGTTGTTATCTGAGTTATTATGTATATGATGCCATACCTTAGCAGCTCATACATGTAGGCCTCAGGGTCCATACCCCACTGAGGGTCGTAAATTCTGAGCCCCAGCTCCTCAGCAATCATTCTGAACCTGGTCAGCTGATACCTGCTCGCTATGCCTCCTATGACCAGTGTGTCAAAGGCCCTGACCTCCTTAGCCCTTGCCAGCGACTCCTTCAGCTCTTCCACCTCCTTCTCCTTCTCGCCGCTCACCCTGATCTCGTAGCTAAGCCCTGACAGGCCCATGGCATTAAGCTGAAGTGGGACGAACTCTACGAAGGGCCTGTGAAACATCCAGCTGTCGGGCCTTCCAGGAACTACAATACCTATACATGCAGGGGCTAGGCCCTCGTCAAGGGCCTTATGAAGGGCATATGTGCTGTCCTTGCCGCCCGAGAGAAGGGAGCAGAAGGCCCTCACGGGTATATCCGCTCGCGCAGCCTAGGGAACGGTATTGAGTCCCTTATGTGGTCTAGCCCGGCTATCCACATAACGAGCCTGTCAACGCCGAGGCCAAACCCGCTGTGCGGCACGCTTCCGTAGCGCCTGAGGTCAAGGTACCACTGGTAATCCTCGGGGTTCAGGTTGTTCTCCTTAATCCTCTGGAGCAGAACGTCGTACCTGTCCTCCCTCTGGCTGCCGCCTACGACCTCGCCATAGCCTTCTGGGGCCTCTAGGTCAAAGCCCAGGACTAACTCAGGCCTTTGATCATGGAGCTTCATGTAGAAGCTCTTCAGGTGCTTGGGGAACATCGTCAAGAAGAAGGGCACCTCCTCATCTTCCGTCAGCGCCCTCTCCTCGTCGGCCCCGATGTCGTCACCCCACTTTATGTTAAAGCCCTTCCTCTTGAGCCTTTCAATGGCTTCATCGTAAGTCACCTCTGGGAACGTGGCCTTGAGGGTTGCCTCGAGGGGCTCGGTCCTGCGGCCAAGCGCGCTGAGCTCCTCAAGCCTCTTCTCAAGCACGCTCTTAACGGCGTACTTTACCAAACCTTCGACAACCTTCATCATGTCATGCATGTCCATCCAGGCCGCCTCGGCCTCTAGGTGCCAGTACTCGTAGAGATGCCTCCTCGTCCTGCTCCTCTCGGCCCTGAAGCTAGGCGTCAGGGACCATACCCTCTCAAGGCTGAATATCATGACCTCCAGGTAGAACTGGGCGCTCTGGCTAAGGTACGCCTTCCTCCCAAAGAAGTCTACAGAGAACAGTGTAGCGCCCCCTTCAACGGCGCTCTGGGTAAGTATGGGTGGGCTCACCTCCCACCAGCCGTTCCTCGTGAAGTACTCCCTGAGGGCCTCGAGGACCGTGGCCCTGATCCTCATGACCTGCGTGAGCCTCCTTGACCTCAGCCAAAGGTGCCTAACATCGAGAAGATAGTCAACGCTTTCACCACCCTTGATAGGGAAGTCCTCTGCTAACCCTACGACCTTGAAGTCCTCGACCCTTACCTCCTTGCCTCCAGGCGCCCTTGGGTCTGACCTGACGATGCCCTCCACCATTACTGACGACTCTATAGTGGCCTTAGAGGCCTCAGGGGCCGCCCTTGACGAGCCCTCTATAACGCACTGAATTATGCCCTCGGAGTCCCTAAGAACTATGAAGATCTTGCCTCCTAGGTCTCTTCTCCTATAGACCCAGCCCCTCAGTCTGACCCTCTCGCCGTCCGGCCTCTGCAGGGCCTCCCTGGTGCTCAGGAACCCCTGCTCCATGTGAGCCTCCAGCCCTCATTCATGAAGTTCCAGGTGCTTATTCAAAGGTTTAAGAGTTATTAAGCGCCCTCACCTGCTCACTTAGCTTGCCTGCCTGACCTCCTCCCCGCCCTTGCAGGAACCCTCGCCCTTTAGGGCGGGGATGGGAGTAGAAAAGCCTATAAGGCCTTGTCTTCCCTCTAGTAGTGGTGGTAGTAGTGGTAAAGCTGAGGTGCCCGTACTGCGGCTACGTCTGGGACTACAGGGGCAAGAAGACCCGCTACGCCACATGCCCTAACTGCCTGAGGAAGGTGGACATCCAGAGGAACAGGGTGGTGGAGTAAATGCCCTCGGGCGGTGAGGGAGAGCTAACCCTGACTGTCAGGGTGAGGGTTAGCCCCGAGCCCGAGCAACAGCAGGCCTTGCTGGGCCTAATGAGGAGGTACAGGGACGCCCTAAACTACTCGGTAAGGGCTGTGATAGCGAACAGGGCCCTGAGCCTTGGCAAGGCGCATAAGCTCCTGTACAAAGACCTAAAGGAAAGATATGGCCTGCCATCCAGGATTGCCCAGGACTGCTACAGGGAGGCCATCGCCATAGCCAAGTCCTGGCTCAGGAATCCGAGGAGGGGTGATATGCCCACAGTAAAGGGCCTGCGTATGTGGCTGACGCACGAATATGGCTACAGGGTCAAAGGCGGCTATGTGGAGCTGGCAGGGGGCCACAGGCTCAGGGTAATCGGACGGGACAGGAGGTATGACGACTTCCCTAACAGGGAGGCCAGGCTCGTGTTCAGGGATGGTGAGTTCACCCTCTATATAAGCAAGCGCGTGCCAAGGCCAGCAAAGTACGCCCCTAAGGGCGTGCTTGCCGTCGACGTGAATGAAGGGCAGATCGTCGTAGGTAACTCAAGCGTTGAGCAGAGAATTGAGACGCCAGTTGAGAGGGCCCTGCGCTACAGGAGGCTAGCTGAAAGGCTTCAGGGGAAGTACTCCTCCGCCAGGTACAGCGCCTGGCTCAGGAGGAGCGGGATAAGGAGGAGGGTGAGGTACTTCCGCAGGAAGGCTAAGAACATCATGGAGGACTGGGCCAGGAAGACGGCTCATACGATTATATCACTGGCTAGACAGGGCCAGCTGGCAGTCGCCAGGGAGGACCTCACGGGGCTGATAGAGAGCCTTAGAAAGCTCCCGAAGGATCACAGGACAGCACTGATTATGCTCGGCTACAGGAGACTGGCGTTCTGGGTGGACTGGCAGGCCGAGAAGAGCGGAGTGCCGCTCTTCGTTGTCGACCCAGCTGGCACCTCAACGACGTGCCCAAGGTGCGGCGCTGAGCTTGTTGAGGTCGGCTACCGCAGGCTCAGGTGCCCGCGCTGTGGCCTTGAGGCCGACAGGGACAGCATACCCGTGCTTAACATCGAGAGGAGGGCGCTTAGCCAGATGGGGGGAACTCTGGCCTCCCCGACTGCCCCCCAGGTGACAGATGTAAGCCCGAACAGATGGGGGAACCTCCCCACCTTTAGGGCGGGGAGGAGGTCAGGATTCCTACGGCGAAAGCGGCGAAGTGCACCTTTAACGCGTCCTTAGGCCTAAGCCTTTTGCCCCTGGACCTAGCAGCTATTAGAAACCTTGTGCTCTTAAGGGCCTCCTCAGAGGCTATGATGGCCGCTGCAATTATGACGCCAAGGGGGTCCTCTGCGAGGACCTCTAAGGCCCTTTGAAGGCTCCCCAGCAGAAAATGAAGAACTACCAGAATAAGGACTACAAGCAGTAACCCCCATACGGCCAGGTAAAGATTACCTGACGACGTCCTAAGCGTCCTAGGCCTTTGACCTCTCCTCCACAGCCCTCGCCGCCTCCTCGGCCTTCCTCTCTATGTAATTAATTATCCACTTGATGGCGGCCCTGACAAGGACGTACCTGGCCCCCTTGAGGTAGAACCTGTCAACTATGTCCCTGGCCCAGTACGCGCTGTGCCTCAGGGTGGCCTTGAGGAGCTCTACATGCTCAGGCCTTATGTGGGTCCTCCTGAACCACTCCATGTTCTTGAAGGCCCCCATCGGCACGAAGAACATGGGCACTATGAGGCTCCTGTAGGGCCTGAGCCTTTCGACAAGCTCTGTCGTAGCCACAACGTCGTCAGGCTCCTCGCCAGGCAGCCCAGCTATCAGCGTGGCTGCCGGTATCACCTTGTGCTCATGCATTATGCTGAATGCCTCCTCAACGACCTCTGGCCACTTGTCGACAGGGTAAGGGGCCGACTTGGCAGGCATTATCTTCCTTGCCAGCTTAACGCTGCCCGTCTCCACGCCGACCTCAACGCCTAGGTACGTCTGCTTCTCGCTCGAGAACATTATGTCGGTCAACTTGGTTATCAGCTTGTGCTGCTCCTGCGCGCTCTTGATGGCTGCGAGGCTCGCGTGGCTCCACCCTATGGGCTCATCCGTAATCTGCCTGATGGCTGTGTGGAGCTTAAGCAGGGCCTCAGGCCTCGGCCTTACGCCATCGGCGTAGTAGAGAAGTACGTCCTCGCTGTGCAGTATTATCCCCTTCTCCCCCTCGCTCATGTTAACCTTTATCTCCTCAATTACTCTCTCCGGCGGTATCATTCTCCACGGCCTCAGGGTGACGCTGCAGAACTTGCAGCCCCTTGGGCAGCCCCTCATTATCTCGACGAGGCCGTTCACGCTCGCGTGCTTTATCTTGGGTATCTCCTCAATGTTCTGAGGGGTGTCAGCAGGCCCCACAAATATGTAATCAGGGAGCGGCAGCCCCTTGAGGGCCCTATCGGCCAACGTAACTACGATCTTCTCGGCCTCACCATCTACTACTGTGTCTACGCCCCACTTCCTCCACTCGTCAAGGGCCCACAGCCACTGCCAGGCCGCAGGGCCCCCCATTATTATCTTGACTCCCTTCTCCTTGGCCTTCCTGATAACGGGGCTCTCCATGAACCTCCTGAAGCTGACCCTGTTGAAGGGCTCCTTGCCAGTTATCGTCCACCACTCGCTGCTTGGCGGACCATAGGCGAAGAAGTCGTGGTGACCTATCATCAGGACCTTCATGGTGTCAAGGTGTTTACCTATGTGGTCAGGGTCGACGACTGCCGCGTTGAAGCCAGCGTCAACAAGGGCGGCCTCTATCTTCCTCAGCCCATAGGGGGCTACCTTTGGTCTGCCCTCGCTGTCAACCTTAGGCTTAGGCGCTGCTATCCAGCCCCAGATCCTCTCGGGAACCCCGAAGGCAGGGCCCGTTGTCATAAAGCCCAGGAACTCGTGATGATGATGATCTGTCATCATGCTCCTGTCAGTCGTTATCACTATGTCAAACGTCATGCATTGCTCACCTCGTCTTCCCGCCATACCACTATGGTCTGGGCTATAAACTCGGACAAAACCTCCCTTGCCTTCTCCATGTAAGTTACATCGTTAGACTTGACTATCACTGCGACCCTCTTAACGCCTTTCCTGAAGGCCTCCGTTAACATCTTCCTTAGCTTTGCCTCCCCATCTGTGAGGGGGTCCCACCTGATTACATAATAGTTCGTCAGCTCAAGGCTTACAGGCTGCTTAGACGTCCCCAGGGCACCCAGCCCTTTACAGTAAATGGAGCTATAAAAACGCCCTTCAATATTCTTTTTTCTTTTTCAAAAAAATGTAATGTGTAAGATTCCATTTTATAAGCCCTGATTTCAGAGCTCCTTAGGGGTGCAGCCCTTAGTGTCAGAACCTACGCAACAGCCAACCTCAAATGCGCCAAAGGAGGTTGTGCTGAGGGTCTCTGAGGCCAAGCCAAGGGATGCCGGTAAGAAGAGGGTCCGAATAGACCCTGACGTAATGAAGGAGCTAGGGGTTGAGGCAGGCGACGTAGTTGAGATAGAGGGTAAGAGGAAGACCGCTGCTATAGTCTGGCCCTCTCTTCCCGAGGACCTAGGTCTTGACATAATCAGGATGGATGGCACGTTGCGCAGGAACGCTGACGTTAATATAGGCGACAAGGTTATAGTTAGGAAGGCCAATCCTAAGCCGGCCACCAAAGTCAGGCTCGCCCCCACAGTCCACTCTATGTCGATAGATGATAGCTTCAAGAAGTACGTCAAAAAGAAGCTTGTAGGCTTGCCAGTTGTAGAGAACGACATAATACCAGTCCCAGTCCTGGGTCAGGCGGTTCAACTTGTGGTCATCGACACCAGGCCAAGGGGTGTTGTAATCATAACGGAGAAGACCACTGTGGACATACTTGAGAAGCCCGTCACAGCCACCACTATACCTAAGGTTACATATGAGGACATTGGTGGCTTACATGAGGTAATAGCCAAGATTAGGGAGCTCGTGGAGCTGCCGCTGAGGCACCCTGAGCTCTTCCAGAGGCTGGGCATCGAGCCGCCAAAGGGGATACTTCTCTACGGCCCCCCTGGCACAGGCAAGACGCTGCTGGCCAAGGCAGTAGCGAATGAGAGTGATGCCTACTTCATAGCCATCAACGGCCCTGAGATAATGAGCAAGTTCTACGGCGAGAGCGAGCAGAGGCTGAGGGAGATATTCGAGGAGGCCAAGAAGAACGCGCCAGCAATAATATTCATCGACGAGATAGATGCCATAGCCCCAAAGAGAGATGAGGTGATTGGGGAGGTCGAGAGACGGGTCGTGGCTCAGCTGCTGGCCCTTATGGACGGACTTGAGGCGAGAGGACAAGTAATTGTCATAGGGGCCACCAATAGGCCAAACGCGCTTGACCCAGCCCTCAGGAGGCCTGGGAGGTTCGACAGGGAGATAGAGGTTCCGATGCCCGACAAGCAGGGAAGGCTCGAGATCCTTCAGATACACACAAGGCACATGCCCCTAGCTGAGGACGTTAACCTTGAGGAGCTCGCCGAGATGACCAAGGGTTACACAGGCGCCGACCTGGCGGCCCTTGCAAGGGAAGCTGCTATGCATGCGCTCAGGAGATACCTTCCTGAAATAGATATCGAACAGGAGAGGGTACCGACGGAGGTCCTCGAGAAAATGGTGGTCACGAAGGCTGATTTCCTAGCGGCCTTCAAGGAAATCACCCCCAGCGGGCTCAGGGAGATAGAGGTCGAGGTCCCTGAGGTCCACTGGGACGACATAGGTGGCCTTGAGAACGTTAAGCAGGAGCTCAGGGAGGTCGTCGAGTGGCCCCTGAAGTACCCTAACACGTTCAAGAGGCTGGGCATTGAGCCGCCCAGGGGGATACTGCTGTTCGGGCCTCCTGGCACAGGCAAGACGCTGCTGGCCAAGGCCGTGGCGACGGAGAGCGGAGCCAACTTCATAGCGATAAGGGGGCCTGAGCTGCTGAGCAAGTGGGTCGGCGAGAGCGAGAAGGCCGTAAGGGAGGTCTTCAGGAGGGCGAGACAGTACGCGCCTGCCGTTGTGTTCTTTGATGAGATAGAGGCTATCGCCTCCCTAAGGGGCTCGGACGTGGAGACCGACGTGACTGAGAGGGTTGTGAGCCAGCTTCTAACAGAGATTGACGGCATAACCGGACTTGAGAACGTGGTTGTAATAGCTGCCACCAACAGGCCAGACTTGGTTGACCCCGCTCTCCTGAGGCCTGGGAGGCTTGAGAAGCTTATTTACGTGCCGCCACCTGACGAGAAGGGGAGACTTGATATACTTAAAATACATACAAGGCACGTGCCGCTCGCCGAGGACGTTGACCTCAGGGAGATAGCTAAGATGACTAATGGCTATACCGGCGCTGACTTAGCGGCGCTCGTCAGAGAGGCCACCCTTATTGCCCTAAGGGAGGACTTGAAGGCTACCAGGGTCAGGTTCAAGCACTTTGAACAGGCCCTCTCTAAGGTGAGACCGAGTGTCACCAAATACATGATAGACTTCTACACTAGATGGCTTGAGAGCGCCAGGCAGATAAGCGTAACCTCAACAAGGCCTTCGCAGCCTTCGCTCACGGTCTGAGAGGTGATAGGCGTTGTCTGTATGGGCTGAGAGCCCGATGCTTAACATAGTGTATGAGGCGCTGAAGGAGCTGAGCAAGGGCGGCAAGGAGCCAGTCACGGAGAGCCAGATCCTTTCATACCTTGCCAGGAACGGCTACTCTATCTCCCTGCCTGACCTCGTTAAGTCGCTTATGAGGCTAGAGCTCCTGGGGCTTGTTTACGTGACCTCAAGCACTAAGGAGGAGCGGATGGTGAAGCTCCTCGTGAGCCAGGAAACGACGTCACAGTCTTAGGAACGACGCCTGCGCACGATAAAACAATATAGGCTTTTAGATACCGATATCAATTGGTGCAAGCGTTGGGCGTTAACATACGTGATATAATTCCTCCTCAGGCAAGACAAGAAGTAGAGCTAAAGGCCCTTAAAGGTTATGTGATAGCGCTTGACGCATATAATATGATTTACCAGTTCCTCTCAGCTATAAGGCAGCCTGACGGAACCCCCCTAAAGGATTCGCAGGGAAGGGTTACAAGTCACCTGAGCGGCCTCTTCTACAGGACCATAAACCTTGTCGAGGAGGGCCTGAAGCCCGTTTACGTATTTGACGGCAAGCCGCCCGAGATGAAGAAAAGGGAGCTCGAGGAGAGAATGGCAAGGAGGAGGGAGGCCGCTGAGAAGTATCAGAAGGCCAAGGAGGCAGGCGCCCTGGAGGAGGCTAGGAAGTACGCCCAGGCAACCTCTGAGCTGACTTCTGACATGGTAACCGAGTCGAAGAGGCTCCTGGACGCCATGGGAATCCCGTGGGTGCAGGCGCCAGCTGACGGCGAGGCGCAGGCGGCCTTTCTCGCTAAGAAAGGTGACGCATGGGGCGCAGGCAGTCAAGACTATGATAGCCTCCTCTTCGGGTCCCCTAGGCTTATTCGTAACCTGGCCATCACTGGCAAGAGAAAGCTGCCCAACAAGGATGAGTACATAGAGATCAAGCCGGAGGTGATAGACCTTAACACGCTTCTCAAGGCCTTAGGGATTTCAAGGGAGCAGCTGATAGTACTTGGAATACTCGTCGGGACCGACTTCGACCCTGGCGGAGTCAAGGGCTATGGCCCTAAGACGGCGCTGTCCTTTGTGAAGACTTATAAGGATCCCCTTAAGGCCTTGGAGGTCATAAAGCCTCAGCTTCCTGACGTTGACCCTGTCAAGATATTTGATTACTTCATGAACCCGCCCATTAATGATAAGTACAAGATAGAGTTCAGGGAGCCTGACGTCAACGTGATAAAGGAGATCCTGGTCAAGGACCACGACTTCAGCGAGGACAGGGTTGAAAAGGCCGCGGAGAGGCTCAAGAAGGCGTTCAAGGAGAGCCTGAAGGGCAAGCAGTCAAGGCTAGACATGTGGTTCGGGTCCTGACCAGGTCACCTCTCTAACCTCTTAAGCCACTCCTCCAGCTTCTCCTTCTCTAGCTTAGGCCCCCTCACCTGGCTGACTTCCGTTGAGCCCTCCTCGTACTCTATAACGATGTCGTTTCCAGTGACTAACTTAAATACCCTCTTAACGACTTCCTCGCGGTCTGCGTTTCTGGCGCTTGTAGGAGCGAGCACCTTAGCCACGTAATAAACACTGCCGTCAGGAGCGTAATAAAGGTTCAGAGACGAAATTGAGGCCCCCAACAGGCTAGAGATCAACGACCTTGGGTCTGAGGCACCGCTCAGCAGGTGAACTTTCTTCACGCCTAGGTGCGAGAGCTTGTTAACCAGCGCTCGATCAAGCCCTCTGCTCATAGCCTTCAGGCCGTCAAGCAATATATAGATGTCGTCGCCGATCCTTAGGGCTTTCCTATACGACGCTGACCTCAGCTCCTTATAGCTCTCCTCAAGGTCTAGAAGGGCCTTCATCACGTCTACTTCCCACCGTTCGTAAAGGCCAGAGTTTATCTTAGCCTGACAGCTTTCACAGAGCACACCGCTCCTGACGCAAACCTTGTGAAGAGGTATTTGCAAGGTTCCTCGGACAACTTGGTCGTCTAAACCTAAATGCTTAACGTCGTGCTCAACGTCTGTAAAAGGTAGAGGTAAGATGAAGTTGTGATCAGAGCAGCTTGGCTGCAGCCCTGAGAAGACCTACATATGGCGGGCTTGGGTCAAGGGGTCTGCTCTTGAACTCAGGGTGTGCCTGTGTCCCTACGAAGAACCTGTGCTCGCTCCTCGGAAGCTCTATGGCCTCCACTAGACCCTCGGGTGACCACGCGCTTATTACCAGTCCTGCTTCAACAAGCCTATTCACGTACTTGGGGTTCACCTCGTATCTGTGCCTATGTCTCTCGTATATCACCTCACGGCCGTAGAGGCTGTGAAGGATCGTCCCCTTAACGACCCTTATCTCGGAGGCGCCTAACCTCATTGTTCCGCCCAGCTCCTTGATCCCCCTTTGCCACGGGAGCAGGTCCACGACAGGGTGAGGCGTCTTAGGGTCTATCTCTGTGCTATTGGCGCCCTCAAGCCCTACTACATCCCTCGCGAACTCAACTACAGAGAGCTGGAGCCCAAAGCATATGCCCAGCGTAGGCACGTTGTTTTCCCTGAGGTACCTTATGGCCTTCACCTTGCCCTCAGCCCCCCTCTTGCCGAAACCAGGGAGTATGACAGCGCCGTCAACAGTTGACAACACGTCTTCAACCTTTAACTCGCCCTCCTCTATATCTGTTGACTCAACCCAGACGAGCTCAGGTCTATAGCCTACAACAGCGCTCGCGTGCCTGAGCGCCTCAACAATGCTTATGTAGCTGTCCTTAAGCTTCGTGTACTTACCGACCATGGCTATCCTGACAGACTTGTCGAGGTTCTTCAGCCTGTCAACGAACGCCTTCCAGGCCCCAAGGTCAGGCTCCCTGTCCTGAAGCCCAAGCTTTGAAGCCAAGAACGACGCGTAACCTTGCGACTCCAAAAGGAGAGGCACCTCATAGACGTACTGTACGTCATGATCGCTGAAGACGGCTACTGGGGAAAGGTTAGCGAAGAGCGCTATCTTCTGCCTGGCTTCGTCCATCAGCGGCCTAGTGGACCTGACCACGAGGGCTGTCGGCTGTAACCCGATCCTCCTCAGTTCCTGTACGCTGTGCTGTACAGGCTTAGTCTTCTGCTCGCCAGTAGTCGATAGGACTGGGGCTAAGGCCACGTGGACAAATGCGACATTATTAGAGCCCAGCTCGACATACATCTGCCTTGCAGCCTCAAGGAACGGCAGCCCCTCTATATCCCCTACCGTCCCGCCTATCTCTACAACCATTACGTCAACCCCTGTGTCCTTGGCCAGGCCTGAGATCCTCTGCTTAATCTCATCAGTCACGTGAGGTATGACCTGAACAGTCTTTCCAAGGTACTCCCCCTTCCTCTCCTTAGCTATAACGCTGTAGTAGACCTGCCCAGCGGTTATGTTATGACGTCTGTCTACGTTCTCGCCGAGAAACCTCTCATAGTGGCCCAGGTCCAGGTCTGTCTCACCGCCGTCCTCTGTTACGAACACCTCTCCGTGGGCGTATGGGTTCATGGTGCCTGCGTCAACGTTCAGATACGGGTCTATCTTGATTATACCCACTTTGTATCCCCTGGACTTGAAGAGCAGGCCTGTCGACGCTGAGACTATCCCCTTGCCTATGCCAGACATCACGCCCCCTGTCACGAAGATGTACTTCGTCTCCACTGCGTGCCTTTTTGTAACCTTGGGCCCCAGTTCTTATAACGGCTAAAGCCGGATATAGGCCCTGGTAAAGGGTGGAAACGTCTTGACCCCTCTTCAGCTGTACTTCTACCTGGTAGTCCTTGCAGCCCTGGTCGAGCTGGCGCTGCTGATAGCCCAGACAGTCCGCTTAACCATAGCGCAAAGGGTCCTGAGGGAGCTCTCCAAGAATGTAGACGAAGTTGCCAGAGCCAGGGCTGAAAGGATGGCCAGCGAGCTCATTAAGCAGGCAAGGGAAGACGCCGTCAAGAGGAGCAGCGCCGTCATAACGGGCAAGGTCTATGAGCAGCTAGCGCCCTATATGCCCTGGTTCAAGTACAACCCCCGCGAGGCCAGGTTCCTCGGCTCCCCTGTGGACTTCATAGTCTTTGACGGAATTGAGGGCGGAGGACCTGTAACGGTAAGGTTTGTAGAGGTGAAGAGCGGTGACTCGAGGCTGAGCGACAGGGAGAGGGCCATAAAGGAGGCCATAGAGAGGTGCTCGGTGACGTTTGAGGTCGTAAGGCCCGAGGGCCCAGCTGAGAAAGGCCCTAAGTAGCGAAATTAATAACCGCAAGGGCCCGTTAACTCATTGAACGACAAGCCATGCCGACATATTACATGGAGAACTACGGCTGTGCCTTAGCCGAGTTTGACAGCGCAGTGATGGGTGCCCTGTTAGAGTCGGAGGGCTATCAAAGGGTGACATCACCTGACGAGGCAGACTTAGTCATAGTTAACACGTGCGCTGTCAGGCTTGACACAGAGGCAAAGATAGTCAAGAGGCTTAACGAGCTTAAGCCGCTGGTCAAAGGCAAGTTGATAGTCGCAGGCTGCCTAGCTAAGGCAAGGCCCTCCCTCGTAGCCCGCGTTGCCCCGTCAGCAAGCCTTGTGTCGCCTCAGAACGTCACTAGGATTGTTGAAGTCGCGAGATCACCCTCCAGGGTCACGCTCATAGAGGGGGAGAGGGACACGAACTTCATGCCCCCGGTGCCGCTGAGGGATAGAATAGCCACGATCATGATATCCGAGGGGTGTCTCGACAACTGTTCCTTCTGTGAGACGAAGCTTGCCAGGAGGACCTTAAGGTCATATCCCCCTAGGCTGATAGTTGAGAGGGTCGCCAACGCCGTTCAGAGGGGCGCTAAGGAGATCAGGTTAACGGCGCAGGACACCGCTGCCTACGGCCTTGACCTACCAGCCAAGGTCAGGCTGCCCGACCTGTTGTCCATGATCTTGGACAAGGTACCTGGGGACTACAGGATCAGGGTTGGCATGATGACGCCCAATGAAGCCATGGAGATAATTGATGAGCTCCTTGACGTCTATAAGGATGAGAGGGTGTTCAAGTTCTTTCACATACCTGTCCAGAGCGGCGATGACAGGGTCCTCAAGATAATGAATAGGAGATATACCGTTGATGAGTTCATTGAGCTTCACGCTAACGTCAAGAAGGCCTTCCCTGACTCACTCTTCGCAACCGACATCATAGTCGGCCACCCAGGGGAGGACGAGGAGGCATTCATGAGGAGCGTTGAGCTGGTTAAGAGGTTGAGGTTTGAGAGGGTCTACCTGGCACAGTACAGCATAAGGCCCAGGACCCTCTCGGCGTCAATGCCCCAGGTGCCTGAGCCTGTAAAGAAGGAGAGAAGCCTGCGTATTCTAAGCGTCATACAGGAGGTTGAGACAGAGATCTACAAGGCTTACATAGGTAGGGAGCTGAAGGCCTTGGTCACGTCAAGAGGGTTTAGGGACGGTTACTACGTGGCCAGAGCTGAGAACTACTTCCCTATATCAATACGGGAGGACCCCGATATTATGGGCAGGTGGATAAGAGTAAAGGTCACTGACGCCACTTACTTTGACCTAAGGGGTTATGTCGCTTCGCCTCTCTGACACCCCTATATCTAATAGGTATAACCTCTAATCCCGCCCTGAGGGCTGTGACCTGAACCGCATAGTCGTCGGAGGCCACAGCGACCTTCTTCCCACAGCTCCTCACCTGCAGGGCCAGAGCTATCACCCCTAAGTCAGCCCTGCTGAGCCTCTCAAGGGTTCTAGCTGACCTGGCGACACCCATAGCCTCCTCAATAAATTCCTGCTCCGGATCGATAACAAGTAGCTTGCCTGCCTCAAGGGCCCTCTCAAGATCGGTCCTAGAACCTTCGTCCTTTACCTCATCCACTACCAGGCTAGTGGTTACCGACAGAGGAAGCCTCAGCTGGACGCCCGCGAAGAGAGCGCCAGCGTCGAGAACAACGACCCCCTCTACGTCACCAATAGCTGAGCAGGCGCGCGAAGAGCCTCTCATAATAGTTCGCCCACCAGTTGAACCTGGCAACCCTAAGAGGCCTTGGGCAGGGGCCTACAGACACCAAAGCCCCTGGCCTCAGGGGGTGCTTGACCTGGCCATCAATTACAAGGTATGCATCGCCGCTGTCCTCCCTAAGCCTTATCGTCAGCCGCTCACTTCTTGACATAACTACGGGCCTCAGATAAAGCTGGACGGGGTTAAGGGGGGTCAGAACTATAACGTCGAGCCTTGGGTCAATAATTGGCCCACCCGCGTTCAGGCTATAGGCGGTCGAGCCCGTTGTAGTTGAGATCACTAAGCCGTCCCCGTCAAGGCCCATAACCCTTTCACCTCTGCTCATTACATCGAGCCTTACCATCTGGCCCTCAGCGGTGAAGACAACAATGTCATTTAGGGCGCAAGGGGTAGCGGTCCCCTCGACTTCAGCCCTAATCCTCTGATGCTCCACGATTTCAAATTCCCCCCTTAAGAACTCGGGAATCCTTCTGCTGAGCTCCGTCTCGTCAACGTCTAACAGGAAGCCTCTCTTTCCAGCCCTCACGGCCATGAACACTATATCGTTGTCTCCTGCCTTAATTGCGGCCCTCAGGAGCGTTCCATCACCCCCTATTACGATAACCCTGTCTGGCGGATCCCTGTCAAGTGAAAACGTCCGTAGGCCTTCAAGTCTTCCTGGGTAGGCTTCAGCGCTCTCCACTTCTATTAGCGGCTCCCATCCGGCCTCCTTCACGAGTTGAATGACCTCAAGCGCTATTCTCTCGGCCACGTCGCTGGAAGGCCTCACTACAAGCCCTACGCCTGGTCCCAAGGCCTCGTCCAAGAGGTCAAAGGAGGCCGGTAGGCTTTATTACTTAACATGAATTAAAGCTTGGAGGGGGCCGAGGCTGGCGGCTCACGGGCCCGAGGGGGCCTGAGGAAACACCGCCCTCCCAGCGGCAGCCGGACCCCGTAAGGGGCCTGGGTGATACCCAGGGCAACGGCACAGAGACGACACGGCCTCCACGGTATGTCGATGAGGCCTTGAGAGGGCCCTGGCAACAGGGCCCTAGTAACGGGCTGAGCATCGTGGAGGATGCGGTGAAACGGCCGACCCCGGCGGAGCAAGGCGGGGGCCTGTGAGGAGCCGCGCGAGGCCCTCAGGCCGCGTAGTCGGATGCCGCCGAAGTACAGAAGGCGGGTTATAGCCTCGGCCCCCAGGGAGGCCTTTTGAGCGAGCTAGTGAACTACGGCTGCGTTAAGGTTGAAGTAAGGCGCGCGGAACAAGCCTTGGCCGCGCTCAAGGCCAAGGGCCTGATCGCCAAGGCCAAGCCTAAGAGGGAGAACGACAAGCTTAAGATACCAGTCCTTGACTTACTAAAGGCTTCCTCGACCTTATCAGGCCTAGGCATAGAGTCAGAGCCTTGTGAGGACCTCTTTGAGCCTTCAAGGCCCTCCGGCATACCCAAGGAAATAGGGCTTTCGAGCTTCATTAAGATAGGCAACATAGTCATCTTCAGTAGGTCAAGCGGCGTCCCCTTCGACGCCTATGTAAGGGCTGCCCAAGCCGTAACGAGAATCTACCCAAGGCTAGAGTCTGTTTTCCTCAAGGTCGGTACAGTGGGAGAGCTCAGGCTTCCTCAGCTCGTGTTGCTTTACGGCAGTGGCTCAACGCTGACCAGGGCAACAGAGAACGGCCTTCACTTTCTGGTCGACGTAGCCAAGACCTATTACAACCCAAAGCTGGCTGGCGAGAGGCTGAGGGTCTCAAAGGAGGTCTCTGAGGGGGAGCTGATACTTGACATGTTTGCAGGTGTAGCTCCATTCTCCATAACAGCGGCCTCGGCCGCCAGGTGTGAGGCCGTAGCAGTTGACGTAAACCCCTATGCGGCTTATCTCGCTGCCAGGAACGTGGCCCTAAACGCGAGAAGGCTCAAGGGCAAGGTCACGGTTATGTGGGCAGACTCACGGACGCTACCTGACGTCCTTGAGGGGGAGTTTGACCGGATTATAATGAACAACCCGACCTCCGTGCTTGACTTCATAGGTCCTGCTTGCGCGTTGGCAGCCAAAGGGGCTAGGCTTCACGTGTATATCCTCACCGGTGATGAGAGCACGGCCCTTGACCTAGTGGCATCGACGGCCTTGAAGTACTGCGGCTCTGTGAAGCCCATAGGTGTCCACAGGGTCTTAGAGTACAGCCCCTCCCAGAACATATATTCGGTTGAACTGCTTGTAAAGGCTTAGAGGGCCAGGACGAACGCCATGACGCCACTTATGAAGACGCCATCAAAAACCCCTGCGCCCCCTACGCTCAGCATGGGCGCCCTTAGCTCGCGGAAGCTCTTTGACAGCCTCATTATGTCAGCGCCTATTAGGCTGCCTACCGAGCCCCCTATGTAAGCTGCTGTAGCCGCAGCCACGCCAAAGCCAACAGACGCCACGGCAACCAGCGCGGCCATAAGGGGCGCTACGAACGCTGGCACCACTATTCCAACGCCTGCTACAGGCCTTGAGAGGAGATAGACCACCGCTGAAGTCAAGCCCACGTCAAGTAGCGCCGCTACGCCAAAGCGCCACGAGTAAGGCGAGTTAAGGAGTAGATAGGCGAATATGCCTGACGATATTATAGGCACTAGCGCCCCGCCCACGTTCACGGCTAGAATGGTCTTGACCTCTCTCGTCCTAATTCTCGGCACAGGGATTGGTATGCCGAAGAACTCCACGTAATCAACGTCAAGTTCTGTTACAAGGGTCCCTGTGCTTACCCTAGCTATGGCTATGTTGAGGAAGCTCAGAGGGGGGCTTAGGGCTATGAGAAGCGTTGCCAGCGCCCAAAGAGGCCAGGCAAGGCGGCTGCTGGAAACGCTGGCCACAAGCCCAGGAAGGCCCAGGAACAGGAACACCAGGAGAGCCCCGATTATCAGGTAGCCCCATAGGAAGGCTGGGTGAGTTGGATAGGAGATTATTAGCCTGCCGTATGACCTTAAGCTACCTCGGCCCAACTAAGTCCCTTGGGAAGCCGCGCGAGGAGGTAATATAACGTTTGTCAAGACGTTAAATGCCGGCTTGAACCTTGAAGAACTTGGGCAACTTGACGCCCCTCTGCCCCTTGTACTCGCCCGAGTACGGCCTCTCTGACGGCGTCTCAAGCTTAACTAAAACGAGGTGTAGAAACCTTTCCCCAGCGTAAAGCCTGACCGGGAACTCGCTCCCTATAACCTCAATTGTCAGCTGGCCCTCAAAGCCCGCGTCAACCACAGTGCTTGGTATGTAGATACCCGTCCTTGCCCAGGTGCTCCTTAGGTTGACCAGGCCGGCCAGGTAAGG
>WYEB01000096.1_pt1 | contig 38171 bp, 51 predicted proteins | sample 6343061 | NCBI WGS metagenome assembly WYEB01 (sample SAMN13812332, study PRJNA600296) | hot springs metagenome | biome: ENVO:00000051; feature: ENVO:00002007; isolation source: sediment sample from Evening Primrose shelf | place: USA: Yellowstone National Park, Evening Primrose Hot Spring ... | reverse complement strand
GTGGCTGGGAAGGTGAATGATTGGAAGGGGAGGGTGGAAGTCCAGGCGAGGCGGGTCGAGAAGATCGGTAGAATCGAGGTGGATAAAGGTGAGCTCAACGAGATTACTACGCCCCCGCCCGCCCCGGATCCCCCGCCCCCGTCCCAGCTCCAGCCCAAGGTGGATAAGAAGGCGGAGGGCGTCGGGAAGGTGCTCTCCCTACTTAAGAGCGCTAAGAGCCAGGGGAGGAACGTGTATTATGATAAGCTCGAGGGTCTCCTCTCGAAGCTTGGGTTGAGCTTCAGCGACATCGAGAAATTCGTGGAGGTAAAGGAGGTCGTCGTCCCCGGCTCCCTCGAGAAGGTGAAGGTCGTCGTCTTGAAGGACGGGGTAGCCTAAGCTCTTTTCTTTAGCCACAGCCTTTATAACCTATCCCCATCATTAAGTTTTTAAAAAGGGGTGGAAACCCGGAATGTGCAGGCAAATCATAATGGATGTAAACACTTTTGAATTCGTCTGCGACGACGGGTCGGGTCTCGTCCTCGGGACAGCGATCGAGGGTCACGACCTCTTCTATCACTCCCCGACGGGGGTGCAGAAGCTGGATGCAGTGAGGGAGGTATTCGACACCTACATGGTTCCCAGGAAGCGGGGCGAGGAGGATGCGGAGTTCTATCGGTTAGTCAAGGCTCACACCCGGGTGCGGGGCGTGGATCCCCTCGCCCGATTCAAGGAAGTCGTCGACATCGCGTCGGCGGAGTTCAACTTACCCCGAGATGTCGTCGAGGATGCTAGGGTGTTGTTCACTAGGGTTATCGAGAAGCGGAGAATGGTAACCGAGGATATAGCCACGCGATACGCGATCGCATCGCTTTTCTACGTCATCAAGAAGCGGGGTCTCCCCGTCCCCCTCAAGGAGCTGATCAGGTTGTTTAGTGCGAAGCGAGGCGGGGATCTAGGGATAACGAGGGCGCTGTGGGATATCCAGAGGATAGCGGGGAAGGTGAGGCAGGACTACATACCTTACCTAATCAAGCTCTCAGCGGTGGCGAAGCTGGGGAACCCCGGGAAAATCATTGAGGACGCGTCTAAGATCGCGGAGGAAGTAAAGAAGGTGAAGTCGCTTAAGCCCAGTGTTCTAGCCATCGCGTCATTCCTGGTGGCATGCGAGGTCAACGGGGTGAAACCGGGTGTCCCCAAGGCGACATTAGAGAGAGCGATCGGGGTCTCGAGCTGTAGGGACGCATTGAGGATAGCTAGGGAAGTCGCCTATAAGGTTTAACCCCACTATTTTTATTTCTCTCCCATCCCATTCTCCATCCCGTGACGGTGATAGTGGTTGTCAAGGTGCCCGAGCGATAAGGTCGTCTTCGACGCAGAGGCGAATATCTACGTCTGTGCGGAGACCGGGGAGGTTCTAGATGAGCGACCCATCGTCGAGGACGCGGGGAAGCTGAAGGAGGATGCGGAGTCCCCGATCCCCGTGAACATCGCGGTTCACGACTACGGGATTGGCGGGGAGGTATCCCACCTCAAGTACAGCGAGGCGAGGGTGGTGACCCTCCACCACGTCCTTGGGGATATGGTTAGGGTGCTGGGTCTCCCGGAGTACGTCCACGAGGAGGCGTCACGGATCCTGAGGCTGGTGGGGAAGAAGGGGTTATCCTACGGGAGGAAAAAAGAGGAGCTTGTGGCGTCTATTATTTACGCATCCGCAAGGAGCTATGGTCTCCTCGTGAGCTTCAACGAGATGTGCAGGAAGCTCCGGGTGGATAAGAAGATGACGTGGCAGTTCTATAAGAGCATTGCGAGGGGGCTGGGGCTTAAGCAACCCTCTCCACCCATCCAGGAATACGTGAGGCTCTACGCGACGCGGGCGGGGATAAAGGTCGAGGAGGTCTGGTCGATAACCGTCTCGCTTATCCAGAGGTTGCCTCCCGATATCAAGGCTAACAGCCCGAGCATCGTCGCCCAAGCCGTCCTCCTCATCGCCTCCCTTATCAAGAAGGGGATGGACGGGTGCGATGTCAGCGGGTTCATGGCAGAGAAGGGGCTGGATTATTGCCCCCCATCCGTCTGCGAGGAGGTGCGGGAGCATGCCTAGGGTCAGGATCGACAGGGGTCTCATAATCTATTCCCCCGGGATTCCGTGTCGCGAGTTGCTCGAGTCAATGAGGCGGGCGGGGCTTGTGGGGGACGGGCTGGAGCTAGAGTGCGTGAATCGTGCCTCGGTGGTCGTGGGCGTCGAGATAAGCAGTAAGAGTGTTTATGGGCGGGCGTTCCGGAGGGCGATGGCTAAGCCCTACCCGGGCGGTCTCCTCTCAATAAGCGTCGAGGCGGTTAGGAGGAAGGCGATCGAGGTTTTAAGGGAGAAGACCCTCTACAAGGGGCTGGGTAAAGGGAGGGGCTTGTTATGGTCATCGAGAAGCGGATAGGGGCGACGAGGCGGGCGGTGGAGCTGGCGAGGGAGATAGTCGCCAGAGGGATCCTCACGGAGGAGGAAGCCGAGGCGATCCTTAGATGCGGGAACAACCCGAGGAGCATCCTCAGGATAGCCCGAAAAGTTTATAAGAATAACACTACATCAAAAAATAACCGAGGCGGGAAGCATGGGGAGAAGAAATAAAGAAAAAATAAGGCAGGAAATGTTCCGCGAGGGCTGGGAGGTGCTGTCCCTCGTCGACGGCTTCATTTTCGGGGTGATTCTCTTCGTCGTCAGGCTGTTCGAGGGCTGGGCTCGCTCGAATCCCACGCTCTACATGATTTACATTGGGATAGAGGTATTCGTCGTCATCGCCGTCATCATAGGGATCATAAACAAGTTTAAATACGGGGGCTGGGTGGTGGTCAAATACCTGCTGACCTTCGTCGGTACCTACGCCGCACTGAGGATCCTTATCCTCGGGTGGATCTAAGCCCTTTTTCCCTCAATATCTTTTTTGGGTGGGCTTCATGATCCCGTCGCACCTCCTAAAGGGCTTGAACCCCGGAGAGAACACGACCCTCCCGCGAATCACGGCTCCCTCCCTCGTGTCGACCCCGGGGTGGGAGTGGGCGAATAAAACCTATCCTCGTCGAATAATTATAGGGGTGGATTGGATTTGAGTCGAGACGCGGGTGAGCTCAAGAGGGTGCTCGTCGAGGAGGGTGTAGCGGGACGCATTAAGCAATGGGTGGGGGGTCTCGTCGATCTGGTCGATGCCTACTGGAAGGATGTTATTATTCCTCTCGCCAAGCTAGATGCGGGGCTGGAATCCTATAAGGGGAGCGAGGAATACAGGGTTATCGCCGAGCATGCGGGCGGGAAGCTGGAGGATTTGATCGACAAATTCTCTAGCCTGAGGCGGGATCTCTTCTACGCGTTTCAGCATCTTGTGGAGGAGTTGTTGGTCGGTAAGGAGGGCGGGGGTCTATCCCTCCTCTCCCAAGCCCTAGGTGTCGATATCAAGGTCGTCGAGGAGATCGCGGGGATGCGGGGATACCCCAAGGCGGAGGCACCTCGTTCAACGGTGGACACCGAGCACGTCCTCGGGGCGATAGTTGTCGCCATTGACGCCCTCTATGATAGCGTTGATATCGCTGAACGCATAATAGCGGTGGCGGGTGAGATAGAGGGTGAAATCACGGGGCGGGGTATTGAAGGGCTGTGGGATGACCGCAGGCTCGGGCTTTTCCACGATGACTTAATCTTCCTCGCGGATGACATCACGGATACCCTGCATGATATATATGGGGTAATCGACGACGCACAGAGAGTGATGGCGGGGGAAGGAAGCGAGTAAGCATGAGTCTCCGCTCATTCCAGGATGTCGGGAAATACAAGCAGGTGCTCGAGGAAAAGAATACACTGAAGAGTATAGCTGATCTCACGAATGAGATCGCGAGGGCGTTGGAGGCTTACTGGAACGACGTCGCTATCCCGCTGGGTCGCCTCGAGGGGATGGTCGAGTCGTATATGAGGAGCAATGAGTTCAGGGTTATCGCTAAATACGTGAGCGGGATTGAAAACTACTTTAAGCGGTTCCTTGAGCTGAGGGAGGATTATTCCAGGCTATCCCACGACTTCTTATTCGAGGTCGTCTACGACGATGGCTATGGACTCCAGTTCCTCGCGATGCTCACGGGCGTGAAGCTGGGGCAGATCCAGGATGTCGCCCGGAAGACGAAGTCGGCTGTCACCATGATTGACCTCCTCGAGGAGATGGCGGAGATCCGTCGCATCCTATCCGACACCCATGTCGATCACCTCTCGAGTATCGTCGGTACCATGATGATGGTGGAGGACTTCCTCGAGGAGGCGGGGCTGGAATCCGTCTGGGATATGGGGTCGGTTAATGATTTCGAGGAAGGGCTTGTCCACGTCGGGTCGGAGATCGAGGACGTCTTGACTGAAATAATTTTTCGCGTAATCATTTATTTGGAGACTTGTCTTGATGGCGATTGCCTCGAACCCGAGGATCAAGAGTACTACGAGGATTTCGCTGAGATAGTTGAACGCTTCGGGAGGATGCTACCGTCACGCCAATAATAGGGCGGGCGGTTCCCCATGAGTTTTTTTAACGTTGATACATCCCAGCCCTACACGAACTACTGCACTCCCCAGGACGTCCTCAATTTCCTCCGCTTACCCCAAGACCCGGATTTGATTTCGGCTGTCCAGCCCCACATCCTCAGGGCTGAATCCTATATCGACGGTATCGCCAGGACGTGTTTCGGGGGGAAGGTGTGCATAAGCGATTTGGAGTATCATAGCCTGACTAAATGGCTCGGCGGGTACTGGCTCGGGGCGGGGATCCCCATCCACCTCACTAAGAGACCCGTCGTCAAGATCCTTAGATTCGAGCTTTTCAACGGGGCTTCCTGGGAGAACGTCCTCAATTACCCCGAGGGCAGGGTCACGGGGTACTGGTGGTGCGACTACCAGGACGGCGTGTGCTATATTCAAACGCTCTTATTCCCATTGGGCGGGCGTGAGGTAAGGATTCAATATCAATTCGGGTATAACTATGTTCCGCCCCTCATCAACCAGGCGACCATCCTCCTCGCCTCCAAATACTTCCTGCTCTTCGAGAGGCACCGGATAAGCCTCGTGGACACGGATCAGTCAATCGACTTCTCGGGGATGGTGGAGACCATTGACCGGGAGCTAGAGAAGCTGATGTGGTTGATAGCGGGGGCGTCAATCGTCGGCGGGGAGGTAATAGGCTGATTGACATCTCTTTTAGACATCCTGCTCTTCGCCTTCATGTTCTTTTTCCTCATTCTCCTCGCCGAGCTCCTCGTGGGTATGGATTCGGATGACGTGGAAGACATCGCATTCGTCTCGCTTTTCATATTCGTCTTGGCGTTGGCATTCATCTTCCTAATCGTCCTCTGGGGCGGCGCGATAGTTTTTTAAAAGACATCCCTCTCCATCCAACCCTTCCCGGGAACCACCATGTTGAAGATCAATCTGTGCTCGGGGAACGACATCCGGAACGGATACCTCAACATTGGTATCAGGAAGCTTGATCCTCGCATCCTCCAATTAGACATCGAGAAGGAGCTGTTGAGGGCGTTCCCGAATGAGTCGGTTAGCGAGATCCTGGCGAACGACTGCATCGAGCATATTTCGTGGCGGGTCGTCCCCGACCTCATCAAGGACATTTACCGCGTCCTGGAGTGCCGGGGCTTGTTCACGATGCGTGTTCCCGATCTAGAGGAGATAGCGAGGCTCACGTTCGCGGGGAACCCGGGTTACAGCGACTTCCTGAGGCTCAGCTACTGGATCTTCGGAAACCAGGACTACCCTGAGAACACGCATAAAGCCGGGTTCACGAAGGCGGTCGCCAAGAAGCTCCTGGAGGACGCGGGGTTCAAGATCCTGAATCTGAAGAGCGAAGGCACGAATCTCGTTATCGTCGGGCGGAAGGAGTGCCCGGATATCCTGTCTCCCCTTTAGCCTAAAAGTTTTTTAGGCTCTCCGTTTATTTTCCCCTCTCAATATAGTTATCGGGGTGGATCGCGTGGATGAGAGGTTGATAAATTACATCAAGTGGGATAAATTCGCGGAGTGGTTGGCGGATACACTAGTCGACTCGATCGTGGAGTACTGCTTGGAGAAGACCGCTCCTGATAAAGCTGAGATGATAAAGTGCGTCTCCGGCTTCATGGAGGGCGAGGACGCGGTTGAGCAGGCGTTAAAATTTATTTGGAAGCAGGGGGCGGGCTGGTGGATATCCAACGACATCATTGACTGGGTGGAGTGGATGCCTGACAATGCACGCAACAAGCTCCACGCTCTTTTCAGGAAGTATATGGATGAGTATTTGAGTTTCGCCGAGTCCGCGAGCGTTGAAGAGATCTTCTATTAAAGGGAATCCATCCTTTAACTCTTTTCGAGGTATTGTTTTTTAGGGGTCTAACCTCATGGCCGCGAGGACAACCGAATACTTCTGCCGGGTTGAGGGGGATAGCCTAGTGTGCGTTGTGCGGATGGAGGTCGACGAGAGGTTTATCCAGGTCGAGTTCACGAAGAGGCTTGAGGATGCGATAAGCGAATACCGTGCTCCCGACGGGACTATGGGGTGCTAGGCGTGGGTGAGGAACCCGATATAGACGTCGAGATAGTCCCGGCGCCGAGACGGGATGAGGAGGGCGGGGGCGAGCGGAAGAGGAGGAAGGCGGGGACGGGTTCTAAGAGGAGGGATGTGTTGGAGCCGGCTACGGGTCGCCTCCTCGAGTCCAAGATTCAATTCCTAGAGCGTTATGTGGGCGGGACTGAAGGGCTGGCGGAGCTGATTAGGGTGGACGCGGAGAGGCTTATCCACGACGCGTTCCTTGAATACGTCGCGGAGAAGCTCGGGAGGGAGGGTATCGACGTGAGGGGTCACCGGGCTTCCCGGGAGATCGCGGATTTAGTCGAGAGGTTCTGGCGGGATAACGAGGCGGATATCGTGGACTCCGTTCTCGCCGGGTTCGCGGGTCACCTGGAGGCGATGGGGGTTGAGAGGGTGGCTGACCGGTTTATCCGTTGCTGGAGCGGGGGCGACTTCCACTGTAAGGTGGATAAGCCGAGCCTCCTAGAGGAATTCGAGGACGCAGGGCTGGAGCAAGCCTTAAGGATCTTCGAGTGGCTGTCCCCCGACCTCATTGACTCAATCCACTACGCAATAGCGGAGGCGGGGGTCTCCTCTCCTCCCTGAATCCGATTCTTTTCTTCCCCTTCCCGTGAATCCTCTTCTTGGTGGACGGGATGGCTAGGATAGCCGTCGTGGATAGCGGTCACTACCTTGATTTCGCCTTGATCCTCGCGTCCAAGGGTCACGACGTGTATTACTCGGTGGACTGGTTCCGGGCGTTCCCGAGGGTCGAGGACTACGCGACGGGGATGGGTTACGAGAGGGCTTACCCGTCCTTCCACAAGGTGATTGACCCCGGGATCGCGTTGAGTAACGCGGACTACGTTGTCTTCACGGATGTGGGGCTGGGTCACCTCGCCTCGTTCCTTAGGAGCAAGGGCGTGAAGGTGTGGGGTGCCTCAATCCCCGCCCAGCTCCTGGAGACGGATAGGTTCTTCATGGATAGCCTCATGAGGCGGGTGGGGGTGGGGAGACCCGAGTCCCGGTACGCCCGGGGCTTCCAGGAGTTGAAGACGGTGGTCGCCGACATGCTCGGGAAATACCCGGTGGTCGCCGTGAAGATGAACGTGTTCCGGGGGAACATGGAGACCCAGCTGGTGAGCGACCTTAAGGAGCTAGAGGTGTTCTTCAGCCAGAGCAACCTGGAGCCGATCCAGGATAGGCTCTCATTCCTCGTCGAGGGCGAGGCGGAGGGCGTGGAATGGGGTGTCGACACTTATTTCGACGGCGAGGGCTTCGTGAGACCCTACGCCATATCCCCGGAGGCGGGCGGGGAGAGGACGTGCTTCGTGAGGTTGGTCGAGAAGAGCTTCGTCGACGACTTCATCCTGAATAAGATCGAGCCTTGGCTTAGGGATGCGGGGTTCAAGGGTTTCCTGTCAATCGAGTTCTTCACGACTAAGGACGGCGTCCAGGTCACTGACTACACGATTAGGCTCCCGTATCCCGGTGCCGGGTTGCTGGCACGCCTCTACGAGAACGTGGACGAGCTGATCATATCCTCCCTGGAGGGCAATCCCGTGAAGCCGAAAATCACTTACACCTACGCGGTCGAGTCTGATAGCTACCCCGAGTCGACGGAGAGGTGGCAACCATTCACGGTTCCCGCCAAATATTGGGATGTATTCGGGAAGCGGTGGAGCGTCTACGCCGGGTTCGACGGGGAGAACCATAAACTCCTCTACGTCCCGGGTGGCACGAGCTATGGGTCGGGGATAGGGTTGAGCGCTGACTCAATCAAGGACGCCTACGACAAGGCGATCGCCATCGTCTCATCCCTGAATGCTCCCGAGAAGAAGTACACGGCGAGGGCGTGGGAGATATTTGAGGAGAGGCGGAAGCAGGTCGAGGAGTGGCACGGGAAGATCTATTAGTTTTTCCGAGTCGTCCTGACCCCCATCCTCCACTCCGATTTGACCTAAGTCTCACGCCCCAAATTTGATTTGGTGTTTTCGGAGTGCACGTCCGCGGTAATTTTCATAGGATCCGTGCGTTTTCCCGCGGGACTCATCATGAAACCCCGCGGAAAGTGCACTGAGTGCAGACCCGAAACCCTTATAAACCCTGGGCGTCATCTAGAGGGGTCTCGGAGGTGAACCGGGAATGATCGGGGTGAACGAGGTAATGCTCTTCATTAACCACTACCCGTTCGAGAAGTTCCGTAGCTTCAGATTCCACCCGCGTTTGTTCAAGGCGGGGGGAGCCACCCCCGACGCCATCAGGACGTTGACGCCAAGGCTAGAGGATCTCCTCGACCGCACCATAAAGACGCGGGGCGAGGTCTCGGTTAGGGTGAGGATAGAGTGCGTGGATGAGGTCAAGGACGAGGTATTGGGCTCGGTGTTCATAAACCTTGACGCTTGGTTTACCCGCACCCTGCGGGGCGTCGACGAAATGCGGAGGCTATACAGCGAGATCACGGAATACGCGGGGAGGAAATACGGGTGTAAGCGGGCTGATGTGACCCTTGTCTTCCCTCTACGCCCCGTCGAGATACCCATCGCACCGTGGGTGATGCGGGAGTTCTTCGAGCTGTTGATGACGACCGACGCCCTTCTAAACGTAAAAACAGCGGAGGTGTTATTCGGTAGGGACTTCGCGGAGCGGGTGAAGCGGCACAACCAGGAGGTCAGAGCATCCAGATCATGACGAGTTTAGTCGTTTTGAGCTGGGTCACTCACCCTCCTGAACCCCCCTGTGTTTTTCGACTTAACTCCTATGGAAATTTCCGCGGAGAATCATTTGTTTTCTATTAGACCCATCATGAAATCACGCGACGGTGCGTCGCTTCTCCATTGATTCCCCCTTCTCGTCAATAAGACTCATGGGGAACCCGCATGTCGCTTAAACCGATTAAGAGGGTTAGGGTCGAGGAGGTCGAGGAGCCACCCCTCAAATTGAGGGAGATGGACGAAGACATGGTGCGCTCCCTGGTGATGAGCCTATCCGACTTCTACGTTGAGCCGATCCAGGTCGTTGAGACCCCCGAGGGCAGATACCGGATCGTGAATGGCTGGCACCGCTTCATCGTCCTGCGGGATGTATTCAAGGCTGGGGAGATAGACGTGATAGTGATAGGGCGGTTGTGCCGTGAGGGCGAGGAGGGGGACTGCATCGACGAATTCGACTACTGGCTCAACGCGATCCGGCTCAACTCGATTCACGGGAAGTGGGTGAAGGGGGCGATGACGCAGGTCTTGGACTACCTCATTAAGGAGGCGAAGAGGCGGGGGATGGGCGAGAAGCAGTTGAGGGATAAGCTGGGGCTACACCCGCCGAAGCCTAAAGCCCCGAACCCGGGCGACGAGAAGGAGAGGATGATTAAGCGGGTGTGCAGTGAGGTCGCACGGATGGGAGCGGAGGATATGGGGGCGGGGGTAATCGCATTCACTCACCGGGGTAAGCTAATCATGATGGTGCCATTGGATAAGGAGACCTACGCCCAGGTAACCCTCCTGATATCACGGTTGAGCAGTGAGGGGAAAACCCTGGGGGAGTGGCTGAAGGAAAAAATGGGTTGAATTCACTTCCTCCCAGCCCTAAGCGAGGAGTAGGCTAGCCCGACGCTCTGCCTCCCGAGGATGTAGCCGATTATTAGAAGGATGTATTTGATGCCTTCGTCGGGGGGTATCAATCCCTTAAACACCATTAACCCTATTACCGCTATCGCAATGCTCCCTGCGATACCATCAATAAGTTTATCCTCGTCTATGTTCAACCGCTCTCACCTCCGCCTCCCTGATTCTCGGATCCCTTGATTATGGGGGCTAAACCCTGACCCCACCCATCCATCACGCATTTCTTGAAATAGGGACAGTAGGAGCACAGCCACCCGGGCTCCGGGGTCGGCGGGATCCCGGTATCCAACGCCTGCTTCAACAACCTCGCCTTCCTCTCCATTTCCTTTAGGGCGGCCTCAATCATGAGCGGAGTCACGGGGATGATATAGAGCTTGGTCTTCAAATTCGCGACGTCGAGGTAGAAGACGCCCGCCGAGGAGACCTTATACCCGTAGACCTTCGTGAGGATCGCCGAGTAAAACAGCACCTGCTTCACGTGGTGGTCGTAGGGTGCATTAGGGATGTTCCGCGTCGTCTTCTTGTCAATCACGATATGCGATCCATTGCTCAATTGGCACAGCTCGTCGACCCGCCCCTCGACCTTCACGCTCCCCTCGAAGGTTATCTCGATCGGCTTCTCGTGTTCACACCCCTCGCCGAACGGCATCTCGTGGAGCATTTGACCAATCCATAAAACCATCAGCCCCTCGCTGTCGCTCACCGCACTAACCAGCTCGCCCAGCTTCTTATCATAATACGCCCGCCTCAAGCAATCATAGACGAGGTCGGTGACGTGGATCCCGCTCCTATCCCCGCTGTCCTCCTCTATCCTCTTTATCACCGCCTTCCAGAAGCGATTGGCGATATCGGTCTCAACCGATTTGTCGACTTGAGGCTTCTCCATTTTCTGGGTTTTATCCGCTTTACTCAATTTCATCACGCCTCAATGGGGATGCTATGGGCTGTGGAATTAAAAAGATTCCGCACCCTTAATACCCCGAGTGGTGGTGTCATGACCCTGGACTTCGAGCTAAAGAGGCAGGAAGTCGAGGTCGAGGGGCGGAAGTTCAAGATAAGGGAGCTGACCCTGGGCGAGGTCGCGGACATCCTCAACCGTTCGATGATCATCGCCGTCGATGAGAACGGGAGGATGTACCCGACGTTCAACCACCTCGAGTACCGCCTGCGGATATTGGAGTATTGCCTCGAGGAGCCGAAATTCGACCGGAACAAGGGGGAGAGACTACCATCAAGGATAGCATTCGCCCTCCTAGAGGAGTGCATTAAATTAACCCCCCAGCTCTCCAACCTGAGGCAATCGCTGTAATTTACCCTCTTTTTCGGAATCATTCCTCTAGGTGACGGGAACCGTGGGCTTAACGACTTTTTGGACTGGGGCGAGGGCGCAGGTCGCTTACCAGATACCCGGCTCCAGCTCCCTAGCGATATTCGGTCATGGGCAGAGGCTCAACACATTCGAGGTGAATAGGAACTATGAGCCGGTGTTCACGATCGGCGACAGGCGGATAACCCATATCCCCTTCGGTCCCTTCGAGGTGTCCTGGGGCGTAGGCGTCAACCTATCCGATCCATCCGTCTTCACGCTGTTCTTCACTCCCACCGGGACGGTAACGCCTACCACGTGGGTTGTCTCATCCACTCCTATCTACACGACGATCCACGTCTGGTATAGCACTGCGGGCGATCCCAATTCCCACATGGTGCTCCTCAACTCATTCGCTGATGAGCTGAGGATATCCGTCGGGACGGGACGGGGCGGGATGATCGAATTAACGCTCGGCGGGAATGCCCTCGACTTAACCTACGACTCTACTCCCGCGAGCAGTTACACGATAAGCATCCCGCAGAACATTTACACGTTCGTCGGAGCCTCACTGGTGGTGGGCGGGACGGCTGTAATCACGAGGAGCCTCGACATATCCCTGAGGCAGAACGCCGACCTGGTCTACGGGCTTGGCTCCGACAGGGCGAGGGGCGTCTACTATGGAAGGCTGGATCTAGAGGCGACCGTGAGGATCCCGACCTACAGCCAAATATCCTCCCTGCTCGGAAACCTAATGGCTAACCAGGACGTGTCGAGCATCGTGGCGACATTCGGCGGGTTCGCCTTAAACGGGAACAACCCCGTCCAGGGCTTCACCCTAGTGCTCACATCCCCCTATAAGATCACGGGTTACAGAGTCCCGCTGACGGAGATAGGCGTCAACGAGGCGGAGATAGGGATCAGGTTCAAGGACATCCAGCTCATAATGTAGCCTCTTTTTACCCAGCTCTTTTAATCTCTTTCCGGGTGTCCTCGTCGTGGGCTTTATAGAGTTTAAGGATGGGGATCGGGTCTTCTACATCAAGGAGATGACTCTCGGGGATTTGAGGCGTTATCTCGCCCGGGCTATGAAAAGGGAGTTCACGGCGGACGGGAGCGTGAGGGAGTATTTCAACACGGCGGAATCCCTACCCGCCCTCCTGAACGTGTGCGTTTACGTCGAGGAGAACGGGAGTAAGAGACCCCTAAATGAAAAAGAGGCGGATGAACTACCCGCTGACCTAGCCCTCAAGCTCATCGACGCGTGCCTCAAGGCAAACCCTTCTTTAACACGGGGGTTCCCGACCCAGACGCCCTAGTCCTCTCACTCGCCGTTTTCTACGGGATCCCGCCCTCCCTGGTCGAGGATATCCCGCTGGCTAAACTGCTGAGAATAGTAGGCGAAATCGAGAAGAAATTAAGTGAGTTGAGGGGGAGCATGCTTGGCTGAACCCGGGGGGACGGGTACCGGGGGGACGGGGGGCGGGAACCCCCTTAGGGCGGACGAGGGGAGGAAGCTCGTCAGGGAGATAAGCCTCGACGTCTCGCCCGCCGAGGAGAGCCTCAGGGAGTTCTCGGATAAGCTGAAGGCGTTCGAGGAATCGCTCACGAAATACAGCGAGACGCTCATCCGCACCACGATGGCTCTCAGCCGGCTCGTGAACGAGATGGAGAGGATAGAGCTCGCCCGGAGGGCTCTCGCTAGATCCCACCAGGCGACCGCGCAAGCCCTGGAGATGGCTAGGAGGGCGAGCGAGAACCACGCTAGGGCGATGAACCAGCACGCCAGGTCAGTCGCGAATGTGGCTAGATACGTCGACCGCTTGTCGGCACGGTTCACCCAGGTGGGGACTATCGCCTATGAATTCGAGGAGGCGACCCGGAGCTATATTACCAACATCGCGTCCTTGTTCTTCCTCCCGGTTTCCGTGATGCGGGGCTTCTATCAGTCGGGGCTCACCGTTATCGCAGTGTTCAGGAGGCTGAGAGATGATGCAATGGCTTTTGACCGGGCGGTAATCTCCTCTATCTTCACGCTTAGCCGATGGGCAGAGAGAGGCGGGGTAAGAGGAAGAGTCGCGGGGGCTTTAAGGACTATCCCCGTGACCTATGCTAGGTTGACCCGGGGTATCCCGAGGAGGGTTGCTAGGGCGATTAGAGGGGTTAGAGCACCCCGCATCACGGATTTCCTGAGGAGTGTTGGATGGGCTAGGCAAATCGGCGAGATGATAGAGGAGCAGAAGGGGATGAGGAGGCTGTTGATGACGATTTCCGGCGGGGTGGGGATAATCACGGGATTCTTCAACCGGCTCCTCCGCTATGTCTGGGAGATGCTCATCCTCCAGAAGCTGGGGGCGGTATTTGGCGGTATAGGTAACCTCATCGGGGGAGCACTAGCGGGCGTTATAACAACCAAGATCCTACCGGTGATCACGGGTGCCTTATCCAGTATTAGCGGAGCCTTATCCAGCATTGGGGGAGCCATCGCCGGATTCCTCGGTACGACGACTGGGGTCGCCACAGCGGTCGCCGGTGCAATCACGATAGCCGGGAAGATAGGGGAAGCCCTGGGCGTCAACGCGGATGTGATAGAGAGGGCGTCAAGGATAATAAGGGAAAAAGCCGAGGAAGCCGAGAAGCACGGGAACGCGATAGCGTCCGCCTTCTACAACACCTCGGTTAGCATCCTTGATTTCTCGAAGCAAGTATGGGAGGCAGGCGACCAGGCTAAGGGATGGTTATCGACCCACGTCCCCGTAATAGGCGGGGCGTTGGGCGAGATAGCCCAGGGTTTCCTTCACGGTGTCAGCCTCCTGGTCTCCGCTAACGCAATGGTGTCTAATTTCCTCGGGGATATCGCGACCCGGCTCGGGGATTTCGCAGGATGGCTCAAGGATAACATCACCTCGTTCATCACCAATGCTGGGAACGCCCTTAATGGTTTCGCGAATTGGGTTGGGGGTCAGCTCCAGAACGCGTGGAACACCGTCGTGAACAACATCACGGGATTCGGGAACTGGGCGCAAACCCAGCTCCAAAACGCGTGGAACAATTTCACGAACACCCTCAAATCCACCCTTGACGCGGTCTCCAATACTCTCGGCGGGATCTGGGATAAGATAACCGGGTTCTTCAAGGGGATAGCGGATAAGCTGGGTCTCGGGGGTGTCACGCAAGCACTCTCCAACGCGTCCAGCTCCATATCCAACGCGTTCAAGGGATTAACGGACGCCCTCTCAGGATTTGGGAAGGCGCTCACGGGGAGCAACCCCGGGGTAATCACGCACCTCGAGGAATTGGGGACGAGCCTCAAGGAAACGTCGAACACTATTAGCAGGCTATCCCTCCAGCCCGGGGGCGGCGACCAATACTCGCTTAGGGTCATCGACTTGTTCACCGAGCTGATCGAGGAGGTGAGGATGTTGCGAGAAGAGGTCTCGAAATCCAAGCCGGAGGTGAATATTGATATCAGGGCTAGGGAAAACCTCTATCTCAGGAGGAGGTGACGGGGATGACGGATCCGGGCTCCATCTATCTCAAATACGGGGGTCAAAAGATCTATCTCGGCACCGTGACATCGCTCTCGGTCGCCTCGAGGGCTAGCATCCACAGCATCAATCCCCCGGCGGTCGGGATGAGCGGGGACGAGCAGGCGGTTGACACGATCCTCCTCGCCCCGAAGACCCATATCGACATCGACATCATCCTCGACTGCACTAAGCTTAATTTTGACTTCTATCAGTGCGTGGACTACCTGCGGAGCTATCAGAAATTCTACGCGAAGAAGGATGCGGGTCATTTCGCGGATTTCATTTGTATCCAGCTCACGAAGAACAACGCGTGGTGGTTCGCCCTCGCGATAAGCAATTTCGAGTTCAAGGCTTACCCGGGGAAGCCGACTCTAATAAGCATCGGGATAACCGGGATGCGGACTGGATTCCAGCCGTTCACGGACCCAACCGAGGGATATACATCGGATTGCGCGACCTGGTGAGCACTGATTGTTCATGGTCTACACGAACCTCGCGTCCCCGGGCTCCTGGCTCCCCCTCATGGGTGCGGTGGTCGAGAGATTTGAGAGGAACGCGGGGAACCCGCCCGCCTATGTTTTCCACGCCTCTACTTACCTCCCGGTTGGCTCGACCATTCTTTTCACCGCCTATTATTTCAACACGGTTTCCAGCACGAGCATCCTTGTCCCCGTCGACCTAGGGTTTATCTCCTCGGTGAAGAGTGAGGCGATCCAATACGTTTATGAATACGAGGCGGATAGCTTCCTGAGCCTCCTCTACAACGCCCCCGTCTCGATCACTACGCCCACGCCCCTCTCAACAATCGTGAGCAACATCGTGGCAAGCCTGAATGCTTCCTTCGGGCTGGGGATAACCTATACCCCCCGGGCTTTTGAGTCGAGCATCATGATTGAGCCGGGGAGAGTGAGCAGATTTGTCGATATAATCCAGCTCTATTTCGGCGGGGGGCTGGACTATGCGATCCATTTCGGGACGTTCGAGATAACCGTCTTGAGCACCATCACGGAAACCCCCATACCGTATTTGGTCGCGGTTAAATCGGTTGACGCGATAGATGGATACACCGATTCATTCAACCCCGCGATAATGAGCACGGCTTCAACCCTAAGCTATTTTGAGGCGGTTCCATCCCTCGTTGGCTCGACTCAATTAGCCCCGAGGCGGATTCTAAAAGTCGTGACCAAGCCCTCTAGGATAAGCACCGTGATAACCGTCACGTCCTCGTCGACCGTCTGCCTCAACACCTCTTATAATGAGGCTTGTTATGCTCTTCCCTTCAAGTTTGACGGGAACCTTGATGTCTGGATCGCCGTCCCGAGCACGGCTTCCCCGTCGGGATACACCGTGACCGCTAAGCTGTGCTGTAGGGGTCAAGTCGGCTCAATCACGAATGAGGGTTGTGATTATAGCGTGGACATGGATGCTAATGAGAAGAAGGGGAGGCTCGTCCTCACGTTCAGGGATGAGCTAGTTCCGAATAACTTCCTCGTGGTCATGGATGCGGTCAAGGTCTTCTACATTGAGGATGACACCAGCCCGTCGAGCCAAACCGAAATCTATCCCGTTAATGATTACGGGGATGCCAGCTTGTTCCCCGATTACCCCTCGGGGACTTACTTCCTCTTGAGCAGGGATGGGGACTACATCAAATCTTGGGATCCGAGGCTCTACATGATGGCTAAGCCCTCAACCTCAAATAAGTTGGGTAAGCTCATGATGGTTCCCGGGACGCCTTTCTTTAAGCACAACATCCTCCAGCCCGAAGTATCCACGATTAGCGGTTTCCTCACGAACGCGATCGTGAATTACGGGGGCGACTCGTATGTGGTCGGCGTGATTGAGGCGGGGAGCGGGGAGCTGGATTATCAGTTGAAGCCAAAGGAGTATTACCTCACCCATGAAGAGTCAATCCAGGATATCCGGAGGAAGCAGTCTCTAACCGGATAGCGTTTTTAAGTTTATTGTTCAATATTCAAAACAAGTATGAAGGTGGGTTGAACTGAGGGATATCACGCCTCGCGACTACGCCCTCTTCCTCACCTACAGCCGGGGCGGTATCGAGATCGCGGAGCTAGCTGAGAGGCTCGGGGTCAAATACAACACGGTTAGATTCATGATGCGACCCTTAATGATAATGAACTGCATCGAGAAAAACGGGACGATCGTCAAGGCGAGGGAGGAGAACTTCGACGCCTGCCTCTCCCTCATCCTGGGTAAGGCTATCCCGGTTCCAACCCGGGGTACCGGGGGTGGGGGCGGGGCTGGAGGGATGGTGGTCGCCTTGTTCTCGGATCTCCACGTTGGGAGGAAGACCCCGTCCTTCGACTCGGGGGTGGCGGGCGAGAGGGTGAAGGCTTACGTCGATTATTTGGCTAGGCTTAGGGATGAGGCGGGGTCGCTGGTCGTCCTGGGTCTCGGCGACTATGTTGACGGGGCTAGCATCTACCCGAGGCAGGAATACGAGCAGGAGATGGATCCCAACGAGCAGGTGGATGTCGCATTCGAGATATCCCGAGAATTATTCGAGGTCGCCGACGCATTCTACGGGGTAGTTGGTAATCACGGGAGGACGAATGAGGATGAGCAGGGGAACTACGACTACTTTTACCTGCTTCAAGCCAAGGGGCGGATGGGGGGTAAGGCGAATATTAGTAAGAGGCACAACGACTACTTTAAGCTCCCGAATGGTCAGGTTATCCTGGCGAGCCACCCCCCGCCTCCCAGGATCTACTCTTATCAAGGCATCCCCGACTACGGGGTGAGGCGGTTCGTGACAATGCACGCGACCGCTAACCGTGAGTTATCCGAGGCTTACTTCGGTCACTTCCACATCCCGAAGATATCCTTCGAGCAGATCCCCGTGTTCTTCAACGGGACGTTCCTATCCGATGATGAGCTGGCGAGGATGATGGGCTTCGCCTCCCGTCCCGCCCAGGTCGCCGTGATTAAGCGGGGATCCGAGAATATTTTCCATGTGATTAGGCTATGAGCTTTTTCAAGCGGATTCTTGGGAGGGGCAGGCGGGACACCGGGAACCCGGCTCCGGATAAAGAGGATGTCGCCGGCGTCGTGACGTATGATGCGAGACCCGCCGGGGGTTACGTCCCGTTCAGCCTGGTCTTCAGCGGGGCTATGCCAATCTACGCTATCCCGCTCAACTTCTACTATGAGCTGGCCTACAACAACGACATAATCCGGACGTCTATTAGGGCGCTGATCCAGGAGACGTTCCGCAAGGGGATCCGGGTAGTAAAGAAATACGAGCTGAAGTGCGCTCACTGCGGGACGGAGTTCCACCAGCACGTGGCTGTCTGCCCCGTGTGTGGATCCAAGTCTTTTGTTGAGCCGAATGAGGCGAACAGGGTCTTCCTGGAAAACATAATCAGCGATGCTAACAAGAACAACGAGTCCCTCATCGACGTCCTCCAAGCGATTGACTGGGATCTCAACGTGATTGACAACGCCTTCCTGGTGGTTATTAAAAACTATTACTACGACGAAGAAGGCAGGCTGATTGGAGCGGAGCCAGTCGAGGTTTTGAGGGCTGACCCGAGGGGGATGAGGCTGGTGATGGATAAGGACGGGAGGATGGGCGTCCTGAACCCCGGGAAACACGCCTTCTTCTGCCCCGCGCACCGGAGCAGCGTGGTCGAGATAAACGACGACGAGTTAAAGGAGCTGGAGGATAAAGGGGAATTACCCCGGTGTCCCAAGTGCGGGAGGCAGATGCTCCCCGCGTATTACTCCTACGTGAAGGCGGGCGGGGAAACCGTTTACTACTCCGAGGGCGAAGTCCTACACATAAAGAAGTTCACTTACGGGCTGGGCTACGGGTACCCGCCGTTGGCGACGATCTGGATGAAGGCAATGATCCTAATGAGACAGGACTACTTTATCCTCATGGGCTATCACTTGATGCGGAGCCCTAGGGGCATCCTAATATTCAAGGGCGTGTCCCCCGAGCAGATCCAGCAGGCGTGGCTGAAGATGATGGAGGTCGCGAGGGTGAATCCGCACATGCTCACCCCCTTAGTCCTCCCGACGGACGCGGACGTCCAATACGTTGATATGGGCTTCGAGCTGAGGGATATCGACTTCGGCGAGTACAGGGACGAATTGAGGCGGGCTATCACGGCTCTCTACGGGGTCATGCCTATCTTCCTGGGCGAGACTCACGGTGCCGGGAGGGATGTGATGCAGATATTGGTGACGAACAGGGCGGTCGAGATGGAGCAGAGGCTGTTTAACGAGAAAATCCTGCCTTGGTTGACGAGGCAGTTGGGTGTTGACGATTGGACTTTTGAGCTAGCCCCGAGCGAGCTAAGGGACGAGAGGACGCTGATAGACATTGAGGAGGCGAAGCTCGACTTGATTGAGAGGCTGAAGGGGATGGGCTACGAGGTCGAGGTCGAGATAAACGACCGGGGCGAGATCGACTTCAAGATTATCGGGAAGGCGGAGGGCGAGGAGACCGCGTCAAAATACTTCTTTAGCCCATCGAGGAGGAGGCGATCATCCCTCACCGGGAGGAGCATCTTCGAGGGGTTCTCCGGGGCACCCGAGGGAGCGGGTGAATCCCTTAGATACGAGGGCGGGGAGCAGAGGGTCAGCGGGGAGCCTGGTTTACCCCCGGAGTCCCGGACGAGGGAAGTCGGTTAAACCCTTTTACCCCAACCCCTTCTTTTCCCCTTCACCGCATCCCCTCCCGTTCTAACCCGTGACTCCTATGGGTGGGCATCTCTCTTCCGCGTGTGCTCATGATAGCCTCCGCGGGAAACCAGCGGGATCCTATGGTGAAATCCCATAGAGGTTAAGTCCAGAAACACGCCATGCCTCCCACCCGTTTTGAGCTAGGTCAAATACACCCCAACCCATCATGGTGTGTCCGTCTCAGTTATTTGGGTTCAACCGCTAATCTGGTGTTGAGGTGGGTTCATGCCCGACGATAAGAGACCGCCTAAACGGTGGTGGGATAACTGCATTAAGGCGTGTAAGGAGCACGAGATAGCCGACGACTGCAATGCTTTCTGCGGTTGGCTCTGGTATCACGGTGAGGAAGAGGGTAGCCCGTATAAGGAAGCCCGGGAAGCCTTTTTCGAGTAACATCTCCCCTTAACGTCCTGAGCCCATGAATTTCTTTACCGAGACCTCTTGGTGGATGCGGTTGATTATCCTCAATGTTTTCGGGGAGGAGGAGGCTAGGAAGTTTCTAACATATGTGCTTTTGAACACGCGCGACCCCAACATCGCCTACAGGATTCAAGATGGATTGATAATCTTCATGGGGATGGGTCAGGATTTGATGATCGCGTTGATCCGGGATGAGCCGAGAGAGTGCAGGGACGCGGACTACTACGCTCTAAGTGACTCGCTGGTGATTAAATGCGGGAAGGGGGCGGTCACCAAGGACGTCTTGTTCGGTGGCTCCGTGTTGTTCGTGGCCGAGAACTACGCTATGCTCGTCTCGCCCGAGGGCAAGGAGTTCGAGATAAAAGGCAACCTCTATGAGAGCGGGGATAACAGCGGGAGTAAGAATACTAACAGCGGGTGATTGAGGTGGCGGGTCAGCCCAAGCAACACCTCGTGGTCTCCGATCCGGATAAGAGGATTATCGCGGGATTCGCATCCGTCGAGGTCAAGGATCTCCAGAACGATATTATACCAGTCGCCGTCCTCGAGAGGGCGATGTATGACTTCATGGAGCGGGGCGGCCCAATCATTTACGGTCACAGCAACATCCCGGTCGGCAAAGTATTGAGGTGGGAGATAAGGAAGCACCCTGAGACAGGGAAGCCCGGGCTGTGGATCGAGGCGGAGATATACCGGGGCGTGATCCCCGCCGACCAGCTATGGGAGGAAATCAAGGCTGGGAAGATGCTCGGCTTCTCCATTGGGGGCGTGGGTAAAGAGGAGAAGGTGAAGGTAAAGAGCGACGACGGAAAAGAGGATGTGGCGGATTTAATCACGTTCCTCCAGCTCATGGAGATAAGCGTCGTGGATACCCCGGCTAACCCACACGCCCGGATCGAGTACGTGAACTACATGGCGAAGTCGGCGGACGACTACTCGAAATGTCTCAACGAGGTGGGCGGGGACAAGGTCGACTTCTGCAAGTGGATCTCCGCCGTGTATCACGACTACGGCTTCAAGGATGTCTCCGAGGCGATTAAGGCGGTGAGCGAGATGCTGGAGGGTAAGAAACCGAAGCTGGAATCCACCCCTAGTAGGGAAGCGGTGGTCGGGGAGGCTAAGAATGAGGGAAGCGTCACAACCTCTACTCCCGGTGCCTACAACCCCGTCTACGGCGATAAGCCTTCCGCCCAGGTCAACCTTGAGCAAAACATTACCGGTTCCCCCCGTAAGCCCAAGCCTGCTTCCAGGGTTGAAAAAGCCGGCGACGACGAAGAGGAACCCGGGGAGACCGAAGAGGCGGCGGAGGAAGAGGAAGCGGAGGAAGAGGCGGAAGAGGAGACCGATCTAGAGACCCCCGAGCCGTCTCCCGAATTACCGCCCGAGCCGAGCGAGGAGGAAAAAGAGCTGTTGGATGTGATTAGGAGGCTAGCCGGGGAGCTGAGGGAACTCCTCGCGACTATTAGAGAGGTGAAGTCGGAGAATGATGCGGAAGATAAATAAGGCGGACTTCGACGAGCTTTACCGGAATCTCATGGAGAACTTGACCGTGCATGCCTATGAGTCAATTATCCAAATGCTCGACGACCTAGAGGCGATGGTCGAGGACGGGCGGGTGACCCGGGACGTCGTCAACCTACTCGCGGATCTCCTCCGCTCCCTCAATGAGCTTATCTCCAGCCGGGACGAGCTAGAGGGGGAGGATAGGGGGGAGGTGGACGAGGCGATTACCGAGGGGTTCAAGGCTATATCGGAGGTAATTGGCGGGGACAGCGACCTAATAGAGGACGCCACCGAGATACTCGTGGAAATCTATGACGCGAAGGAATTGCTCGATAAAGTCCAGAGGCGGATCGTCTCCCTCCTCGACTCGTTCAACGCGTTTAAGGAGGTCACGGGTAGCGGGATTCACGGGTTCTAAGCTTATACATTTTTAATCCGCGTCCGCTCCCCCGCATAACTAGTTTACGCGGGAATCCCGTTCTCGATGGAAGGTGGAAGTATTGAGCCAGGCACAGGCTCAAGCCCCGTCTCAAGGGGTTGAGGAGTTGAAGAAGGCGGTCGACACCATCGCGGAGTTAAGGAAGGCGATTGAGGAGAAGCTGAAGGCGATTGACGCCCTTAGCGGTAAGGTAAGCGAGCTTGAAAAGAAGGTCAGCATCCTAGAGAAGAAACTACTCATTCAAAAAGTCGTGGTGAAGAGCCTTAGGAAGAAGCTCGAGGAAGAGAGGATGAAGGATGCCTCCCGCATCGCTAAAAAGCTCATGTTGAGGAGGATGCTGGAGAAGAGGAGGCAGGCGAGACCCGAGAAGGTGTATAAGAGCGAGGAGGTCAAAAAGAAATTGGAGGAGCTGAAAAAGAGGATCGCCGAAAAGAAGGCTAAAGCCGTGTCAACGCCGAGACCCGAGGCGACAACGTCCCCCGAGCCGTCTAATGCTCCTAGCAGTGAGTTCCAGGAGTTCATCAGGAAGATCCTGAGCGGGAAGGCATCCGCATCGGATCTCCCCGTGCAATTCAGGGTTCTCCCCAAGGTTGAGGGTGGGGGTGAAGGCAAGTGAGCGAGTTCAGATACATCTCGGCTAAGGACGTGGAGTGGTTCTACAGCGGTCTGCCGTCGCCGTTCACATCGGTCGCCGACGTAGTCCAATTCGTCAAGGACGCGGGGACGGTGACAACCCAGCTATCCCCGTCCTACTACAACATCGTCTACGGCGCCCAGGTCTGGGCGCAGATAAACCTAGAGCAAAACATATTCGGGATCCTGCCTAAGACCACCTGGCCAAGGAGCGGTTGGAGGGCTATCGCCTCCCTATCGGTGACATCCGAGTCATCCCTAGTGACAACCGAGACCGGGACTATCCCGGGCCCGTACTACCCGGGTATCAAGGTATTGAGGACGAAGCCGAAGATCGTTGCCACGAGCTTCGAGATAAGTGAAGTGATGGAGGAGCTATCCGCCAGGAGTGCCGACGACATTTGGGCGGGCTTAAACCAACTGAGGATCTGGTATGGTAGAGAATTCGGGAAGCAGATAAACGCCCTGCTGGGCGCTAAGGCGGTCGGTTCAAGCAGTTCCGATGTCCCGTCCCTAGACCCCAACAGCCAATTGATAAGCCTCGACCAGATCGTAGCGAGCCAGAGCGAGGTAACGGGCGTCTACGGGACAGCCGTCCCGACCACGATATCCAACAACATCAACATCTATGGTCTCTACAGGCTCGACTCGGATACATGGAGCGGTGGCGTAGTAATCCACAACAACGGGACGCCGACATCCCTCACGGATAACATGATCCAGACCGTGAACACGCAGACCATGATAAAGGGTGCTAACCCCGCCGGCAGGATATGGTTGACTGGGCCCGACACATGGGCTAAGATAAACGCCCTATACCTGCAGTTCGTCAGGTATATGCCAATAACCGAGGCGAAGATCGCACCGGGACCAATGGGATGGCAATACGTCGATAGTGGCAACGAGGCAGGCTTCAGGGTCGCCCAGCTATACGGCTACCCGATGGTGCTCTCAACCGATGTCGCGAAGGACACGATAAGCAGGATCTATCTACTCGACACAACCGACTTCGAGAACCTGGGTGCCCCGAGGCTAGGCGTCGCCGTGCTGAGGCCCGTCGAGTACTTCGAGACCAACACACAGCTATTCCCGGTGCTGAGGCAGTTCGTGTTCAGAGGCGTCTACAGGTTCATCGGCGACACCGTCGCTAGATTCCTACCCGGACAGGGCAAGATAAGGGACATCCAGTAGGCGGTTCCCCAGCCCTTAAACCAAAACAACCTTTTTTCCCGCTTTCTCCCCGCTTCCCCGTGAGATTTAAACCCGAGGAAAAGAATAGCGGAAAAAAAAGAGCGTTGCCTTTATCTTCAATGCTCTAATTTCGAGTAGTAGTGCTCCTCTAGCTCATCCTCTATGAAGTCCGCTATCTCATCTATGTCTTCATCCGAGACGCTCACCAGGGAGTCGCTCTCGTTGATTAACCTCGCGATCTCTTCAGCTAATAGGTAGGGGAGGTCGCGGGCGATTTCCTCGGCTAGCTCATTCCTCTCCTCGGTGACCGCCTCGCAATACTCCGCCTCGCTCCTGTAATATGATATGTCTTCCCGGCACTCCTCTAGCTGGCTATAACAATCCTTGCGGATTCCATTCACGTGCCTCCTGACCCGCCCCTCTTTCTTTATCATCCTACCCTCGGGATCCACCCCGTAGACACTCAGGATATCCTCGATGGCATCCCTGATCTCGATGTCGCTTATCCCCACGTTCCCGTATTTATCGGATAAGTAGTCGTAGATCCTGTCGGGGATCTCCTTTAACGCCCTGACGAGCATGTCTAAGTCGTCGTAGTAATCCAAGCACTCGTGAGCCCTCCTCCTGGCTTCCTCCGCCTCCTCCAAGCACGCCTCTAATTCCTCCTGGCAACTCTCTAATTCCTCCGCACTCAATGAGTCCACCCGTTTAATCATTACGGGATGCGAATCAAAAAGCGTCTACGCTCCTCTATCCCGCCCTCCCCCGTAATCATAATAATGGTGGTTCAAGACGGCGAAGAAGAAAACGCCCCCCATCCTCGCATGGCTTAGGGGTCTCGGGGCGGATGAGAGGGAGAGGGTTAAATCCGTGCTTGCGGGTCTCGACCGGGACGACGGGGTCGCCTTCCTATCCCAGGCGGCGGGGAGACCCGTGACCGAGGCGGAATACCTCCTGGTCATGGGCGAGCTGGGTCTCACCGGGAAGAATGAGAGGGCGAACGGGGACGGGGGTGGGGACGGGGGGTCGGGTAGGATTGACTGGGAGGAGGAGCTGAAGTGGCTTTACACGCAGGTCAAAAAGAGGATCGTGCTCGGGCGGAACGTGGAGGATAAGGAGGGCGTCCCCCTCCCCTCGGTGGATAAGATGGTTGAGGTCGCGTCAAAACTCGTGGAAATCGCCTTCAAATATAAGAGCGGGGAGAAGGATCTCTACGCGTTCCTGAGTGAACTCACGGAGGCGGGTGGCGGGAGTGAGCCTAGCGGGGAAGGTGGCGAGGAATCTTAAAGTAGTGTGTAAAAACCTCTTCGGCGTTACCCCAACCTTCTATCAGGAGGAATTCATGCGGAAGGTCTTGATGCGGGAGGGGAAGGGGAAATACGTTTTAGTCGCCTCGACGAGGACGGGTAAAACAACATCCACGTCGATGCTCGCCGTCCTGCTCGCCATCCTATACCCCAACGAGGACGTGGTGGTCGTCGCCCCGACCATGAGGCAGTCAAATATCCTCTTCTCGCTCGTCCGGAACTACTTTTTCAACAACCCCTATCTTCTGAGCTTCGTGGATAAGCGTAAGGGTTTCACGCGGGAGATAATCCACCTCCAGAACGGCTCGACCCTTAGGATGCTCACGGCTAAGAGCGAGGAGGGGTTGCTGGGCTTCGGTGCTTCAACCCTTATTATTGACGAGACGGCTAGCATCCCCGACGAGGTTATTAGGACCAGGATCCTGAGGATGCTGGCTAGCCCGAGGAACAAGATGAAGCCCCTACTAGTCTTATTGGGGACTCCTCATAGGGTCGGCTTCCTCTATGACGCGTGGACGAGCGACGAGTATATGAAGTTCAGGTGGACGTGGGAGGACGCGGTTAAAGCGGGGGTGATGAAGCGGGAGTTGGTTGAATACTTTAGGAAAACCCTCACCGACGCGGAGTTCAGGCGGTGGTTCATGGCGGAGTTCCTCCCGGAGCAGGAGGGCTTGTTCTTCAACCCCCTAGCCGTGAGGGAGTGCGTGCTGAAAACCAAGAAGAGCGAGAAGAGCGAGACATCCAACCCGCCCAACCCCCTGCTGAGGAGTCAATACCTCATTTACGCGGGGTTGGATATTGCGAGATACGGGGACGACGAGACCGCCCTAGTGTTCATCCGTGCACCGAGGGATTTCACTTTTGACGCGGGGATCATTGCGATCCACGACTATTACCGCTGGGGGCGGAAGGGATTGGACGAGACCTTCGCCCTGGCGCTGGAGAAGCTCAATTACCACAAGCCCGACCTGGTTATCGTGGATACGGTTGGGCTGGGCGCCGGGGTCTACGATTTCCTGAAGAATCACTACGCGGGGGAGCTGAGGGAAGCCTACAGGGATGTGAAGCGGGAGGCGGTCTTCGAGTTCGTGCGGAAGCTGATAGACGAGAAAAGGATTATCCTCCCCGACGACGACTACTTTATCCGCCAGTTCGCCTCGTATAAGGCGGTCTATGACTCCAGGACGGGCGGGTATAGGATCGGGAAGACCGAGGGGATGCGGGACGACCTCACCGACGCCCTTGCGATGGCGGTGTCGGGACTGCTCGCCGGGGCTAAGAGAGCCGAGTTAATCGGGCTCCCCGATCCCTGGAGCTGATAATCCCTATCCCTTAAAAACAATAAGCGCCCCCGCCCCCTCAATACGGGGACGCGACCCGTGTATTAGACGGCGGTGCGATAGAGACGCGGTAAGGAGCGGATTACTTAGCTTATTCTTGTTCCGGCTTCCCTGGGTTGTTTATTGTTGTCTTGGGTTGGGGTGTATCCCTGGGTTGGGGTGGTGTGCGGGATGCGTGGTGTGTGTGGGGGGAAAAAGAGGGGTGTGTGGGTTGCTTCTAGGCGGATTCGCAGTCGAGGGTCTCCATTATCTCCCTGCCCTCGTAGATGTATAGGATCTGCTCGTTCTCGTCGTAGAGGGATATCACCGCCTCGCACCGGCTCCCATCCTTGAACTCAATGCTCAAAACATAGCGGTGGATCCCGCCCTCCTCTTCCTCATCGATTAAGTCATAGCTCTTAATCGACTCGAAGAACTCGTGGACGCTCACCTTGCTGAGCCACGCGATGGTCTTGAGGGCGTCCTCGACCAGGTACCCCGAGTAGAGATACGCGCTCTCCGGGCTTGCTATATCATAATACCTCTTCCTCACGCCTGCCCACCACCACCATGATTACCGGGCGAGGCGGAAAAGGAGGGCGGGGGAAGCGGGGACGGGGCGCACCACTCCACCGACTTTACCGCCGGGGAACCCCGTTGATTTGGTGCGTCCAGACCATGATGCGTCTGGGTGTTTTGGGTTGGGTCGTGCACCACCCTGGAACCCCCCGTGTTTTTGGGCTCTGTCTCCGCGGTAATTTCCATAGGGTTTTGATTTGTTTCCGCGGGAGGCATCATGATCACACGCGATAAAAGTGTGTTTCCAATTGAGGGCACGCCCTTCACCCGCTGAGGAGCCAGAGGATCCGGCGGGGCAACTCGGAGAGGTTGCTGACCGCGATGCTCCTGTGGTACCCCAGCTCGTTGAGGAGCCTCGCCGTGTAACTTGCGTCCTCGGGGTCGTCGCCGATCGCGACCGCGACCATCCTCGTCTCCCGCTTCAGAATGCTTATCACTTTCATTGCCTCCTCGGGGTCGTCGGGTCTCCCATCCGTGAGGGTTATCACGACATCGGGTCTCTCCGCCCCTATGACACTCCTCAGCCTCATGTAGACCTCGTCGAGGGGTGTCCCGCCCATAGGGTATATCTGCGCCAGCCTCCTCGACTTACCCCTATCCCATTTCTCCCCGAAGCCCTTTATCTGCCAGACCGCCGTGACCAAGGGTCTCACCTCGGAGAACGCGTAGACCGCGAACTTCGCCTTGATGAAGTTCAAGGCTTCCGCCAGGGCGACGACCGCCTTCTTGTACTTGACCTCGAGGCTCGTGATCGATCCGCTGAAGTCTAATATTATCATTACCTTCAACCCGCCCATCCTCACCCTCTCCTCATCAATGAAGGGTTTCCTCCCGCCCCTCGCGTATTCATCCGCGTCGAATTCGTCGCCCGCACCCCGATAGACCTCGAAGAAGCCCCGCTTGATGTTCCTCAGCTGATCCTTGAGCCTCATGATGAGGGCGTGATCATATAGAGGTGAGTCGTCGATCGCGAGCATCCTCGGGATCTGGATCGGGATGGCGACATCGGAGTCGGCACCCTTATCACTCGCCCTCTCCCCCTTCCCCATCCCACCCCGCGTCTCCACCCCCGCCTTCTCCTCTATCTCCCGCCTCCTGCTCTCCTCGGTTAGGGTCTTGAACTCCCTCTCGACCTCCTCGCTCGGTTTGCTTAGATCCGCGTTGAGCTTGAGCTCCCGCGTGTGCTCTTTCACCGCCTCCTCGATATCCTTCGCCCCCTGTGTTCCCGTCCCCGTCGTGAAGGGGCTTTTAGAGAGACCCTGGGTCACCTCGGATGGGATGAAAGAGGGATTAGAGAGAAGCTTTATCAGCTCCTCGTAAGCCTTCCTCGTGGCTTTTTCCAGGGAACCGCTCATTATATCCCGCCTCGCCTCATCTGCGATTTTGGTGACAGCGTCGATCTCGCTTTTTTCCAACATTGACATCATTGACCTCGGGATCCTCCCGGTAATAGTCCTGTAGATAAAAGCCCCGACCACTGCTTCGTCGTGAGCCTTATCCCGGGGTGCCGCCGCCTTGAATTCCTCGAACGTCTTATCGGCTCTGTGGATAGCCAAGGCGTGGGCGAACTCCGTCTCCTCCCTCATCCCCGGGTAGGTGAGGACGCCCAGGGTCTCAATCCGATAGTCCTCAATAGCATTCGCGACAAGCTTCATTAAGTCGTTGTCCACCCAGCTTAAGTCCGGGAACCCCTCAAAGATATGCATGCTTTCGTGCCAGAGCGCCTGCCTCCACACCCTGTAGCGGGCGAGGGGATCCCGCACCTTAAACTTCGTGATCTCCGGCATTTTAACCGTGTAGACTGGGGTGTTCCTCGCGTAGTCCGTGAATTTCATCGAATAAGGAACTTCAGTCACTGTTATTTCAAATCTAACATCCTCCCCGCTCCACGCCTTCGTGAGGAAGGAGGCGATCTCGATAAGCGCCTCTTTACTCAAGGACAGGGACAGGGATTGAGCAGAATCGGTTTTTTGAGCTTTATTTTTCTTAGACATTCGGGGTTTCACCGAGACCCCCCTAGATGGCAGGCGGGGTTTAAAAAGGTTGCGGCTAGCGGTCGTCGTCCCTGCTCCCGCCGTCCCTATCCTTCCCGCTCCCGAATATGCTGGTGATGAGGTCGGCGACCTTTTGGAAGGCGACCTGCCCCCACTGCCAGTAGGCATTCGCGAAGATTAGCTCCGCGGCGACCCTCTCGTGAATCCCCTGCTTGATGAGCTTAGCGAAGGCGATGGTCTCCCTTATCGAGGGGCTGTAATAGATTTCCTCCGTGTTCGCTAGATCCCTCAGTTTATTCGCCAGCATTATCGCCTTCCTCACCTTCCCCTCTTCCTCCTCGCTCAGGCTCACGTGCTTCTCCACGATCCTCAACTCGATATCGGGTGGTGGATAGCCCAGGTAGATCCGTATTGGGAACCTGCTCAATAGCTGTGGAGGCAACTCCTTGGTCCCCGCGTGGCTCAGCGGGTTAATTGTAGCAATAACGAACCAATCGGGATGCGCCTTGATTGTTATCGGTTCCCCGGCTTCCTTAATGTTTAATTCGCGACGATCATCTAGAGCCTCATCCAGCCTCAGCAACACATCTGCTTCCGCGGCATTGAGTTCGTCTAAATACAATATTGCGCCTTCTTGCATCGACTTCGGGATAATACCCATGGCGAATTTCGTCGACCCATTCTCCAATACCTGGCTCCCTATCAGGTGACCCTCTTTCGTCCTGAGGCTGAAGTTGATTGTATAGAGCGGCTTACCAATCATTTCCGCAAATTTCCTGACGAGGGTTGTCTTCCCCGTCCCCTTGGGGCCGATAATGAGGACGAACTGACCGGTGTCGTAGGCAGTCTCCAATACCTTGAGGGCACCCGACCAGTCGTCGTAGATCACGCTCTCCACTCTTTGACCCCCGCTCCTCTCACTGGGCTTCGAGGCGGGTGCGGGAGAGGGGGAGGCGGGGGCTGAAGGAGCATTCTCGCCGACCCCCTCAAATGTGATCCTCGGGGGGTTGAAGGAGACGGAGAAGTTCCGCTTGTGCGTCATCGCATGACTAATGAGATGCTGAAGTGTCGGGAAGGACGCCCCGCAGAGAGGGCAGACGTACCCCCCGGGGGTGTTCTGCTTCGGGTTAGAGGCGAGTCCAAAAAATGAAGCGTGGCTCACGGGGTTCAGGGGTTTCGGGTTGTTTTCCATTGATTTCCACCGAGACCCCCCTAGATGGCGGGTTGGGTTTAAAAGCCTTTCGCCCCCGTGACACCCCTCCCGCGGACGCACCCCTGGGAACCCGACCCCCCGGGTCTTTAAAAACCCCGACTCCAAGACGTATCTAGATCAGAATACCCCGGGGACGGGGGACGGGAACACAGGAGGGAGGGGATACATATAGGGGGAGAGTATCCGGGTCGCCCCAACGCCTCCCCGTTGCCTCACTCCCTCCCTCCCATCCCGTCTCCCCGCCTTCCCGGGAACCGCTTTTCCGCTCCCGGAGGGAACCCCTCTACTCCCCGCCTCACCAGTCCCGCGCCACTAGGTGAGTGATCTTGGAGTGGCTTGAAGGCATCCTCAAGGACTACCCGCACTTCAAGGCGAGGAACGGAGTGTTGATTTTAGGCGACTCGAGGGAGGTGTTGAAGCGGTTCCCGAGCAGGGTCGTGGATCACGTTATCACGGATCCACCCTGGGGGGTTGGATATGATGGGAACGACGACCTCGGTGTCTTCCTTGACGTGAGGGACGAGCTGTACAGGGTGATGAAACCCAACTCGTGGCTCGTCTTCTACTCCACTCCGAAGAGGATATACGACCTTGTCCCGCTAACCCAGAGGTTTGAATACAAGTGGATGATCCCGTACCTGTTCGACCACTTCCTCACCCTGTCGAGGAACCCGCTGGGCTCCCAGATGGCTTACTCGATAATAATGGTGTTCGCCAAGGGGAGCCCTAGAGTAGCCCTTAAGAGGAGGGACATCATACACTCCGACGAGCTCCCCATCGTTGAGGAGAACCCGAGGGAGCGACAGTTCAAGCCCACCTTCACGACCGCAGTCCTCCTCAACGTGTTCACGAAGCCCGGCGACCTAATCTTAGACCCGTTCTCGGGTTACGGCTCAATCCCCCTGGTCGCCGAGTTATTCGGGCGGAAGTGGGTCGGGATAGAGATAGACCCCGAGAGATTTGAGATCGCTAAGCGGATAATCTCCGAGAAGCGGGTGGTGGATATCAAGAAGATGCGGGAGGAAATTAAGGCGGGGGCGGGGAAGGGTAAAGGGTTGTTCGGTGTATCCCTGTGATTCGTGTTTTAGACCTCTACTCGGGGATGGGCGACACCTATTTCGCCCTGTTGAGGCGCTTCAACCACCTGAGGCTGGCGGTCAAAAGGGAAATCGAGGAGTGGAAGCGAGGTGGGATGCGGGGTAAACCCCCTGTCGCCGAGACCTGGACACCCAGAATACACAGGTAGTCCCGGATCCCAACCCGTTTTCTCCCGTATCTCCCTTCCCTTCCCCCTTCCCGTATCTCCCGTTACTCCCGACTCCGACTCCCGTTACGCACTTGCACAGTGCGACAGTGCAATGCACGAACGAACGAACGTGCAACGAACGAACCAACGAACGAACGTGCACTGCATATGCACGTGCGATGCATATGCACGTGCAGTGCATTTAATCGTGAAGGGAAGGGATTAATCGGATATCGGATATTCGATTAATCGTGAAGGGAAGGGAAGGGATATATCGGATAATCGCATTATTCGGATATCGGATATGGGATATGGGATATGGGATGAGACGGGGGGTGAGGGGTTCCCGCCCCCTGGTTCCCGGGTGGCCTTGTAAAGGGGTGCTTCCCTCAATCCCTTCATGGGTGTTGTGATGGTCAAGGTCAACCTCACGGTGAGGGTTCCCGCCGAGGTGAGGCAGTTGATAGAGGATTTAGCGAAGCGTTACGGGATGGGGATGGGGGATATCATAGCCTTCGTGTTCAATGAGTTCCGGGGCGACATCATTAGGAGGCTGGAGCGGATGGCTAACCCGAGCACTCAATCCGCCCCGGGATCCCGGGGTTCCAGTGGTGACGGCGACGTTATCTCCCGCCTCATGGATGAGTACGCCCAGCCCATCGACGAGGAGGGCTTGCTTTTGAAATACCTCATGGAGACCCAGGGGGGATAAGGGATGGTCGAGATAGACGAGCGGAAGGCTAAGCGGTACCAGGACATCAACCTCGAGAACGCGAGGCGCTACGGGAGGGAAGCATGGTGGCTGATGCGGGACGGCGTGGATGACTGGACGGGTCAAAAAGACCTGGTTATCCCGCTCAACACGGTGATTGAGCTGTGCCCCCGCCACGCCCTCTCGGTTCCCAACATAGACCGCCTCTCACAGAGGGGCGATGTCTATCTATCCCCTAATCCCAATGGCTTCCTCAAGTGCGCGATATGCGGGCGGGCTGAGCCGGTCATGTACTCCATCCGGCTTAGATGGGTCAGCTACAAGGTGGCGTGGTACGTTCTCGGCGGGCAGAAGAGGAGGCTGAGCGTCGACGGGGATAGGATAGTTTAAAAGGGATCCCGCCCTTAATCCTAGGACGGCTGAGGGGTCGGGTGCCGGGGTCTCACCTCTCGGATAGGGTTGGATTCGCCTCGGGTGGGGTCACCTCTAGGGGGATGAGGCTCGACCCCGATGATGACCCGTATTACATTTACCCCATTTTTTAAAAAGCCCCCTGTCATTCCCCCCTTTTCCGGTGAATCCCCGTGATCCAATTGGATATAACCCTCCCACTCGGGAAAATCGCGAAAAAGCTCTCGAAGGTGACGGACGAGGTGATTTTCTACGGGAAGGCGACCCAGCCCCTATACATCCTCGCGATGGATCCCAGCAAGAACCTCCTCGTGAAGATTGACGCGGGTATCACGATTGACAGCGACGTCGAGGCGGGGATCCAGGTCAAGGAATTGGCGGAGACGGGGAAGGGCGTCAGGTATAAGATGGACTACGAGGGCGAGACGTGGAAAATCACTTACGAGACAGGGAACGGGCTAAAAGTGAGAAAGAAGATAAGCGGTCTCGAGCCATCCGTCCCCGCATCCGAAGCCCTCTCGATAGCGGGAACCAAGATCGTGAAGAGCGTGGAAGTCGACTGCGACACCCTATCCCACATCCTCGACGAGCTAGGGAAGGGCGATGTCGTCACCCTCAAATTCACCAAGGGGAACCCGGGTAAGTTAATCGCCTCATTAAGCGACGTGACGAAGGGGGTTGAAGCAGAAGTGCAGGTGGGCGAGGTTCGCGAAGACTTCGAGGTAAAAGTGAATCTAGATCTACTCTCCAACGCGGTCGAGATCCTGGAGCCGTTCACTAAGACCCTTAGGCTGGGCGTTGACGAGAGGGGGATCCTCGTAGTCGAGCCGTCCATAGGGAACGGCGAGACCCGGATCCTAATCGCCCCCGTCGAGGAGTAAACACGTCTTTTTTCGGGTGCCCCCTTCTATGCCTACCCTCATAGTTGATTCGAGTGAAGCCGGGACGAAGACGGGTCTCGACGTGATTGAGTATTTCCAGGAGCACGGGCACAACGTTTTGGTCAAGCCCGCCCAGGCGGACTACGTCTGGGCGAACAAGGATGGGGAGACGGTTTGCGTTGAGAGGACTACGCCCAGCGATTTCTGGAACAAGGTGGTTTCGGGGCGATGGATCGAGCAGTTGGAGACCGAGGTCGCGTCGTGCGACGTCCTCTATTACGCGATAGCGGATTATCGTGATTACGGTCGCCTCTTAAAGATGACGGCTAGGGATATAGACTCCTCGTTCACGGGTGCGGTCACGAGCGTGTCGCGGGTCGCGAGGCTAGTCCCGATTTGGCACGCCCACAAGTTCCCGCACTGGCTCCTCATCACATTTGAAAAAGAGGCGGGGCTAAGGGAGCCGAGTAAGGTGGGTAGGGTTCCAAGGAAGCGGGAGAGGACGCCCAGGGAGATAGCCGTCGACTTGCTCACCGCCCTCCCGAATGTCGGGGTCGCTAGAGCCGAGGAGATTGCTTCCGAGGCGTGCAGTATAAGGGAATTGCTCCGTAAGTTATCCGCGAATTCGCTGGCGATCCTCTCGAAATATTTGCCGCTGAAGCAGGCGAGGGAGCTCGACGCGATAATCAGCACGGATTACTGCGAATTAAACGGGGGTTTAGAAGATAATAATGGGGATGGGGAAGGAGGCGGATCGCAGTGAAGCGAGTGGTCGGGAAGGCGGAGAGGAACATCCTGAGGCTCCTGGCGGAGAAGAACGGCTCTTACCCCAGCATCATCGCACTGGTCAAGGACTACATCGCTAGATACGGCTACGGCTTCTACACGAGGCGGTGGCTCAAGGTGTTCACGCTGAGGCTCTACAGGATGGAGGAGAAGGGGCTTATCAAGATCGTGAGCGAGCCGGGCTCCAACAGCAAGGCGGTAATCCTCCAGCCCGTCGGCTGGGCTTACGTGGTCAAAAACCTGGGGGGTGAGCTAGTTGAGGCTAAAGCTCACGACTAGGCGTTCCCTCTCATCCGGCGACTATCTAATCGAGGCTAAAGTAGAGGGGATGGCTCTCGCCTACGGCGTGTTAAAGGGGAGGAAGGTGGTGGCACTAGATCAAAACGTCCCGAAATTGAGGAAGGCGTTCCAGGACGCGGTCGGCGAAGCGGTCTTGACGAGTTACGTCTTCGAGGTGGACGACGATGTGTGACTTCCCCCAGGTCTTCGCGATTCTCTCATCCGAGGGAAGGGAAAAGGAGTTTTACCCCTGGTACGCCCTCCACTGCCTGCTCGCGGGTCAAGACTGCTATCGGATAGCCTACACCTACGGGGTCAAGGATATTGAGCCGGGCGTCTTCGCTATAATCGAGGGGCTGGATCCCGATGAGTCACGGATATTCATGTCAATGGTTCTAAGCGTCCTCGGGGGCGAGCCGGATCTCAAGACGTATATCAAGGGCTTAGCGGTGAATCACCTTTACCTCAACCATAAATTTGACCCCGTCCTGCTCTCGGGGGATATGATAAACGCCCTCTCGAGGCGGTACGGGTGGAAGACGATAGGCGCACTCCTCGGGGCGACGGGCGACTCGATAGACGTCTCCGAGTGTATCCGTGAGCCAAGTTTAATCGCATGGCAAAGCATAAGAAATATATATGAGGGGAGACTGCATGGGCTTAAGAAAAGTCAAGCTAGATAACGACGTGGTCGGCTTGGATAACAAGGAGAAAATCGCCTTCGTCCTCAAGAGGGCGAGCCAGAAGACGATTAAGAAACTCGAGGAGCAGGGTTACCGGATAATAGTCCTGGATTCGGAATTCACGGCGTGGTGATGCACGGGTTGGCTCCGGTTCATTATAAGATAATCGGGTACGCCCGGGATCTAGATCTCCCGATCATATACGTTCCCCCGGGTATAAACTCGATGGCGGTCGACCAGGAAGGCATCATAGTAAACGAGCCGTTCAAGATCCTCGTGGCTTCCACACCCTTATCCGCCCCTCACAGGACGGGTAGGGTGAGACCCCTCGTCGCCGGGGTAAGCATCGGGAACGCCCTCATTACTGCTGGGACTCTGGGTTGGTTTGGTATAGTAGGAGACGACGTAGTCCTGATAAGCAATGCCCACGTGTTCACGAATAGACCCGAGTCGCCTCACCCACCCGACAACCCGAATATACTCCAGCCCGGTGTGATCGACGGGGGAGTGGCGGTGATTGACACGGTGGCTCACTATCACTCGCACATCCCGATTAAGCTGGTCGACGAGAGCACCTGCCCGGTGTCAAGGGCGATCGTGACTGGGCTGAACGCCCTCTCAAAACTCCTGGGGAGGAAAACGAGGTTCACGGCGGTGGTCGAGCCGTCTAATAGGGTCGACGTAGCTCTAGCAACCCTGAAAAAGGATGTTCAATATAACCCTCTGGTCATGGGCGACGACGGGAAGCCCTTCGGGACATCGGGCGAGCTAGTGGGACTGCTATTCGCCGGGTCGGGTGAGGTCTACGTGGTCTCCAAGTCGACGAACATCCTGAAATACTACCCGCACCTCAAGTTCATCAGCGCCGAGGCGGTGGACGCCAGGGTCGGCGACAAGGTCATCAAGTGCGGTAGGACGACGGGTTGCACCGAGGGGGAGGTGATATCGACTGATGCGGTGATAAGGGTCAATTACGGTGTGGGAGTTGCGGTCTTCGAGGACGTGGTGCTGGTAAGAGGTAAGAGCGCGGGCGGGGACTCGGGTAGCTCGGTATGGCTAGCGTCACGCCTGTAGAGCAATCGGTCGCGGGGTTCCTCGCATCTCTTTTCCCCAATTACTCGATTTTTATCGCGGGTCAATCCCGGACGGCTAGGATAGCTGAGGATAAGCCCGCCATCGTCATCCGGCTTCTAAGCCAGCGGGGGGAAATATACACCATCGGCTCGACCTCTTATCTTAAAGAGGCGGAGCTAGAGGTCTCGTTCTACTATGTTTACCGCGAGTCAAATTACTCCTCGGTTATGGCACAGGCCAGGAGCGACGCCCGGGTATTCAGGATGGCTCTCTTAAACAACCCCAACGCGATAAGCGGGTATCTCGTCACGTGGGTCTCATCCGAGGACTACGCGCAGACCCTCAGGCACCCCGGGCTGGTTCAATCGGTGGTTAAACTCAGCCTTATCGGGGTCGAGCCCAGGCAGTAATATCCGTTCTTTAAAACCCTCATCCCTCATTCCTCTTTTCACGGTGGCGTCATTGGGCGATAGGATCCTCTGGCTGTCTCCCTCGCCTTACCTCAACACGGGTTTCGGGCGGGCTACAAAATATATGCTCCAGGGTCTCTACGAGAAGGGTTTTGACCTCGCCCACCTAGACCTCCAGTGGATGGCTTACCCCCGGAGGATGGCGAAGCAGGAGCTGGGCTTCGAGGCTAAGGTCTATCCCGCCAACCGCATGGAGTATGTCCTGAGGGCGGTTGAGGAGTTCAAGCCCCACGCGATAATAGCCTTCGGGAGCATCTGGGTTGAGCCGTATAGGAGCCTCGCCAAGCTGATGCGGGATAAATACCAGAGCATCAAGGTGGCATATTACGCCCCGATTGAATACATCACGATAAGCGAATACTTTTTAGACATCCTCGTCGGCGCCCACATGGCGATCTTCCCGTCCCAGATAGCGGTCAAATTATTCAGCCACCACGTGAACCCCGACCACCTGGCATATGTGCCTCACGGGGCGGATCCCAACATATTCAGGAAGCTCAAGCCCGTGGAGATGGTGGATGTCAAGGATCCCGACCCCGGTGCCTTCAAGTTCCTTTTCGTCGCGAGGAACAACCTCAGGAAGGAGCACGCCATCCTCATGCTCGCCTACAGGTTGCTCCCCTCTAAATTGAGGCGGGAGTCAATACTCTTACTCTTCACCCCGCTCCAGGAGATGACGCCTTCCGCCAACGGTTTCGTCCCGGGCTGGGATATAGTCAGGATAGCGAGGAAGTACGGGATAGCTGACCGGGTGATAAGCTACAACCTCCTCGCTTACCCCGAGTGGAACCTCCCCGACGAGGAGCTGAACAAGATCTACAACCTCGCCGACGTCTACGTCCACCCGTCTTCGGGGGAGGGGTTCGGTATCCCGATTATAGAGGCGATGGCGACGGAGAGACCCGTGATAGCGACGGCTAATTCCTCGATGCTGGAGTTGTGTGATTTCGGTAAGTACTGCCTCATGGCGGAGCCCCAGGGTGTAATGGAGTCCTGGGAGGGATACATGTACACGCCGACCGATCCCTACGACCTATCCGTGAAGATGGAGCAGATGATGCTGGATTCCAAGCTGAGGAATGAGCTGGCGTCGAAGGCGAGGCGGAGGGCCCTGGAGTATACTTGGGACAGGGCGAGGGCGATCATGGTCGAGACCGTCGAGAGGCTGATGGGGATGGAGGAGAGGATCACGAGCTACGACCCCGTGATGAAGCCCGAGGACTTCGAGCTCGTCCCCTCATACAAGAAATACGCCGAGAGGATGAGGGGGTGATGGGGGGGGGGATGGCCGCCATGCCCGGCGGG
>WYEB01000095.1_pt1 | contig 38283 bp, 42 predicted proteins | sample 6343061 | NCBI WGS metagenome assembly WYEB01 (sample SAMN13812332, study PRJNA600296) | hot springs metagenome | biome: ENVO:00000051; feature: ENVO:00002007; isolation source: sediment sample from Evening Primrose shelf | place: USA: Yellowstone National Park, Evening Primrose Hot Spring ... | reverse complement strand
GGGACAAGGCCGTTCTCGTCATACCAGCGGGCTGCAGCAGCGTGATCCAGGGGATAGCGCCCAGGAGCGGGATCAACTTCCCGATCCTCAACATAGTGTTCGCCTCAGCCGCCAGCGCCGCATCAGGCATGGCGGCGGCCTTCGAGACCATGGGCAAGGACTACCAGGTGGTCGTGTGGGCCGGCGACGGGGGCACTGCAGATATAGGGTTCCAGGCCCTCAGCGGGGCCGCAGAGAGGAACGACAACATAATTTACATCTGTGTTGACAACGAGGCCTATATGAACACGGGCATTCAGAGGAGCGGGCTAACGCCCTTCGGCGCCTGGACGACTACTACCTGGACCGGGAAGACTGAGAAGAAGAAGCCACTGCCCTTCATAATGATAGCCCACGGCGTGCCCTATGTGGCCACGGCAACGGTCGGCTACCCGCAGGACTTCATAGAGAAGCTGAGGAAGGCCGCCTCGATTAAGGGGCTCAAGTACATTCACCTCCACGCGCCCTGCCCTGTAGGCTGGAGGTTCGACCCAGGCCTTACAGTCAAGGTGGCCCAGCTGGCCGTCCAGACGGGGGCCTTCCCGCTGTTCGAGTACGAGAACGGCAAGTTCAGGCTGAGCCCATACAGCGGCATGGTCAGGGACCCGAAGAGGAGGGCGCCGCTCATAGAGTACCTCAAGCTGCAGGGCAGGTTCCAGACGGTCCTCAAGGACCCGGAGAAGTTGAAGGGGCTTCAGCGCGAGTTAGATGAGATGTGGGAGTGGATAGCCCTCCTTGAGAAGGGCCTAGCCCCACGTCCTTAAGACTAAGCGTGTTTATAGGGCTCATACAGCCTAATCCCTGGGATCTTCTTGGAATTAGTTAACATAGACGGAAGCATGGGCGAGGGAGGAGGGCAGATACTGAGGACGGCCCTCGCCCTGTCGGCCATAACTGGTAAGCCCGTCAGGGTATACAACATAAGGGCTAAGAGGTCAAGGCCGGGGCTTCAGCATCAACACCTGACCTCTGTGAAGGCGCTGGCAGAGATCTCTGGGGCGAGGGTTGAGGGCGCTGCGCTCGGCTCCACCGAGATAGTGTTCTACCCAGGAAAGATCAGGGGCGGCAGCTTTACATTTGACATAGGTACAGCTGGGAGCGTCACGCTGCTCCTCCAGGCCATAATGCCCCTCATGGCGGTCTCGGAGCACCCTATGAGCGTCAGGGTCATAGGGGGCACTGACGTGCCTATGTCGCCACCTATTGACTACATAAGGTTCGTCCTGAGGCCCCTGCTCACTAAGGCAGGCTTTGACTTCTCCGTTAGCCTGGTCAAGAGGGGACATTACCCCAGAGGGGGCGGCGAGGTGATAGTGGCCGCCCAGGGCGGCTCTAAGCTGAGGCCCCTGGAGCTCGTCAGCTCAGGGAAGGTCCTAAGCGTTGGAGGCCTAAGCCACTGCGTCAGGCTCCCCTCGCACGTCGCTGTAAGGCAGGCGAGGGCCGCGGAGGAGGTCCTGAGGGCGCTCAAGGTGCCCATAAGGATAGAAGTAGAGCATTACGAGGGAAGGCCCGACCCTCACCTTGGTCCCGGCAGCGGAATAACCTTGTGGGCGATAACCGAGAGGTCCATCCTAGGCGGGGACTCTCTGGGCGAAAGGGGCAAGCCGGCCGAGCAGGTGGGTAAGGAGGCTGCGTCAGCCCTCCTGAGGGACCTGAGCACAGGCATGGCTCTGGACAGCCACGCGTCGGACATGCTCCTGGTTTACGCGGCCCTGGCCTCGGGTACCTCGAGGCTAGGAGGGGCCTCCCTAACATCCCACGCCCGCACGGTTATCAACCTAATTAAGATGATATCGCCTAAGGTCTCGATAAGGATCGAAGGAGGGGCTAATGAAGGCCCCTTCCTGGCTGAGATCCAGGGCGGCCTAGGCGCGCTATAGCTTGCACTGGCCGGCCCAGCCAGTGCAAAAGGTTTTCACTGCCCAACTGCTCCTGCTTCTTGGAAGCAGGTGTTCAATAGGGTGCAGAACGACAAGAGCCCTGAAGAGCTCATGAAGCTGGCTTCACAATTCCTTACGGAGCTTGAAAGCCCCTTCGTGGGCAGACATGAGGAGGCTCTAGTTATAACCTTGGCCCTGCTGACAGGCGAGCACGTGGTCCTAATAGGTGAGCCAGGCACAGCCAAGAGCGCTATGGCCAGGAGGTCGGCTGACCTCCTTGACGTCAAGTTCTTTAAGTACCTGCTGACGAAGTTCACCGAGCCCAGTGAGCTCTTTGGCCCACTTGACATAAGGGCCCTGAGGCAGGGTTCCTACAGGAGGATAACGACTGGGAAGCTGCCCGAGGCCGAGATAGCCTTCCTGGACGAGATATTTAACGCCAACAGCGCCGTGCTCAACAGCATACTCAGCATAATGCAGGAGAGGGTCCTCTACGACGGTTACACCGAAATAAAGGTCCCCCTCTGGACGCTTGTAGGGGCCTCAAACAGGGTTCCCGAGGAGCCTGAGCTTGAGGCCCTTTACGACAGGTTCCTCTTCAGGCAGAACGTGAAGCCCCTGGACGAGGAGGCCTGGGAGAGCCTCATCGACGCGGCCTGGAAGCTTGAGATGGGCAACGTAGAGAGGCCCCCTAAGGTGATGGGTATGGAGGACCTCAGGATGCTCAACTCGCTTCTGTTCAAGGTTGACCTAACTCCCGTCAGGAACAAGCTCCTGAGGCTCTTCATGATAATGAATGAGAAGGAGTTGAACATAAGCGATAGGAGGAAGGGGAAGATCCTGAAGGCTGTGGCTGCGCACGCGTTGCTTAACGGGAGGCTTCAAGCCACGGAGTCCGACCTAGTGATCCTAAAGTACACAGTGCCGAGAGACGTAGATGACTTCGACAAGGTGAATACTATACTTATTGAGGAGCTGAAGACAAAGGAGAGGATACTCAGGGAGCTTGAGGAGATAGCGGCCAACGTTAGGGTCTCGGAGAGGTCGGTCGCCCAGCTTGAGGCCTTCGATCCGAGGCTCCTTGACATATATAAGAACCTCAAGGTCGCAAAGGGCAAGATACAGAGCCTCGTCCAGGACGTTGAGGACGAGGAGATCAGGAGGAAGGCAGAGGAGGTCAATGAGCTGATAGAGAACCTGACCCAAGAGATAATGATAAAGCTCAACATGTGAGGTAGCGGCTTTGGAGGACCCTGTTAGCAAGGGCCAGAAGCGTCCCGTAAGCGTTTTCCCAGAGATAGGGCCCATTGACGAGGTCAGGATGTATAGAGGCGAGAAGATCCTTTCAATAGCTAAGAGGATAGCGGAGCGGGGGCTTGACCCCAGGCTAAACGCACTGCTGGCCCTCGACGTCTTCTACACCTATTACCTGCCCGTCCCGTTTGTTGAGAGCCAGGGGGAGTCAGACGACGAAGACACGGCCTTTAGGAGGGCCGTGATCTCGGCCATGGTCAGAAGCGAGAACGTTTGGAGGGCAAAGACTTACACCACCGCTGACAGCCTGACCAGCGTGGTGGCCGCCGCGTCCTTCATAGAGAGGCTCAGCAGGCTCCTGCCCCCCTCAGAAGGGGGGCAACATGGCAGGGAGTCCAGGGAGCAGGAGGAGCAGGGCAAGGGACCCGAGGCAGGCCAGCCCAGCGTAGAGGAGGCGGCCCAGAGGGCTGCCGAGGCCGCAATGAAGGACGCCGAGATGGCCAAGAAGATAAAGATGGTAGCCGAGAGGCTCGGAGCCGGCCGCGGCAGTGTGTTCTCCCTGGAGAGCTCGGCCGAGCTGGTCCTAAAGCTCGCCAGGGAGACCGACGTGGCGAGGATACTTGAGAAGATAGAGGGGCTTAAGCTGCCGACGGCCTGGGGGCGTGGGTCGACGAAGTTCTCCAAGGGCTGGATATCAGGGCTTGAGTACGGAGGGGACTTCGAGAGGATACACTACAGCCAGCTAGCGCTGCCTGACGACCTGTTCTACGCGGACCTGGCCAACGGGAGGCTGCTGCTCTACCAGAAGGAGCTGCCCGCCACAAGGGGGCCCATATACGTCCTCCTTGACAAGAGCGGAAGCATGGTAGGGTCGAAGATAGACTGGGCCCGCGCCGTCACGGTAGCTCTCTTCAAAAAGGCTATTGATGAGGGCCGTACCTTTGTGGTGAGGTTCTTCGACTCAATACCGTATAGCATGATGATGGTCAAAGGGAGCTCGAAGCCTAATGACGTGCTTAGGGTGCTTTCATATTTAGCGAGGGTCAGGGCCGGCGGCGGCACCGATATAACTAGGGCGATATCAGCGGCCGTCGAGGACATAGGGAAGCTCAAGCTGGGCGGCCGTGAGAGGCTAAGCGATGTGGTGCTGATAACGGACGGCGAGGACAGGCTTAGCCCTGAGGTCCTTCAGAGGATGCTTAAAGCCGCGAACGCGCGCCTGCACTCGGTCATGATACAGGGCCATAACACCTTCCTTCAGCAGGTCTCATATAGGTACCTGGCAGTTAGAAAGCTCGAGAGGCACGAGGCGCTGGAGGTAGTTGACTTCGCCTAGGGCGGCTCAACCCCATAGGCCCTGACCACAGCATCCAAGTTTATACGCCTCAGGACCCTTTCAGGGTCAGGCGCTCCCCTCAGAGCTTCCTCCTCGGCAGCCGCTAGGTCCCAGGGCCTCAGGGCCCTTGGGAGCTCAACCCCTGGGAAGTCGCTTTCGACCATAAAGCCATCGCCGTACTTTACGGCCTCAGCTATTACGGCGGCCCTGCCGGGGACCGTCACTGAGTAGCCCAAGGACAGGGCCTCCCTGACCATGCTGGGCTTCGCGTGGTGAAACACTGTAGAGGGCGACGGCTTTATCCCAAGCCTAGAGAGGGCCCTATGAGTTAAGCTAACGGTCTCAGGCCCTACGTCTTCGAGGTGCAGGTGGACTGCGCACCCTAGCTCCTGAGCCCTCAACACTGCTTCCTCCAGTATTAGCTCAGAGACCAGCACCCTGTCAGCGATAGTCCTATAATGTTGACGTCCGATCTCGCCAATTCCGTCAAGCCTCCCTGACCTGCAAAGGGACGTTATGTAGTCAAGGACCTTTAGGCCCAGGTTGAGCACCTCAGACGATCTAAGGCCGGAGTCCACAAGCTTATCCACGTCAGCAGGGTGAAAGCCGGCTATGCAGGCGACCTTAAGTCCTGCCTCCCTGACCTCCCTGCAGGCGCTCTCGTGATACCTGAGGACATCCCTGTAGGCGACCTCGGCGTTAGTGATATCAAGACCGTAGTCCCAGGGGGAGACAGGGACCAGGGCTATGAACCAGCCTCCTGACCTGAGAAACCTCTCGGCCAGCTCACGCGCTCTCAGGCCTCTTAAGGGATTTACGTGAGCGTGGCCATCAGCTATCATCAAGCAGGCCCTCTTGCTCTTATATGGCAAGAGGTTAAGGGCAAAGCGGTAGGGACTCGTGGGCTGCGACCCCAAGGAGCTCGCTGCAACGGGCGCTGTAGAGCTGCTGAAGGAGGTCTTGGCTAAGAAGGAGGGCCCTATAGGCGTCGGTGCGGGGGGCACCGTACGCGTCTTCATAAGGAAGGCTGCAGACCTCCTGAGGGGCCGTAGGGTTGTTAGCGCTAGCTCGTCGACTTCCATAGAGCTCTCATCCTTGGGTGTGGACGTTGTCTCGTTCCCCGCTGGAAGCCCCTTGCTGGAGATCTACGTGGACGGCGCAGATGAGGTGTCGCCGACGGGCGACCTGATCAAGGGAAGGGGAGGCGCCCTGCTCGGCGAGAAGGTGCTGGCCTACTTCAGCCGCCTCAACGTCTTCATAGTGGATGAGGACAAGCTCGTCTCAAGGCTCGGCGAGAAGGGGCCTGTGCCCCTAGAGGTGGTGCCGGAGGCCTATCCTTACGTGATTGAGGGCCTGAGGCGCATGGGCTTCAAGGCCTCACCCAGGACCTCCCAGGGCAAGCTAGGCCCGCTGGTCAGCGACTGGAGAGGCTTCATAGTGGATGTCGATACGGGCCCTATGGAAGACCCTGAGGCAGTTAATGAGGTCCTCAGGGGCGTGCCAGGCATTGTCGAGACCGGAATATTTTTGGGCTATGCGGACTACGTGGTAGTAGGAAGGGAGAAGGAGTGCAAATATGACGTACTCAGGTTCAGAAGGAGAGCGAAGGCCCCCGATTTATGACATATCTTTAGCTATAGCCTCTCCCCTTGAGCTAGAAAGGCCGCCAACGGACGTTATGGCTGAGGCCAGGGAGCTAGCGCTTTCCTCCAGGTTCGTCAAGGTTCGGTCAGGGAAACTCGAGGTCTGGGTTTACCTTGGGCCGAAAGAGGACCACTTGCTGGTCACTGCAGGCCATCCAAAAGGGCCGGGGAAGGCTGCTGAGGAGCCCGTTTACTGCAGCTGTGAGGCCTTCCAACTGAGATTCATCTCTGAGGAGAGGTCTTTAGCGTGTAAGCACATACACGCCTTAAGGCTTGTACTCAGAGGGCTGGCGCCGCACACCGAGGTTGAGCTGAAGGACCCTGGCCAACTGGCCGAGATAATCAACGAGGTCATAGATGTTGGGAGGAGCATCACCTTAAGAAAGGCCCTGTCGGGCTTAGTGAACGATAGCCCTAGCTAATACTACAGCCGCGGCGGTGGCCGCCGAAATTATGACAAGGGCGGTAGGGGATATCTCGACCTTGCTGTGGAAGTTCTCATAGAATGCCACAAGGCCAGCAGCTGCAAGCGGTCCCGACTCCTTCCTCTTCCTGGCCTTCTTCTCTGACTTCTCTCGCTCAGGCACGGTTTTAGCACTCAGTCTTATAATGCCCTAGGGGCAATTTTAGCTTTCTGGAGAAGGCTTGGACGTCAGGTGTCTACAGGAGGTTATGAGGAAGGAGTACTTTGACAGGGACAGACAAAGAGGCCTTTTCCAGACCTTCGCCTGGCTGGTCGAGGAGGTAGGGGAGCTAGGCGAGGCGCTGCTTAAGAGGGGGGCCGACGGGGTCGCTGAGGAGCTGGCTGATGTCATCGCTTGGACGTTAAGCCTCGCAAACCTAGTAGGCATAGATGTTGAGAAGGCCCTGGAGGCCAAATACGGCGAGGTCCTGGCTAGGCATAGTTGCTAACGGACCTAATGGCGCTAACTATCCCACGAAGCATCACGGGGGCCCTCTCTACGATCGTCCCGTTTACTATGCCATCAGCGCCTGACTCAATTATCCTGACAGCGTCCTCCGGCGTGTTTATGCCGCCGCCAACTATGAGGAGGCCGTCATAGCCATACTCGTTCAGGGCCTTCCTCACGGCCTTTACGGCGTCAGGGGGCACGGGCCTTGGAGCCCCGCTTCCTGCTTCAAGGTATATCACGTTGACCCCCATCATGGCGCCGGCTAGTGAGTAGGCGGCTACCAGGTCAGGTCTATCATATGGTATGGGCCTTGCTCTCCCCACGTAGCCGGCGGCCCCTCCATGGCCAACTATTACATATGCCGTGGGTATAACCTCAAGCCCCATCTTGAGCACTATAGGGGCCGCCTGCGCCTGAACCCCCGTTATGTAGTATGGATCGTCGCTGTTAAGGAGAGTCATGAAGAAGACGGCGTCAGCTTGGGGCGTGAGCCCATTGATGTTGCTCGGGAAGAGGATAACGGGAAGGCCTGACCTCTTGGCGGCCCTCACCACATCTGACAGCCTGGGCTCATAGACCCCTAAAGAACCTCCCACTAATATAGCCGAGGACTCCGCCTCGGCAGCCATCCTGGCTATGACCTCAGCGTCGTCAGGCGTCGACTTCTCAGGATCTATGAGGGTTAGGTGGAGCTTCCTCCTCTCCCTCTCGGACAACAACGACGTTAATACTCTCCCTGGCCTCAAGCTCTCTATCCTCTGCAGGCTTGCTTACGATGAGTTATGAGGGGGTTAAAAGTTACTGGTCTTCCTCAGGACCTTCCTCGCCTCTCTCCTCCGTAGGCCCCTCGGCCTCCTCGCCCTCCGGCTCCTGGTATGGCTTGGAGCACTCGTCCAGGCGGCCCTCGTAGGCTAGGTCCGAGATCTTGTTATATACGTCTACCCTGTCGTAGACTGCCGGGACCTCAAGCTCACAGTAGAGGTGGCAGGTCCCGCACCTGGCTATCGCCAGCTTGCGGTCCGCGGAGTCTAGCTTCTTGAAATCTATTGTCAGCGTCATGGCGCCGCAGCGGGGGCACTGGAAGTACCTTGAGGGCCTGCGGACCCTCTTCACCTGCTTAATTCTCTTCCTCCTTCTCCTCGCCAAACCTTCTCCCTTAGCCCCTAACGACGTTGAAGTTTAATAACTTAATAGGTTAGCTCGGCGAAGTCTCTGAAGACCATTATTACGCCGTGAAGTAGGCTGGGAAGCCTTCTGGTGAGGGAGTGGTGCGGCGGCCGGGATTTGAACCCGGGACCTCCGGCGTGGCAGGCCGGCGTCCTAGTCCAGGCTAGACTACCGCCGCACCAGTGTTAGGCTTTATGCGACCAGCTTATTAAGTTAAGCTGGGCTGAGTTACGAGGAGATAGAAGTTGCCGCTGAAGCCCTTTGAGTGGACCTACGGCTGTGTAAAGGTCCACTTCGGACCTAGCTCTGAGGAGGCCCTGAGGGGTTACGTGAAGGACTATAAGAAGGTAGTTATTGTGACCGGCAGAGCAGGGGCTAAGTCCAGCGGGGCTCTAAAGGACGTCGAGTCGATCCTAAATGAGCTGGGGATTCAGTACTTAATCTACGACAGGATAGTCTCAAACCCACCTTCATCTTTAGCCGAGGACCTGGCCAGGCAGGTCTCCTCCTTTGGGGGAGAGGCCATGATAGCGATAGGGGGTGGGAGCACCATAGACACGGCCAAAGTGGCCGCAGCAATCGTCAGCGGCGGGGGTACGGCGTTGGACTACCTCTACGGGAGGAGAAAGGCCGCGAGCTGTCTGCCGCTGTTCGCCGTCAACCTAACTCATGGCACTGGCTCTGAGGTGAACAGGTACGCTAACATGACCGACGTAACTAGGGGCGACAAGCTTGGGAATGAGGTCTGTTACCCCAAGGCCTCCTTTGACGACCCTAGGTACACCATTAGCATGCCTAAGGAGCAGGTCATCTGCACGACGCTCGACGCCCTTTACCACGCATATGAGTCGGCCACCACTGTAGGCAGCTCGCCCCTGGTCCTGACCTTCTCCCTGGAGGCCGTCAGGAGGATAAGGGATAACCTGCCCCTCGCCGTCGAGAGGCTCAACGACGAGGTCCCCAGGTACTGGCTCATGTACGCGGCAATGTTGGCAGGCGTGGCTATAGACTTGAGCCCGACAAACATCATACATCAGATAGAGAACATCCTCAGCGGCATATCCCCCTCACTCGCTCACGGCTGTGGACTCGCGATAATAGGGCCCGTCCTCGCGCCCCTGATCCACCAGGCGTCCCCTGAGACATCGTCACAGATAATCAAGACCCTTGACCCCTCCCTGTCGGGGGTCACGCCTGAGGCTGCCAGCAAGGCGCTGGCGGACTTCGCGAGGTCTGTGGGCTTCACTAAGAGGCTCTCGGACTACGGCATAGGTAAGGACGTGCTAAGGGAGGCGGTCAGGAGGGCGTTCAGCAACCCGGTGGTGTCTGAGAGGCTGAGGACCCGCCTGGGCGGCGTCAAGATCGACGAGCAGAGGCTCTTCGAAATGCTTATGACGACGCTTTAGCCCTTTACGTAGTCCCTGCCTATGAGCTCGCGGGCCACTATGTACCTCATGATGTTCTGCGTCCCCTCAGCTCCGACATAGTAGGAGAGCACGCCCAGCAGGTTCCTGAACACGTTAGCCTCCTCGGTGTATGAAAAGGCCCCGTAAGTCTTCATCATGACCTCGGCAGCTGTAAGGGCTGTCTCCACAGCCTCCATCTTGGCGACCGCAGCCCAGTAGTCGAGGTCATGAGGCCTTAGCCCTGGCTCCCTCTTTATGTATATCCTGTCCGCTACTTGGGCAGCCTTGTAAACGAGGAGCCTGGCAGCTTCAAGCCTAGCTGCGACCTCTGCTATCGGGAAGCTCACGCCCTGGAACGACGCTATGGGCCTGTCCCCGAACAATCTCCTGTCCCTTGAGTACTTCACCGCGGTTTCGAGGGCCCACTGGGCAGCCCCTATGTTGGCCGCGCTGACCAAGACCCTAGCCAACGAGAAACCCTCCATGGCCACGTAGAATCCTCTGCCCAACTGGCCCACAACGTACTTCCCCTCTATTGGCGTCTCCTTGAGCCTCAGTATGCCGGTCGATATCGCGTGCCTACCTATCGTGTTAAGTATGGAGTACTCAAAGCCCGCGGGCCTCTCGCCGTTCCTGTTCCCTATGAAGGCAAAGCCCGTGAGCCCCCTGTGGCCTGTCTCAGGCGGCGCTGTCCTTGCTATCAGGTACCAGCCGCCTAGATCAAGCTGCTCCATGGCCTCCCTGACGCCGCTTATGTAGACCTTCTCGCCCGTGACCTTGTAGACCCCTCCCTCACTGACAGCGTATGTCCTCTCGCCAGCTACGTCGCTGCCGCCGCTCGGCTCCGTTGAGGCTATGCCGAAGAAGGCCCTGCCCCTGCCCACCTTAGGCAGGACCTCCTGCTTGGCCTCCTCAGAGCCGTAAAGGTAAAGTATGTAAGGCCAGGCGTTATTAAGCAACGTGAAGACGGCCGTCGCGACGGCAGGGTCGTTGTAAGCGACCTCCTCTACGGCCAGGGCGGCCGTGAAGAACGAGCCCCCTTGACCTCCGTATTCCTCGGGCACTGGTATTGCGAAGAGGCCCTGTTCACCCAACTTATGTATCAGCTCGGTCGGTATCGACCTCTTAGAGTCCATGTCGCTCCAAATGGGCGCGAGCTCCTTGGAGAGGAACTCGTGGACGGACTGCTTGAACAGCTTCTCATCGGTAGAGAGCTCGAGCTCCATAACTTACGCCTATCAGCGGAGGCGACGATCTAAATTAAAGTATTGCTACTCGCTTGTTATCAACTTTCCGGCTCAGCGCCACAGGTGGCTAGGAGAGAGTTCAAGAGGTTTTGACACCTCTTAAGGATCTCAGAGGCCTTGAGCGAGCCATGCTTGGCCGCCTCTAGCAGCCCTCTAACCGACTCGCAGAGAAGCCTGTCAATGTTAATCCCCAGTCTTGTAATGGTTTCCTCGCTGATCCTCATGGACTGAGTCCTCATGAAGGGGAGGAAGTCATCCATGGAGAGGGACCTTATATAAATGCCCGTTGAGTTCAGGACGAGCTCTCTGCCCCTGCCTAACGGCATCACGACCTCGTAGTCACCTGGCGGGGGAGCAAGGCATATGGCTAAGCTGACGCCTGTGCTGCCTTCACATGGACAGCTCATACCGCTCATCACCCTTGGCCGGGTTTAGCTTTAAAATCCGTCTATGGACTCAGGCCTAGGCGACGAGGACCTTGAGCACCGCAGTGAGAAAGCTAGAGGAGGTGTCAAGGGGGCTCAGAAGGGAGGCAGCGGCTCTACAGGTTTCATCAGTCATATCAGAGGTTACAGGGCTAAGTGACGCCGTGGAGAGTATACTAAAGTACGTCGAGTGCATCTCGTCATCTAAGGGCAACTGCTTCCAGACAGGGAGCTCAACACTGTGCGCGACGGGCTGCGGCGGGACCTACTACATGAAGGAGGAGGGCTCACTGAAGGTGTGGAAGGTGGGTACCAACGCCATATCAATAGTAGAGGGCCCTGGCCAGTTCATGGTCAGCGACAAGGACTTCGGCCTGGGAATATTCCAGGACTCTTACAGGGTCAGGCTGGGGGGCGCTACGCTCAGCGGCCCCCTAAGCCCTGAGCAGCTCGCTAAGGACGCCTACTTGATGCTTCAGGCAGCCAGGAAGCTGATACCTAAGGTTAAGATCGTCCTCAACTCCCTCTCCCAGTGCGCGCGGTCCCAGGGCCTAAGGTGTTAGGGCCCACGTTTGCAAAGGGTTGCCCTACGTAGCTGTTTCAACTTTCATAATAGGTTTATAAGTTGTCACCGCAATCAGCACATACAGGAGGTACGTAACCGAGCGCTCAAGATGTGGGGCCCCTGGGGTGGCCCTGAACGCCCCCAAGCCCAATGAGGCCCTGAGCGGGGTGCGGGGGAACAGGGATGAGGCGATGACCGTAAGGCAACATGAACCTGTATGAGAGCTGAACCCCTGGCGCAGGCTGTTGTTCGAAAGCCGGCGCACCGCTCAATAGAGCATTGTTGTGCGTAAAGGCTAGCCTCTTATAATAGCGACTACACAGTTCAGGCAGGATGGTCACCATGACCAGAGTTGGCGTTATAGGCCTAGGCGTTATGGGCTCAAGGATAGCCGAAAACCTCTACAGGGCGAGGCTTTTGACAGGGGTCTATAACAGGTCCAGGGCCAAGGCCGAGGACTTTCACGCGAAGCACCCTGACGTAAAGGCCTACTCTTCGCTAGCCGAACTTGCTGCAGAGGCGAATTACATAATTACGGTGCTTTCGGACGACGCCGCCGTCAGCTCAGTTATAGAGGCCCTTCTTCCGCACGTCAAGGGCAAGGTCGTTATCGAGATGTCAACAATATCGCCCACGACTAGCATCTCGCTGGCTGCCAGGGTCTCAGAGGCTGGAGAAGTGATGTTCGACGCGCCCATAATGGGTACCTCCGTTGACGTTGAACAGAAGAGGATAACCGTGCTCGTAGGGGGACCCCGGGAGCGGTATCCTGAAATAGAGCCCATACTGAGCGCCACGGCGGGAAGAGTCCTCTACATTGGTCCTAACGGCTCCGGCCTCTACATGAAGCTGGCTGGCAACATGATATTCGCTGCCTTCTTAAACGGGCTCGCTGAGGCCATCAACTTCGCCCAGAGGGCCGGGCTCTCGCCTGAGCAGATTACAGACCTGTTCCTTAACATCAGCGGGACCAGGTCGCCCAGCAGCTCACTTAAGGTCCCTAAGATGCTGAGCTCTGACTACAGCGTCCAGTTCGCGCTTAAGCACATGAGAAAGGACACGGAGATAATGGTGAGGGAGGCCCAGAGGCTCAAGGTGCCTCTACCTCTCACGTCGCTTGTCTCAAGCCTCTATAGGATGGCAGAGGGCCTTGGCCTCGGGGACCTTGACGTCTCGGCCTTGATAGAGCTCTATAGAAAGGTCTCGCAGGGCTAGCCACGACTCCTTCCAAGCCTCTCGTGGGCCTTGGCCAGCTCCCCGGTAACCTGGGACGCCAGCAGGTTGAGCTCACCGGCCAGAACTGCTGCCGAGACTATCTCGGCGAGCTTCAGGGCGTTAGCCCCAGGGGGATCACCGCCGCCGGCCACGCCAAGTAGCTCTAGCGCCTCCCTCTGCGTGGGAAGCCAGGTGCCCCCGCCAACGGTGCCGACCTCAAGGCTTGGGAGGGTGACGGATACGTAGAGGTCCTCCCCCCTGACCTCGGTCCAGGTGTAGGCCATACTGCTCTCAACTACCTGGGCCACGTCCTGGCCTGTCGCTATGAAGATGGCTGCTATCATATTTGCTACGTGTCCGTTGAAGCTGGGGCTGCCAGCGACAGCGTTACCTAGCAGGTTCTTGGAGACATTGGCGTAGTGCACGTCCTCTGCAGTGGTCTTCAACACTTTCCTTAGAACGTCCCCCTTTATTGTGGCCTCGGTCACCACGTACTTGCCCCTTCCGAGGACCCTGTTGACAGCGCTGGGCTTCTTGTCCGTGCAGAGGTTGCCGCTCACGGTCACACACTTGACGGGGCCCCCATACCTTTCCGATATAAATGAGCACAGCCTGTCAGACGCTATGGTAGCCATGTTCATACCCATGGCATCACCGGTCTTAAAGACGAACCTCGGCCACAGGACGTTACCCACTATGAAGGTCTGCACGTTAATGAGCTCCCCATGCCTGGTGACCTTCTTGACCTCGGACTTAAGGGCCTCCAGGTTCTCCCTAATCCAGGAGGCTAGCTTATAGGCCTCATCAACGCTTGGGGTCCAGATTAGGGGGGCCCTGGCCATGCCGTCGTAGAGCACCTTGGCCCTGGCCCCTCCGCTCAGCGTGACCGCCTTAACGCCCCTGTTAACGCCCGCTATGAGCGCCCCCTCAGTCGTCGCCATGGGCACGTAGAACTCGCCCCTTGCGTAGTCGCCGTGCACAAGCAGGGGACCCACGACCCCTATGGGCACCTGAGCGGCCCCTATGGGGTTCTCGATGTTCCTTCCAACGACCCCTATGAAGTCTATGACCGTGGACGCTATGGACGTCAGCTTAACGTTATACTTCCTCTCGAGGAAGAGCCTCCTGGCCAGGGCGGCCAGGTTAGGGTTCCCCAAAAAGTCGTCAAGTTTACTTATGCTGAGCTCCCCTGCCTCAAGCCTCTTTAAGGCCTCATTAACTCTGTCCTCCACGTCAGGCTTGGACATCAGGTACCCCCATGGCTGGCCTGAACTTCAGCACGTAATATATGAGGCCGGCGTCCCTGTCAACCCTTGCCTTCCGCAGGACGGCCTCCATCTCTATGCCTTTCCTGAGCTGGGAGGGATCAGCTATATCCGTCAGCTCAGTGACCACCTTAGTCAGGCCTAGGTCGATAAGGCCGACGTAGATAGGTGAGTACTGCCTCGAGCCGTCAGGGACCGCGTATACTGTAGTGTAGCTGACGAGCTTTCCCCTCTTGGGGAGCTCTACAGGCTCGAGGTCGCGGCTGCCGCAGTAGGGACACGCGTTCTTCGGCGGGTAGTGGACCCTTCCGCAGGAGCGGCACCGGGCCGCCTGAAGCCTGTAAATTGAGTGCTTGAACCTCCAGAACTTAGGTATCGAGAGCTCCATCGACAAGGCTCACACCCCCTCAACAAGCGCAACAAACGAACTCGATCCAAGGCCGTTCATAGAGATCACCAGGCCCTTCCTGGCCCCTCTAACCTGTACGCCTGGGAACTTGCCAGCCACCTGTAGTGAGGCCTCCGCCAACTGGTAGACGCCCGTTGCGCCTATCGGGTGTCCCCTGGCCTTGAGGCCTCCGCTCGGGTTGGCCACAGGGCCAGTGCCTGTAGGGGAGAAGGACCCCTGGGCCACCATTTCAGCCGCCTTGCCCTTAGGGGCTACGCCTATGCTCTCAAGTACGAGCATAGCCGTTATGGTGAACGAGTCGTGCAGCTCTATGAAGTCGAAGCGATCAACGCCGGTCAACGAAGACAGCCTTCTGTAGGCCTCGGCCACGCTGTCTATGATCAACGGGTCATCACTTAGCTCAATAGAGCCAAGCCCCGTCGCTGACTCTATGGCGGTTATCTTGGCCATAGGCTTTGAAGATGAGTCCTTGCTCGACAGGACCACTGCAGCCGCCCCATCTCCGAGTGGGAAGGTGTCGAGCAGCGTTAACGGCTCCGCTATGGCGAGCGCCTTGGAGACACGGTCAGGCTTAATGGCGAAGTTCAGCATGGCGTAAGGGTTCTCCTTAGCGTTGTTATGCATGAGGGCAGGCCAGTAGGAAAGCAGCTCGCGATCAACGCCATAGGTCTCCATGTATAACCTCGTGAGCATAGCGGCGTCAGCCGCAAAGCCAACGTTATAGTACGACCGGCTCTCAGAGTCATAGATCATCTGAAGGTGTCTATAGGCCTTGCCGCTGGGGAACTCCGTTACCTTCTCCACGCCTACTAGCAGGACCTTGTCAGCCATGCCTGACTCTATGAGGGAGGCTGCGACCTGGGCGGCCGCGAGGCCGCTGGCCTCGCCGGCCTCAATGGTTAGCGCCCTGACGCCCCTCAGCCCAAGGGAGGCCGCTAAGTAGCCCCCTAGGTCGAGCTGTTCGTCCTGTAGCGTTGCCAAGGCGTTTGCGACGACAATGTAGTCTACCCCTCCAAGTCCTCCTGCCTCATCAAGGGCCATAAAGGCGGCCTCTGCAGCCAGGTGGCCGAGGCCCTTCTCATAATGCCTTTCAACCTTTGTCATCCCAACCCCTTCCACGAACACCTGCAAGCATCGTCACCTCACTTGATCACGTAGATCATCTCCCTGCTCTTGGCGTAGAAGCCGTAGTCAACCTTGACCTTCCTGGCCAGGTACTGCTCAACTGTTGGCGCGAGAAGCCTCTTGGTCTCTACCGCGTCGGTGACCAGGATAGAGTAGGCGTCGCTTCCCGCACCGCTGCCAAAGGGCGCTAGGAGTATCCTGTCGCCGGGCTTGGCCTTGTCTAGTACCTTAGCAAAGCCCATGAGCGCGCTGGCGTTATAGGTGTTCCCTATCATGGGCGTCACGAGCCCCTCCTTCAGCTGATCCAGCATAAACCCTAGGTCCTGTCCTACCTTCACTGGGAACTTGCCGTTGGGCTGATGGAATATGGCATACTTGAAGTCGCTCGGCCTAAGCCCCGTCCTCTCGAAGAGGGCCTTGACAGCGCTCTCTATGTGATAGAAGTAGGCAGGCTCGCCAGTGAAGCCCTCGCCGTGGAGCGGGTACGGCTCACCCGACCTCCTCCAGAAGTCAGGGGTGTCGGTCACGAACGTTGCAGAGTCCTCTATTATCGCGGCCGCGCCCTTCTCGGGCCCTATCACGAACGCTGCAGCGCCGCTGGCCGCCGTGAACTCCAGGACGTCTCCAGGATTAGCCTGAGCTGTGTCACTGCCTATCACAAGGCCGTACTTTATCAGGCCTGAGGACACCATGCCCGTCAGGGCCCTCATGCCCTCGCTGGCAGCCCTGCAGGCGAACTCGAGGTCGCTGGCCATGGTCATTGGGGTTATGCCCAGGGCCTCCGCGATGATAGTGGCGCTAGGCTTGACTGCATAGGGCTTTGACTCGGTCCCGAAGAACACGGCCTCTATTTCCCGCGGTCTGACCTGCGCCCTCGCTATGGCGTTCCTCGCAGCCTCATAACCCATGGTCAGGGAGTCCTCGTCAGGGCCTGCGACTGCCTTCTCGTCAACTGCAAGCCCCCTGTATTGCTCGGGGTGCCAGCCCCATATCCTGGCGATCTCGGCCATAGGGAGCCTATAGATGGGAATGTAGGCCCCCCATCCATGTACTCCTGCCTTCACGCTTCCCAAGCTATAGGGCACCGCCTACATCATGGGCTGCCAGTTTATAAAGGTTAGGCATTTGACAGATTTCCTTTCGACTATAGTCGAACTACTTAACGGCATGAATGCTCTTAAGCCTGAGGGAGGCAAAGGGCCTCGGCGGTGGGCCCGTAGCTCAGCCAGGTAGAGCGGCGGGCTCTTAACCCGTAGGCCGCGTGCCCTGGCCAACGCGGGCGGAAGTCCCGGGTTCGAATCCCGGCGGGCCCGCCACGAACGCAGGGCTCCTTTCCCCGCTTCACCTGGATAGAGGCTTGCTATCCATATCCCACTCAGTTTAAAGGAAACCATTAATATTACTTTTAAAGATGCTCAGTATACCTGGGATAGTAACTTTAAGTTACACCAACAACGCTTAATAGCTTGGAACTATAACTTGGAAGGCGGACCATAGGGGTGTAGTGGTATGTCCGCCAGGCTCCCGCCCGTTAAGGTTAAGGACCCCACGACTGGCAAGGAGGTTGAGCTGGCACCCATAAAGGTCTGGACCCTCGCGCCTAAGACCAGGAAGGGCGTCAAGATAGGGCTATTCAAGAGCCCTGAAACTGGCAAGTTCTTCAGGGCTAAGGTACCTGACGACTACCCTGTCAAGTAATTTAAAAATTAGAATAGGCCTTTTGTTTTTTGAGTCACTTCTGTGAGGACGCATTTAGCACGTTAAAGACGACCTGGGCCAGGTGCTGAGGCTTCGTATACCACTTGTCGTAGACGTACTTCTGCCCCTTATAGGTGATCTCCACGTTGTCGTCAGCGTCGCGTATACTCATAAGCTCGGCACCGCCCTTCGAGATCGAAATGACGTTCTTTCCCTTAACTTCGACCTTTATATCATACTTTGTGGCCTCCTTCTGCAGCAGGTCCTTAACCTCGCTCAGGTACTCGCTCATATACGTCACCGACGCCCCAGATTAAAGTGGCCTTTAAATTCTTTTTGTTATAGACGTCCAGCTCCTTGAGGGCTTAATTACTTGAACTCCCCCTTTCTGTGGGAGATCAGGGATGGTCTCCGCCCAGGATGTGAGGACCATCTTAGTCGTAGGAGCTGGCACTATGGGGCATGGGATAGCGGAGGTCGCAGCCATAGCCGGCTACAAGGTGTACATAGCTGACATAAATGATGAGATACTGAGGAGCGCACTGGAGAAGATCAGGTGGAGCCTCTCTAAGCTGGCTGAGAAGGGGCAGATCAGGGAGAGCGTTGACGCAGTGATGTCACGCATAAGCACGTCGGTGAGCGTAAAGCCTGACGGCAGCTTCAGCGACGAGTTGGCGAGGGCCGCCTCGGAGGCCGATATGGTCATAGAGGCCATACCGGAGAAGCTGGAGATGAAGCAGGCCCTCTTCAGGTTCATAGACCAGCACAGGAAGGGCAGGATAATAATGGCGACGAACACAAGCAGCCTGCCCATAACCGAGATAGCGGCCGCCACGACGGCCCCGGAGCTGGTCGTTGGTATGCACTTCTTCAACCCGCCGCCCCTTATGCCGCTTGTCGAGGTTGTGAGGGGCGAGAGGACCGCCGACGAGGTTGTTCAGGCCGTGGTTGAGATAGCCAAGAGGATGGGCAAGCAGCCGGTCGTCGTTAACAAGGACGTGCCGGGCTTTATAGTGAACAGGATACTGGCCCGCTTCATGAACACGGCGTGCTGGCTCGTGGCTAAAGGTAAGGCAACGATACAGGAGGTGGACGCTACTGTCAGGTATACCTTAGGGCTTCCTATGGGGGCCTTTGAGCTGGCCGACTACAGCGGCATTGACGTGTTTTACCTAATAGCCGTCGCTATGTCCCAGAGGGGCTTCAAGCAGACCCCGTGTCCGCTCATAGAGCAGATGTACAAGGCTAACAGGCTAGGCATGAAGACTGGCGTCGGCTTCTACCAGTACCCGAAGCCTGGGGTCTACGCCAGGCCTGAGATACCGAGGGACCTCGCAGGCAAGGTAGACCCAGCGCTCCTGTTGGCCCCCGCCGTCAACGAGGCCGCTTGGCTGCTGTCGAGCGGCGTGGCCACCAGGGACGACATAGATAAGGCCGTCAAGCTGGGCCTCGGCTGGCCCAAGGGCGTCTTCGAGTTCGCCGACCAGTACGGCATAGACTCCGTGGTCAAGGCCCTGGAGCAGCTCAAGCAGGACGTAGGGCCTGAGTACGAGCCTGAGCCGCTCCTGAGGCAGATGGTGTCGCAGGGGACTACAGGCGTCAAGGCTGGCAAGGGCTTCTACGAGTACGCTAAGTATGAGGAGGTTGTGAAGAAGACCATCATGGTAAGGTACGAGAAGCCGATAGCGTGGATTATACTCAACAGGCCAAACAAGCTTAACACTATAACGCCCGAGATGATAGCTGAGCTGAGCCAGACGCTTGACGAGCTTGAGGAAAACGCAGACGTCAGGGTTGTAATTCTGACAGGCGCTGGGAGAGCCTTCAGCGCCGGGGCCGACGTAACGGCCTTCGCCGGGATAACTCCCATCAAGGCCACCATATTCTCAAGGAAGTTCCAGGAGCTGACGCTTAAGATGCAATACTACACTAAGCCGATAATAGTCGCGATAAACGGCTACGCCCTTGGCGGCGGCCTTGAGATATCGATGAGCGGCGACATAAGGATAGCCTCCGAGACCGCCATGCTGGGACAGCCTGAGATAAACCTTGGCTTTATACCTGGGGCTGGGGGAACGCAGCGTCTGCCGAGGCTTGTTGGCAGGGGAAGGGCCAAGTCACTGATATTCACTGGCGACATGATATCGGCTAAGGACGCCATGAACATGGGCCTCGTAGATATGGTGGTTCCGCCGGAGAGGCTTGAGCAGGAGGCCAGGAACCTGGCCCTCAAGCTTGCCGAGAGGCCGCCACTGGCCCTCCTAGCGGCCAAGCTCGCGGTTGAGATAGGCCTTGAGAGCAACATATGGGCTGGCCTCTCGCTTGAGGCGGGGCTCTTCGGCCTCCTCTTCAGCACACAGGACGTCATAGAGGGCGTCTCAGCGTTCCTTGAGAAGAGGAAGCCCAACTTCAAGGGCCAGTGAAAGGCGTAGTCAAGCCTTTTTTCCTCTGGTCTCTGACTTTTTGAGGGCCGGGTAGGGCAGCCGGGTCGTCTAGCGGCCCAGGATGCGGGGCCTTGGACCCTAGCGGAGGAGCCCCCGTGACCGGGGTTCGAATCCCCGCCCGGCTACCACAACTCCTTAGACCTCGCGTACCGTCACCCCAAGCGCCGAGAGGACTTCCTTAAGCTGTTGCCTCAGGGTCGACTTGACGCTGCTCTTCTCAATTACAGCCTCTCTGGCACCCCCTGGTGAGCTCTTCTGGACGGCCTGAGCTATCACGTCCTCATGGACCTGTTTAATTGCGTGCTTGGAGATGATGTGCCCAAAGCACGCCTCACCCCTTAGCTCCATCACGGTGAAGGGGCGAGGGTAATGCGTTGACCCAAGTCCTATGGCCGGCCTGCAACTGCCTGGGGTCTCTACGCTAATGGCCTCTATGACCGCGTCGGCCAGGGCCTCCAGGGCCCTCCTGTCGCTCCACTCGGCCTGGGTGCTCCCTATCTCTATGAAGGTCAGGGGCTTCCTGTTCCCCGTAGGGCCGTGATGCGTAGCCTCCAGGGTCACCTCGTACTCGTCGAGAAGCCCTGACTCCTCGGCCCTCTTGGCATAGGCCTGCAATAGGACGAGGCCCACGTCAGCAGCAGCGTAGGCCAGCTCCCTCGGCCTGCCACCGAACCTGGACTCGTCGGTCGGGTTGCCGGGATAATGGACCGTGAGCGACTTCGTTTTGCTGGACGACTCGTGCCTAGAGAGGACTATGACCGCGTAGGCGTCGGGGTCGGGCGTCACATCAAGGAACTCCAGGTTAACATCATCAACGTCAAAGCCTGCCATTACATTGCCTGTGCTCAGCTCGAGGCACTTAGAGGCGCCCTTACATGACCTCCCCCGGAAGCCAAGCCTTGAAGCTATCAGCTCCGACGCCCTTACGCCAACAGGGTCGAGCTTTGAGTATACAATGGCAGCCCTTAAGGTCCTTCACCGGTCCTACAAAAATAATTCCCCCGGTACAAATAGGGTTGGCCTGGATGGCTTTGCACTCGTCTGTGACCTTTCAGCTAGTTTATGAGGAGCCGGGCCAGGTCTTCAAGGGTCTGGGCTCCGTGAAGAGGTTGCTTGAGATGGAGGGCTGCAACATGGCGTCAGGACCCTCCTGGGTCGTGGCGTCCTGTAAGGGCCTGCTGATAAAGGCAAGGGTAACTGTTGAGGGAGGCCTCGATAGGGTCCCGCTTGGAGGTGTAAAGGGCCTTTTGGTATTGGTGGCTGAGGGCGAGCCCGAGGACTTGGTTAAGGCCTCAAGGATGGCGCTCTCGGTGGCCCAGGAGACCGGGGGAGGCCTCGTTATGGCTTAAGGACTAGAGTTTTAATTTCGCTTCTTTAAGGCCTTACGGGGCCGGGAACGTGGCCAGGATAGTTGTAATAGGCGCAGGAGCTGCCGGAATGTCAGCAGCCTCCAGGGCCAAGAGGCTGAAGCCATCGAACGAGGTCATAGTGTTCGACTCCAACAGGTGGGTCAGCTTCGCCCTCTGCGGAATCCCCTACTACATAGGCGGCGAGGTAAGCGAGCTGGAAGACCTCCTCTACTACCCCCCTGAGGAGTTCACGAAGAGGGGCATCGATCTAAGGCTCGGCAAGGCCGTAGTTGAGGTGGACCCTGACTCTAAGACCCTAACATATAAGGACGTCAAGACCGGTAACGTTGAGAAGATCACGTGGGACAAGCTAGTCCTAGCGACGGGCGCGAGGTCAAAGGCGCCTAAGATGTGGCCTGAGGTAAGGGAGGCCGAGAACGTCTTCTACATAGTGCACCTGGACTCGGGTAAGTACATAAGGGACTACGCCAAGGCCCTGGGCCCAGGCAAGAGGGCCGTCGTAGTGGGCTCTGGCTACGTAGGCCTTGAGATAGCTGACGCCCTTACGAGGCTTGGCCTCAAGGTCACGATATTGGAGGCGCTTGAGCAGGTGGCCCCTAGGGTGCTTGACCCCGAGCTCGCCAAGTCGCTAGAGGCCAGGCTCCGCGAGTCAGGGGTAGAAGTGGTAACTAATGCGCCCGTTGAACGGTTCGAGATAGCGAACGGTAAGGCGAGGGCAGCTGTAACGCCTAGGGGCAGGTTCGAGGGCGACATGTTCGTCCTTGGGGTCGGCATAGAGCCAAGCAATGACCTGGCCGTTCAGCTAAAGCTGAGGCTCGGCGCAAGCGGGGCCGTCATAACAGATGATCATACCCTCTCAAGCAACCCTGACGTCTATGCCGTGGGTGACGTGGCGGAGCACAGGGACCTCGTCACGGGCCAGATGGTCTGGAGGCCCTTCGCCCAGGTAGCTAACAAGATGGGTCACGTGGCCGGCAGCAACCTAGGCGGGGTCGAGTCGGTCTTCCCAGGCAGCGTCGGCACGTCAGCCTTTAAGGTCTTTGGCATGGTCGTAGCTAGGACAGGGCTGAGCAAGTCCGAGGCCGAGAAGTACGGCTTCAAGCCTGTCGAGGTCTCGTTGGAGGCCGGGACCAAGGCGCACTACATACCAGGAGGGTCCGAGCTGACGCTTAAGGTCGTCGCTGACGAAAAGACGGGCAGGCTCTTGGGCGCCCAGGCGATAGGGCTTGACGACTCTGTCTTCTGGAGAGTTAACACAGTCGCCGCCTTGCTGACCACGAAGGGTACCGTCTGGGACCTGTTCGTCGCTGACTACGGTTACCAGCCCCTCCTAGCGCCCGTCTGGGACCCGTTGGTCGTGGCCGCAAGGCTCCTCATGAGGACCTTTGGCGAAAAGCCGTCTAAGTGAAATATGCGCTGGGGGCTTTCGTCAATTATTTCCGAGACTGTAGCGCTTCCGCGCAACTACTAGTTGTTTTAATCGCTTCTAGATATCGTTTTGACACGGGTCGCGTTTATGTAGTATTACCGAAGCAGTTTCCATTGGTGACCCCACCTGATGACGGGCTCTGCTCACGAGGGTGGGGGTGACAAGGGTGTGGATGGGAGGGTAGTGGTGTTCCCCTCGACCAGCCCCAATGAGTTAAGGGTGACTGTGTATGATCCCTTAAGAGGGGTGCCCGTGGCGGAATTATAAGTAAGGAGAAGTTACGCCACGGGTAAACACGACCTAAGGACCTTTCTTACGGGTCACCTATGGTAATCAGGACCTCAGAGCCGTCGTTCAGGTTAAGCAGGTCACGGAGCCTGACCTCTGCTATGACCTCAACGACGTCGCCCTTATACACCGTTATTTCGGGCCTAACTAAGTATACCTCAACGGTCCAGTTCAGGAGGGCGGGGTAGGCCAGGACTTTGCCCAGCTTCACGTCCTTTACTTTAGGGGGCTCTATAACTATAGGCCTAAGCGACCTTAGGGACTCGTTAAAGGACTTCACATCATCCTTTATCCTCAGGTTAAGGGTGCCTGGGTAAGGAACTATGCCCAGCGCCCTCTTTATGTTCTCAGCGTACAGGTTAACGAAGAACTCTCCCTCTCCAACGCCGCTGAACACTATACCCTTGTAGGTGCTCTTCACGTCAGGCCCACCGGCTTCAGCAAAAACGCATTTTAAAGTCCTTGTTTTCGGGTCTAGCCAGGTGCTAAATGCCTTGAACCTAAAGGCATCGGGGGCGCTCTTAGTAATAACTGCGATGACGTTGTTCGCGCTCACGCCTGCAGTTAGCGCTCAGGCAACGTTGCCGTTCTCTTCCTCGCTTAACACTACTAAGGGCACGCTCACAATAAGTAACACGTTCTACTACGTGGGCTTTGACCTATCCCATGGCGCTAGGGCCTACTTCTGGTGGGTCAACGCTTCTCGGCCCGCTCTGCTGTCCGTGATACCATTTAACACTACGAGTATTCCAACCCCCTTCATGTCAATATCAGCGCCTAACTCCACGACAGCTCAACTCCCTGGGGCGCTCTCCAGCTCGGCCTGGCAGGCCTCCGAGGTTTCGTCAAACTATTATACGACGACTTTCGAGCTCACGGCTAACGCCTCGTTGACAGCCCCCTTCCTCCTAAGGGTCTATATGACGTTCAGCAGGCTGACGCCACTGATAACCTATCATATAGTGATAACTAATCTGGGCACCGTGCCGGCCTCGGCCAAGTTGGCTTACGGTATAGGCTATTATCTGCCTTCAGCCTCCCAGTGGAAGGCGGCAGGAACAGTAGTCCTGGCCAATGGCTCTATCGGCCTCGTAACTTTAAGCAATGGATCACAGCTGGCCTCGCCTGTTAGTGTAATCAGCGTTGAGGAAACCAGTGGTTCGCCGGGCCTGGTCATTGGACTGACGGACCTCCCCAGCGGGGCCCTGGTCAGGGCGCTGGAAGGCGAGCTCTTCGGCGCTGGAGTGAACAGCACGTTCTTAGTGGCCACGTTCACCACTCCTCTCATAAGCCCGCAGGGCAACTACTCCGTGACGTTCCAGGCCTTCGCAACGGGCTTCAATGCTTACGAGCTAGCGTCAGTAGGGGCTGCACTGCCGGCCTACTACCTCTACCCTAACGAGACCAACGGCATACAGATGTCAATGGGGGTAAGCTCCGTGGTCAGCTCACTTGAGAGCACCATAGCTGACCTTAACACCACTATTAGCAGCCTTGAGCAGGAGCTGAGCAATACCAGCGCTAAGCTCTACTGGTATTACAGTCACCTCGAGCTGGCCAGTAGGGCTGAGTCCTACTATATGTCGGCGGCTCACAGAGGGGGCATACTGGCTGCTGGCCTGTTCGTGATAGGAATAGTGATAGGGGTCCTGGGCGGGGCGTTCTTCCTATCGCCCAGAGGGGCTGAGACCGTGACTAAAAAGCCCACAAAGGCTAAGAAATGATCTTAGTCCTCGATAGCTAGCTCCCTCACCGCCCTGGAGATGTTCACACATTTGTCTAGGTTCCACAGGATGTCTAGCGCGCTCCTCAACCTCTTCTCGCCGAGCCTCTCCGCGGCGAGCCTCCTGAACTTGTCCTCAACGCCGGCTCTGCTCAGGGGGTTCTTGAAGTGTCCTGGGGGATAGGTTGAGCTCTCTGTGAGCGTTCTGCCGTCCTTGAGGACAACGGTTATCGTGTTCTTTATGCCCTCAGGGTAGATCTTGTCGTGCTCGGGGTTCACGGAGACCTTCATGGCCTTGAGCACCTTCCTTACGTCATCTGCTAGGTACCTCTGGGGCCTGAAGGTGTCAAGCCACACGTGGCCGTCAAGCAGGGCGGCGGCGACTATATAGGGGAGGCTGTGATCAGCTGTCTCACGGGTCCTGGGGTCCCACTTCTCTGGGTCCTTGACTATTATGTTATAGCCCACCGTGAAAGTTTCCACGTGGACCGACTCTATGTCCTCTGGCCTTATGGGTCCCGTCCTCTCCCTTATCTTCAGGGCAGCTTCGACAGCGCTCATGGCGTGGTACTCGACGGGCCAGAACTTTATGCTGGTCTGAAGGATCTTATAGGTCTCCCCGCCCTCGCCTCCCATGGCCGGCAGGCTGAAGCTCTCCCCTCCAAGCGCAACCCTGAAGAAGCCGAACTCGCCCTCAAATATTGGCGAGGGGCCCGTCATGCCCCTCCACGCGAGGAGGGCCGCGAAGAGGCCGTTCCTGGCAGCGTTTGCTGCGGCGCAGCCCTTCCACATGCTCAGCTCGCCAGCCCTTGTTTGCCTTAGCGCGGCCGCGTTAACGGTGGCTAGGTTTATAGCATGCCTTAACTGCTCTTCGTTGAGCCCAAGCACCTTGCCCGCGCCAACGGCTGAGGCTATGGCTATGTAGACCACGTGGTCCCAGCCCTTCGACCTCACGCTGTAGGCGTCGGCAAGCCTGGCCGTGACCTCATAAGCGGCCACGACGCCCTCTATGACGGCCCTTCCGTCGGCCTCAGCCACCTCAGCCGCCGCGACCACAGGAGCTATGTTGTCGCTCGGGTGAAGGGCCTCCTTTGAGAGGTACGTGTCATTGAAGTCGAAGTACCTGGCAGCGCACCCGTTCGCGAAGGTAACGTGGTCAGCGGGGCCCGTGGACCTAGTCCCCCATATCGTTGCGGCTATCCTCGAGCTGGCCGATGACCTCGCTATCCACCTGGCTATGCTTGGAGGCTCCTCGTAGAAGGCGCCAAGCGACACCCCAAAGGTGTCAACTATCCTCTTCTTCGCTTCCTCAATTACGTCACTGGGAAGCCTGTTAAAGTCGAGGTCCACAGCCCAGCTGGCTATCCTTGAGGCCAAGTCATTCATAGGTCAGGAACCCACAGGCCCTTGGTCTAGACCCTTATTAATTTCTGGCGTCGAGCGGTGTATTGAAGGGCAACGAGTTGCTAACGTTCGCTAAGTACCCCTACCTGGCCGAGTTCCCAGGCTACCTGGTGAAGTCTTATGGGTACCCTGTCACGTTAAGGGACTTAGCGGAGGACTTCCGGGTAGTCGAGAACGCCAGGAGAAGGCTGAGGGAGGCCATAGAGAAGGGCGAGGTCAGCGTCGCCGAGGTCAGCGCTGAAGACGAGGTCTCAGCCTTCTACCTGGCAGCTGCCATAGCGTCTATGAGCCAGTCAACAAGGCTCGCCGAGCTGCTGGCCGAGGCCGAGTCTAAGAGGGCCCGTAAGCTCCTCGAGGACGAGGATAGGGAGGCCCTCCTAGCCATAGCGAGGTCGCTGGGCCTCAGGGCGTCTAAGGCCGACCTCAAGGTGCCCTGGACTATGAGGCAGGGCAGGACCTTTTACAGGACGCTGAACTACTCCGTCAGCGCGGCCGACTACCTTAAGGTAGTAGCACGGCTGAACGACCCTCGCTGGTCTTTAGTCAACTCCATGGTTAAAGGGGGCCTAGTCTACATGGACGACGGGACCTTCAGGGACTTCCTCTCGTTAGCTATAGCCAGGAGAATTAAGGACATAATAAGGACAATCCAGAGCGACGGCTCTTTAGGGCCATACGTCGACGAGGCGCTAAGGCTCTTGGCAGCTAAGGAGGCCAAGGTGCCCATAGCGTCAAGCCTGGACGTTAACCTGTTCCCGCCCTGCGTGAAGGAGCTCGCCCCGAACCCTAGGTCTAAGGGCGACCGCGGCCTCTACGCGTATCTGTCATTCATAGCCTCCATAGGCGCCCCTCTTGAAGTCCTTACGTCAGAGATATCGCGGGCCCTTGGCATTCCCAGCGAGAAGGCTAAGGCCTTTGCTGAGGCGCTCCTGGCCTCAGGCCTAGGCACCAAGTACAGGCCCTACACCTGTGACGTGATGAGGCAGTACGGCCTGTGCCCTGTCGACTGCGGCTCCAAGACGCCTCTCCAGGCGTATCGCCGTCTGGCTAGGAGCTCCGTCGGCAGCCGAGCTGAGGCAGGAACACAGAGAGCTTCTCCAGCCTCCGCCACCCGTCCCTGAGGGCTTCATTGGCGGTCCTCGCCAGGACATATATTGACGTGGGGTTGACAACTATTACGCCCTCCCTCTTAAGGGGAACTGTTATCTGCACCGCGCTGATGAGCTCCAGGACTACCTCCTCGCCTAGAGATATAGCGCCGCTGTGCTTGAACCCCGCGTCCCTTGCCACCTGAAGGACCTTAGCGGCACAGTCTATGCTGGGGGCTTTGACGTGGACTATTGGACCTGTAACCTTCAGCCACAGGTCGTCATAGGGTCCGGCCAGGGCGTAGGCCAGGTCAGCTGGGCTTATCCCGGTGTGCGTCTTGAAGACTATCCTAGACCTGTCCCTCAGCCAGTGCCACTTCCCATCGACTATGGTTATACGTCCTGTGCAGCTGCTCGTGGTCGTTAGCCCTCCTTCGTTGATGGGTTCCAGGAACCTCTCGGCGCCAGGGTCCAGGTAGCCGATAAACCTCTCCTCAAGTAGCACGTCCTTTATGTCAGGGCTTCCTGACGACCTCAGCATCAACCACCACCTGGTAGAACCTGGGACCCACCATCCTGACAACCCTTGACCCCAGCTGCCTCCACTCGGCTCCAAGCCCCCTGAGGTTATCATCAACTAGCTTAGTTGCCTTCTCCTCAGGGCTCTCCCCCTTGGAAGCGTGGACGTGCAGGTAGACGTGGATTACGCCATTGCCCCTCAGGCCCAGGAGGGCGTACCTGAGATATGGAAGCGCGATGTCTGGGAGGGGCATGAGAACCCTGTCAGCCGTTCCCATGAGCCTCTCGCTGACTACCTGGGCTGCGTCCCCGAGGTAGGATATGACCCTGTCTTCGACTTTGTTCAGCCTTATGTTCTCCACCATGTGGGCGTAGGCGTCAGGGTTTACGTCAATGCTATGAATGACCTTCGCCTTGGAGTGCTTAGCGATGACTATCGAGAACGTGCCCACGCCTGCGAACATGTTTATTATGGCCTCGCCGGGCCTGACGAGCCTTGCAACCCTGATGTGCTCGTAGCTTAGCCTTGGCGTTATGAAGTCCTTACTCACGTCGACCTTGAATGAGCAGCCGTGCTCCCTGTAGAGGGTCTCAGTCCTCCGCTCCCCTGCAAGGTAAACAAGCCTCCTGACCTTGTGAGGCCCCTCCACGGGGCTGACGGCAAGCCACGCTGACCTTACGTACTTGTGCTCAGCTAAGAAGGCCTGGGCGAACCCAATGGCTTCATCTAGGTCAGGCGTAGCCCCGTAAGGGGGCTTCACTACGGCTATGTCGCCTATTATCTCAACTTTAAACCTTGTCACTGCCCTTCACCGGTTTTCTTAGCAGGGCTATGAAGAAGCCTGGCACGCCGTCCTCAGGGCTAAACCTAAGGCCCACTCCATTGTAGTTGGCCCACCTCGAGATCCTCTCAGGCCTCTCTACCTCAAAGCCTATGTCCTCGGCCTGCGCGACGACGCCCTCGTTTTCTACATCTGTCAGCGTGCAGGTCGAGTAGACGAGTCTGCCCCCTGGCTTAAGGAGCCTCCACGCCTCCCTGACGAACTGCACCTGATAACGGGCTAAGGTGACGGCGTCCCGCAGCGTCCTTTCGTCGGAGAGCTTAGGCACGACGCCTAGGTTTGTGCAAGGTGGATCGACGAGGACCAGGTCTGCGGCTTCCCTCAGGTTCAGCAGGTCTGATGCGTAGCGGGAGTCACCGCCTATCACCGTGACCCACTCAGCGCCTAAGGTCGCGAGGTTCTGCTTGAGCCTCTCAGCCTTGCTCTCGCGGTCTATAGCTATTATCTTGGCTGAAGGCCCTGCGAGCTGGGCAACCATCGAGACCTTGCCCCCTGGGGCCGCGTTCATGTCAACTATTAACTCCCCTGGCCTTGGATCGGCCATTATAACGGTCCACATGCTTGGCAGGCTCTGGCCGTAGATGAGGCCCTCCCGCGACTCCTTAAGGGCTCCAACCTTAGGGGCCACGTAGACAGACCTCTCCACCTTGACTGCCAGTCCGACCCGCCTGGAGAAGATTTCCTTAGAGTCCATCATCGCTACGCCAACCCCTACAGGCATGCCTTCCGGTGTGACGACGGTGACCCTATCGCCCTTCCTGACTCCCTCGGCCCTTATGACGCCAGGTGCGTAGAGGTCACTGCCAACGTAGACGGCCTCTGAGGACCTCTTGTCAGCGATTACGATCTTGCCCTCCACGTCTATTTCGTACGGCCCTTCAACCTCAGAGTAGATCGCGCAGTCTATCTCCTCATCCCTGTAGAACCTGAGCCCCAGGAGCTCTAATCGTTGTAGGACCTCCTCGGCAGTGGCCTTCAGCGTGTTAACCCTCACATAGTAGCGTCTGGGAGGCCTGGCGAGCGCCTCAAGTAAGGCCTTGACCCCTCTCTTGGAGACAGGCTCAAGGTCCTCCAGGAGCTTGTTGTCATAACTGAGCGACATCCTTCGCAGATCACCACACGAACACCACTATAACGTTGTTCAGGTTGGTGCCCGTGGGTCCCGTCTTTATTAACGCGCCTATAGCCTGCAGGGCCCCATAGCTGTCATTATTGCTCAGCGCTCTCAGTGGGTTAATCCCGATTGATGACAGCTCCTGAGGGGCCGCTGAAGTCACTACCGCGCCGGCCGCGTCTGTCGGCCCGTCAACGCCGTCCGTAGCTATTGCTAACAGAGCCGCCTCGTCGTGGCCTATGCCGAGCCTTTTAGCCTCCAAGGACCACGCGAGGGCGAGCTCCTGGTTCCTTCCTCCCCTTCCCGACCCCCTTACGGTGACGCTGGTCTCACCCCCGAGTATCAGGGCAGCTGGCCTCTTGACGGGCCTGCCGCTCCTGATCACCTCCGCGGCGAGCGCCGCCAGCACCTTGGCCACCTCCCTGGACTCCCCCTGTAGCATTGAGGTGAGGACCAGCACGTTGAACCCTCGCTCCTTGAGCCCCTTTTCAAGATCATCAAGGATGTCCATGTTCCTGGCCACTATCCAGTTATGGGCCCTAGTAACGTCAGGTGAGTCAGGTTTAAGGGTCTCCTCAATAAGGCCCCTGGCGCCTCCTTCCAGGACCTCAACAACGCTCTTCGGGACCGCGTCAATAAGTCCGTAAAAGTCCAGCACTGACAGCGCGTCCTTGAACGTAGTGGGGTCGACAGCTGTGGGGCCAGACCCTATGTCATGAATTGCGTCCCCAGGCACGTCGCTTGCGTAGAGGCCATAGACCTCTGAGGGCCTTGCAGCCTTTACCAGGCCTCCGCCCTTGACTTTTGACAGGTGCCTTCTAACCGTGTTTATTTCGGATATCGAGGCGCCTGAGGTCAAGAGTGCCCTGTTAACGTTGACGAGGTCCTCCAGCGATATGGAGCCCAGGGGCGACTCGGCCAGCGCTGAGGCCCCTCCCGAGACCAGAACCAGGACGTGGGCTCCTCCCCTTCCAGCCGTGGCCGCCCACTCAAGGGCTGCTGTACCAGCCCTAAGGCTTCCTGGCGTGGGTAGGGGGTGGCCACCTCTTATGATCTCAAGGTTATGGCCCCTTAGCCCTTCGGCTTCTATTCCCTCGGGAATTACAACAACTCCGCCCTCGATCTCGCCGGAGAGCGACTCAAGGGCCCCTGAGGTCATGGATACTGACGCCTTGCCGATAGCTATGAGCACGACTCGGCCCTTTGGACAACACCTCCTGACGAGATCTCTGGTCCTGTTCTTTACGTCAGAGGCCCTAAGTATAATAGGCAGCACGTCTTTAAGCACCAGGTCTCTGTAGTCCTTCATGGAAACCTTCGTTTCACCCAGGTGCTGAGGGCGATAAGCGTTTTTGCCAGCGCTTCAACGTCACGACCGTGTAGGCATGGCCCTTATGCAGGCCGGTACGTAAGCGCTGATTTAACCTCAACCTTGACCGTTCTAGTCTAGGCCTGGTAGCTACGCTGACGGACGCTTACGGGAGACCTCTAAATAACCTGAGGATAGCGGTGACCGACGAGTGTAACTACAGGTGCTTCTTCTGCCACATCGAGGGGGACCCAATAGGTTCTCCAAGGCCCCTTGGCCTTGGAAGACATCTCATGGCCCCTCACGACTATTATGTAGTGGCAAGGGCCGCGAGGGCGCTGGGAATAAGGTCATTTAAGGTCACAGGCGGCGAACCGCTGGTAAGGCGTGATATAGTTGAGGTGATTAGGTCCATTAAGGAGGGAGCTGGTAACGCCGTCGATATGTCAATGACAACAAATGGTTACCTGCTGGCGGTCTACGCCAGAGCCCTCCGTGAGGCTGGCCTAGAGAGGATCAACGTGTCTTTGCACTCCCTGAACAGGGAGCGATATAAGGCCATAACAGGCGTTGACGGGCTTGACGCGGTCCTCAAGGGACTTGACGAAGCCTTAAGGGTAGGCCTTAAGGTGAAGGTGAACGTCACCGTCACGAAGATCAACAAGGACGACGTGTGGGACGTGATAAGTTACGCCTCCTCAAGGGGGTTTAGGGTCCAGCTGATAGAGCTTCAGCCCGTTAACGAGGGGCTCAAGATCTTTAAGCAGCAGCACGTTTCATTGGCTGAGATAGAGCGCAGGCTCTTGGGCATAGGGGCCAAGGTCCGCTTACGGGACCTCCACAACAGGCCCATATACGTCCTTCCTGACGGAACGGAGGTAGAGGTTGTGAAGCCTTATGACAACCCTGCTTTCTGCGCCGGGTGCACTAGGGTGAGGCTTCTGGCAGACGGTACCTTGACCCCATGCATAAATTACAGGGGTCCTGGCGTCAACCTGCTTAGGAGGATAAGGGGCCTTCCTGATGATGAAGCTGTCGAGGAGGCCAAGAGGGCCTTGATGGAGGTCAACAGCTTAAGGAGGCCTTATTATATGTGGAGGCTTGACATGGGCGACGGCATAATTAAGCCGACCAGGTTAAGGCTTGATCTTCCGTCAAGGGATAGAAGCTATCCGGTAATAAGGAGTAGTCGAATTAGAGGTCTTTAGGCCATGATCTTTAAACCCACACATTGATGTTCCGTGGCCTATTGACGACCATCTTGAAGGCGCTTATCGACGCATTACGTTATCACCGTAGCATGTAGACCAGGGTCGCCAAATGAGGTGTAGAGAAGACAGCGCCTAGAAACGCTATTACAAGAACAGGGTTCGCGGTCCTGAAGACAATCTTTGCCAGCCCCCTGTCCATAGAACTCGAGTAACGGAGGATAATAGAAGAGGACCATGCAGCCAGAGGAGTCAACAACGCGTCACCTATCAGGCCCTTTCCCGTGAGCGCCCAGTAAAGCCACATGCTGGCAGCCATGAGAGCCATAAAGGCCACGACGACCTTCGCGACCCTCTGAGGAGGCGCCACGACTGGGTACATCGGGACCTTGGCCCTCCTGTAGTCGTCTATGTGATAGTAGACTATGAACCATATGTGCATAGGTATCCACAGAAAGACCGCCAGCGCTAACAGGATTGCGGGCAGCCCTATGCTTCCAGTGGCTGTGGCCCAGCCGCCCAGGGTCGGCATGACGCCCGCCACCCCGCCTGCTATTATGTTGAGCGGCGACCTCCTCTTGAGCAAGACAGTGTAAACCGGTATGTCGAAAACGAGGGCAAGCACGCACGTCAAAAGGACCAGCCAGTTGATTAAGGCGGCCGCCGCGAAGCCGATGGCGATAAGGACGAGTGAGCCGACCAGGGCCTCCCTCCTGGTTAGCCTTCCCGAGGGAACGGGCCTTTTTGAAGTCCTGGTCATCATGGAGTCGATGTCAACCTCTAGCGCCATATTGAGGGCGGTCACGCCGCCAATTGCGCCAAAGGACGTTACAGCCAGGAGTCCTAGCTTCACAGCTGAGAGGGAACCGCCAGCAGCAAAGTACGAAGCGAATGCCGTAAAGGCGAGTAGGGCTAGCTGAGGAGGTTTCGTCATCTCGAGCACGTAGGCTGCCTTCCTCAGCAAGGTCATCCAGGCCAGGAGTTAGGTGACCCAGGACTTACGTAGCTGTATATGTAACTACTTACGCGCGTTGTCTAGGCCTGCCCTCAAGGCCTTCACCCCTTCGTCCTTTTAACTATGTGCCTTCCCAACCTTAGACCAGGGCGCGCTAGGTGGCTCAGGCTTCTCAGTCCTCAGGGACCGCTCAGGCCCCTACGCACTCCAGCAGGGCGTACTGGATTGGCCTGGCTCTCGTGGTGATAGGGCTTCTCCTGCTAGTCTACGTTTTCTATGAGGCCATAGAGGCGTTCCTGGCCACGGGCTCTCAGGTCCAGTTCGAGAGGCACTTTGGGGGCGCCTTAGGCTACCTGAACTCTATGACCTCCTCCAGCTCATCACTTGGCGCCCTCGGGACGTACGCGGACGTGATAATAGTCCTCCTCATAATGGCCGTCTTCCTGGGCATAGCCTTAGCTGCGGCCTCCGTCATAATAGGCAAAGGCGTCGATCTCCTCAGGTCGTGAGCGTGAAGGCGACATGAGGATCGGGACCGTTGTGTTTTTAGGGGGCATCCTCATAATAGCGGTCTTCGCCCTCCCCCTCATCTACTTCCTTTACTACATTGCGGCTAACCCGTATCAGGCTATCGTAGTGAACATGTCGTCGATGCCTGGCCCCCCTTGCGGTGAAGCTGAGTACGCGCTGAAGCTCACCTACTCAGACCCCGTACCTATGGGTGACGTCCAGCTGACAGCGACCTTCACGGAGGCCAATGGGTCCTCCTTCGTGTTCAGGGCCTCAGCTGACGTGCTCACGAAGGGCCGTAGTCTCACGCTCTGCGTGCCGTCAGAGGTCCTCGCGTCAGCGAGGGCCGTCAGCTTCAACCTCACGGGCAGCATAGGCTTCATGTACCCGCTCTCCATCTCGAGCTGGCAGCCCATAGGTGGGTAGCCTTGAACGCAAGGGAGGTAGCCAGGGAGGTCATCATAGGGGTCCTCGAGGGCCTCGTCTACATGCTTCTGTACCTGTACCTCTTGCCCGCACTTGTGTCATACCTTGGCGTTCTGGCAGGTCAGCCCTCCCTGAGCGCGGCCTACTCGTACCCTGTCGCCTACGCGGTGGCCTACATTGGGGTCTTTGAGGCGCTCTCGGTGGCGGCGAGGATCCTGAGGAAGACGGTGTTCAGCCCTATATTTAGGTCGTTGCTGGCCCTCATAGGCCTAGTGGTGGTCCTTTACGTGCTGGGGACCGTCATGCCAGGGGGCGTGATAAGCTCCTCCTACTCAGCAGGCCAGGCCAAGTACTCCCTCAGCCTGGACGTGTACCCTCTCGTGCTTCTATTCGTTGTGTTCCTCGTCCTCCCTGGGGTCATATTGCCCTTCATAGATTACTTCGTCTACGAGAGGTGAGGGCCGTTGGCGGCAGGGCCTAAAGAAGACGTGTTCTGCAGAATTTGGAGAGGCTTAGAGAGGGCCTACGTAGCATACAGGGACGACAGAGTCATGGTCATTATGGACCTCTACCCCCTCGAGAGGGGGCAGGCCCTGGTAGTGCCCCGAGAGCACTTTCAGTTCTTCTACGAGATGCCTAAGGGGCTTATGGAGCACTTTTACCTCGTCTCCTCAGCGACAGCCCGGGCCTTGAAGGAGCTCTATAAGCCCAAGGCGGTGGCGATGCTCGCAAGGGGGCTCCGGGTCCCCCATTACCACCTGATCCTTATACCCGTAAGGGAGGGCTCCTTCGTTGACAGGCTCTTCTCGCTCATGGACGCTGTTCAGGGCTTCCCTCCAGTGCCCCCTGAGGCCGTCACGGAGAGGTACCAGGGCCTTGGCCTGTCTCTAAGGGCTTACAGGCCATCACATGAGGAGCTCGAGGTCGACTCGGGCAGGCTCAGGGAGCTGATAGCGAAAGAGCTAGGGAGGGCCTGAGCGCACACTGTTGACTTCTTTGGTAGTCCTAGGGGTTGCCCTAGAGACTTTATTAAAGCTTAAATGGCGACGTTACAGCGTCTTTTTTATGGACCGGTCAGCGGGCCGGTAGCTCAGCTGGAAGAGCGCCGCCCTCGCACGGCGGAGGTCCCGGGTTCAAGTCCCGGCCGGTCCACCAGCTTCTGCCTTGCTATGTTAAAGTCGAAAGGCTTTCATATTGGGAGGCCTTTGCATCAGGGCCCTGGACGGCCCTTATAGCCCTTAAGGCTTTTATTTAAGGACGTCATAAGGGTCGAGGCCTAAGGGTTTGGGCCGCGGGGCCTCTCTCATAGGCGTTTTAGTACCCTTCATGTTGTCGGCTTATGCCGTCTTCTCTATATCAATGGTTGTCAACCAGCTGTCTGAGGCACTGGCCGCTTCACGGCCTCTAGTTCTCTGGGCTATTCCAATAGACTTCATAGGCGGCGCTGTAGGAGGCCTCCTAATAGGTCATTTGGCCGACAGGGCCGGCAGGAGGAAGGCCCTTTACTTGGCGGGCCTCACGTTCAGCCTCGCCGTCCTCCTGGCGTCATCAATAAGGGAGCTCTGGCAGCTCTACCTGGCATGGTTCTTCGTGGGCTTCGGGGTTAACGCTCAGAACGGCGTCTCCTACTCGGTCATAGTGGAGCTGCTGAGGGGCTCGAGGGGGCTCGTAGGCGGCCTGATGCAGGGCCTCTACTTCATAGGCTTCTTCCTGGACGCTGTGACCTATTACGTAGTCCCGTCATGGAGGACGTTCTTCCTGGTAGTGGGGCTCGTCAGCCTGTTATTGACGTTGTCCCTGACTCACCTCGTTATCGAGACGTACCCTGCGAGGGCCCAGGGCCTAGGCCTTAGGTACTTTGACCTGAGGCTGGCCGTGGTCACAGCAGGCCTTTCAGCTATTGTGGTCGGGGCCTTCATGTTCAGCGTGCCCTTGCTCTCGCTGGTTCCGTCATTCATAGCCTCAATGGACCTGAGCGAGGGCTGGCTCACGTTCCTTTCCATGTTGGGCTTCCTGGGCTTCCTCGTGGCGGGCTGGCTGTCAGACCTAGGCGGAAGGCTTAGGACTGCCGTGGCGCTCAGCGGCCTCGGCCTCCTCTCATCACTTGCGCTGGCCCTGACGCGAGGGGGTTACGCGGGCCTCACGGCGCTTTCACTGATGTTCTTCTCCTCGGGCTACTTCTCATTCACAGGGGTCTGGGCCAGTGAGACCTACCCAGCGGAGTTCAGGGCCACGGGGACGAACCTGGTCTTCCTGGTCGGGAGGATAGTTGGGGGCTTCTCAACGATCATAGCAGCTTACCTATACCCCTCGTCGCTCAGGGTTGGGACGGCGCTGACCTGCATCATAGCCGACTCTTTGGCATTAGCTGGAGGAGCCCTTTACGTGGTTGGCCTAAGGGTAAGGTCGTCAAGGGGCCCGTGAGGCCTCGCGTCAGCCCTCGGCGCTTTACCAGCTCTTTCCGCAAATTTGCGGAAAGAAGGCCTAGAGCTAGAAGCCCCTCGGAGCTTTACCTGAGGCCATCGCCAGGAAGAGCGAAAGGAACACCGCGCCAAGGCTCCTGTTCAGGGAGCCCCTCATTGCGCCGAGCTGCCTGTCAGCCCTGAGGAGCTGCGAGGGGTCTATCTCACGCCTTTTCGAGAGGTCCAGCAGCTCAGGGCTCTTCGAGAGCTCTGACGCAACGGCCAGGTAAACCCTCACCACCCCTGCAAGGGGGGAGCGGAGGCCCTCGTACAGCCTTGTGAGGCCTAACAGCCACTCGTAGCCCTTAAGGTTAATTGAGAAGCCCCTGTCGACCTCTGAGAGCAGCTCGAAGGCGTCCCCCAGGCTAAGGCCGTTTGACTTCACGTAGTTCTCCGTAAGGTTTCTCCTGGACAGGTGCTCCAGGAGGTCGATGTCCCCGGAGTCGCCTATGCCCTCCACCATGTCAATAACGTCGTCAGGTAGGCTTGAGTACAGGATCCTAGTTATTAACGTCCTCAGGGACTCGTACACCTTCACGTTAGAGGCCGACGAGTAGCCTACTATGGCCGCGGCGGTAACGGCTGCCGACCAGAGGCCCACCAGGGGGGTCTCGCCGCTGGACTCGAAGACGTCCTTGAGGGCCCTCGCCAAGGCCCCTCCAAGGCCCAGCTCCTGCGCGCTCAGCTTGCCCTCGCCTAGCGCCCTGCCCCTCCTATAGGCCTCCTCCAGGTGGGGCTCAACGGCGACGTACTCCAGGAGCCTCCGCTCGAAGTCCGCGTCACCCATGAGCCTATGGACGGAGCCCGGCTTGATAGGGACTGAGATAGTTAGCAGGACTGCTCTCTTTAAGTCAGTCAGCAAGCTACGCGCCCTTCAGAGGGTTGGCGCGGAGGTTCTTTAATTCCGTGGCGCGGCCCGGCTGAAGCCTTTAATAAAATGTAGCTAAGATAGAGGCCCACGATAATTTTTTAAACTTCTGACGTTTCGGGCTGTGAAACATGGCCGAGAGTCTTGGGCATAGGGGAGTTAATAGCGTTATTTAGCGCAGTTATAGGTCTCATAGGGGTTGCCATTGCTGTCGGCCTGGCCCGATGGGTCCTAAGGCAGGACCCAGGCCCCGAGAACGTCCGCTTCATATCGGAGGCCATAGCCACAGGCGCCAGGGCTTATCTATTCAGGCAGTATAGCTACCTCTCCATAATTTTAGTGGTGCTGGCGATAATCATAGGGGCCGGCATAGCGTACGTAGATCACAGCCTTGCGCTGGGAGGCTTCACAGCCCTAGCTTTCATAGTGGGCGCCGTGGGCTCCATGATAGCAGGTTACCTAGGCATGTACGTCACTACTAGGTCGGCCTCAAGGGCCTCCATGGCGGCTAGGTCCGGCGTCTATGAGGCGCTGAGGCTCGCCTGGCGCGCGGGGGCCGTCATGGGTCTCTCCCTGGCAAGCATAGCGCTGCTCCTCATAAGCGTCCTGTACATGGGCTTCACGGCAGCGATACCAAAGGAGTGGGCGCTGGCCCTGGTTTCCATGGCCTTCGGCGCCAGCCTCGTCACCCTCTTCATGAGGGTGGGCGGAGGCATTTACACCAAGGCTGCTGACC
>WYEB01000094.1_pt1 | contig 38374 bp, 35 predicted proteins | sample 6343061 | NCBI WGS metagenome assembly WYEB01 (sample SAMN13812332, study PRJNA600296) | hot springs metagenome | biome: ENVO:00000051; feature: ENVO:00002007; isolation source: sediment sample from Evening Primrose shelf | place: USA: Yellowstone National Park, Evening Primrose Hot Spring ... | reverse complement strand
GAAGTGAGGGATGCCTCGCTACTCTTGGCACTACAGGGGGAGGGGCATGACAGGGTGTGGAGATTTCTCGCTTCGCTCGAAACGACAGAAAAGGGCTCTCGCCTCGAGCCTACTTTTTTGTCGCCCCGAGCGCAAGCGAGGGGTCTCCTCATGAAGCGTCATCCCGAACGAAGTGAGGGATGCCTCGCTAACGCTCGGCACGACGGAGCAGGACGCTCGCCATGACGGAGTAGGGGACTTTTTTAAACATCTCCCATATCCTCTTGACAAATTCTTATAGAGAATTAATTTAATTTGTTATAGAAAATTTATTTAATTGAATATCAGTTGCAAAAATTTATAATGCATGAAGAAATTTTAAAAAACTTCAGGGAGTTTATTCGGAAAAAAGGGCTAAAATATACCTCAGAAAGAGAAGAAATACTTGAGGAAATTCTTAGCATTCATGGGCACTTTGATGTAGAGGAGTTATATCAACGGCTAAGACAAAAGAACAAAAAAATTTCTAAGCCCTCCATCTATAGAAGCATTCCCTTATTCATCGAAGCTGGATACATTCAAGAAGTGTATCGGCAAGATGGGCACTCGCATTATGAAGTAATGATAAACAAAGCTCCACATCTTCATTTCCTTTGTTTGCGATGTGGAAAAGTTGAGGAAATCATCGACCCTGAGCTTGAACGCCTAATTCGAACAAAGGAGGCTGAAAAGGGATTTAAGCTACTTACCCATCACTTGGAATCCTTTGGTATATGCGAGACTTGTCAAAAGGCCGAAACCACCACCCTCGATATGGTAGAAAAGGGTAAGGTTGTTGAAGTCCTTGATTTACCCACGGATGTGATGTGTAAAAAGCTCATAGCCATGGGTTTAAGAAAAGGGGAGCTCTTAAAGGTGCTTCAGGTCTGTGGTCGAACAATACTCGTTGAAATTGGAAACTCCCGAATCGTCATAAACAAGGAGCTTGCAAGCAAGATACCGGTTAAAATCGTAAGGACGGAAAAGGTTACCGAGGATTTACCTTGCGAACTTATCAACGGAGAGGAAGCTCTGCAAGAACCCTGTCCTTTAAAAGATAAGGATGATGCTTGCCAAATAAAGGATGAAAAGGGTTGTCCCCGGAATTTTTTGATTAAGCTTTTATCTAAACTTTAAAAATATCCATTGGAATGATGGAAAAAATTCGCGTCGTCTTAGCAGGCAACCCAAATGTTGGCAAAACAAGTCTTCTCAATCATCTTTGCGGGACAGCTTTAACTATTGGTAATTTCCCAGGGGTTACGGTTGAAAAAAAGAAAGGGCGGACCATTTTTCAAGGCTATGAAATTGAGTTTGTGGACATCCCAGGCATCTACACTTTAGAATTTTACACATCTTTAGATGAAAAGGTGGCGGTAGATTATCTAAAACAAGGGGACTACGACCTCATCCTTAATGTGGTTGAAAGCCCAAAGCTTGAAAGGGACCTTTATCTTACTCTTCAGCTTGCTCAGCTAAAAAAACCGATGGTAATTGCCCTCAACATGGCTGATGAAGCCGAGGCTTTAGGCATAAAGATAGATGAGGCAAGACTTTCTGAAATCTTAAAAGTACCGGTTGTCAAAACCATAGGAAGAACAGGAAAAGGAACAGATGAGCTCCTTGAGGCTATCCTTATCGCCCATGAGAAAAACTTAGTCCCTACCCTCTCAAGAATTCCTGTTCAGATCGTAAGCGGTGCTGAACCTTTAAACTTTGATTATGCAAGCTTAGCTCAAGGTTTAGCTCAAGAGGTCTTACGTAAAAGGCTTATTACCCAAAGAAACATTTCGGATTTTCTTGATAATCTTCTGTTGCACCCAGTTTTTGGCATCTTCTTCCTTTTTTTGATTTACTATCTTGTTTTTAAGACGGTGTTTGACCTTTCTTCTCCTTTTGTTGATTTTCTTGACAGCTTTTTTTCGGATTTTTTGGGTAAGGGGCTATCTTCCCTTTTGAGCCGTTCCGGCCTTTCGGACTTTTTGGTGCAGTTTTTTGGGAGCGCGGTAATCGGTGGAGTTGGAACAGTTCTTACCTTTGTTCCGACAGTCTTTTTGATGTTTCTTTTTATCACTCTTTTAGAGACCTCTGGCTATCTCCCCCGCGTTGCCTTCCTTATGGATAGGTTTACTCATAGAATTGGGCTTCACGGACATAGCGTTATTCCTTTACTCCTTGGGTTTGGCTGCAATGTTCCTGCCATCCTTGCCTTAAGGGTCCTTCCTGACCCTAAGGATAGATTGATCGTGATGGCTATGATACCCTTTATGTCTTGCAGTGCAAGGCTCGTTGTATTCTCTTTTTTTGCAAGCCTCTTCTTTAAAAACCCTGTTTTAATCGTCTTTTGTCTCTACATGTTGGGAATTTTTGTGGCGGTTTTGACCGGCTTAATCCTACAAAAAACTTTATACAAAAAAGAACTTTCTCATTTTGTGATGGACCTACCACCCTATCGTTTGCCCTCAGCAAAAATGCTATTTCGCATCGTTTGGCTCCATCTTAAAAGCTTTCTTTTCAGAGCTGGAACGATAATTTTTGCCATATCAGTGGTGATATGGCTGCTTTTAAACCTACCCTTAGGAGAAAAAAATTTAGAAAATACCTACGCTGCAAGGGTGGGAAAAGCCGTCTCCTACATCTTTGCACCGCTTGGCTTGGATGACTGGAGGATAGGAACAAGCTTGATCCCAGCCTTTTTAGCGAGAGAAGCCATCATTTCCACCCTTGGCGTCATCGTCGAGGAAGAAAAAGAAGAAAAGGTGGAACACTTTGACTGGAAGAGCAAAGCCCAAGAACAGGGGAGGAGATTTGTAGAAGCTTTTAAAAAAGGCTTAATCTCCCTTATTAACCCCTATCCTACTGTTTTTTCTAACGAGGATAAAGAAGACGAAGAAAAGCAAACTATTAAAGAAAAGATAAAGGGACTATTTCAACCTCCTCAAGCGCTGTCTTTCTTGGTTTTCATCCTTGTATACATGTCTTGCATGGCAACTCTTGCAACTATTTGGAAAGAAGCAGGAAAGAGCTACGCTCTTCTTTACTTTTTCTACAGCTTATTTTTAGCCTACATACTTTCTACCCTTACTTATCAATTTTCAAGGATAATTTTGAGCTAAAGAGCTTGTTCCTAAGCCGCCAAGCCCTACAAGGTTTACCATAAAATGAAACCTTGTATCCTTTGGCGTTGAAGTAAAACCAAACCCAAGGAGATAGCAATCATGCAGATAAGCAAGCTCAAACTTAAGCTCGGAGGTCTGGTTAAGCTTTAGGTTTCTTGTGGCGTAAAAATGAAGGGCTAACTTTTGCCAAAAGGTATGATAAGCCTCAAAAATAGCTTGCCTTGTCTTCCAAGCTGAATCCTCTTGATACTGAAGGTTTAGCCTATCGATTAGGACCTTGTTTGTCGTGATGGTAAAATAATGCTTTTTAAAGCCGTAACCGTAAAAGTTGTAGGTTGCGTCATACCTTGCGCTAATTCTCCTCCCTTGAAGTAGGACTTGAAGATAGAGGTCGGAGAAGGCTCGCTCCTCAGGGGGTAAAGAGGTTGCGCTCTTTTTTGCCTTCTCGAGGTCGTAGATTTGATAGGCTTTGACAACAATAAAATTGTAGCTTGTAGGAAGGTTGAAGAACTGCCACAGCCCATACTCCAAAACCAAGGTCTTATCCTTTAGCAAATCCTCATCTACGAATATTGGGACATCTTTTCTTGAGGGTTTTGACTGATAATGGAGAATGGCAAAGGGCTTAAGCACATGCTCAAAGCTAAGATCTCTTGGTCCGCCAAAAGGCAAGAAATAAGACCTTTTAAGCAAGGTATAAGTAGAAACCTCGGCAGAAACAAAACCGCTTGAGAGATTGTCCTGCGAAAAATTTCCCCTCTCGGAAAGATAATAAAGGTTTTGGGTGTAGGAAAGGGTAAAAAGATTTCGCAGATAGGAAAATTTAAACGGATAGTTCAATTCAAGCTTTGGCGAAACCCTATGCCCGTAGTAGTCCTTCTCTCTATAAAAATAGTAATAATCAAAGACAAAGGATGGCAAAAGGGCATGCCACTCAAAGGGAAGGATGTTTAGATGGAAATTGGCTAAGGGCTGAAGGATTGTTTTCTCATCGTTAGGACCATGATAATCGTAGTAGGTGCTTGAAATCCTGCTGTAGAGGCTACCTCTAAACCACTGCCCCCAAAGGCTTGATGCGCGGTAATCCTGAGTTTTATCGTCAACATCCCGCCTAAAGGTCTCAAGATAACGAGATTTTACTCGGTCAAACCCGCCTTCACCAACATTGAATTCATCAAGAAACACCTTATCAGAGGTAAGGTCAACATCAAGATGCACATCAAGATTTTCCCTTAAACCAACATCAACCTTACCTGTTAACCACCAGCGGTTCCCCTCCCCTTTTTCCCTATCCTCAATGTATCGATAGTTGAAGACCGATTTAATGTTTTCGGTAAGGGTTATTCTGTTTTCCAAGTCAAAAAGAAGCCCTCGTTTCGTAAGATAAAGGGGAGATATGGTGAAGTCTATCTGGTCGGTAAGGGGTAGAAAGTAGGGGAGTTGGAAACCAAAGCCAAGTCTATTACCCTGGGCGATGTTCGGAAGAAGGAACCCTTGCTTTCTCTCCTGCAATACGGGTAGGCTCACCTTTGGCATGAGGATAGACTTAGGAAGATAGAGAAGAGGGAACTTGCCTGCTCTAAACTTTGAAGCATCAGATTTAGAAAGCTCGTCGGGTCCAAAAATAAAGTTTTTAACCTCTATGCTCCAGGGCGGAAACTCCTCCTTTTCACAGTCAAGCTCGCAGCTTGTAATGATAGCCCTTTCTGCTTTGTATTCGTTTAAGGCGTTCTTCTCAAAACCATAGGCTTTTATGCGGATGTTTTGTTTTTTAAGAAAGAGGAGGACGCTATCGCTCTCCAACTGATTAAACCTAAGGTCAACGGTTGCCGAATCCCCCCTTAAGCTTGCATTTTCCGTTAGATCCTGGATTTGGAATCTTTTTAAAACTAAGATTTCCCGCCTTGGGTCAAAGATTGCTTGGTCAGCAAGGATAAAAAAATCTTTACTTTCTATGAAAACATTACCTTCCGCAAGGAGCCTTTCGCCCCGCCCAAGGATTTCAAACCTATCGGCAGAAACCTCAATCTTTGAAGATGCAGGCAGGGCGTATAAAGAATTTATCTTTAATAAAAGAACAAGGAAGCAAACAAGAAAGAGTGATAAAGTTTTTTGCCCTTTCAACGATGGCTTTATTACTCCTCCTCTTCTTCAAGAAGCTCTTCAACCTCTTCCTTTCCAGCCTCAAGCTCCTCTACCTGCTCTTCATCTAAGTTTAGGAGAAGAGCCATAAATTCACCAACATGGGTCTTCTCTTCTCTTGCCACATCAAGAAGGATGGTTCTGATGTTTTCATCCTCTGTCATGTTGGCAAGCTGTTCATAGAGGTTTATGGCGTCAAGCTCAGCCATGATGGCTAAACGGAGGATCTGTTTATCAAGGTCCTCCTCATCGATCCTATCAAGCTCAACGGGTATTTTAGAAAGCATAAGACACCTCCTTTGGAATATTTTAGCTTATTTTACTTGGGTTCCATCTCCATGTCAATCTAAATCAAAACTGGGTTGCCCCCTACCTCTTTGATGAGCTTTTCTATCTCATCTTGGGGTAGGTTGGTGATGACTTCACTTTTGTGGCTTTCGCTTATCTTTTCCTCGATGACAGTGCCATGGAAATGGTCTGCCCCGAAGAGAAGGGCAACCTGCCCTAAACCAACGCCAAGAAAAACCCAGTAAGACTTGATGTGCGGAAAGTTATCAAGGACTAAGCGAGATATGGCAAAGGTTCTTAAAATCTTTTGAGCGGAAACAGGCGGAAGATGGGAAAGCTTTGTGTTTTCAGGCAAAAAAGGAAGGGGCACAAAGCATTCAAAACCACCTGTTTCATCCTGGGCAGCCCTAAGCATAATAAGATGCTCTATGATCTCTTCTTCTGTCTCTAAATGACCAAAAAGAAGGGTGGCGTTGCTTTTTAGACCAAGCTTGTGGGCAGTTTTAGCAATTTCAAGCCATCTTCTATGGTCAATCTTTGCTGGGTAAAGCTCCTCTCTTAATCTATCAGAAAAGATCTCAGCCCCACCACCAGGCAAGGCATTAAGCCCTGCCCTTTTAAGGTCTGTTAAAACCTCGGCTACATCCTTTCCAGAAATTTTACTCAAAAAATCAACCTCAACGCAGGTAAAGCCTCGGATCCTTAAGGTTGGAAAGTTTTTCCTTATGGCTGAGATAAGCTCAACATAATAGTCGTAGGGAAGGTCTGGGTTTAGACCACCTACGATGTGAACCTCTCTAAGGTTTGGGCTTTCACTTATCTTTCTTAAGACCTCATCTATTTCAAGCACATAGGCTCTTTCATCATCTTTGGAACAGTGATAGGCACAGAATTTACAGTGCATGATGCAGACATTGGTATAGTTGATGTGCCGATTGATAGTGTAGTAGTAATTTTTGCCGTGGAGCCTTTCTTTAAAGCTGTGAGCAAGCTTGCCGAGCTCAAAGAGGTCAGCGTTTTTATAAAGGGATAACGCCTCTTTAAAATCAAGCCTTTGCATATTCAAACTTCATTTTACTTCTTTTTTTTCATCTGAAAACATAGCGCCCCTACCATCTGCTAACGAGCATAAGCCCGGGACCCTTCCCCTCGGTCTAAGCGACCTTCCCGTCTTCTCCGCGTAGGGACAAAACATAGCGGAACCCATCGCACAATCACCAAACATTTTTGACAATTCAGGTATAAAGTGCAAAACCAAAAGTTAACGAAAATTTTCAAAATCATAAAAAAAATTGACTTTTAATAGAAAAATATGCTCAAACTTCACCGCAAAAAGGGGTTTTCAATGGTTGACAACTTAGAATTTAAAAATAAATTAATTTATTTGTAAAATTCTTTAAAGAAAATAAATAGGAGGTGAGGTAATGAAAGGGAAGAAGTTTTTGATTTCGGCGGTGGTTTTAGGGTTGTTTGCCTCATCAGGTCAGGCAGCAACTCAGGAAGAGCTTTTACAGAAGATTGAACAGCTTTCTAAAGAGCTTGAGGCTTTGAAGGCTCAGCTTCAGGAGGTAAAGGAAAAGCAGGCAACTCAGGAAGAAAAGGTGAGCGCCGTTGATAAGACTGTCTCAGCCATCAAGGACGGGATCGGCAAGTTCAAGATAGGTGGGGACATTAGGGTTAGGATTGACAGTACCAGAGCAGACATTGAAAGAAATGCCTTTATGCTTGGAATGATGCCGACTATGGTCAATTATTATAAATTTTTAGGCCTAATTCCACCAACAGCGTATTTGTCCGATATGTTTGGCAATGACCTAACAAATGTCTATGCTCAGTTTGAGAAGAAAACAAGAAGCCACAAGGACGATAACGATTCTCTTTGGACAAACAGGCTAAGGCTTGACCTTTCTGTAAAGCCGACCGAGGATACTGTAGTTAAAGTTAGGCTTGCCTACCAGAAGGCTTGGGGTGAGACGGATGATTATTTTGCTCCTTACCTCTTCTTCCCGATGAAGAACAACTTTACCCTTGGCGCAAGACCAGCTGACAACACCCTCTATGTTGACAGAGCCTACTTCAATTGGTCTAATATCTTTGGAAAGCCAATCTGGATCTCCTTCGGACGCAGACCAACTACTCACGGTGTTCCTCTGGAGATCAGGGAAGGTATAGACAAGAGGGATGCTACGCCCACTGCTATTAACATTGATGTGCCCTTTGATGGTGCTACCATTGGTTATGACTGGGGAACGGGTAGGGCAAGGTTCTGCTATGGAAGGGGCTTTGAGTCTGGGTTTAAAACTCCCATTGACCGAGCTAAGGATGATGTAGAGTTCTACGGCTTTAACATCGACCTTTATGACGATAACGACATGTTCCTCAACTTCCAAGCCTTCAAGGCTCAAGACATCATGGACTTTCCAAGCGGAGAAATGTATATGTTTAACCCCGCTTTTGGTATGTATATGCCAGCTCCAATGCGTGGGAAAACAAACCTTGGAGACCTCTACGAGATCGGTTTGACCTGGTCCCACAAGAATGTAAAATTCTTCAACCTTGAGGGATTGGACTACTTTATCTCTCTCGGTATGAGCATCGCTGAGCCAAAAGCCATCGGTGAAATGCCTATGAATGTATTTATAACTGATCCGAGCTGGGGAACATTTAGCATGCCAATGACCCTTTACTACACTTTACTTAATGGAATGAGCCTTGACCCAACTCAAATCAAAAAGAAGACTCGCAACGGTTATGCGGTGTATGCTGGAGTTAGGTTCCCCATTCCTCAGGTCTGCGGGGCAAAGCTTGGTCTTGAATACAACTACGGCTCCAAGTGGTGGATGCCCTTCCACATCAGCTCTGACGACCCATACATGAACAAGCTTTCAACCCGCGGTCATGTGGCAGAAGTATACTGGCAGCAGGAGCTACCAGTCGGTGCAAAGCTTGTCAAGAACGGAAGAGCCCTCCTCAGGGTAGGCTTCCAATACTATTGGTTTGATTACTACGGTTCAGCAAACTGGCTTGAGACTCCAAGGAAGATCAGCGACATCAAGAAGTGGGCAAAGTCTGGCGACCTTAATCAGGTCATGAAAGCCATGACCATGTATGTGCCCATCGACACCATGTGGAACCTCTACGGCTCTCTCGAACTCTTCTTCTAAAACTTGATAATCTCTAAGTAAGATAAAACCCCGGGGCTAAATCCCCGGGGTTTTTTATTTTTGTTCATTAGCTGTCAGTCTTTCCTTTATCCTCTTTGCTAAGCTTAAATTAAACCCTGGAAGCCTTGCAATCTCTTCTAAGCTTGCCTGAGAAAGCTCCTCAAGGTTTGAAAAATGGCTAAGCAGAATCTTTTTCCTCTTTGGACCAAGCCCAGGGATGCTGTCAAGAAGCTCAGAAGAAAAGTCTAACCTTTCTTTAGTTTTTTCCGCAAAAGACTTGGCAAAGCGGTGAGCCTCTTCCATTACCCTCCAGATGAAATGGTAAACCCTTTCATGCTTTGGCAAAAATACAGGGTTTTTCCTACCCGGAAGATAAAGCTTTTCTGGGGCTCTTTTTTCGTTTTTGGCAACGCCGGCTAAGGCAACCTCGGTTATACCTAAATCCTCAGCAGCTTGAAGGGCTGTTTGTAGATGCCCCTTCCCTCCGTCAATGAGTAAAACATCTGGCAGGTTCCCCTCTTCAAGCCCTCTTCTTAGCCTGCGATAAACAACTTCATAGAGCATGGAGTAGTCGTCTCGCCCCTCGCTCTTTATGTGATAGTGGCGATATCTTGTTTTATCAGGCTCACCCTCAAAGAAGCAGACGATTGCTCCAACCCTTGCCGTGCCCGCATACTGCGAAAGGTCAACAGCCTCTACGAACCGAGGAAGGTCAGGCATCCGCAAAAGCCTTGCCAGCTCCTCCGCAAGCCCATCATGCCAGGGCTTCTCTTTCCTTAGCTGAGAAAGCCTAAAATGCTCAAGGTTCTTTTGGGCTATCTCCAAAAGGTAAGAATACTCTTCCCCCTTTGGCAAGGGGGAAACAATTACTTCTCTTCCAGCGAGGTCTGAAAGGGCTAAGGCTAACTCTTCCCGGTTTTCTTCCTGCCAGCTAAGGTAGACCTTATCGGGTATAACTTTCCCCTCGCTGTAGTATTGGATGATAAGGGACTTTAGAGCGCCCTCTTCCTCGATAGGCTTCTTTAGCCTAAAGGGTTGGAAGCCGTAGAGATAGCCAAACCTCACAAAAAGAACTATCAAGTATAGGTCTTCGTCTTCAATCTTTGCGTGCCAGAGGTCAAAGTCTTCAGGTGTAGAGAGAATTACGGCCTGTTTGTTTAAAACTTCCTCAAGCTCTTGAATCCTATCCCTAAGGAAGGCTGCCCTTTCAAACTCAAGCCTTTCAGCAAGCTCAAGCATCTCTGCCTTCATCTTATCAAGGAGCTCCCTTGCCCTACCCTGGAAAAAGTCAACTACGCCTTGGACAAGCTTGGCATACTCTTCCCTTGGCACATCTCTAACGCAAGGGGCAAGGCACTTTTTTATCTGATAGTAGACGCATGGAGCCCTCCTCCGCCTCATCTCAGCAAGGGTGCATCTTCTTAGCGGAAAGGTCTTAGAAAGGAGCTTGAGTATCTCTCTTATGGCTTTTGCCGAGGTGAAAGGACCAAAGTAGAGGGCTTTGTCTCCCTTTTTTCTTTTTCTCACTATTTGGAGGGCAGGATATTCCTCGTTTAAGTTTATGCGGATGAGGGGATAGTTTTTGTCATCCTTTAGAAGGACATTGTATTTTGGGCGGTATTTTTTGATTAAGGTTGCTTCAAGGAGAAGAGCCTCTTTTTCTGTGCGGGTAAGGATGTATTCAAGCTCTTTTGCGGTATCTAAAAGCCTTTGAACTTTAGGGGAAAGATAGCCGTTTCGGAAGTAGCTTGAAATCCTTGCCCTAAGGTCCTTTGCCTTGCCTACATAAAGGACCTCGCCTCTGGCATCTTTGTAAAGATAAACTCCAGGCTCGTTCGGTATCTTTTCAAGCTCAAGCTGAGAAAGGGGGATGGTCATATGTGCTTACAATGTGTTAAGCTACCTTTGAAAGTTTGTTCTGTTGACTTGGTTTTTCAAGTTCTTCGAATTTTTTTCGCCAAAGTTCAAGCCTTGCCTTCATCTCTTTGATGGTTGCTGTTTGAGCAACCGCAAGGTCTTGAGGAGAAGGGTCAGCTGGGGCAAGGGCAGCTCGCCTAACGATTTCCATCTTTTGAATGGTCTCCTCAGGGGTTGGCTCTTCTGACACATCTATGCTAACCTCTCCCCCGGTGATGTAAAGCCTGCCATCAGGACCTCTGGTATACTCATACCGGACGGAACCAGCATATTGCCCACCTACAACCTTATGAGCCATCTCATGAGCAATAACCCTTGCCTCTATTCTCTTTAGCCTTTCTACTGCCATTCGTAACTTTTGCTCCTCAACCTGGTCCTTGGAGTTAGCGTAAGAAGTTTGATTATAGGATAGATTATCTTTCGAAGCCGTATTGCGAAAAGGGTTTATAAGATAAGCTCCGGATCCCGGCACAAACATTTTGCACTTTAAGCTTTGCTTTTTTTAAATAATTTTAATACAAACTTGGGAAAGTTTTTAGTAGAGCTAAATGCTCGTTCAAAAAAGGCATGTAGGGGCAAGCGGTGTCTTGCCAAACAAAGACATTGGACGCCCAGACGGGTTCTCCTACATTTTATTTTCCCACCTTGAATTCTTGTTTGAAAATCTTATGATAAGATTAAAAGACGGAAAGGAGGTGGAGGGACATGAAATTTCGTTGGATTGAGCATCTGAACCAAGCTTTTGAAGCCTTCATCGAGGACCTAACCTCCTTTGTCCCTGAAAAAAGTAGAACCCATCTTAAGAATGCCAAAAAGGAGATGCTTCTTGCTTTAAAGGAGCTTATCGAGAAGAAGGTCGAAGAGCTTGAAAAACCAAAGAAAGAGGTAAAAAAGGTTAAGGTAGAGGCTGAGGAGTAGAGCCCAAGCGCATGCGGATAATCCTTTATACCGGAAAAGGTGGAGTTGGAAAGACCACTTTGTCTGCAGCAACAGCAGCCTATCTTTCATCCCTTGGGAAGAAAGTTTTAGTTGTCTCTGTAGACCCAGCTCACTCGCTTTCGGATGTGTTAGAGGTTGAGGTAGGTCCTGAGCCAAAGGCTATCGCTGAAAACTTCTTTGCTCAGGAGATAGATGTCTATTTTTCTGTAGAAAAATACTGGGGAAAGCTCCAAGAGTATCTTAGAAGTCTTCTCAAATGGCAGGGTGTTGAAGAGGTCTTGGCGGAGGAGATGTCTATTCTACCAGGGATGGAAGAGGTTTCTGCCTTTCTTTGGATAAACAGCCATGTTGAGGAAGGAAAGTATGATGTGATCATCGTTGATTCTGCTCCAACTGGCGAAACTTTAAGGTTTCTTAGTTTGCCTGATGCAGCAAGTTGGTGGATCACCAAGGTGCTACCTCTTCAGAGAAAGCTCATTAAGTTTATCCGCCCTGTGGCTAAAGTAGCAACAGACATGCCCTTGCCCGAAGAAGAAACTTACGACGCCCTCGAAGACCTTTTCAGACAGGTCTACAACCTCTACTATCTTTTGCAAAACCCAAAAATTTCTTCAGTAAGGATTGTAACCAACCCTGAAAAGATGGTTCTCAGGGAAACTGAGAAGGCTTACACCTACCTTCATCTTTTTGGTTTTCCCGTAGACGCTATCTTGGTGAACAGGGTAGCTGAAAAAGAAAACTTTTTAGCAAGCATCCAGCAAAAATACTTAGAGGAGATCTATCAAAATTTCTACCCTACCCCTATATTTGAAGTGCCATATCTTAAAGAGGAGGTCCTTGGTCTGGAAAAGCTTAAAGAACTTGGAAGGCTTGTCTACGGCGATAAAGACCCGAGCGAGGTTTTCTATCAGGACAAACCCTTTGAAGTCTTTGAACGGGATGGAGACTTTGTGCTAAAGCTTCATCTACGAGAAGTGCCAAAGGAAAAGCTTGAAGTCTTTCATTCTGGGGATGAACTAACCATAAGGATTGGCAATTTTAAAAAGCATTTTTTCCTTCCAAGGGTGTTGATCCACAAAGAGGTAAAGTCAGCAAAGATCAACCCTCCGTATTTAGAGATTACTTTTGGTTAAAGGTCAAACTTTTCAAACCTCAACCCTGTGATTACTAATGGCAATATCGCATATTATTACCAATTTGGAATGCCACATCCCGAACTTCATCTATGTTAGCCCGAGCCTAAGCCGAGTGGCTGCCAAAGGGATCTTCTCAAAACCTCTGCCCCGGACAAGCGGTGGCTTATCCAGAAACACATTTGGCGCTAAGCCTAGCGCCCCCTACGGTTGATTTGAAATCAAACTCAATTTGCCTCTCTCGCTTGTTGTGCATCTAAACGAAATAAGAAAGGTTTTCTCGCTACGCTCGGCACGGGAGGCTGTAGGGGCTTGTAAACTTCTCTTCCATCTATTAAAATTCTTTCTTGTATGAAAGAGTTTTTAATCATAGCCGGTCCCTGTGTTCTTGAGGACCTTGACACAGCCCTAACCATTGCCTCCTTTGTGAAAGAACTTTGCCAAAAACATGGCTTTTCCTACATCTTTAAGGCTTCTTTTGACAAGGCAAACCGCACAAGTCTTTATTCTTACCGGGGACCAGGTTTAGAAAAAGGGCTTGAGATGCTTTCTGAGGTAAAAAGCAAGGTTGGTGTTCCTGTTACTACCGATGTCCATGAGTCCTGGCAGGTTGAGCCCGTCTCCCAAGTAGCGGATGTTATTCAAATACCAGCCTTTCTTTGTCGGCAGACGGACTTACTTGTAGCTTCTGGAAAAACAGGGAGGATTGTAAACATCAAGAAGGGGCAGTTTATGGCTCCTTGGGACATGAAGTATGCGGTAGAAAAGGCTCGGATAGGCGCTCCAAAGGAAGTTTGGCTAACCGAGCGAGGGGCAACCTTTGGTTATCGTAATCTGGTCGTAGATTTTCGTTCCCTTCTCATCATGAAGGAATACGCAGACCGAATTATCTTTGATGCAACCCACAGCGTTCAACTGCCTGGTGGTGGGGAGGGAAGGTCGGGTGGAGAAAGGCAGTTTGTGGCTCCCTTAGCAAGGGCTGCTGTTGCTGTGGGTGTTAGCGGGCTATTTTTTGAGGTGCATCCTGAGCCGGATAAAGCTCTTTGCGATGGACCAAACTCTTTACCTCTAAAGGACCTTCCAGAGCTTTTTTCCCAGATTGCAGACCTTTTAGCGGTTGCTCAAAGGCATGGATTTTCCTCCTGAAGTCCTTTCTCGAGCAAAAAGGGTTGAGCTCTTTCTTCTTGATGTGGATGGAATTTTGACCGACGGAGGCATTATCCTTACCTCCTCCGGAGAAGAGATAAAGGTTTTCTCCGTGCTTGACGGAATGGGGATTAAGCTTCTTCAAAAAATTGGGGTTGAGGTAGGCATTGTTTCTTCAAGGAATTCTAAGGTGGTAGAGCATCGAGGAAGGGAGCTTGGAATAGAGCTCATCATTCAAGGAGAGCTCGATAAGCTCTCCGCGGTAGAAATTATTCTAAAGCAAAGGGGACTAACCTTTGAAAGCGTAGCTTACATGGGCGATGATTGGGTAGATATCCCGCTCCTTAAAAAAGCAGGCTTAGCGATAAGCGTTCCGAATGCCTGGCCTCCTGTTAAAGATTATGCTCACTACATCACAACAAGGGAAGGCGGGAAGGGAGCAGTGAGGGAGGTTTGCGAACTTATCATAAGGGCAAAAGGAAAATGGGAAGAGCTTTTTTCTCGCTACTCCTATTAATTTTCCTAGCTACTTCAGCTTTTTCCCAAATAAAGTCGGTTAAAATTCAGGATTTTACCTATCGTAGGTTTGAGGGAAATTCGCTTGCCCTACAACTTAAGGCAAACTATTTTGAGAAACAGCCTGATGAGAGCTTCTCAGCCAAAAATTTAGAGCTTGTAAGCCCAAAGAAAGGGATAAACATCAAGGCAAAGCTCGGCTTCTACGACAAGAAAAAAGAACTCTTTCACTTTCAAGGTGCGGTAGAACTAAAAACCGATAAGCACGGGGATGTTTACACCGAAGAGCTTTTCTACAGCGTAAAGGATGGGGTGTTGAGGGCTCCGGGGCGCGTCTTCATAAAAAAAGAGGGTATAATCGTTGAAGGAAGCGAGCTTTACTACAACCTTACAACCGGGGAGTTTCGCTTAAAAGGCAATGTGAAGGCTAAGTTTTCCCTCTAACCCTCTATGAGCGAGAGCATAGATAAAAAGCTTAAAGCCAAGTTAAAAAGGCTTGAGGATTTTGAGAAGAAAGCCACAGGTCATCGGGCAAGGGTTAAGGAGCGCTTTTTCCGCGAGGGACCAGAAGCCTTTACCGACGAAGACCTACTTGAGCTTCTTCTCTTCTTTGGCATCCCAAGAAAGGATACCAGAAAGATAGCAAGGGAGCTCTTAGCTTGTTTTAATAATGACCTAAGTAATGTCCTTGATGCAGAGCCTACGGAGCTTCTTAAAATCTCAGGGCTTGGACCATCTGCCATTCTTCCCCTTAAAGTGGCAAGGGAAGTGGCAAGGCGTTATCTTCGCACTAGGGCAAAAAAGGCGGTCTATCTTCGTTCCCCAAAGGAGGTCTATGATTACCTTTGGTTTGAGCTCAAAGCAAGAAAGCGGGAAACCTTCGTCGTAGTCTACCTCTCTGCGTTATCCGAGGTCTTACATGTTGATGAGCTCTTTGAAGGAACCATCACCGAGGCTGTTGTCTATCCAAGGGAAGTTTTTTCTCAGGCGATCAAGCTATCAGCAAGCTCGATCATCGTTGCCCACAACCACCCTTCAGGCAGCCTAAAGCCCTCTCAGGAAGACATACGCTTGACAGAGCTTCTTTACCTTGCCGGAAAGCTCCTTCATATTAAACTTGTAGACCATCTGATAATAGGAGATTCTGGATACTTTAGCTTTGCTGAAGAGGGTTTGCTTGAGGAGATTGCAAGGAGAGTGAGCCAAAGGCTATGAGGATAAAAATTGCGGAGAAGGCTGGCTTTTGTATGGGTGTAAGGAGGGCGGTCAACTTAGTCCTTAGAGCGGTAAATCAAGGGCTATCGCCCATCTACACCTATGGTCCGCTCATCCACAATCCGCAAACCCTTGAGCTCCTATTAAAGCTTGGAGTGCAAGTAATCAAAACCCCAGAGGAAGGACAGGCTGGTGGAGTATGCGTTATACGAGCCCATGGAATACCCCCTCAAGAAAAGAAGGTGCTTGAAGAGAAGTTTAAACTCCTTGACGGAACTTGCCCTCGAGTTCTTAAAGTGCAAGCTTTGGCTGACCGGGCAGTGAAAGAGGGAAAATCGGTTATCATCATTGGAGACAAGGACCACGCTGAGGTAAAGGGCATCCTTGGCTATTGCCAAGGAAAGGGCTATGTGGTCTCCTCTCTACGGGATTTAGAGGCTCTTCCGCAAGGAACCCCTTTTGTTGTCCTTTCTCAAACCACTCAGGATGAAGAGGTCTTTGAGTTGTTAGCCGAGGAAATAAAAAGCAGGTTCCAAGATGTTGAAATCATAAACACCATCTGCAACGCAACGGAGGTAAGGCAAGCTGGGGTAAGAAAGCTTTGCGAGACCTGCGAAGCCATCGTGGTTGTAGGAGGAAAGTTTTCAGCAAACACCAAACGCCTCGCCCAGATTGCAGAATCTCAGGGGAAAAAAGTCTACTTCGTAGAAAGACCAGAAGAGCTCCCGCTTGAGGAGATAAAAAAGGTTGGTAGCCTTGGAATAACAGCCGGTGCCTCAACTCCAAACTGGCTGATAAACTCAGTGGTTGACCTTTTAAAAAAGCATACCTCTAAAACCTACGCCCTTTTAAGAAGCTTGGCAATCTCCCAAGCATACGCAGGACTTTTTATTCCGATACTTCTTTTAGCCCTCCTGCTAATAAAAGGCATACCATTTAGCTTTTCTGAAATTACTTTTTTGCTGTTTTCTCTTTTCTTTTCAACGGCTCTTATTTTTTTGGTAAACTTTATAAATCGAGAGGCCTTCCCCTTTTTCTATCCGGAAAGGACTAATTTCTACCTTTCACGCTATTTTTGGCTTTGCTTGGCAGGGCTCTTTGTTCTAAGCATCATCTTTGGGCTTCTTTATAAACCAAGGATTTTAAGCTTAGTGATTATTTTTTCTCTTCTTTCTTTTCTCTTTAAGCAAAGCCCTCTCCAAGGGGGCATAGATATCCTTTTTTACATCGCTCTTCTCCTTTATCTTTACCCCTTGTGGGACAATCAGTTCCTCCTTCTTTCTTCCTATGCCCTTTTAATCTTACTATTTGTTAAATTTTACTTAGAAATGGTTTATCTGCAAACTGATGGCTTTTTACCAAGAAGTTTTCTTTTAGCCTTTTTTGATTTTCATGAAAGACGAATAAAAAAACTTTTAAAGATTATATTGATTGGGCTTTTAATTCTTCCCTTTGGTTTATCCTATTTTAGCCTTGCTAATCTTTTATTTGTCACTTCGGCTCTTTCCTGTCTTTTACTCTATCAGACCCTTCTCAAAAGAAAGCTTGGTCAAGTTGTTTATCTTGAACTCCTTTCTCTTATACCTTTTGCTTCTTTTCTGTTAGTTTCTATAATTCTTAGAATATGGTAGAAATCTTTACCTTTACTAAAGAGGACGAATACTTCATGTCCCTTGCTTTGGATGAGGCAAGAAAAGCCTTTGAAGAGGATGAGGTGCCAGTTGGGGCAGTCTTAGTCTCGAGCGAGGGGGAGGTTTTAGCTAAGGACCACAACAGAATTATCAGCCTTTGCGACCCTACAGCTCATGCGGAAATCTTGGTCTTAAGAGAAAGTGCTAAAAGGCTTGGAAATTATCGTTTGCTTGGATGCAAGCTTTATGTAACTCTTGAGCCCTGTGCGATGTGTGCTTATGCCATGGTGTTAGCAAGGATTACAGAGCTAATCTTTGCCACTCTTGACCCAAAAACCGGAGCCTGCGTAAGTTTATATCAGATCCCAAATGATCCTCGGCTAAACCATAGGGTCAAGGTTCGTTACGGGCTTTTTAAAGAAGAAGCAGAGCTGCTTTTAAAGGAATTTTTTAAAGCTAAAAGATAATTTAGGCTTTCAATCAGAGTAAGGATTCTTAAGCTATAACTTCAACAACAGGATTTTTGGATTATATTTTTTAGAAAATCAAGTAAAGGAGGAAGGATATGAAAGGGAGTAAAATTTTAGCCATGTTAGGTGCTGTAGGGTTGCTTTTGCCGAGCTTGGGAATGGCGCTTCCCTGCATGAAATGTCACAAGACAGATGCTGACCTTGCTTCAAAAATTAAAAGCTCGGGTGCAAAGGATGAAAACGAGCTCCTTGATTTTCTTAGGAATAAGTCTGCTAAAAAAGCAATTCACAAAAGCCTGTCTGACGAAGATATAAAGAAGGCTTTTTCGTTAGCGAAAGCGAAGGCAGAGCCTGCAAAACAAACTTCATCCGCAAAACCAGAAGAAAAAACAAAGCCAGCTCAACCCACAAAAAAGACTAAGCAAACTAAAAAGGAAGCAAACGCCACTCATGCAGAGAAAGCAAAGCCAGCTGAAAAAGCTCAACCTGCCGAGCCTGCAAAACCTGCTACACCAGCCCAACCAGCAAAGCCAGCAACCCCAGCTGAAAAAGCTCAACCAGCTCAGCCAAAGAAAAAGGTAGAAGGTTGTTAGGATAAGATATAATAGGAGGAGTGCCCGAGTGGACGAAGGGGGCCGACTCGAAATCGGCTGTGCGGGCTAAAACCCGCACCGGGGGTTCGAATCCCTCCTCCTCCGCAGTAAGTGTAATAATAATTTTTCAGAAAAACCGAACGGGTAAGATTAAAACAAAACAATCTCTCAACTGATTGCACCAGGCTAAAAAGCTGACCAAAACCAAGGTCAAAAAAGCCATTATCCAGCTTGAAAGGACAAACATCACCAAGTTTGCCGACGGCTCCTATGCCTGCATCCTTCACCCAGATTAGCTCCCTGACCTCTTTACCGTTAGCGAGCTCATAACTCTTTCCATGACCAGAAAAGACCCGATCGCAACGTAACCACAAAATGACCTACAAGCTGAAAGAATTGTATTAATTGAAGTAAGACTCAGTTCTAAACTTGAAAGATAGTTTCAAAATTCTTTTGCTTCTTTTCCATTAATAAGCCTAAAATCAAGCCCCCTTTTTGAGATAAAAGCTTTAAACTTAGCTAAATGAAAACTATAAGCGGAAATGTTTTTTTCACTCTTCCCAGAAAACTTAAGTTCAGAAACAAATTCTTAATTGCTCTTTCTAATTCCTCTTTCATAGTTATTTACTTTTTATTTTTCAGTTTCACATACCTTTTTAAATAACCCTTCTCCCACTGAATCTGGAAGGATTGATGACCATTCAGATAAAAATTCAGGGAAATTAACGCTTTCTAAAATTGAACCATCTGAAGCATAATCAATAGTTTCTAATATCTGAAATTTCTTTTTAAAACAATCAATTTTAAACAAGTCTAAAGTGTAATCTAAATTTTTATACCCTTTCACATTTAATTTTTTTTGAATTCTCCATTTTATATAGTACTGCTTACCCCTTTCTGAATATATCAGTTTTTTCCATACTTTAACAATATTGCCAGAAACAACTATACTTTCAGAATCATAAAAATGAGCTGACCCCAAACTATCTAAATCTAAAAATTTCCATCTTAGGTCAAATATTTCTTTTTCACAAATTCTTTTACAAAACCCGGGGCTGTTATAAGTTTTGCACCCTTCTTTACAAGCTTTTATACCTTCTTCTATAACTATTTTAAGGTTATTATCTTGCGAATGGGCATAATTAAAACAAACTAAAAGCACTACTAACAACAAAAAAAATAATTTTTTTCATTTTTACCTTTTTTCTAACAAAGGATTTTTATTTTATTTAATTCTTAATGCTCCCACCTTTTCATTTTCGTCTAAATTGATTATTTCATAATATTTCCATAATTTTCCCCTTACTTTTAAAGATTTTTCTCATATAATTACTTCCGAAGGAGGTAGCCACAATTGTGAATCTAATTCATCTTCTGGTAAAACTTCATAAACTTCACTAGATAACATAATTAAAATTTTTCCACCTCTACTTACTTTCCATAAAGTGTCATCTTTACAATTGGCACTATAACCTACATTAAACCAAAAGAAAAACACTATTAAAAGTAAAAAAATTAATTTTTTTCATAAGCTTATTCTTTTTTTATTAGTCCATTAGTTGCATCAATTTCGTTATAAAAAGTATATCTTCCGACATACTTTACTTTATAAAAAATCCCTTCTACTTTCACTTTATCTCCAACATTAATTTCAGGAGTTCCAAAGGTAAATACATTAAGGCTCTTCTTCCCATCTGATAAAACAAAAACTGTGTATGGATTTCCTCTTTTAGAAACCTTATGCTTTACATCTAATACCTCGCCTTTTACTAGGACAGTTTTTAAATGGTATTTATCAGGATGATTTAAAATCTCTGAAACTGTTTGAACCTGAGCATTCGCATATACATAAAAGGTTAAAACTGTTGTAAGGAGTAGAATAAAAAAATGGACCAAAGGTAAAAAGGTTAGTCTTTTCATTTTTACATCTTTTTAATTAATTTTTTTAATAACCAAAAGTAGGATATTTAGGTTTTATCTCATATTCATTTGAAAAAGGACGTTTCTTAATAATATAGGGATTAAAATATGATCCTGGGGCAAATGGTTTTTCATTAAAAGTAGGATATTTAGGTCTTATCTCCCAGCTATCTCCAAAAGGTGAAGGTTTAATAACATAGGGATTAAGATAACTTCCAGGTTTAACAGGATCTTCATATCCCCAAGCAAATCTTGTAAGGGAAAAAATTATAATTAAAATTGAAAATCCTAAAAACAAATTTTTCACCAAGCTTACTATCCTTGAAATTAATTCAGCCTTATTCATAAGCACCTCCCACAATTGTTATGTCAAGATTTGCTTATTTACTTCGTATACCTTAAATTTTGCTATACCTTAAATCATAAAATTGTCAAGACCCTACCCTATCCCTCTACAACCCAAAGGGAAAACCCTCTTTAAATTTTCCCTTAGCCCAGAAACTCAGAAAACTTGAGCCTTAAGAGCAATTTGAGCCTGTATTACAAAAGTGTTACAAGGCGTTACTGAGTTTCAAAATACTTTCAAAAATGTTGCCCTGTTTCTAAGTGTTTCTCTGAAGGACTGAAGCTTATTCCTATTGCAATCGAGAAATCCATGTCTATACTTTGAGTATGCCTCCGATTTTAATAGCTCTTTTATACATATTAACATATTAATAGGCTATTACTTCTGGTGGCTTTTTCTTTTACTACTTCCCATTGGTTTTGTGGTCTTCATCGTGTGGCTTGCTGGAAGAATCTCTATCCCTTTTATAAGCGGTTATCTTGCGCGGTGGAAGGAAAGGCGAAAACTCAGGAAGCTCCTTGAAGAAAGGCTCAAACATATTCCAAAAGGTTAGCCTGCTCTTCGTAGTATTAAGAAAGCTTCTTTATCAAGTATTTCAGCTCGGTATAAAGCATGTTAGCTCTAAGTCGGTAAAAGAAAAGCCGTGTCTGATCATGGCTAAGATGGCTTCTCCGCTGGGAAAGGGGAATAGAGCACTCTAAATTCTCGCATAAGAGCCATGACATCAGAAAAGGGGGAAGCTCTTCAAGCTCGTCTTCGGTAATGGGTTTTCCGTCAAGTTCTGTAAGCCTAACTATCAAAAGCTTGATAATGTCTTTTTGCCCGGTTGAGTTTGATTTTCTACAGTCAAGCCCGAAGCTTGTTTGAGGCAAATGGGGGACTTGGTTTTAAGGGTGTGCAAACTTGCAGGAAGCTTTCACTGAAACCTATGCCGTCAAGCCTCGTTTAAATGCATTCTACCAGTTAGGTTTTTCTAAAAAATTACAGCTAAAGATGCATCCTCTAAAGGTTAATCCCTACAAGAAGCTTTGAGCTCCTTTTTTTTATTTTTAAGTTCCAAAAAGAATATTCCGCCAAAAATTGGAATCAAATTTCTAAATTAGAATGTATTCTTTAAGTAAGAAAAAGGGGGCTACGAATTGGATGTGCCCAATTAATTTAGAGGGCAGAAGGACAAATTCCTTTGGAGGCCTAAAAAGCCTAACAAAGATGAATTTATTAAATTAAACAAAGCTTAACATAAAAATTGTAGGAGATAGAATACATCATAACAAGTAAGCGCGACGATAAAAAATTGTGAAACCTTTTAAAAATATAAAAATATCATAGCAAGGGAGGTAGCCATGGACGAAAAACCCTGCCCAAAATGTGAAATCTTACCAAAATTTCCGGGAGAGAAAGTTGATGTAGTTATTTTTTCCTCTATAGATTTCCTGATACAAAAAGTGGCAAAGCTTATTTCTGAAAGCAACTTCTCGTATAACCTACTTCAAGGGCAGATACTAATTCCAGAGGTAAATATGGAAGAGTTAATATCAACCCTTGCCAGTCAACCTTTAAGTGAAGCTGAAAAAGAAGATTTGAAGGTCGGATTTCTTACAAAGGGAGAGAATTTACTTTCAGTTATTCCTCGATTAAAACCCTTGAGCGTTTATTCAGCTATTTTAAGGTATATCGAATACCTTGAGATTTTAGAGACAAATAGACTAACCGTATACTTCCATCCTATTGTTAACCTGGAAAGAAAAGAGGTTTATGGTTTTGAATGCTTGATAAGGGGTGTTAAGAAAAACGGAGAAATTTTAAGTCCATACTATCTTTTTGAAGCTGCTCGAGCAACTGACACGCTTTTTTATCTTGACCGGAGTTGTAGAGAGGTTTCCGTAAAAACCGCCGCTGTTAAGGGTCTAAAAAAGCATAAGGTCTTCATTAACTTTTTACCCACTGTAATTTATGATCCTGTTTTTTGTCTGCAAAGCACTATAAAATGGGCTTTTCAATTAGAGTGGAACCCCGAAAATTTAGTCTTTGAGGTGGTAGAAACTGAAAAGGTAAAGGATTTTGAACATCTCAATAAAATTCTTGAATACTACAGAGGGAACGGGTTCAAAACCGCTTTAGATGATGTTGGCACAGGTTTTAGCTCCCTTGAAGCCTTAATAAGATTGCAACCAAATTTTGTCAAAATTAGCAGAGAATTGATCGAAGGAATAGACCAAAGCCCTATCAAGCTTGATTTAGTAAAGGCACTTATTCAGGCAGTAAGCTCCCATGGAATTGAAATAATTGCTGAGGGAATAGAAAGAAGCGAAGAAGCCAAAACTCTTTACAAACTTGGCGTAAGATTAATGCAAGGATTCCTTTTTGCAAAACCCCATCCAGAACCAATATTTCAGCTCGACTTTAGCTGGCTTAATGAATGAAAAGAAAAAGTATAAAAGGGTTGTTGTTTGGTTTAAAAGGGATCTGAGGATTGATGATAATGAGGCTCTGTATGAAGCTTCAATCCTTGCAGAGGAGATTATCCCTATCTTTATTTTTATTCCAAGCTTGCTTGAAAAATTTGGCAAAAGAAAAGACAGGCTTGGATTTATTGTATCAGCCTTAAAAAAGCTTGACAAAGATTTAAGGGATCTTGGAGGTAAGCTCTATGTCTTCGTTGGGGAGCCAAGAGAGGTCTTTCCAGAGATAATTAAGACCTCTCAAGCTCAGGCAGTCTTTACCAATAAAGCCTTTTCCTTCACAGGTGAGGAAATTGAAAAGGAGGTAAAATCAATCTGTCTTTCTTATGGCATAGACTTCCATGTTTACTTAGGAAACTTTCTTTGCGACATAACCAAGGTACCCTTCAAGAGAGTTTATAGCCACTTTTTAAAGGATTGGTTAAAAAATTTAATGCTTGAGTGCAAACCAATTCCTACTAAGGTCAAAGTTCCAGAACTGCCTTTTAGCACACTGGATAAACTCTTGCAGAATAGAGAGTATGAAGAAAACAGATATTTTCCCTTAGATTTTGGTTTTCAAAGATTGAACGAATTTGATTTTAGAAGATATGATGAAACAAGAAATAGGCTTGACCTTGACGGCACATCAAAGCTTTCGCCCTACATAAGATTTGGGGTCATCTCCCTACGAACAATATTTAAGAAGGCTAAAGAGGTTGCCGGAGAAGACTGCCAATTTATTAAAGAATTGGCTTGGAGAGAATTTTGGTATCATATAAAGCACTATTTCCCTCAACTTAAGGAATGCGAATTTCAGGAAAACCGAAGGAACATTCCTTGGGAAAATAATGAAAAGATTTTTAAAGCCCTTGCAGAGGGAAGAACCGGATATCCCATCGTCGATGCTGGAATTAGGCAGTTATTATCAGAGGGGTTCATGCACAATCGGGCAAGGATGATCGTTGCCTCTTTCTTAACTAAAGACTTGTTTATCGATTGGAGGCTTGGTGAAGCCTTCTTCAGAGAAAATCTCATCGATTACGATGAGGTAGTGAATACAGGAAATTGGCAATGGGTAGCTTCTGTGGGAGCAGACCCAAAGCCTTTTAGGATGTTCAACCCAATTCTTCAGGCTAAAAAATTTGACCCTGAAGCAAGATATATAAAGAAATACCTTCCTGAGTTAAAGGATTTACCCTCTTATATGCTTCATGACCCCTTGGAGTACAAACTTCCCTATCCTCAGCCCATCGTAAACCATTTTGAAAGGGCAAGGATTGTAAAAAAGTACTTTCTCCAATCCCCTGTAATTTCAAAAGTAAGAGCCTGAAGTATATTTGGTTAAATATTGCTTAACCAGAGTTTAATAGAATGGCAGGGTCAATTTTATTTATCTTGTAAACCCGGTAAATGGTGTTTTTACTCTTTGATGGGAATATTGACTTTGTTATTAAGTTTATTTTCAAGGAAGATGGTTCTTTCAACTTTCATGAGATGTTAAGAAACTCTTCAAGAAAATGCTGAATAACAAGCTTTTTGATAAAAGGAACAGCTGAAAGATTATTATATTTGACCTTGAAAGATCTGAATGAGAGGTTAAAGTTAAGGAGGTTAATGGGGATTTAACGAGATTGATTTGGGGAACTACCATGCTCTTTCCTGAGAAATTTTTACACAATAAAAAGGATACTATGAATACTTTCTTTAGAGGATGCTTAATTTTTAGGTTAATTTGCTATAATTTCCCCTATCCAGATCTTTAGGAGACCTTTTTATGGAAATTGAACTTTCAGAAAGATTAGGTCTATCTACAAAAGATGCGGAAGAAAGGCTTAAGAATTATGGTTATAATAAGATAAAGGAAGATAAAAAACTTAAAGATATAGAACTATTAATAAATCAATTTAAAAGTCCTTATATATTATTGCTTTTATTTACTGCTTTACTTTCGGCTATTTTAGGTGAAAAAATAGATGCTTTCATAATAATTAGTATCATATTGCTTGCTGGGTTCTTAGGTTTTTGGCAGGAAAGAGGTGCATACAAAACTATAGAAAAACTTCTTTCTATGGTTAAGACTTATGTATCAGTAATAAGAGATGGTAAAGAAATGGAAATACCAATTGAACATGTAGTTCCAGGAGATATAGTTTTTTTGCGAGCAGGGGATATGATACCTGCCGATGGTGTAGTAATTAAAGGTAAAGATTTATTTGTAAATGAATCTTTATTGACTGGGGAAGCCTATCCTGTTGAAAAATTTGAAGGAAGCAATCTTTTCATGGGAACTCATGTAATAAGTGGATTTGGAGTCATGGAAGTTATAAAAACTGGCAAGGATACTGAATATGGAAAAATTGTAGATAGATTAAGACTTGGTAAAGAAAGAACAGACTTCGAAAGAGGTTTAAGAAGATTTGGGTATACACTCTTTGAAACAGCTACAGTTCTTATAATTATTGTATTTGCAGTTAATGCTTATTATGACAGAGGTATAATAAGCTCCCTCTTATTTGCACTTTCTCTTGGGATTGGTATAACCCCAGTACTACTTCCTGCAGTAATAAGTGTTGCTCTTTCTTATGGTGCAAGAAATATGGCTCGTAAAGATGCAATAGTAAAAAGATTGGTGTCTATAGAAAATTTTGGTAGTATGAATGTTCTGTGTTGTGATAAAACTGGAACATTAACAGAGGGGAAGATGAAAGTGTTTGCATTTAAAGACATAAATGATAAAGATAATGAAAAAATAGCCTTATTTTCTTATATAAACTCTCATTTTCAAACCGGCTATAAAAATCCTATAGACGATGCAATAAAAGAAAGTTTAAAATCTATCAATATTTCGGAATTTAAAAAGTTAGATGAACTTCCCTACGATTTTAACAGAAAAAGGTTATCAATTCTTGTTAAAAAAGATACGCAAAATATATTAGTCACAAAAGGTGCTTATTTTCATGTAATAGAAATTTGTAGCTATGCAGAAATTGATGGAAAGGTTGTTAATATTGAAGAGGTTATTCAAAAGATTGAAGAGCTTTACACATACTATAGTTGTCAAGGTTTTAAATTAATTGCTGTAGCTTACAAACAAGTTGATAAAGACAAAATTGATTTTAAAGATGAGAAAGAGGAAATCTTTCTTGGATTCGTTATTCTCCATGACCCATTAAAAAAAGATGCAAAAGACTTAATTGATAGACTTTTAAGTTTAGGGATAGAACTAAGAATAATTACAGGAGATAACAAATTTGTAGCTCAGCATATAGCTGAAAATCTTGGGTTTAAAGGTGGGGTACTAAGTGGAGATGAAATAAATAAAATTTCTGAAGATGCTCTCATTAAAAGAGTAAAAGATACTTTTATATTTGCTGAACTTTCTCCATTACAAAAAGATAATATAGTACTCGCACTTAGAAAAGCAGGCTATGTAGTTGGTTATATGGGAGACGGTATAAATGATATCGCTGCAATGAGAAGTGCAGACGTTGCAATATCCGTTGAAAATGCAGTAGATGTGGCAAAAGAAAGCGCAGATATAGTTTTTTTAAAATCAGATTTACAAGCCATAATAGATTTTGTCATTGAAGGTAGGAAAACTTTTTTAAATACCATAAAGTACCTTTTTATGCAAGTTAGTTCTAACTTTGGAAATGTATTTTCTATGACAGGAGCATCCTTTATAGTGCCTTTTCTTCCTATGTTGCCCAAACAGGTATTAACAACTAATCTTTTATCAGATATTGCTGTGATGTCTATACCTTCTGATAATGTAGATAAAGATTGGATAAAAAGTCCAAAAAAGTGGGATATAGAGTTTATTAAAAAATTTATGATAGTTTTTGGATTAATAAGCTCAATATTTGATTTTATAACTTTTACTTTTTTGCTTTTTATTTTTAAGACAAGCGTAGAACTTTTTCGTTCTGCATGGTTTATTGAGAGTCTTTTGACACAAATATTTATTTTATTGGTTTTACGCACCAAGAAATTCTTCTTAAATAGCAATCCATCAATTTTTCTACTCGTAAATACGTTTGCAATATCTATAATAGGTTTTATTTTACCATTTACACCTCTTGGTAAACTTTTAGAACTTAAACCCTTGTCTATTCAACTATATATTTTCGTAGCGATAGTAATTATACTTTATATTTTAATAGTAGAAATTGCTAAAAAGCTGTTCTATAAAAAGTATGACTTATAAAATTGTAAAATCATTTAAAAAATTTAGCTTAATTTTAGACTTCCTTGAATTTGTCTCAAGTAGATAAGGATTGATAAAACAAAGGCTAAAGCTAAAATTGCAGTAAGATAAATTCCTGGAAAAGTTAAAATGTTAGACTTTTCTACAAAATGGGTAGAAACCATTGGTGCAGTTCCCCAAAAAGATAGCAAGGGATATATTATAAAGAACTAAAAAAGATCCTCTTATTTTAACAGGGAATGACTCGGCTAGGGTAGCGCGAAGAATACTCATAAAGAGAGAAGATATTAAGGAAAAAAATAAGATGGCTTAAAAGAACAGTCATAAAAAAACAGCAGATAGCATGAGCTTAACAAGTCCTATATAAAGAAAACAATAAAGAGGAAGGGGGATTAAAAAAAGACCTTTTTTTCATAGCGACCTCAAAAAAGGGCTATAATTGGGATAAGTAGATCAAGAAGTAACATGGTTAAAGTGTTAAATACAAAAGTTAGGTAATTGCTCATTTTTATTCCACCAAGCACATTAAACACTATTTCATCTAATTTAGCATTAAAATTATACCTGAATTAAAGTTCATTTAAATGATACACAAAATACTCTCTGCTTACCCCCCTTAATTTTAGGACGCCCTCCCTTGACATAACTCCAATTTTTCGGTAATTTGCCTCTTATCATCAATCTCAGCGGGGGGTGAAGGATGGCAAAGAAAAAAGTTCTTTCTGCCCTTCTTGGGTTAACCTTGCTTAATGGGGCAGTTGCCTTTGGTTTTGAACAAAAGCCAGGGTTTGATGTAAGGTTCCGTTATGAAAACTGGGATAATTTGTTTACCTTGGGGACTAACACCAGTAAGAATTCTTTTAAGGATAGAAGCTTTTTCCGTTTAAGGGTAATGCTTTGGGATGAAGTAAAGATTAACAATCAGACAAGCCTAATGGTAAGGCTAAACACTGAACCCAAGTATCAGATGGGACCGTATTATCATATGCTAAAGGACGGAACTGACAGACGAAAGTTTGACCAGGATGAAGTGGTAATAGATAATCTATACCTTGACTTAAAAAGGGTGTTTGGTCTTCCTCTTGACTTGAGGATTGGACGGCAAGATTTCTTGGGAAAGGATATGTATGGTGAAGGCTTTCTTATCCTTGAGGGAACGCCGGGTGATGGCTCAAAGTCTTTTTACTTTAATGCTATAAAAGGTGTCCTAACCATAACTCCAAAAAACACGGTAGACATCGTGCTTGTTCGCAACACCATGAGGGATGTCTTTCTTCCAAGCATACATCCAGCCTATGATGATAAACCCCCAGCAGCGGATAATACAGGAAGCCTCTACATAAAGCACAAAAAGAGGCTTAACGGCTCAAACGAGCTTGGCTTTTGGGTCTACTCGCGGAACAAGCTTTCAAACGGTTTAGAGCTTGAGCCTTACTACATCTATAAAAAGGAGGAAGAGGATCGCCGGTATGGCGGACCGAAGTTTGCCTCATACCTTCATAACCTTGGAGCAAGGGCTGTTTATGATTTCAAAGTAGCTAAGGTTAGGGCTGAGCTTGTGCGCCAGTTTGGAGAATACTCAAACGGGACGGATAGAAGGGCTTGGGGTGGCTATGTTTTTGTTGAAAAATCCTTCTCAAGCTGCCCGATGAAGCCAAAAGTTGAGATTGGCTATGTCTATCTCTCAGGAGATGACCCAAAGAGTAAAAAAGATGAAGGCTTTAACCCGCTATTTTCACGGAACCCTAACTGGAATGAGCTCATCATATACACCTATCTTTTAGAAACTATGTCTAAAGCAGGACCCATTCCGGGTTATTGGACAAACCTTAAGATGCCCCTTGTTAATCTTTACCTAACTCCCTTACCAAATCTAAGTTTACAGTTAGGGTACCAAAGGCTTTACGCCGATGAAAAAACAAGAGGCTTACCCACTTATGTATTTTCAAATGATGGAAAGGACCGTGGAGACCTTTACCTAATCTTGGCTAAGTGTCAGTTCAAAAAAGGTTTAACTGGAATGTTTCAGTATGAAATTTTTGACCCGGATGATTTTTACGCTAAAAAGGCAAAGACTGCTCATTTCTTAAGGGCTGAACTTAGGTATAGGTATTAAGCCTTAAAAAAATATTTGGCGACCAGCGATCATCCCTACGATTGGCTTTACTTAATAGGAAATCGCCGGTTGCCCCTCCATTTAAACAGCGTCAAGAACCAGTTGGAGGCTGTATTAAAAATGTTTTTGTGCAAGCCCTTCTGCTGTCGCCCCGAGCCCCCCTTTTTTGTCGCCCTGAGCGCAAGCGAGGGGGCTCCCTGGGGACGCCGTCCCGAACGAAGTGAGGGATGCACGGCTTACGCTCGGCAGGACAAAGTGGGGGGAGACCTTTTTGAACAGCACCAGAACCAGTTGAAGTTTTTGGATTTTGATTTATTTTTTTTCTAAAAAAATAAAAATTTAAAATGGAGGTTAGCCATGCTACATCCTGAGATGGAGTCTGCTTTGAATGAGCAGTTAAAGTGGGAGGTCTACTCTGGTTATCTTTATTTAGCCATGGCTGCTTACTTTGAAGATTTAGGCTTGCCAGGCTTTGCCCATTGGATGAAGGCTCAAACTGCCGAAGAGTTCATGCATGCCATGAAGTTTTATAAGTTTATCTTTGAGAGGGATGGAAGGGTTGTGCTTCAGGAGATCCCTGCCCCTCCAAAGGAATGGCAAAGTCCTGAGGATGTGTTTGCCTACGCTTATAAGCATGAGCAGGAAGTTACCTCAAGGATAAACAAGCTTATGACCTTAGCAAGAAAGTTTGAAGACTACGCTACCGAGAACTTCTTGCAATGGTTTGTAGATGAGCAGGTAGAAGAAGAAGCATCCTTTAAAGCCATACTTAATAAGCTTAGACTTATAAAAAACGACCCTCAAGCCCTTTTTTACCTTGACAATGAGCTTGCCCAAAGACCCCTTGACCTAAACCTCCTTATGACCCAAGTTTAGCTCTTTTTTTAGCTATCTTTCTTGATTTTTGTCCCTTGGCTTGGTGGGAGCTTATATTCGGCGCCACTTTTTAAGTCATCCCAAGCCACCCCTTTTTATGTCGCCCCTCGCAAAGCGAGGTGTCTCCCTGGGGATGCCGTCCCGAAGGGAGTGAAGGACGCCGTCCCGAACGAAGTGAGGGATGCCTCGCTACGCTCGGCATGACAAAAAAAGGGGGCTCGGCATGACATGAATGGAGGGGTCACCCCGAGCATTATTTTGTCGCCCCGAGCGCCAGCGAGGGGTCCCTCGGCACTTACGCACCTCGGGCAAAGCCCGGGGGTAATATTAGGTTTTTTTGAACCAGCGCCCTTCAAGTTTAAAATTTCCTTGTTTGTAGTATAATTATACTTGGTGACGGTCCATGTTTAAAGAAAATGACCTTGTTGTCTATCCAGGCTGTGGCATCGGGAAAATAATTCGTATTGAAGAAAAGGAGATTGCCGGCACAAAGGTGCTAAGCTATGTCTGTAAACTCCTTGACAGGAACACCGAATTTATCATCCCTCAACATTCTGTTAATAAGATCAAGCTTCGCCCGATAATTTCCAAGAGCTCTATCCCGCAAGTTTTTAAAATCTTGCAAGAACCAAAGAAAGTATGCTTCAACGGCTCTTGGAATAAGCGCTACAAAGAATATACTGAAAGGTTAAAGTCTGGAGATATTTTTGAGCTCGCAAGCCTTCTTCGGGAGTTGTATGAAATCTCAAAAAAGAAGCCCCTATCCTTCGGCGAACGTAAACTCTTTGAGCAAGCAAAAAACCTTTTGATTACCGAAATTTCCTTAGCCACTGGAAGGTCAGAAAAAGAATTGGAAAAGGAGATTGACGAGCTTTTAAAAACCTAAGCCCATGAAGCTAAGCAAGTTTAGAGCCCTTTTTGTCTCGGCAACTACCATCATCGGAGTGATAATCTTCTATCTCTATTTCTATTTCAAAGACCGTGGATGGTGGATGCTTTTAGCTGGGGGTGGGCTTGGGTTTTTGCTTGGTATTGGGACGCTTTATCTTGAAGATATCTTTAAAAGATTAGCGCCGGTCAAGTTAATAGGAGGAGCCATCGGGCTTGCCCTTGGTCTTTTCCTTGCAAGGCTAATATCAAACTTTTTTGAAATCTTTACTCAAGGCGTATGGCAGGTCTTTCTCTACACCATGAGTGCCCTCGGGCTTGGCTATCTTGGAGCGGTTATCGGTGGTAAAACTTTGGCTGAGCTTCCGATACTTGACTTCTTAGAAAAGCTTGGAGAGAGGCTTTTAGCTAAGGTCTCTTTCGGTAGCAAACCACCTAAATCACCAAAGCCAAAGAGAAACGCTAAGGTGATAGATACAAGCGCTATCATAGATGGCAGGATCGTTGAGGTTGCAAAAACCGGCTGGCTTGATGGTCTTGTCTTTGTGCCCCGGTTTGTTGTGGAAGAAATTCAAACCCTCTCAGATAGCACAGACCCAGCAAAAAGAGCAAAGGGTAAAAGAGCTTTGGAACTTTTGCAAGAACTAAAAGAGGTTTTGAGGGGGGATTTTCGCATCATAGACCAGGATTATAAAAACCTTCCCACGGATGAAAAGCTGATCAAACTCTGCGCTGAGCTCCAAGCAAAGCTTATAACCACAGATTACAACCTAAATCAGGTCTGCAAGCTTTACGATGTTGAAGTGTTGAATGTCAACGAGCTCTTCCTTGCCCTTCGCACCCCTGTAAAGCCAGGCGATCAACTAACCATTCAGATAGTAAAAGAGGGGAAAGAGAGGGACCAAGGGGTAGGTTATCTCGATGATGGCACGATGGTTGTCGTGGAACAAGGGAGAAAATTCATCGGTAAAGAGCTTGAAGTTGTGGTAGCCCATCTCCTTCATACCCCGTCAGGTAGGATCGTCTTTGCCCAGCCTAAGAATTAGGCAAAGAATTATTAGAAAGAAGCCTTTTTAAAATCTCCCTTCCCTCTTCAACCGTTAAAGGAAGTTTCTTAAGCCCGTCCCTTTCCCAAAGAGGCAAAAAGGTTTCGCTAACCAAAGGGAGCCTTAAGTAAACTTTTTCAAGAGGTTGGGGTGTTCCGAAAATTTCCTCCGGAGGACCAAGGAAAAAGACCTTGCCCTCAGAAAGGATTAACACCCTGTCTGCGATTTCAGGAACGATATCTACTTGATGGGTTGCGATGACTAAAGTTATGCTTCTTTCTTCTTGAAGCCTCTTTAAAAGCTTTAAAAACCTTCTTTCCCTAATTGGGTCAAGACCAAGGGTTGGTTCATCAAGGAGAAGCACCTCATGCCCCATGGCGAGAAGTCCGGCAAGGGCAACCCTCTTTTTTTGCCCAAAGGAGAGCTGAGATATAGACCGACCCTCAAAGCCTGATAACTCAACAAGGTCTAAAGCTTGAAGCACCCTTCTTATCACTTCCTCCTCATCAAACCCCATGTTCCTTGGACCAAAGGCTACATCCTCAAACACGGTAGGAGCAAAGAGCTGTTCATCGGGGTTTTGAAAAAGAAGCCCCATCTTGCTGTAAATTTCCTTAGGCTTTAGCTTTCTTATGTCTTGACCGTCAAGAAGGACCTCACCTTCATAATCCTTCAAAAGCCCATCTATAAGCTTTAAAAGAGTGGTCTTTCCTGCCCCGCTTGCCCCAAGGATGACCAAACACTCCCCAGCCTTGACCTCAAACTCTACATCCTGAAGTAGAAGAGCATCTCCAGAATAGCTAAAACTTCTTAGCTTTACAACCAACCTTAAAGGATGAGAAAAATGGTAAGCCATACTACCATCATACCAGAAAGGTAGACAATTTCCAGAGGACGGACCTTTGTCTTTTTCACAAAAAGATTTCTGAAATCGTAACCCCTTTGTCTCATGCTCATGATGGCGTTCTCACCGTGTTCTAAGGTCTTGAAAAAGAGGGCCTGAGTTACCGCCTTTACCGAGCGAGCATAGGTCCTTATTCCACAGAAGCCAAGGCGATTTCTTTGAGCGTAGTAGATAGTAAGAAATTCTTCGTAGAGTAAGAGGATAAACCTATGGGTAAGAAGCATCAACTCAACGAGTAAAGAGGGGAAGCGAAAGCTGTGCAGGGTTTGCAAAAGTTCGGTAAAAGAAAAGGAATAGAAAATCAAGAGAAAGAGGGTGAAGGCTGAAAGAACCCTTGTGGCTAAACTTAAGTTTTCAGCAAAGCGCTCCGGGTAAAAGGCAAAGGGGGAAAGGCTTACGCTTTTTATCAGAAGAAGCATAAAAGCTACGAACAAAGGCTCGGAGTAGGCTTTTAATAGTTCTTTTTTAGGTAGGCGAAAGAGCAAAAGAAGTGTTAAATGGAGGGAAAGGACTATAGCATGAAAAGGGATTGAAGCAGAAATAAGAACCAGGCTTAGGACAAACAAAAGGTAGATTAGCTTTAGCCTTCCTTCAAGAGGAAGGTTGACCTTTCTTTCTATGAGAAAATGCATGGCTACCCTCAACGAATATCTTTCTAAAGTAATATCCTACCACAAAACCAGAAATACCGGACATGAGGCTGAACATAAAAAGCTCAAGGTCTCCCTCAAGGGTTATGAAGCTCTCCTTTGGCTCCCTTCCATGCTCTTTAGCAAGCTTCTCAAGCACCGCCTCATCAAAGCCTTTCCATTTTTCTTCTTTAGGTCCCTCTTCAGCCAAAGCAAAAGGCTGGTTTAGAATAAAGACTGAAAATAGCACGAGAAGCAAGCCTAAAATCTTGAGTAGTCTTTTCATCTTACACCTCCCAGATAAGAAGGTCTTTTCTTCTTTTGGCTAAGGCTGAGGCAATGGAACCGGCAAGCAATCCCTCAAGGATACCGATGGGAAGTTGGGTTGGAAGAAAGGCAAGGATGGCTTTGATGAAGATAGCTGTAAAAGGTTCTTGCCCGGTCAAGGCAAGGGAGAGCTGGAGAGCCGTTGTAAGATAGGTTGCCCAATCAGAAAGAAGCCCCATGAGAAAACCAACGAAGAAAACAGGAAGGCTTGTTCTTTTTAAGAGGGATAAAGCGAGGTAGGCAAAAAGGCTTCCAACAACAGCCATGGAAAAGGCGTTTGCCCCAAGGCTTGAAACTCCCCCATGGGCAAGAAGAAAAGCTTGAAGGATAAGGACGATAAACCCAGAAACTATCCCTCCGGCCAACCCAAGGAGCATCACCACAAGGCTAACCCCCACAGGATGGGAACAGGTGCCCGCAAAGGGGACAGGTATGGGAAGCATGGAAAGAAGAAACACAAGGGCGGTAGCAAAGGCAAACACCGCCTTCTTCTCAGGATGCTCTTTGAGCGTTCTACTTAGTTTTAGGAAAGAGGGGATTAAAACTATAAACAAAGCAATGAACCAAAGCAAGGCTTGGCTAAAGGGAATAACCCCTTCAGCGATGTGCATTGCCAAGGCATTCTTTGGGAGCAAAAATAAAATAAAAAGGAGCTGAAAAACCGTTAACATGGCTTTAACCCTCCCTAAGCGTAGTATTTTCATTTGAAAAATTGTATTCGTTATTCATAATTTGTCAAGAGGTAACAAAAAGATGTAAGGGAGGGTCTCCCTGTGAGACGCCGTCCCGAACGAAGTGATGAGGGACGCCGTCCCGAGCGATAGCGAGGGATGCCTCGCTATCGCTCCCTTTTTTCGCCCCGAGCGGAAGCGAGGGGTCCCTCGGCGCTTGCGCGCCTCGAGAAGACGCGGTGGGAGGCTGTCGCCCCGAGGGCTCGGCCCGAGGGGTCTCCTCTTTTTTCGCTCCTTGGAAATAGAGGGATGCCTCTTTTCCGCTCGTCAAGACAGGGCAGAGAGCTTTATTGAAACAACCTCAGAGGTAATATAAAAAATTTGTCCCGACTTGCTAAGTCTTCGGATAAAGTTTAAAATTATTATTAAATTTCTCAACACCTAAAAGGAGGGAAGATACTATGGCTATGACCATGGATAGAGTTCTTAGGCTTACGGCAGGGGTGGTGCTCCTTGTGGTAACTTTAGTTGGCATAATCCCCGCTCAAGATGTGCATTGGTTTTGGAAAGCCTTTCTGATCTTTATGGCTATCAATCAAATACAATCTGCCTTTACGAATTGGTGCCCTGTGATGGTTGTCTACAGAAAGCTCGGTATTAAGGAATGCAACGAATATAAATGACCTATCATCTTGATATAGATAAAATCTTAGAAAGTTCAGAGCTTCCCGCCTTTCTTTTAAGTAAAGACCTTATCATACTTAAGGTAAATCAAGCCTTCTGTCAATTTTTTGGCATCTCTCGTGAAGATGTAGAAGGGAAAAAGTGCTACGAATTTGTCCATGGCTTAAGTAAGCTTCCGGATTTTTGCCCTTTGCAGGGGGATGCTTACACCTGCCCTTTTACAAGATGCCCAGGCGAAGCCAGCGAAGAAAAACCACCCTGCTGCCCTAAGGAGCCTTCTCCAGCGCTTAAGGAAGCGAAAACTGCTCTCAAAGGGTTTTATCATAAAGATTTTTTTGAGCCAAAACTAAAGAAGCATCTTTTGGTTACGCTAATTCCTTTGTATGATGAAAGGGGCGAGCATTTTGCTTATCTTCACTTTATAGAGGATAGGACTGAAGAGAAGGAGATTGGAGAGCTTTTGAAGGCAACGGTTGACCTTTATCCTGGGTTCTTTTTCATAAATGATGAAAACTTTAACATCCTTTATGCAAGTAAGAATTTAAAGCCCCTGATTGAAAAGGAGTGTCCTAAATGCCACTACATCCTTTTTGGGAGGACTGACCCCTGCCCGGATTGTCCTTTATTGCATGGGCAAGGGCAAGAGGATAGCATTCTCTTTTCTCCCAGGCTTTCCAAGTATTTTCAAAGGTATTTTCAGGTATTCCGCACAAGGTCTGGCAAGACCTTAAAATTAACCTTCTACGATGATGTGACCGAGATTGTTAGGCTCTTTGAGGAAAACCCCGTAGCTATAGTTATAACAAAGCCTGATGGAGCGGTCGTCAAAGCAAACAGGCAGGCAAAGGCGCTTTTTGAGGTCCCTGAAGACTTTGAAGGAAAATATTTCAATGCTAAAAACCTTTGGGTAAACCCTGAGGAGAGACAAGCCTTCATCTCCGAAGTCTTAACAAAAGGTGAGGTAAGGGCTTATGAAGCAGAGCTTAAAACCTTAAATGGAAAGCCCTTCTATGCCCTTCTTTCCTCAAAGGTCTACAAGCAAGATGGAGACATCCTAATCTACACCGTTTTAGAGGACATTACCGAATATCTCAAGGTCAAGGAGGAAGCCCAAAAGTTCTTTGAGACCTTGGTTGAGCTTTTGCCGGTTGGGTTAGCCCTTCTTGATGAGGGGCGAAAAATAGTATTTGTCAATTCAAGCTTAGCCAAGCTTACAGGATACGAAAAAAGCGAGCTCCTAAATGAAAGATTGCATGACCTTTTGACGCCAACCCCTGAGCTACGGGAGAGGGCAAGGGTAGCCTTTTCTAAAATTCTAAAAGGTCAACCTTCAGCCCTTGCTAAAAAGCATGTTCAGACAAGGCTTAGAAGGAAGGATGGCTCGGAGGTCCCGATTGAAATCCTTTTTGATGAGATATCCTTTTTTGGTAAAAGATGTTTTCTTGGCTTGATCTTTGATATTACTGAGCGGTTGATCCTTGAAGAAGAGGCAAGAAAGGCTGAGAAGACATCGGCTGTCCTACAGATTGCAGGAGGGCTTGCCCATGACCTAAACAACCTCCTCATGGTAATCAAAGGGCATCTTGAGCTCCTTGAGCTAAAGCTAAAGGATGCCTTAGACCATGATAAGGCAAAGCATGTAAAGAAGGTAAAAGAGGCCTTTGATAAGGTTTCTCAAAGGGTTTTAGAGCTTTTTATCCTTTCAGGAAGGGATTTAAGAAAGTTTGAAGAGATAAAGCTTGACAAGTTCATTCCGGAATGGGTTTCCTTCTATCTTCAGGGGTCTGAGGTCAAGGCTGAATTTTCTGTAGAAGAGGAGCTAAAGCTCCTTATGGACCATGCCCATCTTTTGTCTATCCTTCAAAACCTTGCGCTAAACGCCAAGGATGCTATGGGAGGAAAAGGAGTCCTCAAGGTTTCTGCCTTTGCTGAGGATGACAATGTAGTCCTTAAGTTTGAGGACAACGGACCTGGGATACCTGCTGAGCTATTATCAAAGATATTCGACCCTGGCTTTACCACGAAGCCTCACGGCACGGGGCTTGGGCTAACAGTTGTAAAAAGGGTCGTAGACCTCTACGGAGGACAAATCTCAATTGATAGCCAAGTCGGTAAAGGAACAACCTTTACCATCAAGCTCCCAAGAAAACCAAAGGTCATCACTGCTATTATCGAGGAACATAAGGAAACTAAGGTTGAAAAGAAGCACGCGGCAAAGCGGGTCCTCATCCTTGAGGACGAGGAAGAGGTGAGGGAGCTTTTAGCTGAGGTCTTAAGGGAAAGGGGTTATGAAGTTGAAACCTTCGAGGAAGGGGATTCTGCCTTTCAAGCTTATAAATCTGCTTATGAGGAGGGAAGACCCTTTGAGGTTCTCCTTCTTGACCTCACAGTCCCGCAGGGTAAGGGTGGAGTTTATCTCATTGAAAGGCTAAGACAAGAGGGGCTACTTTCGGGGGGCGTAAAGATAGTTTTGATGACTGGATACACGCCTAAGGAGGTTTCTGAACGGGCAAGGCATGTCCGGTATGATGCGGTTATTTATAAGCCCTTTCCCCTTGAAAAATTGTTCGAGGTTATAGAAGGAGGTAGGGCATGAGTGAAAGAATAGTCTTTCTTTATGTAACCGCTGATAAGTTTGAGACGGCAAAGACCATAGCTAAGGCCCTTCTTGAGGATAGGCTTTGTGCCTGCGTAAACATTTTCCAAAACATCTATTCCCTCTATCATTGGCAAGGGAAGATTGAAGAAAGCCCTGAGGTTGTGATGATAGTCAAAACAAGGGGAAGTTTAGCTGAAAGGGCAACAGAGCGTATAAAGGAGCTCCACACCTACACTTGTCCCTGCGTGGCAAAGCTTGAGGTGGAAATACTTTTTAAGCCCTATAAAGAATGGCTTTTAGCGGAGACAAGAGGTTAAGGAGGATTTCAAATAGTTGTCGCCCCGAGCCGCAAGGCGAGGGGTCCCTCGGCGCTTACGCACCTCGGGAAAACACTGCGGGGAATGTCGCCCCGAGGCGTAAGCCGAG
>WYEB01000091.1_pt1 | contig 39560 bp, 38 predicted proteins | sample 6343061 | NCBI WGS metagenome assembly WYEB01 (sample SAMN13812332, study PRJNA600296) | hot springs metagenome | biome: ENVO:00000051; feature: ENVO:00002007; isolation source: sediment sample from Evening Primrose shelf | place: USA: Yellowstone National Park, Evening Primrose Hot Spring ... | reverse complement strand
AGGGGCGGCGCGGAATTCCGGGCAACGATAAATGGGAGATCGATCCTCCGGCGCGCGTGGATACGCCGCCGGGCCAGAGGTGGATCAGGGGCTTCATACGGTACTCCGCGCTTCCGCCCCCAGAGGTAGATCTGACCCCCTCCCCGCCCTGAAGGGCGAGGTTTGCCGTTTCACTATCATTTGGAACTGATCGCGGCGACATCGGCGCTGAGCGGCGCCGCTCCGCGCATCCGGGCCATAGCATCGGACTGGCGCCCACCACCCGGAATTTTCTAGAAAATTTAAGACGATGCCGCGCGCGCAGGTGCGTCGGGGTTGGATATAGACGTGCCGGTGCTCAGGGTCTCGAACCTGAGGGTGAGGTATGGCAATAAGGTGGCGGTCGACGGCATATCATTTCAGGTGCAGCCCGGCGAGGTCTACGGGCTCCTCGGCCCCAACGGCGCGGGGAAGACCTCCACGATAAAGGCCGTGGTAAACCTGGTGGACTACGAGGGCGAGGTCGACCTCATGGGGATGGGGAGGCCCAGGGGGGAGCTCCTGAACCACGTGGGCGCGGTGCTGGAGACGCCGGCGCTGCTGGAGGCGCTCACAGTCAAGGAGTTCCTGGAGCTGGTCGCCTCGGTGAGGGGGGTCGACGGGAGGAGGATCGAGGCGCTCGTGCAGGCGTTCGGGCTCAGCGAGCACCTGGGATCCTACATAGCCACCCTGTCGCAGGGGAACAAGCAGAGGGTCGCCATAGTGTCGGCGCTCATGCACAGGCCGAGGCTCCTCGTGCTCGACGAGCCCTTCAACGCGCTCGACGTGAAGTCCGCCAGGATACTGAAGGAGGTGATCCAGAACCACAGGAGGGAGGGGGGAGCGGTCCTGTTCTCGACGCACGTGATGGAGATAGCCGAGAGGATCTGCGACAGGATAGGCATACTGAACGAGGGGAGGCTAGTGATGGAGGGCACGACCCGGTCGATAATCGAGCAGGCGCGCGCCGGCTCGCTGGAGGAGGCGTTCCTCAGGGCGATACACGCCGAGGAGGAGGTGAGGGAGATAGCGGAGGCGCTCTGAGTTGCGCGGGGGGAGGCTGACCCTCGAGAGGGCACTGGCCAGGGAGATACTCTACCAGGGATACACGGCCTCTCGGCAGAGCGGCTTCGGGCCCACGAATCCCGTGAGGTCCGTGTCCAGGGCGAACACGATGAAATACGCCCTGGGCTCGATATGGCTGATCGTCATCGTGGGGTACTCGTTCGCGCTCAGGTTCGAGCGCGCGGCGCCGCTCGGGATGATGCTCATCTACTTCGGATGGGGCGGCCTACTGATAGTGTCGAACCTGCTGCCGGCCTCCTACGCGGTGCAGGGATCCTCGTACATGAGGGACGCGCTCTACCTGCTGCCCATCGACGAGGGGGAGCTGGAGCGGATGTTCGCCCGCGCCTTCATGTCGCTCATCGACTATCCACTGGTGGCCCTACTGGCCGGATCGGCCCTCGCCTCCGCGATAGTCGGCGCGCCATACCCGTTCCTCGGCGTGGTCTTCGGGATAGAGGTGGCCATCATAGCGATAGAGGCGACGATATTCGCGTTCTCATCCGCCTCCAAGTCCCAGGCGAAGTCGTACGCCATGAGGGCGCTGTCCGCCCTCCTGCCGCTGATATTTCTCATATTCCTGATAAGTCCCGCGTACTTCGCGGGGATCGACGCCTCGAGGTACGCTCCGCTGGAGTTCCTGCCCCTGGCATCCGGCGCGTTCATCTGCTCTCCGATCGGGGCAGCGTCCACGGCCATCTGGGCTGCGCTCCTCGGGTATTACGCGTACACGAGGCTCCCATCCGCGGCCCTCAGGATACTGCACGCCAGCTCACCGGCCGCGATCGCCAAGAGGGTGAGGGGAGGATGGAGGATCATCAGGTCCAGGACGCTCGCCATCCTGAGGGCGGACATCCAGATGTCCGCCAGGTCCGTGATGGCCTCGATGCTGGTCGTTCCGTTCGTGCTCTTCGTCGTATTCATGGTGACCACGTACAACGCTCCGCCGGGCGTCCTGAGGGCGATGTCCGCGTACTACGGAATAGAGATCGCTTACTTCACGATATTCATCCCGTACTCCCTCTACGCGATAGAGGTCCGGGGGGCGGCCGCCATGAGGACGCTCCCGGTCACCAGGGTCAGCATGGCGCTCCCGAAGATCCTGCTGCTCCTGGTGGTCTACTACGCCTTCGAGGGCACGTTCTCCGCCGCGATGGCGCTCAGGGGCGTGGGGCCGGCCTACATAGCGCCGCTCCTGGCCGGGGTCCTGGCGCCGGCCAGCTCGATCCCCGCGGCCGGGATAATGTTCGAGAGGACGCTGAGGGAGGGCGGATCCCTGAGCACCCTTCAGGCGGTCCTGAACTTCATATTGATATCGCTCCTGGTGGGCGTGCCCTACGGCATCTATTACGCGGTCCTGCACGCGACGGGGTCCGAGCTCCTGGGGATCGCCTCCATGGTGTCCGCGGGCGCCGCCGAGTTCTCGGCCCTCATGTACTCCCTGTCCCGGTACGGGCGAGCGCCCGCCGCGGGCTCGGCGGCCCGAGCGCCGGTATCCGGCAAACGATTTTAGCCCGCGCCCCCCGCGATCCGGCGTGGCCTCGTGTGGATACTGCGCCGACCTCAGGAGGGCCTCGCTGGACCACCTGGAATCCCTGGGCGCGGCGAGGCTCCTGGACGTGCTCGGGCGGCTGGTCGCGGTCCCCACCGTGAACCCGCCCGGCGAGTCCTACGGGGAGATGGTCGAGGTCCTGCACTCCATAATGGAGGACGCGGGCTACGATGTGAGCGTGGTGGAGGTCCCGAGGGACTACCTCGAGAGGTACATACCGCAGCACGCGGACCACCCCAGGTACGTGGTGATCGCGCGCGCCGGCTCGGGACGGCCGGTGATCCACTTCAACTCCCACTACGACGTCGTGCCGCCCGGCGAGGGGTGGAGCAGGGACCCGTTCCGCCTGTCGGTGGAGGGCGACCTGGTTTACGGGAGGGGGGTCGTGGACATGAAGGGCGGGATGGCGGCGGCCATCCTGGCGGCGCAGGCCGCCGCCATGGCCGGCGCGGGCGACTTCGGCACCGTCGAGCTCTCCTTCACGCCCGACGAGGAGACCGGCGGCGAGACCGGGGTCAAGTACATGGTGGAGGCCGGGCTCGTCTCCCCGGACTACGTGGTGGTGCCGGAGGCGAGCGGCTCCGGGAACGTGTGGATAGGGAACAAGGGCAACCTGTGGGCGGAGGTGGAGGTGAGGGGGAGGCAGGCGCACGGGTCCACCCCCTGGCTCGGCCTCAACGCGTTCGACGGCATGGCGAGGCTCGCCATGGCGCTCTCGGAGGAGCTCAATTCCACGCTGTCGTCGAGGCGCAGCTCCTACCCATTCGCGGACCCCAGGGAGGCGGCGCCCACGGTCACGCTGGGCGGCGCGGTCTCCGGCGGCGCCAAGGTGAACGTCGTGCCCGGGCGCTACTCCTTCACGGTCGACAGGAGGCTGATACCCGAGGAGGGCCTGGAGGAGGCCGAGCGCGAGCTCCGCGAGGCGCTCGAGAGGGCGTCCGCCCCGCTGAGGTCCGCCGGGTACTCCGTGGAGCTGCGCGTGACCTCGCGCTCTCCCCCCTCCGTCATCGACCCGCGCGGGAGGCTCGCCAGCGCGCTTTCGGACGCCGTGAGGGAGGTCACGGGCTCCCCGCCCCGCCTCACGGTCTGCCCCGGGGGGCTCGACACCAGGTACTTCCAGCTCGCGGGCGTGGAGGCCCTGACTTACGGCCCCGGCGACGACTCCTACGCGCACGCGGCCGACGAGAGGAACAGCGTGTCCGAGATGATGACCGTCGCCAGGGTCTACGCCCTGCTCATCTCCTCGCTCCTCTCCTGCCCCGGCGGCCCCCCCTGTAATGCTTCATCATGAGGAGCGCGTCCTCCTCCAGCAGCGGGGACTCCGATATCAGCGCGCCCCTCGGGCCGAACTCCCTCAGGGCGTCCAGGGCCTCCCGCCACCTGAACTCGGACTCCTCCAGGGGCAGGTGCCTCCTCTCGCCCCTCGGCCCGTACTCCATGCCCGACATGTGCGCGTGAAAGTTATCGAGCGCCTCCCTCCCCAGCCTCCTCTCCAAGAGCGCCAGCGCCTCCCTGAACGCGTCCCTCGAGTTCATCGAGCCGAGCGACCTGGCGTACATGTGCGCGAAGTCCAGGCAGGGCAGCGCCCCCTCGATCCCGTCCACGATGTCGATGACCTCCGCGAGGTCCCCGACCTCCGCCAGTCCCCCCATGGTCTCCGGCCTGATCCAGATCCTCACCCCCTCGTCCCCGAGGGCGCGCGTCACCTTGAGGAGCGACTCCCTGACGCGCCTCACAGCATCGGCGGGGCCGAGCCCCCCGTAGTACCCGGCGTGGAACACCACTGACCAGGCGCCCGCCGACGCCCCCACGCGCGCGGACTCCATTATCCTAGTGATCGACGCCTCGACCTTCCCCGGGTCATCGGAGAGCAGGTTCACGTAGTATGGGGCGTGGACGGTCAGGAGGACGCCGCGGGACCCCGCCGCCTCCCTGACGCGCGCCGCCGCCTCAGCGCTCATCCTGACGCCGCGCACGAACTCGAGCTCCATCGCGCCGAGGCCCATCTCGGCGACGCGGATCACCCCGTCCTCCGCGGTGCGCCTCGGCGACGAGATGGGTATGCCGGCGGGCCCGAACCTCAGGGAGTCCGGCCTCGGGGCGACGCTCAAGGCGGTGCTGCGCGCGCTCCCCTCAATATATGCGTATTGCGCTGGGCATGTCCCGCGGCGGCGCCCCGGCCCGAGCCCCCGGAATGCCCGGGAGCGGCGCGGGGCATCCGGTGATGGAAGGAGGATGCGAACGCGGGGGTGCGGGGCCGCGTCCCTCATGGGGCGAAACCCCATCTGGCCGGCACTGCGCGCCTCCGGGCAAACGCGTTTAAGCAGGTCCTCGCTCGCACCGCCGTGGCCGTGGCAGGGGGGCGCCCTTCCCCGATAGACGGTTACGCGTGCGTTGGCGTCGACTTCCGCTCCGCCTCGACCGAGGTCCTCTCGGCGCTCCAGGAGCCCGACCCCGGGGCCGCCGCCACGAGGCTCTTGGAGGAGCTGGGCGCGGACGAGGTCGCGATCCTCCAGACGTGCAACCGCTTCGAGGTTTACCTGTACTCGCGCTCGCGCGACCCGATGGCGCAGGCCGCCAGGCTCAGGGAGATCATCGGGCGCAGGGGCGGTGGCGGCGCGTTCGCTCTCGCGGGGTTCGATGCCGTGGTCCACCTGTTCAGGGTCGCCTCCGGCCTCGAGTCCATGGTGGTCGGCGAGCACGAGATACTCGGCCAGGTGCGCGACGCGGCAGAGCGCGCGATCGAGGCCGGATCCGCCGGGCCGATGCTGAGGATGCTCTTCGAGCGCGCCGTGAGGGTCGGCCGCCGCGTGCGCACGGAGACCGGGGTGTCCCGCGGGTCCGTGAGCGTCGCCAGGCTGGCCGTGGACATGATCTCGAGGAGGCTCGGCCCGGGCTCCCGCCTCCTCGTGATAGGGGCTGGCCACATGGGCTCCCTGATAGCCTCCTACCTGAGGGACGCCGGATTCTCCGACGTTACGATAGCGAACAGGACGTTCGGGAGGGCGGCGTCCCTCGCCTCCAGGCTGGGCTACAGGGCGATCCCCCTCGAGGACCTGAGGAGGGCGCTGGCGTCCGCAGATGCCGCCATAGTGGCGGTCTCCTCGCCCTCGCCGGTGATAACCGAGGACATGATGCCCGCGTCCGACCTGCTCATCCTCGACGTATCGGTGCCGAGGGCGGTGGAGCGCCCCTCCGCCCGCCCCACGGTCCAGGTCCTCACGATAGACGATCTGGTGGACCTGGCGGAGGACAACAGGCTCAGGCGCGCGGCCGAGGCGGAGCGCGCGGCATCCATCGTCATGGAGGAGGCCGGCAGGTTCGAGGGGCAGCTGATGGGCGCCATCGCCGACGGCGTCATAAGGTCCCTCATGGAGAGGGCGGAGCGCGTGAGGGAGCTCGAGCTAGAGCGCGCCCTCAGGATCCTGGGGATGGAGGACGGGAGGGAAGTCCTCGACGCCATGACGAAGGCCATAGTCAACAAGGTGTCCGCGCCGATAATCGAGATGCTGAGGGAGCTGGGGAGGCGCGGCGACGCGGAGCTCCTGGAGCGGCTGAGGGGGGCGCTCGAGGCGAGCCCCCGGGAGATCGGGGCGAGCTCCGAGGGCGACCGATAGCCTCCCGGGAAACCTTTAAATATAGTAGCCTCGCCTCTCAGGCAAGAGAAGGTAGGTACAATTGCAGCGCGATTTCAACCGGTTCAACGAACCGGTTGACGTCAAGATAGGCGAGTTGAAGCCCAACTCGCGCTCGGTAAACGTCGTGGGCAAGGTCGTGTCCAAGGGGTCCGTCAGGGAGGTCTCATCCGGAAGGGATGGCTCGCCTCACCGCGTGGCGGAGGTGCTCCTGGGCGACGAGACCGGGAGCATATACCTCACGCTCTGGGACGACGACATAGACAAGGTGGAGGTCGGGAGCACCGTGGCGCTGAGGAACGGCTACGTCAACCTATTCAGGGGGCACATGCGCCTGAACGTGGGGAGGTACGGGATCCTCGAGGTCTCGGACACCCCATTCGAGGGCGAGGTGAACACGGAGAACAACCTCTCCGACAAGGAGTACGAGGACCGCCCGCCCCGCAGGGGCGGCGGCCGCAGGTACGGCAGATTCCGAGGCCCCCTGGGCGCCTGATTCCCTTAGGATTTAATTTTATTTAATTTTAAATTCATTTTATCCTCGGCCGTCGCCGCCCGCGGGCGCGGCCGGCCAGGGCCTCGTCCAGCGCCCCCAGGAAGAACTCCAGGTGGGCCCTGGAGACGTTCCCCATGTGCCCCACCCTGATGTGCCTCGACTTGTTCGGCCCGACGCCGATACCCGTCCACACGCCGCGGCGCTCGTACAGCTCCCTCCTGAGCCACAGCGCGTCGATCCCGAGGGGCGCCAGGTCGAACACGCTCACGGTTGGGGAGGGCGCCTCGGCGATGGCGCGCATGCCCCTCCTGGACATCTCGTCCCTCAGGAACGAGGCGTTCGACTCGTGCCTGGCCCACCTGGCCTCCATCCCCTCCTCCAGCACTATCTCGAGGGCCCGCTCCAGGGCGACGAACAGGTTGACGGCCGGCGTCGACAGGTACCTGCCGGGGGACTCGGAGACCTCGATCCACCTCCTGAGGTCCATGTAGAGGGACCCCGAATCCCTCAGGCCGCGGGCGGCCTCCTCCGAGACTGCTATGAGGGCCACGCCCGGGGGGGCCGCCAGGCACTTCTGGGAGGAGGTCACCAGGACCCCGACGCCGAGCCTGTCCATCTCGAGCCTCGCGCCGCCCACGCTGCTCACGCCGTCGACCAGGAGTATCGACCCGGCGTCGCGGCTCGCCCTGGCGAGGTCCTCCAGCGGCCACTCGAGCCCCGTCGCCGTGTCCACGTGGGTCACGGCCACCGCGCGGTACCTCCCGGTCTCCAGGGCCGCCCTGTAGCTGTCCGCCGGCACGAGGCGCCCCGGCGGCGCGCTCAGGACGTCCACGGACCCCGCGTACATGCGCGCTATCTCCGCCAGCCTGCTGCCGAAGTACCCCGATTCGAGCACCAGGACCCTGTCCTCCCTGGAGAGCAGCGACGCCATCGCCATCTCCATGCCCAGGGTCCCGGACCCGGTCACCAGGGCAACGCGCGCGGAGTCGGAGCGCACGACCTTCCTCACCATGCCCGGCAGCCTCCCCAGGACCTCCAGGAACTCGGGTGAGTCGTGGGAGAGCTGCGGGCCGGCGAGCGCCTCCCTGACGGACCTGTGCAGGATCGTCGGGCCCGGCGTCAGGAGCAGCGGCCTCTCGACCTCCATGTCGGGGCTCGCGGGGCCCTCGCCTTTAAGGCGTTATCCCGCGTCCGCCGCGCCTGAAAATGGCCTCTTCCCGGCGTTTGCGCCCCGGTTTTCGCGGGCGCCGCCCGCGAACGGTTAAACGCCGCCGCGCCAAGCGCCCGGCGTGAGGGCCGCGGTGTTCGACAGGCCGGGCCTGGAGAACTTGGAGGTGAGGGAGGTCGAGGCGCCCCGCCCCGGGCCGCGCGAAGTGCTGGTGAGGGTCGAGCGCGCCGGCGTGAACCCCATCGATCGCCTCACGGTGGTGGGCGCGAGGAGCCCGCGGCCCATGCCCCACATACCGGGGGCCGAGTTCGCGGGGGTCGTGGAGGAGGTCGGCCGGGACGTGGAGGGCATCTCGCCTGGCGACGTCGTGATCGATTACCCCAGGATCTTCTGCGGCCGCTGCGATATGTGCCTCTCGGGGAGGGAGATGCTGTGCCGCGTCGGGGGAGTCCTGGGCGTCGCCTCGAACGGCGGCTTCGCCGAGCTGGCGGTCGTGCCGGAGGCCTCCGTGGTCAGGGTGGGCGCGCGGCTGGACTGGGACCTGCTGGCGAGCCTCCCGGTCTCCGCGCTCACAGCGTACCACGCCCTCCGCGCCGCCGGCCTCAGGGCCGGCGAGACTGCGGTCGTCGTGGGGGCCTCGGGCAACACCGGCATGTTCGCGGTGCAGCTGGCCCGCCTGATGGGGGCGCGCGTGATAGCGATCTCCAGGAGGCCCAGGGCCTGGCTCAGGGACATGGGCGCCGACGAGGTTGTCGACCCCGAGTCCGCGGCCGAGGCGGTCTCGGCCCTCACCGGCGGCGCGATGGCGGACGTCGTGGTCGACGCGCTCGGCTCCGGGACCGCCCCGTGGTCGATCGGGCTGCTGGGCCCCGGCGGCAGGCTCGTGGCCTACGGCGCGCTCACGGGCGAGGTCGTGCCCCTGGACGTGAGGGCCATTTACTCGAGGGAGATCTCGATCGTCGGGACCACCGGGGGGACGAGGTCCGAGCTCCGGCAGCTGCTCTCCATAGCGGCCTCGCGCGGCCTGAGCGCGCGCGTCTGGCGCGTCCACGGCCTGGGAGACGCGCGCAGGGCCCTGGAGGAGCTGTCCTCCGGGGACAGGGACGGCCGCGTGATGCTCGACGCGCGGCGCCGAGGCGGCAATCCTTTTAGGGGGCGGCCCGCCCCGGGGCCCCATGGCCACCATAGCGAGGGTGGAGCCCCTGGTGATAGGCGAGAGGGGCTCCGCGGCAACCTGGGCGTCCCTGATGGTGCTCGTGCGCGTGGAGACGTCGAACGGGGCGGTCGGGTACGGCGAGGCCGTCCCCACCCTCAGGACGGGCCAGGTCGTGGAGGCGGTGAGGCGCCTGGCCACGGTCGCGGTCGGCTCCGACGCCCACGCGATAGAGTCCATCCACAGGCGCTGGATGATGGAGGACTTCTACCTCCACCGCTCCATAGAGTCCACGGCCGCGCTGTCCGCGCTCGACATAGCGCTCTGGGACATCAAGGGGAGGGAGCTCGGCGCCCCCGTGCACGAGCTCCTGGGGGGCCTCCACCGCGACAGGATCCTGGCCTACGCGAACGGGTGGTACGGCGGCTGCAGGACCCCGGACGAGTTCGCGGCCGCGGCGGAGAGGGTGGTGGGGATGGGCTACAGGGGCCTGAAGTTCGACCCCTTCGGGGGCTACTACGACTACATAGACCGCGCGGGCATCGAGAGGGCCTCGAGGATAGTCGCGGCGGTCAGGGAGGCAGTGGGCGAGGACGTGCACATAATGATAGAGCACCACGGCAGGTTCGGGTACGAGTCGGCGATCAGGGTGGCGGAGGCCCTGGCGAAGTACTCCCCGCTCTTCATGGAGGAGCCCGTCCACCCGCACGACCTCGAGGGGCTCAGGAGGTACAGGGCCGCGGCGCGCGTCCCCGTGGCGCTGGGCGAGAGGATACTGAACAAGGAGGAGGCCCTCCAGTACCTGAGGGAGGGGCTGGTCGACTTCCTCCAGGTGGACGTGACGAACGTCGGGGGGATAACGGAGGCCTGGAAGATAGCGGCCATCGCGGACTCCTTCGGCGTCAGGATGGCCTACCACAACGCGTTCGGCCCCATCCAGAACGCCGCGACGCTGCAGCTCGACGCCACCATACCCAACTTCATGATACAGGAGACGTTCTACGACTTCTTCCCGCGGTGGAAGAGGGACCTGGTCGGCGACTCCATGAGGGTGGTCGACGGGCACCACGCGGTGCCCCGGGGCCCCGGGCTGGGCGTGGAGGTCAGGGAGGACGTGCTGGAGTCCCACAGGGCGGAGGGCCTCGAGGAGAGGGTGCCCGGGGAGCCGGTGTGGGTCGTGAGGGGCACGTGGATCGAGGGGGACTCGTCCAGGATCCCCTGAGCCACACTTATATCGGAGGGCGGCCCACGGAGATCGATGAGGCGCTCCCTCCTCTTCATAAACGGGGAGTGGGTGAACCCCTCGGGCGGGGAGTTCCTCGAGAAGCTGAACCCCTCGACGGGGAGGCCCATAGGCCAGTTCGCCTCCGCCACCCCCGACGACGTGGCCAGGGCGATCGACGCGGCGTACGAGGCCCAGGGGGCCTGGGAGAGGCTCACCTCGGTCGAGCGCGCCAAGTACATCTGGAGGGCGATAGAGGTCATAAGGTCCAGGAGGTCCGAGCTGGAGGACCTCCTGATAGACGAGGTCGGCAAGCCCGCCAGGGAGGCCGCCCAGGAGGTCGACGGGGTGCTGGACCAGTTGACCTACTACGCGGAGATGGCGAGGAAGATAACGGGCGACGTGGTGGAGGGGACGAAGCCCGAGAGGGTGATATTCCAGTACCGCGTGCCCTACGGGGTCGTCGCTGCGATAACCCCCTGGAACTTCCCGGCCGGCATGATAGCGAGGAAGGTGGGGCCGGCGCTCGTCACGGGGAACACCGTGGTGCTGAAGCCCAGCTCGGACACCCCGTTCACCGGCGAGTGGCTCGTCAGGGCGTTCCAGGAGGCCGGCCTCCCGAGGGGGGTGCTGAACTTCGTGACGGGGAGGGGGAGCGCGATAGGGCCGGCGCTGACCTCCAGCCGCAAGGTGGCGCTGATAACGCTGACGGGCGAGACGGGCACGGGGAAGGAGGTGATGGCGTCCGCCGCCAGCTCCATGGCGAAGGTGATACTGGAGCTGGGCGGGAAGGCCCCGTTCATGGTGTGGAAGGACGCGGACCTGGAGCTCGCGGCCCGCGTGCTCATGTGGGCCAAGTACTGGAACGCCGGCCAGTCCTGCATAGCCGCCGAGAGGCTCTTCGTCCACCGCGACGTGTACGACGCGTTCATGCGCAGGTTCCTCGAGCTCACCGCCTCCCTCAGGGTCGGGGACCCGAGGAGGAACGAGATGGGCCCGCTCATAAACGAGGGCGCGCTGAGGAAGGTGTCGGGGCTCGTCGAGCGCGCGAAGGCGGACGGGCTGAAGGTCCTGCACGGAGGGGGCCGCCCCTCGCTCCCGGAGCCGCTCTCGGGCGGGTTCCACTACCTGCCCACGATCCTGGAGGGCAGGGACCAGAGCTCCGCCGTGTTCAGGGAGGAGATCTTCGGGCCCGTGCTCCCCGCGATGAGGGTGGGCGACGACTTCGGCGAGATGATAGAGCTCGCCAACGACTCGATCTACGGGCTCGCGTCCTACCTCTTCACGAGGGACGTCTCGCTCGCTATGAGGGCGGCCAGGGAGATCAAGTTCGGGGAGCTCTACGTGAACATGCCGGGGCCGGAGGCCACCCAGGGATATCACACGGGATTCAGGATGTCCGGGCAGGCGGGCGAGAACTCGATATACGGCGTGCTGGAGTACACGAGGATAAAGAACGTCTACGTCGACTATGGCCCCAACCCGCTGGAGGGGGAGGTCATACCCCCCTATTCCCGAGGGCGACGCCGATGGCCCGCCTCCCGGGCGGCATAGTGACGCCGGCGGTCACGCCGCTGAGGGACGGCGAGCTGGACCGCGAGGGGATATCCGAGCTGCTGGAGTTCCTCAGGTCCTCGGGCGCGGCGGCGGTGTTCCCGGCCAGCTCCGTCGGCTCCTTCCACCTCCTGAGCCTCTCAGAGCACTCGCGCCTAATATCGGAGTTCGCGGCCCGCCTCCCCTCCGGGCTCTCGTTGCTCCCCGGCGTCCACAGGGGGAACCTGGAGGAGGCCGTGGAGCTGGCCAGGCTGGCCCGCGACGCGGGCGCCGCGGCAGTGATCTCCGTGCCGCCCTTCTACTCGGAGCTCAGCCAGGGCGAGATAGCCGACTACTACTCGGCCCTGGCGCGCTCGGCCGACGTCCCCATAGTGATCTACAACATACCCCAGATGGCCAGGAACCGCGTGGAGCCCGGGACCGCGGCCGAGGTGGCCCGCGCCACGGGGCTCGTCGCCGGCGTGAAGGACAGCTCCAGGGACCTGGCGTCCCTCCAGGGGTACCTCCGGGAGCTCCCGGGGATCCCCGTCTACGAGGGGCAGGACGACCTCCTGCTGCCCGCCAGGGTCCTGGGGGCGCACGGCGGGGTCTGCGGCACCTCCAACTTCACGGACCTCCCGGGGAGGGTCTGGCGCACCGGCTCCCCCGAGCTGCAGTCCAGGCTCTCGCGCCTCATGGCGGAGCTCTCCGCGTTCGAGTTCCCCTCCGCCTACTACTACCTGTTCCAGGCCCTCGTCATGGGGAGGAGGAGCCCGAGCGGGTACCTGCCAAGGCCCCTGAGGCCCCTCGGGGAGCGCGAGGCGGAGGCCCTGCTCTCCTCAGTCCGCGGGATAATCGGGGACGATCGGGGCTCCTCAGGTTAACAATAATTACCCAATGTTTAAATTATTCCGCGGAGTTTTCCCCTTATGGTCAAATATCAGGTGCGCGAGATCGACGACGGCGTCTGGCTCCTGAGGCTCGACGACAGGACCGAGTTCTTCGAGGCCGCCTGGAGGATCCCCGAGGGCATCACCTACAACTCCTACCTGCTGAGGGCGCCCGACGGCTTCGTGCTGATAGACACGTGGAAGGGGGCGTATTCGGAGCAGTTCATCGACGCCCTCCGGGAGGTGGTCGACCCGCGCAGGGTGAGCTACCCCGCCCTGAAGGGCGAGGCTTCCTGCTTCACTGCCCCACCTTGCCCGCGGCCCTCGGCCGCGGGTAGAGGGCGGAGCTCCACAGGCGCCGCGGGTGGCTCCCGCCCTGCCCTCCTCAGCGCGTTGAGGGACGCGTTGTAGTCGCGATCGACCCTCCAGCCGCAGGCCGGGCACTCGAAGGCCCTGTCGCCCAGCCTCAGATCATGCTTCACGAACCCGCACCTCGCGCACGCCCTCGAGGAGTCCCTCGGGTCGACGAGGAGGAATGCCTTCCCGTACTTCTCGACCTGGTACTTCACTATTGAGCGCATCATGCCGAGGGCGGCGTCCTGGAGGCCCCTCCTGAGCGCCCTGCTCGACTCACCGATCAGCCGTTTCACGTCGATGTCCTCCATGGCCACCACGTCGTAGCGCTCGGCCAGGTATCTCCCCAGCTTCATGTACGTGTCCCTCCTCAGGTTCGCCAGGTGCTCGTGCGCCCTGGCCAGCCTTACTTTAGTCCTGAGCCAGTTATGGGAGAGGAACCTCTTCCTCGAGAGCTCCCTCTGCAGCCTCCTCAGCTTCTTGAGTGCCTTCTCATAGGGCCTCGGGTTCGGCAGGTACTCGCCGTCGGAGGTCACGAGCAACTTCTCCACCCCGACGTCGATGGCGACCGCCCTGCCCGTCCCGGGGAGCCGCGGGAACTCGTAGTCCTCGACGAAGAAGGATACATATAACCTCCCGGACCCGGCGAGCTTCACCGCCACCCTCCTCACATCGTCCATCGGGAAGTCCCTGTGGGCGATGACCCTGAAGGTGCCCAGGTGGGACAGCCTCAGCGTGATGAGCTTTTTCCTGTTCCTGCTTCCCGCCCTGATCTCCCTGACGCTGAGTATCCTCCAGCCTTTCTGCGGGTACGTCAACGAGTAGTACCTGTGGGGCTTCTTCTCCCTGGGGAACCTCCTCGCGGAGCCCTCGAGGAACCTCCGTTTGGCGTTGTAGAACCGGTCGGCGATCTCCTGAGCCACCTGGGAGTAGAGCTGCCGGTAGTCCTCGTTCCGCTTCCTCAGGTCCAGCGCCAGCTGCCTCAGCTCCGTGAGGCTCAGTCCCCTCCCGTTCTCGCGGCGGAAATCGATGTCCGCCCGCCGCAGGGTGTTGTAGACCTCGCAGGCCAGCCTCAACTGGGCCTTTAACGCCCCCAACGTCCGCTGGCCCGCGTAAGCCCTGAAGCGGAACCCCACGGCGGGCATCGGAAGGCATGTGGGCATCGCCCTTTAAGCCATTCCCACCATCCCCGCCAAGAAGGGCGGGGCTTGCCGTTCATTTTGTCAGGAGGGGGATGTCCGTCAGCTCCTTCGCGGCGAACGACGTGGACAGCGGGAGCCCCGAGGAATTCATCGCGCGGGCGAACTCCGCGTCCGCCATGGTGCTGGCCACCCCGACGTACGACTCGGAGGTGCATCCCCGCATGGAGTACATCCTCCACCTCATCAGGTCCAAGATGAAGGGCACCGGCAAGCCGGCGGCGGCCATGGTGTCGTACGCGTGGGGATCCAACGCCGCCAGGCGCGTGGAGAACGCGCTCAGGGAGGCCGGCCTGCGCGTCCTCGGCGTGGAGTCGTTCAGGGAGAGGCCTGCCCCGGAGCAGGTGGCCAGGATGGCCGATGCCTTGGCCGAGGCCGAGCGCGGAAGGTCCATCGGCCCAGGGTGAACTCGACCCTCTTGTTCCTCCTTCCCTTGTTCTCCACCCGTGTCACCGCTATGCGGCCTATCTCCCTTATGTCGGAGACGTGGGTCCCCCCGTCCATCTGGGCGTCCAGCCCCTCTATCTCGACGACCCTGACGACCTCCAGCCTGCCCAGGAGCTCCCTCCCCGGGGCCGTCCTGGCTATGTTCGGGATCGCCCGGGCCTCCTCCCCCGTCAGGTACCTCACGAGCACCCTCCTCCCCCTCCCTATCTCCGAGTTCGCCTCATCCACCAGGCGCTGGAGGGCCTCCCTCGAGAAGCCCGGCCAGTCGAAGTCGACCCTGGCGCGGTCGTCGTATATCTGGCTCCCCGTGATCTGGCCTTCGGCGCCCGACCTCACGAGGAGCGCGTCGAGCAGGTGTATTGCAGTGTGGAGCCTCATGTGGGCGTACCTCCTCCCCCAGTCCAGCTCCCCGACCACGCGGGCCCCCGCCGGAGGGGCGGGGCCCCGCACCGCGTGGAGGACCTCGTCGCCGTCCATCGAGGCCCCCTCCACGGGCAGGCGCTCCCCGCCCGCGATCAGGTAACCGGAGTCGGGCGGCTGGCCGCCTCCCCCCGGGTAGAAGGCTGTCCTGTCTAGCACGACCCCCCGTGGGTCCGCCCTGACGACCGTCGCGTCGAACCTCCTCAGGTAGGAGTCGTTCAGGTAGAGGAGCTCCGTGGGCAACCTGCCCCCGTGGGCGCCCCGGATATTTAAGCGCCAGCGCTACCCCCTGACCAGGACCACCGCCAGGTCGTTCACGTTCGTCCCCGTGGGGCCCGTCACCACGGCCAGCCCGGCGCGCCCCAGGAACCCGTACGAGTCGCTCTCGCGGAGGGCCGCCCTGGCGCCGTCCTCGTCCATCGAGGCGATGTCCTCCGACCCCAGGGCGGCGCCCGCCGCCGGGGAGTTGCCGTCCACCCCGTCGGTGGCGAGCGCCCCGACCCCGGCGCGGGCCGCCATACCCAGCCTCCTCACCTGGAGCGCCGCGCCCAGGGCGAGCTCCTGGTTCCTGCCGCCCCTCCCCCCGCCCAACACGGTGACCGTGGTCTCGCCCCCCGCCAGCTGCGCCCTCCTGGCCCCCCTGGCGGCCAGGGACCCCAGGAACCTCCCCACCTCCCTGGCCTCCCCCTCCATGGAGTCGGTGAGGACCTGCGCGCGGTAGCCGAGCCCCCTGGCCGCGGCGGCGGCCGCCGCGAGGGCCGGGCGGTTGTCCAGCACGACCTCGTTCACCACGCGCGAGAAGACGGGGTCCCCGGGCTTCAGCGTCTCCCCGAGCTCCCCCCTGGCCCCCCTCTCGAGCAGGCGCGCGGCCCCGGGGAACCTCTCCAGCAGGCCGTACCTCCTCAGGACGCCCAGCGCGTCCGAGTAGGTGGTGGGGTCCGGGGCGGTCGGGCCCGACGCTATCGCGTCTATCGGGTTGCCCACGACGTCCGAGACTATGAGGGAGACGCACGCGCGCCCCCTGAACCCGCGGAGGAGCTGGCCGCCCTTGACCTCCGACAGGTGCTTCCTCACCGCGTTGATCTCCCTCACGTCTGCCCCCCTCCTCATCAGCTCCCCCACGAGCGCCGCCTCCTCCTCCACGCCGACGCCCTCCTTGGGGACCTCGAGCAGCGCGGACCCCCCTCCCGAGATCAGCACCAGGAGCACCTCGTCCTCGCGCACGCGCCCCACCAGCCCGCGCGCCTCCTCCGACGCGCGCACGTTCTCGGGGGACGGCAGCGGGTGGGTGCCCTCGAGGATCCTCATGCCCCCCAGGTCCCCGCACGGGTAGCCCCTGGGGACTATCACCAGGCCCTCCTCCACGCGGTCGCCGAGGGCCGCCGCGGCCCCGGACGCCATCCTGCAGGCGGCCTTCCCGAACGCGAGCACCCTGAGGCTGGCGGCGCCCAGGCGGGAGGCCCTCCTCCTGACCGCGCCCTCCGGGTCCGCCGCCGCGAGCCCCCGCATGAGGACCTCCAGGACCTCCTCCCTGCGCACCGGCACGGTCCCCTCCCGCGCCGCCCCCTATTTAAGGGGGGCCAGCAAACGCCTAATAGAGGCGGGCCCGGAGCGACCACGTGGTTCGGTACACCCCGCTGGGGAACGGCCGGGTCCTGGTGGCCTTCGACGCCAACCACTGGATAGTGGACTTCTACTACTCCAGGGCCGCCCGCGACAACCACGCGGTGGGGCAGCCCTTCATGTTCGGGATATCGGTGGACGGGACCTTCCGCTGGCTGGACAGGTCGGCGCTCAGGGAGACGGACTACGAGGGGGACACGATGATCTCCCGGGCGGTCTACGCGCCCCCGGGGCTGGGCGTCGAGGTCGTGACCAGGGACTTCGTGGACGTCCTGGAGGACGTGTACGCGAGGCTCGTGACCGTGAGGAACCTGTCGGACTCGGGGAGGAGGTTCTCCGCGTTCATGCACCAGAACTTCTACATCTACGGCAACGACATCGGCGACACGGGGATCTACCACCCGGCGCTCAGGGGGGTCCTGCACTACAAGGGGGCGCGCTACTTCCTGGCGTCGGCGGTCGGCGAGGACGGGGGCACCATAGACCAGTACGCGGTGGGCGTGAAGGGCCACAGGGGGTTCGCCGGGACGTGGAAGGACGCGGAGGACGGGGAGCTATCCATGAACCCGGTCGCGAACGGCTCAGTCGACTCGGTCATAAGGTACTCGTCGGCCCTCGCGCCGCGCGGCTCCAAGTCCTTCTTCTACTTCATAGCGTGCGGCCAGGACATGGGGTCCGTGGCGTCGCTGGGCGGATCCCTGGACTGGGGCAGGCTGACCTCCATGCTGAGGAGGACGTCCAACTACTGGTCGTACTGGTCGTCCAGGCGCTCGCTCAGGCTGGGCGGGGATTACCCCTACCTCTTCAGGCGCTCCCTGTTCATACTCGCCACGCACGTGAACTCCGTGGGCGGGATAGCGGCCTCGCTCGACAGCGATCAGCTCAAGGTGAACAGGGACGGCTATTACTACGTGTGGCCCAGGGACGCCGCCATAGCGGCGTACGCGCTCAGCATGGCCGGCCACAGCCAGATGGCGGCGAGGTTCTTCGACCTCATGGCCTCCTCGATATCCGAGGAGGGGTACTTCCACCACAAGTACTACGTGGACGGGAAGCTCGCGAGCACCTGGCTGCCGATGGTGAGGGACGGGCGCGCCATAGCGAACATACAGGAGGACGAGACAGCGCTGGTCGTCTGGTCGCTCGGCGAGTACGTCAGGAGGCGCGGCGACGTCGCGCTCCTGGCGCCGTACTACGAGCGCCTGATCGTGAGGGCGGCCGACTTCATGGCGGGGTTCGTGGGGGACGACGGGCTCCCGAGGGAGAGCTACGACCTCTGGGAGGAGCGCTACGGGGTCCACGCGTTCACGGTGGCCTCCGTGTACGCCGCGCTCAACGCCGCGGCCTGGATGGCAGGCTTCTTCGGCGAGGAGGACAGGGCGTCCAGGTACACCGCCGCCGCATCCAGGATGAGGGAGGCCTTCCTCTCCAAGTTCTACTCCAGGGAGCTGGGCAGGTTCGCCCGCTCGATCATCGGCGGGCGGCCCGACTTCACGCTGGACAGCGCCCTCCTGGCCGTGCCGCTCCTGGGGCTCGTGGAGCCGGGGGACCCGCGCGTCGAGTCCACGGTCGGCCAGCTCAGGTCGGGGCTCTGGGTGAGGGGCGTCGGCGGCCTCGCCAGGTACCAGGGGGACGGGTACATGAGGGTGAGGGACGACCCCTCGATACCCGGCAACCCCTGGATAATAACGACGCTCTGGCTCGCGAGGTACTACATCAGGGTGGGCGACCTGCCGCACGCAATGGAGGCCCTGGGCTGGGTGGCCTCCCACGCCCAGGCGTCCGGGGTCCTCCCGGAGCAGGTGAACCCCTACGACGGGTCGCCGCTCTCCGCGTCCCCGCTCGCCTGGTCCCACGCGGAGCTCATACTGGCGCTCCTGGAGATGGACGAGAGGATCTCCGGGGTCCCGCAAGGGATATCACAGGCGGCGCGGGGGGCCGGGGCGTGAGGGCCATATCGATAACGGTGGGGAGGCCGGGGGCCGCGCTCAGGGACGTCCCGGAGCCGCAGAGGAGGAGGGGCGAGGTCCTCCTCAGGACCCTCTACACCGGCATATGCGGGACCGACAGGGGGCTCGTGAACAACCAGCTCCCCTTCGCCAGGCCCCCGCCCGGCTCGGGGGACCTCATAATAGGGCACGAGGCCCTGGCCAGGGTGGAGGACGTCGACCCCGGCACCAGGCTCAGGAAGGGGTCGCTGGTCGTCCCCATGGTCAGGAGGCCCGGGAAGTGCCTCAACTGCCTGGTGGGCCGCCAGGACAACTGCAGCGACGGGGACTTCGTGGAGGCGGGGATAAGGGGGCTCGACGGCTTCATGAGGGACTACTTCACGGACGACCCGACTTACCTGGTGCGCGTGGACGACGAGTCCCTGGGGATGCTCGCGGTCCTCGCGGAGCCGCTCAAGAACGTGGTGAAGGCCTACGACGTCTACGACCTCGTCTCCAGGAGGTCGATACCCAACTGCAGGGACGGGTCCCGCTCGTGCCTCACGGTGACCATAGCGGGCGCGGGCCCCATAGGGATGCTCTTCGCCATGCTCTTCTCCTCCATCGGGATGGACGTGAAGATGTTCAGCAGGCACGACCCCGAGGGTAGGCTGGCGGAGCTCGCGTCCAGGATGGGCGCGGAGTACTTCCTGCGCGAGGACAGGTCGAAGCAGCTGCCCCAGTCCGACGTCTTCGTGGAGACCACGGGCAGCCCCGAGGTGGCGATGGACGGGATAAGGGCCCTGAGGCCGAACGGCGTCGCGATACTCTTCGGCACTGCGCCCGGGGGCTCCGAGCCCCTGACCGGGCAGGACGTGATAGACATAGTGGAGAGGAACATAACGATAATAGGGACCGTGGACGGCGCGAAGGAGCACTACATCAGGGCCCTCAACTACCTGTCGAGCTGGAAGGACTCCTACCCCGGCGTCCTCAAGTCGATGATAACGAGCGTGGTCAAGCCCGAGGAATCCCTGGACGTGCTCGCCAGGAGGCCGGCCGGGGAGATAAAGACGGTGATAGACTGGCAATGATGGACCTGAGGGGGCGCAGGGCGATAGACCTGACGCACGAGATGTACCACGGCATGCCTTCGTGGCCGACGAACAGCCGCTTCTCGGTGGAGGACTCCAAGCTGATGGAGGTGGACGGCTACAGGCTCAGGGAGCTGCGCATGAACACCCACCACGGGACCCACGTGGACGCCCCGTCCCACATGCTCGAGGACGGGGCCCCCGTGGACGCGATACCGCTCGAGAGGCTGATGGGCGAGGGGGTCGTGCTGGACCTCACCGGCAAGGGAGACGGGGAGCCGATAACCGCGGAGGACCTGCGCGCCTTCGACGGGGAGCTGCGGAGGGGCGACATGGTCTTCCTGCACACCGGGTGGGACTCCCTCAGGGGGATCAACAGGAGGTACCTGTTCCTTTGGCCCTACCTCTCGGTGGACGGCGCCAGGTACCTGGTGGGGAAGGGGGTGTCGCTCGTGGGCACCGAGGGGCTCAGCATAGGGGGATGGGGGGAGAGGGTCGCCTCGATGGGCCCGATAACCGACACGGGGGCGGAGGTCCACAGGATCCTGCTCTCGAACGGCGTCCTGATAGTGGAGGAGGTCGCGAACCTGGGGGAGGTCCTCCGCGGGCGCAGGTCGGCCCGCGCCTTCTTCATCGTGATGCCCCTGAGGCTGAGGGGCCTGGACGGCTCGCCCGCCAGGGTCGTGGCGATCGCCGAGGACTAGCGCGGAAGTCCAGCTCCTCTATCGCCCTCCCCCTCGTCTCGTAGCCGGCCGCGGCCCACACGGCCGCGCCGCTCACCCCCAGGGCCCAGAGGGCCAGGTCGTAGGCCATGAACGAGACCACCGTGAAGCCGCCGGTGAGGAAGAGGGACGCGACGTATGCGATCCACCCCGAGGTCCTGATGATCGCTATGGACGTGGCCCTGAGGCCGGTCGGGAAGAGCTCGGGCTCCATCACGAGCCTGAGCCCCCAGGTCAGCTGGGTGAATGCGCCGTTGATCATCAGGAGCGGGACGAAGGCCCAGAGCGCCGAGGGGAGGAGCGCCAGCTGGGCGACTATCGCGAGCCCCGAGAGGAACCCGCCCGCGTAGTATTGGAGGGAGGCTGAGCGCCTGTCCTGGCGGTCCACGATCGCGTAGCCCAGCAGGCCGCCCGCCACCGCCCCGGCGTTGAACTCCAGGATTATCTGCGGGACCATCCCCGGGTAGAAGTAGGGGGCGAGCGCCCAGGACACGAGGCCGTAGGTCAGGATGGTGGTCAGCGCTATCGTGACCAGGAAGTAGGCCTTGGCCGCGCCGCCCAGGGCGCGCCTCAGCGAGGCCCCGGCCCCGGACTCCCTCGCGCGCAGCCAGGCGGCCGACTCGGGGAGCCCCGCCCTCACCGCCAGCGCGAGCGGGAGGGCCAGCGCGAGCGTCGCGGCGAGCGCCAGCCTCTGCCCCTCGAAGCCGCCGCCCGCGAGCATGGAGATTGCCGCCGCCGCGGCGGCCCCGACGTTCGCGCCGTTGGAGGCCAGCATTATCAGGGAGCCGCGCGAGCGCGCCGGCGATGACTCAGCCAGGTAGGAGAGCATCGCGGGCTCGTCCCCGCCGGCCACCGAGAACTCCAGGAGGGCGATCCCGAGGGCCAGCGGCGCCCAGGAGCCGGCGAGCGCTACGAGGGCCGCGCCGGCCGCGTAGATGGCGAGGGCCGCCACCATCACGGGCTTCCTGCCCACCCTGTCCGCCAGGTGGCCCATCGCGAGGTTGCCCGACACCAGCCCGACGGGCACCGCGAGCAGCATGTAGACGTAGGCGCCCTCCGGGACCATGGGCCACTGGGTGGCGAGCGGCGCTATCGCGTCGGCGAACCCCCAGAGGAACATCGAGAGGAAGACGCTCAGCGCAGCGAGCCCGTGGAGGTCGCCCCGCACGCGCGGCCGGCGCGCCGAGGGGCGCTATATCCTTAAGTTCATCATCTAATGATGGCGGGGAGGCAAAGCTTATCCCCCGCCCTCCCCCTCCTCCCCCGTGAACCGCGCGCTCACAGCGGCAGTGGTCGCGATCGTGGTGGCGGCCGCGGGGGCGGCCGCCTGGTACCACTACTCCCGCGGGACCCTGAACGTCTACGTGGAGGGCGACCCGGACGCCGCCGTCTACGTGACGGTGTCCTCCGTGATGCTGCACTCGGAGTCCGGCGGGTGGGTGACCGTGAGCAACTCGACGAGGACCGTGGAGCTGACCCCCTCCCCGCAGCTCCTCGCCTCCTCGAGCGTCCCCGCCGGCAACTACACTGAGGTCAGGCTCGTCATCGCGTCCGCCGAGGTCACCATCGGGCCGGTCAACGTGACGGCAGAGGTGCCCAGCGGCGTCCTCAAGGTCCCCATAATCGGGGGAGGCCTGCGCGTCCGGGGCGGCTCCACGGCCGACCTGGAGATACTGGTGGGGCCCCACCTGGTGACGACCGGGGGCGGCCGGGTGATCCTGTCGCCGGTCATAACGGCCGAGCAGGTCCCATCCCCCTGAGGGCGGGCGAGCCCCTTAAATCGGCCCGGGCCGCACCCGGGCCATGCCGGGGCCGGGCTGGGGATGGAGGAGGGGCAGGCCGCCCAAGCCCAGGATAATCAGGTTCGCGCCCAGGTACGCGGCCTTCGTCCCGGCGCCCTCCCACGCGGGGGGCCCGGGCGCGATCGTGATGACCATGGACGAGCTGGAGGCCCTCAGGCTCGTCGACTACGAGGGGATGCTCCAGGAGGAGGCCGCCGCCATGATGGGCGTCTCCAGGGGGACCGTCTGGAGGCTCGTGGAGAGCGGCAGGAGGAAGCTGGTAGGAATGGTGATAGAGGGGAGGCCCCTCGTCCTCGCGGGGGCGATCCCCGGTGAGGGCGGGGGGACTCGATCCCTCGGCCTCCCCCAGGAGGCCGAGCGGTGCCGCGATGATAGACCTGGGGAGGGGCGGGCCCAGGCTCGAGTGGGCGGCCCTCCTGTCCGGCGACGACGAGATAGTATCAGCCCTCCGCGGGGCGGACGCCGTGGCGGTGGACTCGCCCCTCTCCCTCCCCTCCTCCGGTGCCCTCAGGGAGGTGGACCGCGAGCTCATCCGCATGGGCCACAGGGTCCTCCCGCCGGCCTGGCGCGGGATGAGGGAGCTGGCAGCCAGGTCCATCTCGATAGTGGGCCGCCTGGGGGCGAGGGCGATAGAGACCCACCCCAGGAGCGCCCTGGCCTCGAGCGGGTGCCGCGGGGTGGGCGAGCTCCTGGGCGCCGCGGGCGTCGCCCACGGCCCCCTCCCCGCGTCCCGGGACGCCCTGGACGCGGTGGTCGCGGCGGTGGTCGCGATGGAGGCGCTCGAGGGCCGCTCCCTCGTCGTCAGGGCCCCGGACGGCGAGGTCCACCTCAGCGCCCGGCTGTGCCGAGGGAGCGGAGGGCTTCCTCCAGGTCGGACCTCATCCTCGAGGAGATCCTGGCCAGGGCCCCCTCGTCCCTCGCCTCCGCCCTCATGACTATCGCGGGCTCCGTGTTCGACGCCCTGATTATCCACCACCCGTCCTCGACCTCCACCCTGACCCCGTCTATCGGGATCACCCTCAGCCCCTCGGCCTCGTACCTGCGCCTGAGCTCCTCCACCACCCTGAACTTCAGGTCGTCGGGGCAGGGCACCCTCTGCTCGGGCGAGGAGTGGTACCTGGGGAGCGAGGCGACTATGCGGGAGAGGGGCTCCCCCTCCCTGGATATCGCCGCCGCGAACCTGAGGGCGGCGTAGAGGGCGTCGTCGAACCCGTAGTGGTCCGAGAAGTATAGGTGGCCGCTTATCTCGGCGGCGAACGCGGCACCCTCCGCCGCCATTGCCTCCTGGATGAAGGGGTGCCCCACCCTGACCATGATCGGGGTCCCCCCGAGCGAGCGCACGTAGTCCACGACCGCCCCGGACATCATCACGTTGAGGACGACCTTGGAGCCGGGGCGCCTGGAGAGGACGTCGCGCGCGAGTATCATGGCGGCCGCGTCCCCGCCTATGGGCCTCCCGGACTCGTCCACGAAGCCCACGCGGTCGCAGTCCCCGTCGAAGACCACGCCGAAGTCCGCCCCCTCCCTGCGGACGGCCTCGGAGGCGTCCGAGTAGGCCTCCTCCCTGAGCGGGTCCGGGGGATGGCGGGGGAACCTGCCGTCCGGCTCCGAGTTCAGGGCCATGGCCGATATCCCGGCGCGGAGCATCGCGTCGCGCGCGAACCAGCAGGAGCCGTTGCTCGAGTCCACGACCGCCCTGAGCCCGCGCTCGGGGCGCGGGGCCCTCCCCAGGAGGTCCTCCAGGTACTCGCCCAGGCGGTCCTCCTGGGAGCGGCTGCCCGCGCGGTCCCAGGGGAGGGGCGCGGGGCCCCCTCCCGCCAGGGCCCTCTCGACCTCGCCGTACAGGTCGCCGTAGCTGTAGGCCATGCCCCCGTGCGAGACCTTGAGGCCGTTGTACTCGGGCGGGTTGTGGGAGGCTGTCACCATGACCCCCTCCATGCCCCTCCCCCCCTCCCTCGCTGTGAGCCAGTAGATCAGGGGCGTGTGGACCAGCCCGACGTCGACCACCTCGAGCCCCGAGGCCATCGCGCCGGCGGAGAAGGCCGCGGCGAGGGCCGGCCCGCTCAGCCTGGCGTCCCTTCCGAGGTAGATCCCGCGGACCCCCCTCCCCGACGCTATGGAGCCGTACGCGAGGCCTATCCTCAGGGCGAGCTCCGGCCCCAGCTCCCCCGGGTAGATCCCCCTTATGTCGTAGGCGCGGAATATCCCCACGGCCCCGGCATCCCGGGGCCCCGGGAAATAGGTTCCGGCGCCGCCCCGGGGCTCGTCGCTCTTATATCGGGCCCCGGCCCACGGCGCAGGCGTGGCGAGGGCCGTCGTCACGGGCACGAGCGGGAGCGGCAGGGGGGAGTACATAGCGAGGGCCGCGGAGGCCATCAGGGCATCGGGGAGGGAGGTCAGGGTGTTCGACGTCGGCCCCATGATGTTCGAGGCGGCCGGGAACCTGGGGATCGAGATCCCGGAGGGGAAGATACTGAACCTGGCGCCCTCCACCCTGAACTTCCTGAGGACGACCGTCTTCGAGAGGATCCTGGGCGAGGTGCGCTCGGGCGCGGGGGAGGGGGGGTCCCACGCGATCGTGAGCACGCACGCCTGCTTCAGGTGGAGGAGGCACCTCCTCCAGGCGTTCGACTTCTACTACCTGAACCTGCTCTCCCCCGACGTCTACGCGACCGTCGTGGACTCGATAGCGGGCATGAGGAGGAGGCTCGAGGGGTCCCCGCAGTGGAGGGGGAGGCTGGGCCTGAAGGACATGCTCGTCTGGAGGGACGAGGAGACGCTCCTGACGAAGTCGATAGCGGACTTCCAGAGGAAGCCGTTCTTCGTGATACCCGCCGGCCACCCCCCGGAGACGCTGGGGAGGCTCCTGGAGGACCCCTCGGCCCCGAAGGCCTACCTGAGCTACCCGATGACGCACGTGGGGGAGGGCGCGGACCTCGCCGACCGCGTCAGGGGGTTCGCCTCGGAGCTCAGGAGGAGGGGGCTCATAGTGTTCGACCCCGGGGAGGTGGAGGACATGGAGATACTGGAGGAGGGGGGCCCCGAGGCGGAGTCCGTGAGGGAGGACATCTACGACCAGACGGTGGCGAGGGACTACCAGCTGATAGACCAGAGCGACTTCGTCATAGTGTACTACCACTCGCCCGTGATGTCGCCGGGCGTCCTCTCGGAGATGGCCCACGCCTTCTCGGGCGCGAAGGACGTCTACGTCGTCTTCAGGGGGCCGGAGAGCCCGTTCTTCAGGTACTACTCGACCAGGATATTCCGCGACGAGGACGAGCTCTTCTCCTTCCTGGAGGAGAGGATCGGCGGGAGGGGCCGGGGATGAGGTGGTACAGGGAGCTGCCCCACTCGTCGGACGCCCTGATGGAGGCCTACGGGAGGACCCTCGCCGAGGCGTTCGCGAACGCCGCCCGCGCTATGATGTCCGTGATGCTCGACGTGAGGAGGGTCAGGGGCTCTGTCGAGGGGAGCTGCGAGCTGGAGGGGGAGGACGCGGAGGGGCTGCTGTACGGCTGGCTGGAGTGCGTCCTGGACAGGTTCCAGGTCGAGAGGGTGGCCTACGCGAGGTTCTCCGTGGACCTGGACGAGGGCCGCTGGCGGCTGCGCGCCTCCATGAGGGGGGAGCCCTACGATCCCTCGAGGCACGGGATGGGGAGGGAGGTCAAGGCGGTGACCTACCACATGATGTACGTGGGCGAGTGCGGGGGGCTGCGCTGCGTCAGGTTCCTCCTGGACCTGTGAGGTGGGAGGATGGCCGCGGGGCTCGAGGAGGCGCTGCGCGTCCTCCTGGGGGCCGTGTCCCCGGGGAGGGGGGAGCACGCGGAGGTCGGGTGGGGGCTCCTGGGCAGGGTGCTCGCGGAGGACGTCAGGGCGCCCTCGGACCTCCCGCCTGACCACGTGTGCGCCAGGGACGGGTACCTAGTGAGCTCGGACGGGGAGTGGCCGGGGGCCGCCCGCGTGGCGGGGGCCTGCGGCCCCGGGGAGAGGGTCGGGTCCATCGCCCCGGGGGAGGCGATAGAGGCATACTCGGGCTGCGCTGTCGCGGACGACCGCGCGGCCCTCCTGCCGGCCGAGGAGGCCGTCGCCCGCGGCGGCCGCGTCGAGGTGGGGAGGCGCCCGAGGCCCCTCGAGAACCTCGTGCCCAGGGGGTCGAGCGCGAGGGCCGGGGAGGTCGTGCTGGGGGAGGGCACCCAGATAACCCCGGTGGAGCTGGAGGTCCTCGGGATCCTCGGCAGGGGCTTCGCGCGCGTGCACGCGAGGCCGAGGGTCTCCGTGATCTCCGTGGGGAGCGAGATATCGCTCGAGGGGCCCGGGAGGACCACCAGGTACCTGACGGTCGGGGCGGTCGCGGCCGCCCTCGGCGCCGAGGTGCTCAACGCGGGGGTAGTGGAGGACTCGCCCTCCGCGATAGCGTCGGCCCTGAGGGAGGAGCTCGGGCGCTCGGACATAGTGGTCACGGTGGGCGGGACGGGGCCGAGCTCCCGCGACGTGACCTACGTGGCGGTCGAGTCCCTGGGGCCATCGGCAATCTTCCGCGGCCTCGACGTGGCGGACGCCGCCAGGAGCGGCGGCGCCGTGGTCGGGGGGAGGCCGGTGGTGGTGCTCCCGGGCCCCCGCGTCCCCGCGCTGAACGGTGCGACGCTCCTCCTGGCCCCCCTGGTGGCGAGGGCCGCGGGGCTCAGGGGGGATCCCCACTCCCTGGTGAGGGCCCGCCTGGCCAGGCCCCTCCACCTGCCCAGGAGGGGGATGGTCTGGGTGCGCCTGAGGGGAGGGATAGCGGAGCCCGTCCAGCCCGACTACTACGGGATCTCGCCCTCCCGGGCCGACGGGTACGTGCTTGGGGGCCCGGGGGACCTGGCTGGGGAGGTGGAGGTGCGCGTGCCCTCGTTCCTGCGCCGTTTCACGAGCGTTTCACCGGGTTCCTCATAAGCGGCCGCGGCCGACCTCTCCCGCGATGAACGCGAGGACCCTGATGGCGGTGCTGGCGGTCGCGGCGGCGATCGCGGCGGTCGGCGGCGCGCTCGCGTACTGGCACGCGGCCGCGCCCCCGGCCCCGACCTCTCCGGCCCCGACGACCACGGGCTCGACGGCCCCGACCACCATAGCTTACGCGGTCGCGCTGACGGATCCGCCGGTCGTGCCCAGCGGCACGAGCGCGGTGCTGGTCAGCTACAGCGGCGTGGCGGTCCACGCCGAGGGCTACGGCTGGATATCCAACGCGAGCGCCAGGGGGACCGTGGACCTCCTGGCGCTCCAGAACCTGAGCGTGGTTATCGCCCAGGTGAGCGTGCCGGCCAACGCGACCGTGAACGAGGTCCGCCTCTACGTGGCGAACGCGTCAATAGTGGTCAACGGCACGAGGTACCCCCTGATGCTCCCGAGCGGCGTCCTCACGATACCGATAGCGAACGCGTCCCGCGCCGCGCGGGGCGCGCTGGTGGACCTCCAGCCCCACGTGACGGTTGCATACGTGGGCGACCAGCCGGTGTTCATCATGGCGCCCGCCGCGGTGGCGGTGCCCCTTAACTACACGGCCCCGCCCGGCACGGTGCACAAAATACCCAAGGAGCTGCGCGAGGAGCTCGGGCGCTCCGCGGCGAAGGTGACCGTGACCTCCGCCGTCATACGCGTCGCCGGGAACGAGACGATCATATCGGTGACGGTGAGGAACGGCGGGAGCGTGCCCGTGCAGGTGCTCGGGATGGGCGTCGACGGTAACTGGAGCCTGAGCGTGCCCCCGGTGACGATAAGGACCGAGGACCTCAACGCCACAATACAGGTGAGCGGCGCGACCGCTGAGATGCACATGGCGTTCTTCGCGAACGGCACCCAGCTGGTGCCCGCCCTCGAGGCGGCGGCGCCGCACCTGGAGGCCAAGTGGTTCCTGCCGCCGCACGCCAAGGCGAAGGAGTTCAGGGTTGAGTGGGAGGGCAACGAGAAGGAGTTCGATCATACTATGAAGGATTGGTGGGGGAACATGAGCCGCAGCGCGCCGGACCACATTACCATAGCGGGGCCCAACGGCACGGCTATCATAAGCGTGACCCATCAGGGACACGAGAAGAACGTAAAGCATGGGGGCCATGGAGACACCTCGCCGCCGTCCCCCTCGGGCCTCCCCGGCTCCGGGAGGGGCAATTGGTCGCAGTGGCCCGCGGCGGCGCCGGCCCTCGCGGACTCCAACACAATGCACGACTCCGACGAGCACCTCGGGCCGATACCCGGGCCCATGGTGCCCGGCTACACGCTCGAGCCCGGGCAGAGCGCCACGTTCACGTTCGAGGGCACGATAGCGCTCGGGCCGCGCCTGGACATCGGCGGGTCGAACGGGCCGCTCACGATCACCATCACACCGATCGCCGGGCAGCCCTACGGGATAACGGTGATGACGATACCCGCGTCCAACGCGACCGCGACCGTCACCGCCGGCTGAGCAGTTATTTCAATCCAATATTTTTGCCATATATGGATCAGTAAGGTTAAATCGCGCTGCCGGACAGAAACGCCGTTGCCGATCGATTACCGCGCCCTGACGATTAAGAACTTCAAGAGCCTGAGAGACGTCAGGGTGGAACTCGGCAAGCTGAACGTCGTCGTGGGCCCCAACGGCAGCGGGAAGAGCTCCCTCCTGGAGGCGCTCCTCTTCGCGCGCGAGGTGGCGCGGCCGCGGAGCTCGCCGCCCTACCCCTTCGCCCACTGGGGGGGGGCTACGCGAACATGGTGCACATGCACGACGCCTCGAGGAACGTGGAATTCGCCGTCGAGGGGAGCGCCCCCAACGGGGTCCCGTTCCATTACAGGTTCGTCGTGAACGGGGCGGGGGACGCCCTCAAGATCCTGGAGGAGGAGCTGACGGTCGGGGACCCCGGGGCCGGCGGCGTCCGCCTGCGCAGGAGAGCGGACCTCGTCGAGCTGCACTGTAGCGGGGCCGCTATCGAGCGCCTGAGGCAGGCGGGCGTGAACGTCCCCCAGGTGCAGTCCCTCCCCGTGCTGGACCCCAGGTACTCCATCTTCACGCTCTTCCCCCAGATACTGAGGCTGGAGCTTCAGCCGACGGGCGCCGCATACCTCTCACTCCCGCCCAACGCCAACTTCGTGAGGGCGGAGGGCTCGTGAGCCTCACCAAGATACGGTCGATCGTCTCATCGGCATCAGGATGCGAGGTCCCCCGGGTGGCGGGCGGGATCGCTCTATCCGAGAGCTTCGGCACGATCCTCGCCCCGGATGAGCGCCGCCTGGGCGCCAGGGTCAGCCCGGAGAGGCTGAGGTGGGTCTTCAGCCACAGGGTGAAGGTCCACACCGGGAGGGGATCCGTCACCTACAACGCCAGCCAGGGGATTGTGGAGGAGGTGAGCGGCCTGGGCGCCGAGGAGGCTGCTAGGCTAGCCGGCGAGGCGGTCGCCTGGCTGGCCGGAGGGCGAGGATTACTCCTACTTCAGATGTTTTGACGGGCCCGCCGGAGGATCCACCGTTACAATCGTGGATCCTCAACTACATGCCCGGGCCCTCGGGCGGATCCGCGCGAGGAGTTCAGGCGGTGCCTAGAGCACCTCGGGGAGGCCGCCCGTCATATTCGAGGGCGGGAGGCAGATGAGGGGCTTCGTCTGCGTGGAGGACGTGGCGGAGCTCAACGTCAGGGCCCTGGGGAGGGGGCAGGGGGCCTTCAACCTGGGGACGGGGAGGCCGACCTCGCTGCTGAGATCGTGGGGATGCTGAGGGAGCTCGCCGGGCCTGAATTCCCCGGTTATCGAGGGATCCACCCTCGGCCCGGCGGCAACAGGCACGACTCCGCTGGCATCGAGAGGCATCGCGCAGCCCGCGCCGGAGAATCTCTGGATAGGCCCGCGCGATGATAATCCTCACGAACTCCGGAAGCGTTTCCGTATTTCCTTTTTCACGTTCCCGTGGACCGCGTCCATGTTCCAGTAGTGCCACTGGCCCCACCTGCCGACGCTGATGATGCCCAGCCCGCTCAGGTAATCGAGGACCGCGCGCCTATGCTTGTCGTGGCCCTTCAAGTAGACGGGGTACCCGTACTCATGGAACCACGCCCTAGTGAACAGAACGTCGCCCTCGCGGATCACCCCCAGCTCCACCAGCCCCTCAACCGCCTCGCGTGCTGCGCCATCAAGGTCCACCTCGGCCCCGGGCGGCACGGTGATCTCTGCCAGTACCGAGGATCTGCCGGGTGGGGCGTTCTCCGGGCTGTAGTTGCTGATCCAAGCGTACCTGTGAAACACGATGCCCTCGTCGGGGACGTACGTCCAGTGCGCGCCCGACGGGGCCTCCCTCCCGAGGGCGACGCCCACAACGATCACCCCGTTGCGCTCCAGCGCCCGGGCGTGCATCTCCACGTCGCCCGGCGCGTCCAGCATCCCCACGAGGTCCCCGAGGGGGGCCGTGTTAACGAGGATTTCGCCCTCCACCCTCCCGTTGACGGACCAGAGGCCGCCCCTCCTCTCTATGGTGCGCGCCTCCTCCCCGGTCAGCACCCTGGCCCCGCACCTCGCGGCCTCGTCCAGCGCCGCGTCGTACAGCGCCTGGATGCCGCCGTGCCCGGGGTAGTGGAAGCGGGACTGCTCCGCGTAGCCGACCGTGCGGATTCAGGCGACCGCCCTGCACACGTCCTCCAGGCGGGGGATGGGGAGCCTCCCCGGGATGTGGACCCACCCGGCGTCCATGTCCTCGAGAGGCCTCTTCCAGATCTTCCTGTTGTACGGTATCATGTAGTCCCTGGCCAGCGGTTCGCCGAACGTCCTCTCTATCCACTCCAGGAAGCTCGATGGCCTCCACCCATCCGGCGGGGGGTTCGCCAGGGCCCCCGCGAGGCCCGCGCCCAGCTCGGCCCTCAGCTCGGCAGGCAGCTCGCTGATCCCGTTCTCCACCGGGTACGGCACCACATGCCCCCTGAGCCTCGCGAAGCTCCTCCTCTCGTGCGCCGCTAGGTTGTCGCCCAGGAGCTCCCCCAGCTCGGCCTCATTCCTCGAGAACAGCACGTGGCTCCCTCCCGTGTCGAACACGAATCCGTTCACCGATTCGCTCCTCAGGAGCCCGCCGGGCCGCTCGGCGGACTCCACGATCACGACGTCCATCCCCATCCCGCAGGCCAGCTCGCGCGCCGCCAGCGCGCCCGCCCACCCCCCTCCGATCACCACGGCCCTCAATTCCTACACTCCCAGCTCGGCCGCCTTCCTTGCGGCCCGGGAGACGAGACTAACGAATCTCATCGTCCAGCCGCCCCGGCCCTCGAGGATGCGCAGGAGGGCCTGCTGCCTCCTGAGCGCGGAGATCTCCCACGCCCTCCTCCGCCGGGCGTCCATCTCCACGAGCGCGTCGTACGCCGCCAGCGTCTTCAGGTCCCTCTCCAGCTTGAGCATCACCTTGTAGCGATCTCCGCCGACGCCATACGTCAGGTTCCCGCCGTGGTGCCTGTAGTAGTTCCTCACATGATCGATGAACAGCGGGCGGCAGGCGTCGAAGGCTAGCATTGCCATCAGCCAGTCCTCGAATATCCAGTCGAAGTACCTGTGGAACAGACGCGCGAGCCCGCCGGCGATCTCCGCGGCGCATCCGCGCTCAATGACGATCCCGTTGACGTCCACCCAGTTGCCCCTGATCAGCCGCGCGGCATCGTACGGATCCTCCCTCGGCACCTCCGGGAACCTGCGGCCCAGGGGCCGGCCCTCCTCATCGATTAGCTCAAGTTCGCTGAAGAGGAACGTCGCCCCGCTCCTCGAGGCCGCCTCGATGGCCCTTTCCAGGTACGCCCCATCCATCGCGTTGTCGCTGTCGAGGAATCCCACGTAATCAGAGGGACCTCCGAGCGCGCGCTCCAGGCCGATCTGAAGCGCCCTGAACGGCGTCGTGTGCTCGTGCTCAACGACGGCCACGCTCCTGTTGGGGGCCTTGACGTCCCCGTACGCGCCCAGCACCCGCGCGGTCCCGTCGGCGGTCCCCCTGTCATAGAGCACGATTATATCTATGGGCCCCGCGTACGACTGCGCGAGCACCGAGTCCAGCGCCTTCCCGATGTACCGCTCCGAGTTGTACGCACGCACGATCACAGAGACCCTCGGGAGTCCGCTTTCCCGCTGCACGCGCGATTCGCGCGTGCCCGCAATTTAACTTTGCAGGGCGTGATATATCGCCGCCCGCGCCTGGAACGTTTATGAGTGGTCGGCGCATGGGATCAGCGTGGCGAGGGTCCTGGTGACCGGGGGAGCCGGATTCATAGGCTCCCACCTTGTGGATAGGCTGATGGAGAGGGGCGAGGAGGTGATAGTAGTAGACGACCTATCCTCGGGCTCGCTGGGGAACCTGTCCAGGTGGGCGGGTCGCCCCGAGTTCAAGTTCCTGAGGGCGGACCTCTCGGAGGGAGTCCCCGACATAGGGAGCGTGGACGCCATCTACCACCTGGCAGCGGACCCCGAGGTCAGGACCGGCTCCGCGGACCCCGGGAGGCACTACAGGAGGAACGTGCTCGCGACCTTCAACGTCCTCGAGTACGCCAGGAGGTCCGGCGCCAGGGTCCTGGCGTTCGCTTCCACGTCGACGGTCTACGGGGAGCCGTCGGCGATCCCTACGCCCGAGGACTACGGCCCCCTGATGCCAATCTCGGTCTACGGCGCCACCAAGCTCGCAGCGGAGGCGATGATATCGGCGTACGCTTACTCCTACGGCTTCAGGGCCGTCATCTTCCGCCTCGCCAACATCGTGGGATCCAGGTCCGGGCACGGGGTGATATACGACTTCATAGGGAAGCTCATGTCGAACCCGGGGGAGCTGGAGGTCCTGGGGGACGGCACGCAGTCCAAGTCATACCTCCACGTCGACGACTGCGTCGATGCTATGCTGATCGGCGCCGATGGATCCCGGGACAGGGTGTCCATCTACAACGTGGGATCGGAGGACCGCATCAGCGTGCTCGACATAGCTAGGATAGTGATTGAGGAGATGGGGCTGAGGGGCGTGAAGGTGAGGCCGGTCGGGGGGCCGGAGGGGAGGGGATGGATAGGGGACGTCAAGGTCATGCAGCTGGACGTCTCGAGGATCGAGGGGCTCGGCTGGAGGCCCAGGCTGGGGTCCGAGGGCGCGGTCAGGAGGGCGACGAGGGAGCTGCTGGGCGAAGGGGGTGCGAGCGGTCGCCTCGGGAATCATCAGCGTCCGCGATCCTCCTGAGGGCGTCCCACTCGGCGCCCCGGGCGGCCTCCCACGTGAACCTGCCCGAGAACTCCGCGCCCGCCCTCCCCATCTCCTCCCATCTGCCCTCCTCGAGGATCTCTGCCGCCCTGAGCGCCATCCCGGCGCGGTCGAGCGGCCTGACCCTCTCCACGGCCGGCGTGTTGTAGTTTAGCCTGATGGCCGGTATGTCGTACGCCACCGCCGGGACCCCGCAGGACAGGGACTCCAGCAGCGACAGGGGGAACGCGTCCGTCAGGGACGGATATAGCAGCAGCCTGGCGCGCGACAGGATCGCGTGGACATCCCGCCTCGGCGCGTTGAACGCGAATTCGAGGGAATCCAGGATCCCCAGGCGCCCCGCCTCGGCGCGCGCCGCCTCCCCCGCCTCGCTCGAGGCGAAGCCGATCACCAGCCCCCTCGCCCCGGGCACCCTCCTCCTCAGCAGCGCGAACGCCCCCAGGAAATCGAATATCCCCTTATCGCGGGTCACCCTGGAGAAGAAGGCGACGTCCACGTCCCTCTCCCCGGGATCGCGCCCGGGGCACGGGTCCACGCCGACCCCGGGGTCCAGCGCCGCGACGTCCAGGTCGATCCCCAGCCTCTCCAGCTCGTACGGGATGGACCTCGACACGGCGAGAAGCCTCATGCCCCTGAGCGCCGCCTCCATCAGCTTCAGCCTGGCGTATCCCTTGAGCGATTTCGAGGGGCTATAGCCGCGGGCTTCCATGTTGCGCAGGAACAGCCGCAGGCCGCTCCCCTCGTCCAGCGGGAGCGAACCTACGATCGGCGTCAACTGGAGCAGCTCGGTCCACCTGACGCCGGATAACCTGAACCCGAGCGGCATGTATGCGTGCTCGTGAGGGAAGTACAGCAGATCCGCGCCGGCGCGCGCGGCCTCCCGCGCGGCGTACTCCGCGTACCGGACATAGCCCAGCGCCGACGCGCGTCCCAGCGGGCGAAGCGCGATCGCCTCGTCCAGGATCTCCGACAGCGTCCGCCGCCCCACGCGGACCCCGCCGAAATCCCTCCTGAGCCTCTCGATTGCATCCCCGGGCATCATGAGCGCGTATTTCCCCCTGGGGTATTCCTCGAGGATCCTGAACGTGCGATAATTTCCGCCGGTCAAGTTGTCCGCGGGCGTGAATATCGCCACGTGCACGCATGGCATTCGCCGCGGATTCAAGTAAGCTTTCCGCCGCGCGCCTGAAGGATTAAGATCCTCCGGCGGCAGCATGTGAGGTGCGGGAACCGGTGGCGCTGGCACGAGGATATCGGTGGCCATCCCCACCTACAGGAGGGCCTGGAGCCTCCCGATGGCCCTGGACAGCCTCCTGAGGCAGTCGCGGCGCCCGGACGAGGTTCTGGTGGTCCTGAAGCCGTCCGGCGATGGATCCGAGGAGGTGCTGCGTAGGTACGAGGGGGATCTGCCCCTGAGGGTCGCAGTGCAGCGCTGGGGGAACGTCGCGGTGGCCGTCGAGATGGGGATAAGGCTCTCCCGGGGCGACGTCGTGCTCTTCCTGGACGACGACGCCGTGGCGGACGCGCGCTGGATCGAGAGGTACGAGTCGCTCTTCGGGCGCGTCGATCGGTGCGGCGGCATCTCCGGCGTCGTCGTGCCCGCGCGCGTCGTCGACGGGAAGCCCGCGCCGTCCGCGCGGCGCGATGCCTGGCGCCCGGGCCGGGAGGCATTCTACAGGAGGCCGATCGCCGGGCTCGAGGATTACTGCGCCGCGTTCTCAGTAGCTGGGCAGGTCTTCTCCAGATGCGATCCGGAGGGCAGGATCGTCCAGTCGCTCGGATTCGTGGGCGCCAACATGGGATTCAGGAGGGAGGCGGTGCTCGGCTCGCGGCTGGCGGAGCTCTACGGCGGCAGCAGGAGGTGCGCCCACTACGAGGATTTCCTGGCGCTGCGCGCGGTCATCTCCGGCTATCGCGCCTGTCTGTGCAGGGATCCCGCCCGCTGCCCCGCGGTCCTGCACATCTCCGACCACCCATTGCTCACACGGAGGTACGGTCCCTATCAGGAGTTCTGGTCCCAATACGATCGCGCGAGGAACTTCCACAGGCTGAGGAAGATGGGCGTCCGCACGTCGACGCCCGCCTATCTCGCATGGATGATCGCCTCGCTCAGGAGGAGCCCAGCAGTCAGGCTGCTGGCCTCCATATACGCCCAGTTCGCGCGAGATCAGCTTCATGTGGAGCGCGGGGCGCGACGATCACATCAGCTGCACCCCGTGCGCCCTCAGGACCCCCCTTATCCCCTCCCTCAGGTCCACCCTGGGCCTCCACCCCAGCTCCCTCGATATCAGCTCGTTCGACACCTCAGATCTATAAATGTCCCCGGGCCTCGGGGGCCGCGCTCGAACTCGATCCCCCTCCCCAGGGCCTCCTCGAAGATGCGCGCGAGCTCGTTGATCGAGATGGACCTCCCGCTCGACACGTTGTACGTGCGCCCCCGGACCCCGGACTCCAGCGCCAGCGCCGCCGCCTCCACGACGTCGTCCACGTGGACGAAGTCCCTCGTCTGCCCCCCGTCCCCGTGGATCACGGGCCTCCTCCCCTCCGCGATCGCCCTCGCGAACGACTCGATCACGCCCGCGTACTCCGGGCTCTGGCCCGGCCCGTAGACGTTGCTCGGCCTCAGGATCACGTACCCCAGCCCGTAGAACCTGCCGTAGCCCCTCACCGCCTCCTCCCCCATCGCCTTCAACAGCCCGTACGGCTTCACAGGGTTCAGGGGGGAGTCCTCCCTGAGCGGGAGCTCCGACGGCTCCCCGTAGACGGCCACGGAGCTGAAGTAGAGGAACCTCCCGGCGCCGGACCTCCTAGCCGCCTCCAGCGCGTTCACGGTCCCCATCACGTTGTCCTCCAAGTACTCCGCGGGCCTCTCCAGGCTCTCGGGGGCGCTTATGAGGGCGGCCAAGTGGGCCACCGCGTCCGGGCGGAGGCGCGAGGCGAGCCCGGAGAGCGCCCCCAGGTCCCTCACGTCGACGACCTCCACCCCTCCCCTGATGTCCACCCCCACCACCTCGTGCCCCCTCGCCCTGAGCGCGGCCGCCAGCCGCGACCCTATGAACCCCGCCGCCCCCGTCACCAGGATCCTCATCCGCGGTAGACCTCCAGGTACCTTGCGTAGACCGAGCGCCACGAGTAGGTCCTCTCGACCTCCTCCCTCGCGGCCGCCGCCCGGGGGAACCCCTCAGCCAGGACGCGCGAGATCGCCTCCGCCAGCGCGCGGGGGTCGCCCGCGCGGAAGAAGACCATGTTCTCGCTGAGCTCCCTCAGCTCCGGTATGTCGGAGGCCACCACCGGCACCCCATCGCCATCGCCTCCAGCGCGGCCGTCGGCATCCCCTCCTGCCTCGAGGGCAGCACGAGAGCCCTGCTCCCCCTGATGTACCTGAGCGCCGCCTCGTGCGGCTGGTATCCGACGTACCTGACGTTCGGGAGCCCCAGGGCCCTCCCGATGAGCCCCTCGTCCCCCGAGCCCACTATCACCAGGGTGACCTCCCGGGGCAGGAGCCCCGCGGCCTCAGCGAGCACGTCCACCCCCTTCTCCCTGCTGAGCCTCCCCACGTAGACCACCTGCGGGTCCCCGATCGTGATCCCCTCGCGCGGCATCGCCTCCGGATCCACCGCGTTGGGTATCCAGACGGCGCGCCTCGCGTACCTGGAGTAGTGCTCGCACGCCCTGCGCGAGACGCAGGTCAGCGCGTCGGCGGACCTCGCCCAGGCCCTCTCCAGGCGCCCGGCGGCGGACCCGGCCAGGGCCCCGTGGAGCTCCCTGTGCTGGGAGGAGAAGATCCCGTGCACGGTCAGTATCCTCCTGCCCGCGCGGGAGGCCGAGGCGGCCGGCCAGGCCGGGAAGTTGTGCGCGTGCGCGACGTCGTAGCCCTCCCCCCTCAGCCTGCGGGCGAGGGCGCTCAGGTAGGAGGATGCCATGAAGGACGGGTTGTAGAGCCCCTTGAGGGGCACGTGCGGCGTGCCCTCCACCGATATCACGTCGACCTCGTGGCCGTCCCCCCTCAGGAGCTCGATGAGCCTCCCGACGTGCTGAGCCACACCCCCTATTCCCGTCACCCGCGGCGACACCATCAGTATCCTCATCGGTAGTACCCGCCCCTGATCAGCTGGTGGATCATCCCAGAGTACCTGAGGAACTGCCTCAGGACCTCGACCGATGACATCTCCAGGGCCTCCATCGGGGGGAGCCCCGCGCTCCTGATGTACCTCCTGAAGTACCAGCCCAGCAGGAGCGGCTGGAGGGCCGGGATCAGGGTCGCCGCGGTCATCGCTATGTTCCTGGGGGTCCAGAGCGGCGCCACGGCGAGGATGCACATGGTGTTCTTCGCGAACGGCACCCAGCTCGTGCCCGCCCTCGAGGCGGCGGCGCCTCACCTGGAGGCGAAGTGGTTCCTGCCGCCGCACGCCAAGGCGAAGGAGTTCAACGTGCAGTGGGAGGGCAACGGGAAGGAGTTCGATCACGAGATGAATGAGTGGTGGGGGAACATGAGCCGCAGCGGGCCGAACCACATCGTCATAGCGGGGCCCAACGGCACCACGTTCGTGAACGCGACCCAGCTGTGGCGCTGGAACTCCACGCCGCCGTCCTCCTCGGGCCTTCCCGGCTCCAAGATGAGCAGTGGGTCGCAGGGGTGGCCCGCGGCGGCGCCGGCCCTCGCCGACTCCGACGCGGCACACAACGCCCCCGACGAGGGGGAGCACGCGCCGATCCTCAACGTGTCCGGCTACACGCTGGGGCCCGGGCAGAGCGCCACGTTCACGTTCGAGGGCACGATAACGCTCGGGCCGCGCCTGGACACCGAGGGATCGGCGGGGCCGATCACGATCACCATCACACCGATCGCCGGGCAGAGCTACGGGATAACGGTGATGACGATACCCGCGTCCAACGCGACCGCCACGGCGACCGCCGGCTGAGTGGTTATTTCAATCCAATATTTTTATATGGATCAATAAGGTTAAATCGCGCCGGGAGGTCTCAAGATCAGCGAGTACCTGAGGCAGCACGAGCGCTACGAGAAGCGCATGCTGCCTAAGTGTGCCGATGAATCGAATCTGGATTCCCTTCGGGAGCTGAGCAGCTTCAGGAAGCTCCTGGGGTGCCTGGAGCGCGGGCGGCGCCGATTCCTTTAATTCAGGGGCCCGATCAAGGGGCATCGCGGGATGCCCCCATCCCGGCCCGCGCCCGCGGTCGACCTGGCGCTCATCCTGGCGGGCGGCCAGGGGAAGAGGCTCAGGCCCCTGACGGAGAGGGTGCCGAAGCCCCTCCTGGAGCTCAGGGAGGGCTACACGATCCTCGACAAGCAGCTGGGCGACCTGCGCGCCGCCGGCGTGAGGCGCGTCGTCCTGCTCATCGGCTACCTGGGGGAGCTCATAGAGGGCCGCTACGGCTCCTCCTGGAACGGGATGGAGGTCCTCTACTCCAGGGAGGACCCCTCCCGCCCCCTGGGCACCTGGGGGGCGCTGAGGAACGCGATCGAGGGCCTGTCGCTCCGCGGCCCGGCCCTCGTCATGAACGGGGACGTGGTGACCGACGCCGACCTCAGGTCCCTGGCTTCGACGGGCGGCGGGCACCTGGTGACGATGCTCGCGGTCCCCATGAGGTCCCCCTACGGGATACTGGAGATCAGCGGCACCAGCGTCGTGAGCTTCAGGGAGAAGCCCGTGCTCCCCTACTACATAAACGGCGGGGCCTACTACGTGTCGGACCTAGCGGAGCTCCTGGAGTGGGGCCGCGACCTCGGGGTCCCCTCCTCGCTCGAGGAGGACCTCTTCCCGAGGCTCGCGTCCGCGGGGAGGCTGGGGGCGCGCCCCGAGCCGGACCCCGAGGTCCTCTGGCGCTCCGTGGACTCCGCGAAGGACCTCGAGGAGCTGCGCTCCATATACCGCTCGAGGGTCGACGGGCCCTGGGGTCACGAGGAGCTCCTGGCCTCCACGAGCGAGTTCGCCCGCAGGAGGCTGCGCCTGAGGGCCGGGGCCACCGCCCCCCCTGAGCCCTACGGCCGGCTCGAGGTGGTGCGCGTCGAGAGGGG
>WYEB01000090.1_pt1 | contig 40148 bp, 39 predicted proteins | sample 6343061 | NCBI WGS metagenome assembly WYEB01 (sample SAMN13812332, study PRJNA600296) | hot springs metagenome | biome: ENVO:00000051; feature: ENVO:00002007; isolation source: sediment sample from Evening Primrose shelf | place: USA: Yellowstone National Park, Evening Primrose Hot Spring ... | reverse complement strand
GGTCTGGTAAGACAACGATGCTCAGAGCCCTAATTAAGTATGCCAGGATCTTTGGTGGGTACGTATACGTAGATGGCAAGAGCGTGGATTCAATACCCATAAGGGACTTGCCCAGGTACATGTCGTACTCACCAGCGGAGATAAACCCACAGGTTATCCTAACGGTTAGGGATATAATGCGCAGTGCCAGGGGTGGTGATGGTTGGGTTAGTGATGAGGATATTAACGACACCCTACGTTTCCTGGGCATCCAGGACTTGGTAGATAGAATGTTCAATGAATTAAGCACTGGACAGAAGAGGCTTGTCTTAATAGCTAGGGCCCTGGTTTCCAAGGCACCGCTATTACTACTTGATGAACCAACATCCAACCTAGACCTTGGTAATAAGTATAGGGTAATTTCCATACTCAGGAAGATTGTGGATGAGAGGGATATCACCGTGATAACCGCAGGCCACGATATAGACCTAGCACTATCCAGCGATTGGGTCGTCGCAATAAAGGATGGCGAGTTATTGGCAATGGGGAGCCCAGACGATATAATTAATGAAGACACATTATCCAAACTCTATGGAATAAACATTAGGGTTTTAAGGCTTAATGGGCATAGGCTCATCTACGTAGAGTAATACGATGGTTCATGTAATAGACGATAACTGTAAGCAGGATTAGTAGGTATCACGAAATGGGAATTTGCTGACTCTAATGCGTTCTCGACTCTTAAGGAGGCTAGGACATATCCCGCCCCAATCGTATAATCAGATATGGCAATGGGAAAGGAAATTTATAAAACACGCCCAACCACCACGTGGTTGTTATGTTTGGTTGGGGTGGGCGAATATTAAGGATTGACCTTTCAAGTAGGAAATACGCCGTGCAATCTCTCGATCCGTCCCTAGCCATGAACTTCATAGGTGGTAGGGGCTTTGCAATAAAGACCCTGTGGGATGAATTACCGCCTGGTGTCGACCCACTAAGCCCACTGAACAAGTTAATACTCGCCGTAGGTCCACTAACAGCATTACCAATACCAAACAGTGGTAAGTTGGTGGTTGCCGCAAAGAGCCCTTTGACTGGTGGTTATGGTGATGGAAATATCGGTACGTGGCTTGCGGTGCACATGAGGAGGGCTGGTATCGACATGGTGATTATCGAGGGTAAGGCTGAGAAGCCAACCTACCTATACATAGAGAATAGGGGTGAGGAGATAAAGGTCGACTTTAACGATGCCAGCGACCTATGGGGATTCGACACATTCACCACGGAGGATCGATTAAAGAAGATACACGGTAGTGACGTAGGTATGATACTCATAGGTCCCGCAGGCGAGAGACTTGTTAGGTTCGCGACAGTGGTGGTACAGAAGGGGCGTAGTGGTGGTAGGCCCGGCATTGGCGCGGTCATGGGTAGTAAGAACCTGAAGGCGGTTGTGATGAGGGGGCATGGCGATATTAGGGTCGCTGACCCAGCGCTTAGGAAGATTGGTGTTGATGCTATAGTCGCTACCAAGTCCAAACCCAATTACCCATTCTGGATGAGACAGGGCACCACATCAACCGTTGAGTGGGCCCAGGAGGCCAGCGTCTTACCAACGTATAACTTCAGTGAGGGTCAGTTCGATGATTATGAGAAGATAGGTGGGTTCTCCGTTGAGAAGAATAAGGTAATGACTAGGTCATGCCCATTCTGCGTTATGGCGTGCGGCCACGTGGTTAAGGACTCTGAGGGCGAATTAGCCGAGTTGGATTACGAGAACATAGCAATGCTTGGCAGCAACCTCGGCATTGGTGATTTGGCTAAGGTTGCTCATTTGAACAGGATTGCGGACATGATGGGTATGGACACGATAAGCCTGGGCAATACGATGGCGTTTGCTATGGAGGCTACGGAGAGGGGATTAATCAATAGGACTGATGGAATCGAGTGGGGCGATTATAAGAAGGCTGCAGAGCTTGCCATGGACATAGCGCTACAGAGAACAGAACTTGGTAAGCTGCTCAGCAACGGCGTTAGGGCATCGTCAATGAGGCTTGGTCAGGAAGCTACGGAATTCGCAATGCATGTTAAGGGCCTAGAAATCAGCGCCTACGACTGCCACGCAGCACCCGGCATGGCTCTTGCCTTCTCCACAAGCCCCATAGGCGCTCACCATAAGGATGCCTGGTTAATATCCTGGGAGGTTCAGAGGGGTAGGTTTGACTACACTAGGGAGAAGGTTGAGAAACTGATTGAGATGCAGGACATAAGGGGTGGGCTCTTCGAGACGATTGTCACGTGTAGGTTCCCATGGGTTGAGGTCGGGCTTGAGCTTGATTGGTACTTTAGGCTGTTCAAGGCTGCCACAGGCATGGATATGAACATGGAAATACTTAGTACGATTAACAATAGGATATACACACTAATTAGGGCCTTTTGGGTTAGGGAGTATGGGCATTGGGATAGGGCATATGACACACCACCAGCTAAGTGGTTTAAGAAACCGCTGACAAAGGGGCCACTAAAGGGTGCAATGCTCAATTATGATGGTTATCAGAGAATGCTCAGTTGGTACTACGAACTAAGGGGCTGGGACGAGAGGGGGATACCCAGGAAATCAACACTTAGCAGGTTAGGGCTTGGCTACGTAATACCCCAACTAGGGAGAATCACTGCTTTAACAGAATGAAAGGCATTTAAACAATTTACTAATTCTAATAACGAGAAAATGAGTGATAACTGCCGCCTTCCCCTGTTCGCAGATTGTAAGGAGGTTAATGATGAGGTTAAATGCCCTGGAGATGGTGGCTACAGTGTAATACCGCTCTTTGGTAAGAGGGTGAGGGTTAGGAAGGACTCAGCGCCCATAAGGCTCATGGGTTGTCTAGATGAGTTGGTGAACGTAGCGAACAATGCTAGGTTGAGTTTTGATGGCAATTATGCTGGCCGCATAGCCTCAATAGTCATGGCCCTATCTATGCAATTGAATGCATACCTGGTGCAGGGGACTGATGATAGGTTAGGCAAGGTTAAGGAGGTTGAGGATACCTTAATGAGTGAGATCGTGAGTTTATGCCGTGGGTTTAGGGGACCGCTTGGTTGGGTAATTGCAGTGACGCCTGAGCTTCAGGCTATCGATGCTATGAGGGTTAAACTTAGGGAGTGCGGTAGGATCGCGTCATCAATGCTTGATGATTACCCACAATCATCCAACATAATTGGTGTACTAAACCATGCCGATAAGTTGGTTGCACAGGCCATCTATTGCCTTGGTGGTCGTGTGTTTAGGTCTGTCGATGATGCCGTGAAATACTTATTAAATGGTATTTCGTAATAAGGACAGATTTATTAACAAATAATTATTTGTAAATTATTAATGAGTGTTGCGGATAGGCTTAGGGAAAAGTACGACGAGTGGGTTAGGGAATTCCTAATACCCACGCTTAAGAGGGTTCCCGAGTGGCGTAAATTCGCAACATCCTTCGGCGTAGAGATTAAGCCATTATATACACCATTGGATGTTAAGGGCGATTATTTGGAAAAGATGGGATTTCCTGGTGAGTACCCATTCACGAGGGGTATATACCCAACAATGTATAGATCGAGACTATGGACGTTCAGGGAATACTCAGGCTTCGGCTCGCCCGAGGATACGAATAAGAGGTACAAGTTCCTGATATCACAAGGGCAGACGGGCCTAAGTGTAGCATTCGACTTACCCACCCAGTTGGGTCTTGATCCTGACCATGAACTCGCATACCCGGAGGTAGGTAAGGTTGGTGTATCTGTACCTGAGGTTGTCTCCATGTCCATACTATTTAATGGTATAGATATTAGTAAGATAACGACATCATTCACGATAAACGCCACGGCAGCCGAGATTTTGTCCATGTACATAACCGTGGCCGAGGGCATGGGTATTGATAAGGCCGTGCTTGATGGTACAATACAGAATGACATACTTAAGGAGTTCATAGCCAGGAACCTATACATATACCCACCACTCCACTCAATGAGGTACGCCGTGGACATAATAGCGTACACGTCAAGGAACATGCCGAAGTGGCACCCAATAAGCATCAGTGGTTACCACTTCAGGGAGGCTGGCGCAACCGCGGTGCAAGAGGTTGCTTTCACACTTGCTGATGCAATTGAATACACAAACTGGGTCATCAACAGGTGGAAGATGGGTGTTGATGACTTCGCACCAGGGCTCTCATTCTTCTTCGCTGCAACAACAAACCTCTTCGAGGAGGTTGCGAAGTTTAGGGCTGCACGTAGGTTATACGCAAGAATAATGAGGGAGAGGTTTGGCGCGAAGAAACTTGAATCAATGAAACTTAAATTCCACGTGCAAACATCGGGAGCTACATTGACTGCGCAGCAGCCTGAGGTCAACATAATAAGGACCACAATACAGGCCTTAGCCGCCGTGCTTGGCGGTGCCCAATCACTCCACGTTAACGCGTATGATGAAGCCCTGGCGCTACCCACGGAGAGATCCGTCAAGCTTGCCCTGAGGGTTCAGCAAGTAATTGCCTACGAGAGTGGTGTAATCGACTCAATAGACCCGTTGGGTGGTTCCTACTACATTGAGTGGTTGACGGATACTATCGAGGAAGAGGTTATGAAGATAATAGACTATGTGGATAAGCTCGGTGGTATGACGAGGGCTGTCGAGATCGGCTACCCGCAGAGAGCTATTGCTGAGTCAGCGTATCAGTACCAGAAGATGGTTGAGGAGGGTAGGATCGCCGTTATAGGAGTCAACATGTTCAGGGAGGAGGAGGAATTACACATAGAATTACACAGGGTTGACCCTGTATCTAGGGAGAGGAGTATCAAGAGGGTGAGGGAGGTTAGGGAGAGGCGTGATAGGGAGGCTTGGGAGAGGGCACTTAATGACCTAAGGAGGGCTGCAGAGTTGGAGGATGAGAACATATTCCCATACATACTCAACGCCATTAGGGCTAAGGCAACCGTTGGCGAGGTTTCGGGTGTGTTACGCGAGGTTTGGGGCGAGTATAAACCGCCGAGTATTTATTAAACGAAAAAAGATTTATAGAATTATTAACGTAGTAAGGTTAAATGCCCAAGCCTAAGGTAATCATAGCCAAACTGGGCCTTGACGGACATGATAGGGGAGCCAAGGTTATCGCAAGGGCGTTGGCCGAGGCTGGCTTTGAGGTTGTTTATACTGGCATCAGGCAGACGCCAAGCCAGGTTATTGAAACTGCAATACAGGAGGATGCTAAATTAATAGGCATAAGCATACTGTCCGGCTCCCACATGGAGCTTATTGGGGAGTTAATGAGAATTATGAGGGAGAGGGGCGTGAGTATACCTGTCCTTGTCGGCGGTATAATACCACCCGAAGACAGGGATGCATTACTTAAGATGGGTGTGGCCGGTGTCTATGGACCTGGAACACCACTTAGGGAAATCATCGATATCGTTAAAAAATTGACGGGTGTTTCGTGAATGAAAATCGAGGAGTTACTCGAAAGGGTTAGGAATTGGGATAAGTTGGCTATTGCGAAGTTAATAACAATGGCTGAGGAGGGTGTCGAACCCCAATTGGATGTTCGTAGGAGGAGCCATGTCATTGGAATAACAGGCCCACCAGGCTCTGGGAAGAGCACGCTAATATATACAATGGCCAGGAAGATACCCCAGGACAAGAGGGTTGCAATACTGACAATAGATCCGTCAAGCCCATTCACAGGAGGCTCATTCATGGGCAATAGAATTAGGATGCAGGAACTAACATCAAAACCTAACATATACATCAGGAGCATGGCAACCAGAGGCATACGTGGTGGCCTTAACTATGCGACAGTCGCCGCAATAAACATCCTCGAGTACGCAGGCGCCGACTACATATTCCTGGAAACCGTCGGAGCTGGGCAGTCAGACACCGATGTTAAGTACGTTGCCGATACCATACTAGTCCTCGTACCACCACTATCCGGTGACGAAATCCAAGCCCTAAAGAGCGGACTTATGGAGATTGGCGACATATACGTAGTATCTAAGTCGGACAATCCAGCATCCGAATCGACGTACAGGGACTTAATGGCGATGGTGGATATGGTGAGGGAGATAAAGGGCGAGACCTGGAGACCCACCGTGCTGAAGGTCTCTGGTCTCTATGGTTATGGCGTTGATGAACTTCTGAAGGTTATTGACGACAGGTTTGGGGAGTTAATGAAGAATGGTAGGTTAGACAATACATTAAGGAGTAGGAGGACCCTCGAGATGCGCCTCTACGCCTATGATCTACTTGAGAAATCCCTCAATGAGGCGAAGGATTTGGAGTCGAAGGTCATCAATGGCGAGCTATCACCACGGGATGCAGCAAGGAGGCTACTTAATTATTATGATAAGCCAAGGCTTGATCACGTTGCCGTAGCAATTAAAAATATTGATGAGGCTGCCAGGAAGTTTAGGGAACTCGGACTTAGGGTTAGTGATCCAATAGTTGTGGAAGAACAGGGCGTTAAGGTCGTCATGGTGATGCTCAGTAATACTAAGATCGAACTCCTCGAGCCACTTGGACCAGAGACCACGGTGGCCAAATTCATAGAGAAAAGGGGTGAGGGTATTCACCACATAGCCATTGAGGTTGACGACATAAACAAATTCATAAACATCGCAAAAAACGCAGGGCTGACAATCACAGGCGAACCGAGCAGGGGCGCTGAGGGCATTGTCACCTTTATACACCCCAAGAGCCTACACGGTATCCTCCTAGAATTAGTACAGCATGAGTGAGCTTTAAAAATGTCTAAGCCCAGGGCTTTGCTGAGTGAGGGGTAGATCATTCGAGCACGGCTATACAATGGTATTTAGGGGAGGGGGCCCAACTAAGTATTTACTGCTAGCCATGATAATAATCATCCCCTACCTAATGACCCTTTATACGCGTGAGACGGTATTAACCTATGTAAAATCCCTCGTAGTTTACGGTCTCGTCTTCCTAACAGTCCTCATATCACTGAGGGCGGTGATATCCACATACCCCTACAGGGGCTTTGGTGTATCAACGTCGTTATTCAACACGACTCTCGTGGTGTTCATAGACCTATTGATAACCCTGGCCGTGCATAAATTCATAGTTGGGTTTGGTGCATTATCCTCAGTACTACCATTGAGTGCGATGATGATGGCACTTAGAGGACTTGAGCATAATGGCAAAACACTGAGGAAGTACATAGTTTACCCCATATACACATTACCTGGAGTCCTAATAATTCAGTATGTTTCCTACGTACTAGTAGGCACCGTAAGCATCATCAAATACCTAGCCCTCGACTCCGTGTTCTACCTATTCTCCTTCCTATTCATCTACTACGTGATCTTCAAGTTCGAGAGCTCGTACGGAGGCATAGACATACTGAAACTATTCAGCTCATACCTATATGCCGCACTCTTCGAGTACCCAGAACCCTTTGAACGCGAATTAAGCCGTAAGGCAACCACAAGGGATGTAAAGGTGCACCTATTCATGCTACGCGATGGTAATTCCACAAGTGCCGTCACAATACCAGAACTACATGCGGGACCCATAGCCAAGGTTGGCGGTGGCTACCTAATCAGCGACTTGGTTAGTGAGTTAGGTCGTTATGTGAAGTCGGTGGTTTACCTCCACGGCATCGGCAGTCACGAGTTGGACCCAGCAACTAGGGTTGACGTACGTAAGGTGGTTAAAGCCGTGGCATCAAAGGTCAGGGATTTCCTAGGTAATAATAGTGATGATGATCACGTGTGCGTTGGGAAGCCACCAATCCAGATAGAGGGTAGGGGCTACAGGGTTACACACGTCCCCCTATGCAGTAAGTCGCTCGTGATTGTCAGTAGGCTTATTAAATCGAGCGATGATATACCGCTGAACGTATATGAGGAGTTAAGGAGGAGGGTTAAACTCGATTGGGATGATGTAATAATCATTGATGCACAGAACTATTACTCAGACGATAATACGTGGGATGAGAATGATTTACGCGAGCTATCCTCGATACTAAGTAAAATTAGCGAATTAGAGGAGCAAAGACTCAATATTAAGTCATGCATAGTCCACACCCCCAAGTACGTATTTGGGCCCATACAATTCGAGATTGGCGATAATGGGCTAATAACGTGGTGCCTCGAAATCAACGGTAAGAGGGTACTGCTGGTGATATTCGACGGTAATAACCTTAAGAGGGAACTGGCTGACGCCATAATTGGCGAGTTTCGTAAGGACTTCGACATCGTTGAGGTGCTAACGACGGATAATCACCAATACACGGGCATCGCCAGGTTCACGAGGAGTAGGGGCTACAGGGTTGTTGGTGATTTAATAAGCCACGACTTAATAATGAGACACATAAGGAGAAGTGTCAAGCAGTGCATCAACGGTTTAAGTGACGTTAGTATCCATTATTACCCAGTAATAATTAATGATGTCCGCGTTATCGGTGATTCCTTCAACGAGATGGTTAGGGCTGCAGAATTGGGTGTTGCTGATTGGAAGAAGCATTTCGCGACATTAATAGTCCTACCCATCCTAACAATGATCGTCCTAGGCATAATCTTTGGGATTCTCTAACTTAATAAGTACAAAAGGTTTAATAGAGAGATCAACGAAGTACTTGTTAGGGAAGGGTATGGGATCCGAGGATCTGAAAAGACAGGCCATAAGGGCTCACATAGTTGGTCTAATAACTAGGCTGGAGAATTGGGTCAAGGACCAGAGAAAGTTCATGGATGAGCTTCAGAAATACGGTGGTTACATAACAAGCCAGGATAGGCTCTCGCTACTACTATCTGCCCAAGCCATGCTATACTACATAGAGAGGACATTAAAGGACTTCGAGTCCTGGCTCAACAACCCAATGATAACATCGATAATGCCGGAGGACATGCTGAAGGAGCTTGAGGAGAGGCTTAGGGACATAGCGATAGAATTCGTTAAGTTAGACATAGACCACACGAGCAAGTACGTCGACATACTGAAGAAGATGGAGAGTGAGAATGAGATACCGGACATACTGAAGCTATACATAGAGCAGAGAGGGGTTGTGCAGCAGAGAGGGCAGCAGGGCGAGCAGGGCGAGGTACCTAGGTTTATGTAATTCATTATTAAAAATAAATTACCGCTCTTATTTTGCGCCAATCTCATTTAGGTAATCCCTTATTATCTTTATGGCATCCTTACCGAACATTCTAACTATCAAATCCACATGCTCCCTAATAATCTCACTCTTAACATCATAAGGAATCGCCAACTCATAGACATACTGCCTAATGTTGTTAATCACCTTCTCACGCTTGTTAATGAACCCCCTTGTGTACAACCTACTGAGCACGGTAAGCACGGTTGTGTAGGCGGTCTTCCTACCCCTCCTCGTCAACTCCTCCCAAATAGCCATCGCCGTAGCCTCCCCAAGCTCATTGAGAATACCAATTACCTCAGCCTCGAGCGGTCCAATCATCAACAAAAGCCTCTTCTTACGCTCATTTTGCTCCATTACATGGAACTACACGCGTAATTTTATAAACCTAACACTCAGTCACATGAACCTTGAAAAACCAAAGAAACAATTACTAACACCTTGCAGAACTTATTGTCCTATTAAATCTTCTACACTAATAATGAACCTTTAATTACGGGCATTATTGAATAAAGACCTTCATGGGCTGCGTAGTTGTTTGTGGGATTTATCAACCTGAGGCAATAAGGGTTATACAGAATTAGTAACCCTGATATCTAAGCGAACTTTAAAGATGTGTGGTGCATAATCCCTAACTATCCTCCTATTAATAACAAGGCAGTTAAGTCCTAATTCATGGCAGTACTTCTCAACGAGATCCCCTGCCTCACCGAATGGATCCTCCTCAGTACCTAGGTGGTAGAAATGAACAAAACCGCCGTCCTTAACGCACGTTAGGGATTGCTTAAGGAATTTGTGCGCACCCAATGGCAGAGTCAGCAAAACCCTATCCACATTGTGAAAAAGTCCCATTAAGTTAGCCGCATCTCCAAGGAGTGGCAATACCTTACCCTCAAGCTTATTCAACTTAATATTACTGAGCATGTAATTGTAGGCGTACTCATTAAGCTCAATGGCTATCACCAACCTAGCCAATGGCTGCCTCTTCAGGATCGCCACTGCGTAGGGCCCAACACCCGCGAATGGGTATAGAATAACCTCGCCAGGCATTACCTGCCTCGCGATATCCTCCCTATCACCCTGATCCCTAGGCGAGAAGTAAGCCTTCGTTGGGTCAACACGGATCAGGTAGCCATCCTCCTTATGAACAACCTCAGTGGGCCCAGGAATAAGCACCTCGTATTTATAGAGCCTAAACTCGCCCTCTCTAGCACCAACCCTCCTAAGCACAGCCCTAACATGCCTATTCAACTTCATTATAGCCTCACCAATTACCACCTTATAATCCTCAAGCTCCGGCGGTATCTCGACGATGGCCACCGCGCCGGACCTGGAGCCAACTACGTCAAAGCTCCTGGGTATTTTATCCCAGAGCTCCTTAGGCACGAGCGCCTTAACGAAATCCTTCAGCGTTGGCACAATACCCATAATCAAGGACCTGCTGGGTTTTAAAGCCAGTCTTCGTCGTTAACCACATGGAATAAAAATTAATAAGCACTTGTAAAACGCCTTCCTCCAATGAGCAAATTAATAGAATCGATGCCTGGCATTGTATCGTATAGTACGGTTAGGGAGGTTAAAGGACCATTAATAGTCATCGAGAGAACAAAGGGGGTTGCTTATAACGAGATTGGCGAGGTCGTCGGACCCGACGGAATGCCAAGGATGGTTCAGGTGGTTGAGGTAGGCAGTGATTATGCCGTGGCTCAAGTATTAACGGGTACACTAGGCTTACCTGCCAAGGGTAGTACCGTGAAGTTCTACGGAAGGACGCTCAGGATACCGGTTAGTGAGGATTTATTGGGCAGGGTACTCGACGGTAAGGGGCAGCCTAGGGATGCCATGCCTTTACCACCGGCTGAGGAGTACCTGGACATAAACGGTGAACCACTCAACCCATACGCCAGGGAGTACCCGGAGGAGCCTATCGAGACAGGCGTCAGCGTGATCGACGGTCTCAACACAATGGTTAGGGGACAGAAGCTACCAATATTCAGCGGGACGGGACTCCCACACAACATGCTAGCCGCCCAGGTGGCTAGGCAAGCAACCGTTAGAGGTCACGAGGAGGAATTCGCAATAATCTTCGCGGCAATGGGTTTGAAATCCGAGGAGGCGCTATTCTTCCTCAATGAGTTCAGGAGGACTGGTGCATTAAGGAGGTTGGTCATGGTCCTTAACCTAGCAAGTGACCCAATCGCAGAGAGAATCCTAACACCAAGGACAGCCCTAACAATAGCCGAATACCTAGCCTGGTATAGGGATTACCACGTATTAGTAATCCTAACGGATATGACGAACTACGCCGAAGCCCTCAGGGAACTATCATCATCAAAAGGCGAGCTACCAGGTAGGCGTGGTTATCCAGGTTATATGTACACGGATTTCGCGACGATATACGAAAGGACTGGTAGGGCGAAGGGTAAGAGGGGCAGCATAACGCAATTCCCAATACTTACAATGCCGCACGACGATATCACACACCCAATACCAGACCTGACTGGTTACATAACCGAGGGCCAGCTAGTCCTAAGCAGGACACTGTGGGGCAAGGGCATATACCCACCGTTTGACGTAATAATGAGCCTATCAAGGTTGATGAAAGACGCCGTAGGTGAGGGCAAGACAAGGGACGACCACAAGTACGTAGCTAACCAACTAATCGCAGCCTACTCAAGGGCGCTAGACGTCAGAAACCTGGCACTACTCGTCGGCGAGACGAACCTGAGTTGGCGTGAGAGGAGGTACCTAAGGTTCGCAGACCAATTCGAACGTAAATTCATCGCCCAAGGTTACTACGAGAGAAGGACCTTTGAGCAGACACTTGATATTGCTTGGGATGTTATTAGTATATTACCTGAGGACGAACTCACGAACGTACCACCAGACATATCCAAGAGGTACTATAGACGCTCGATCTTCGAATCCATAAAGGACGTTGGTGCGTAAAATCTACAATTAGTATTTTGTAAATAGTGTTAAGGGTCTCGTTCGTTAATATTTACAGAGTTCACGGGAGGCAATCTTAATAAATTCTGTACAATAACTGATCACCTATGCCTAAGACCAAGGCGAAGGAAAAGATGGTGCTGATAAGTGTGCACATACCGAAGCAGATGTTGGAGGAGCTTGATGAGTTCGTGAAGCAGGGCATATTCCCAAGCAGGAGTGAGGCGATACGTATCGCTATAAGGGACCTGCTCTATAGGGAGAATTCGAGGAGCAAGACCCAGAATGTGGAGGATTTAATATTATTACCGGGAAGGTGAGGTTTAAAAAGGAAGGTGGTGACTTGCCACGATAAAAATATCAGAATTGAATTATCAATTACTTCTTTTAAAATAATTCTATATAAGCGCATATATTATATACGCAACGCATAGGCAATATTATTTAAGGGTTAATCTCAATTAATTACGTGAGGAAAATTATTGCGGGTATAACTGGAGCTAGTGGTGTGGTGTATGGTGTGCGTTTTCTAGAGGTTATTAAGCGGTACGCCAGTGATGCTGAGGTTCACCTAATAATTAGTAATGCCGCGGTTAAGGTGTTGAGGCATGAGTTAGGTCTTGATAGGGACTACGTGGTTAGGCTTGCGGATAGGGTTTATGGCGAGGACGAGTTGGATGCCCCGATTGCGAGTGGCTCGTTTAAGCATGATGGTATGGTGATAATACCCTGCTCCATGAAGACCCTCGCCTCCATAGCCCATGGTATTGCGGATAACCTAATCACGAGGGCTGCTGATGTGGCTTTGAAGGAGAGGAGGAGGTTAATCCTAGTAATTAGGGAGACGCCGCTTAATTTGGTGCATATTAAGAATATGGAGTTGGCTACGTTGGCTGGTGCCATTGTCATGCCTGCCGCGCCGGCTTTTTACCATAGGCCTAGGAGTGTTGATGATTTGGTGAATTTCATCGTTGGTAGGGTGTTGGATTTGTTGGGTATTGAGAATGATCTGTACAGGAGGTGGGGACAGGCATGACGTGAGGAGTGCCCTTTTCAAGATCCCAATAATGCGATTCTACTGCCTTGGGTTAAGGCGATGTGGTTTTAAAGGGAGTTTGGTGAGTTGCTTGTTGGTTCATGGATTTGCCTGTTTGTACGAGGTGCGGTAAGAGGCTTGCGAATTACTATAGGGCGTCTAGTGGCGAGAGGCTGTGTCTTAATTGCCTATTTGGGTCTATTGAGGATACCGTGCTTTGGACCATTAGAAGGTATAGGCTTATTGTTGATGGTGATAGGGTTGGTATAGCGATTAGTGGCGGTAAGGATAGCCTAACGTTGATGTATCTTCTCGGTAAGTTTAGGAGGCAGGGTAAGATACCGAGGAATGTTGAGTTGATTGCGTTCAGTATTAATGAGGGACAGCCGTACAGCTGCTTCTATAGGATGTCAAGGGCTGATTATGTGCAGAAGCTTGGTGAGGAGTTTGGTATACCGTATAGGGTCTATACCTTTAGGGAGTTGTTTGGGGTTACGGCTTCGGACGTTGCTCACGGCTTATGGTCCAGAGGTATTAATGTGCATATGTGCACGATAGATGGCGTGTTGAGGCGTAGGGCCATGAACATGATCGGCCGCCAACTTGGGTTGACCAAGATAGCCACTGGTCATAACCTGGATGATGAGGCTCAGACCGTGCTCTTGAACGTGCTTAGTAATGACTTGGATAGGTTTGCTTGGTTTGGTCCGACCCCTGAGGTTGATAGGGAGGGTTTTATACCTAGGATTAAGCCGTTGCGTTTTGTTAGGGAGGAGGAGATAGCGATTTATGCGTATTACCATGGCATACCGCTCATGGAGTTGGAGTGCCCGTTTGTGTATAGTAATCCTAGGTATGAGTTGAAGTTTACGTTGGCTAGGTGGGAGAGGGATAATCCCAACATTAAGCATTCCCTGGTCTCGTTTGGCGATTCACTCGCTAAATTAATGAGTGAGAGGGCGGTTAATGTGCCGCTCAATAGATGTAGGTACTGTGGTGAGCCTACGTCTAAGGACGTTTGTAGGGTTTGTGAGTTAATGAGTAGGGCTGGCTTGCTTGAGAGGTACTTGGCTCATTTAAGGACTTTGAAGCTTACGGAAACGCAGTCACCATTGTAGCTCTTGTTGACGACCTCAACGTTAGCCTTCAGGGCTTGTGTTAGGAAGCCTGTGTAGTACTCGATCATTAGCTCTTCAATTACGTGTTTATCATTTAATTCGCTACAGGACCTTATGGTGATTACGCCGTCTCTCTCAACCAGTGTTATCCTGCCTAGGCCCCTGAATTGCCCCATCCTGACTAGCTCGCTTAGGTTGCTGTTGCGTAGTGCTGATGAGTCAGCGCTTCCTAAATCCCTTATTACCCTCCTAAAATCGGTATTTGCCAGTAGATCCTTTATTCTCTCCAGCTCCAGGATGAGGACTTGGTTGTCCCTGAACGTTGGCATTATCATCGAAGGTACCATAAATGCCTCCCTCTCAACAACCCTATACCTAACCCACTCCACGAAGGAGAACTTCTTGAGTTCCCTCTCGAGGTCATTAAGTGATGAGTCACTATTTGTTAAGTCGACTATGAAGTGTAGGAGGAGTTGGGTTCTGTTTACGGATATGTTTAGTATGTTTATTCCGTGGTCTGCGAACACGTTAGACAACGCCGCAAGTATGCCGGGCCTGTCTGCCGTGAACTTCACTAGGAATTCCCCAAGTACCTTATCCCTACCCTCAAACGATAGCGCCAGGTCTCTGTACAATGTTTCCACAAGCCAACCCCCAGGACCTATGTCTTAAAAACTTATTTGCTACGTAGGTTACGAGCTTATTTTATTGGGTTAAATAGCACGAGGAAGGGTGGGTAGATATTACATGAAGTATGGCGGTTAATTTTTAAAGGGTATTTTGTAATTAGCGTTTTGGGACCTTTATTGGTATGGAGTTTAGGCCGAGGTTACAGGATAAGCGTTGGGACGTATCAAAGGAGGCTGAGTTGCTGAGGAAGTGGGAGGAGGAGGGGTTATTCGAGGTAAAAATCGATAGAAACAAACCAATACTCGTCATTGATACGCCACCTCCATACCCGTCTGGCAGACCGCACATTGGCGGTATTGCTCACTATGCCCAAATCGATATGGTGGCTAGGTACTTCAGGATGAGAGGTTACAACGTCGTGTTTCCATTCTACGCTGACAGGAATGGCTTGCCTGTGGAGGTTCAGGTTGAGAGGACCTATGGGATAAACATGTACGAGATACCCAGGGAAAAATTCCTTGAACTGTGTAGGAAGTTCCTTGATGAGTATGAGGGTGAGTTCGTGTCTATATACAGGCGTTGGGGTGGTTCATTCACTTACTGGAGGAATGGGACGGATAGTGAGGAGTATAGGAGGGTTACCCAGGAAACATTCATTGAGTTGTGGAGGAGGGGTTTGATTTACGAGACTAGTAGACCAACACTTTGGTGCCCGAGGTGCAGGACAGCGTTGGCTGAGGCTGAGGTTGAGTATAAGGATGAGGACTCGTACCTAAACTACATAAAGTTCAGGGTTAAGGAGACCGGGGAGGACATAATAATAGCCACCACAAGGCCGGAGCTTCTGCCGGCTACTGTGGCTGTGGCCTTCAACCCAGGCGATGATAGGTACAGGAGGTTAGAGGGTCTCCACGCGATAGTGCCACCGCTCAATCAGGAGGTTCCAATAATTACGCATCCGTCGGTCAAGCCCGACTTCGGTACTGGGCTTGAGATGATTAGTACCTTCGGCGACACTAGGGATTTAATGGTCGTTAATGAGTTGAGGCTGCCCATGAAGATAATAATTAACCCGGATGGTACGCTAAATGAGGGTGCAGGTAAGTACAGGGGGTTGAGTGTTAGGGAGGCTAGGGAGGCCATAATTAGGGATTTGCAGGAGATGGGCTTGATCGTTAAGAGGGAGCCGCTTAGGCACACCGTGCCCATTTGTTGGAGGTGTAAGACGCCTATAGAGATAATAATTACCAAGGAGTATTTCCTGAAGCAATTGCCCTTTAAGGATGACTTGGTGAAGATGGTTAGGAATGAGATGGTGATTAAGCCGCCTGAGTACGCCCAAACCCTTATTGATTGGATAAAGTCCCTAGAGTTTGATTGGCCTATCTCGAGGCGTAGATACTACGGGACCGAGATACCGATATGGTACTGCATTGATGATGAGGGTAATGCAAAGCCCATAATTCCGAACCCAGGTAAGTACTACAGGCCCTGGAGGGATGAGCCACCACCCGAGGTTAAGGAGCAGTGCCCAAGCGGTAAGTTGGTTGGTGAGGATAGGGTCTTAGATACTTGGTTTGACTCATCAATATCCTGGATTTATGCAACAGGCTATACAAAGCCAGAAATTAGGGTCTTTGAAGTGGCTTACCCACACAGCATACTTAGGCCTCAGGGTTACGACATAATCAGGACGTGGCTCTATTACTCGGTTGTTAGGGCATACCTACTCTATGGGAAACCGCCGTTTAAGTACGTTAGGATTAGTGGTATGGGGCTTGATGAGAAGGGCGAGGCGATGCATAAGTCGAAGGGTAACATAATAGATCCCATGCTGCCCATAGAGAAGTACGGCGCCGACGCCGCTAGATTCTGGGCAGCTGCCTCGGCTAAATTGGGTAGCGATTATAGGTATAGTGAGCAGTTGATAAGGACCGGGCATGATTTCGCCGTGAAGCTCTGGAATATTGCCAGGTTTATATCCTCATTCCCAGAGGTTAATGACGACTACGAGCTAACAGCCCTAGACCTAATGATACTAGCTAAAATGAATGATGTTGCTAGGAAGGCAATCGAGGCATACAACGAATTCGACGTTTATGTACCCATAAACCTAATCTACGACTTCATGTGGCACGTGTTCGCTGATCACTATCTCGAGGCCGTTAAGTCCAGGGCATACAATAGGGAGGGGTCGTTCAGTGAGGGGCAGCAGAGAGGTGCCTGGTTCACGCTGTATAAGGTCTTGAAAACCATGCTTAAGTTATTGGCTCCCATAATGCCTTTCGTGACCGATGAAATATGGAGAAGTCTGTATGGTGAGTCGATTCATAGACAGTTAATTGAGGACCCAGACCCGAGGTTTGACAACGCCGAGTACCTCAGGATGCTCGAGCCATTCATGGAATTTAACAGCGCAATATGGACATATAAGAATAGGGCTGGGTTAAGTCTGAATGAGGCGATTGAGGGTATCGTGTACGCGCCAGAGATACTTAAACCGCTTGAGGCTGAGTTAAGGGCTATGCATAAGATTAGGGAGTTGCGTTTTGGTAAGCCTGAGGGTAGCAACTACGAAACCCTAGATGAGAAACTAGGTATTTACCTGGTCAAATGACCCAGGGCAATTAATATGGACCCGGTAATCACCGATGCTATGGATATTAAACCAACAATTAGGAGTACCGCGCCAAAATCGTAGTATTGAAGCAGGAAGCCGATTACGTATGGTGATATGGAGCCGCCAAGTTGGCTCATGAAGTTTAGGAAGCCGCTTGTTGCACCAACACTCTTGGTAAACCTGGAAATGGCTATTGAAGGGGCTGCGTAGAAGCCGTAGAGAAAACCAAGCGAGAGCATGGCTAGTACCAGGAGGTAAATTATTGATACCTTAGGTATTAGGCAAATAAGTATGGCTAGGAGCAGTGATGATGATATGCTCGGTATCACATAACCAAGTCTATCACCAAGATACCCACCAATAATGGCGCCTGCGGAACCCATTATCGAAGCTAGGAAGGCGAAGAACCCGCTATATGATGGCGGCACATTAAGTACATGAACCACAAAATAAGTCGACCAACCAAGGAAGCCCAGGTAGGAAAAGCCTGAGGAGAATCTGATAAACCCCATACCCAGGATTCCAATGTTTTCAGGGCCTATGGTTATCTTACCGTTGACCTTACCATGCCTCGGTACTTTAATCAACGGTACCGTGAATGCCAGGACTATTGCTGCGAATAGTATGAAGGGTATGGGGTGATTTACTGAGAATAGGTATGGCGAGAGCATTATTGAGAGTGATGAAGCGAGGAAGAACATGCTCTGGTAAATACCGGCGCCCAGTCCGCTTCTGCCATAGTTCATTAACACCATACTTATTAGGGAGACGTAGGTTATGGCCATTAACGAACCCATCACGAACTGCACAGCCAGTAATGCGCCGTAATTATTAACTATGAAGGGGTATAGGGTATTGAGTAATGCAATCATTATTAGTATGTAAATGACTATACCGTAACCATACCTATCCACCAAAAATCCACCGATCACCTGGAAGATTGTGTAGCCAACCCATAGCATTGATATTACTAGGCCACCCAGGGCCGTGCTTATACCATTCCTACCCACGAGATACGGTAGTAACGATGGTATGGAAAACCTAACAAGAACCACTGAGAAGAATGCTAAGGAGGCGGCGGCCAGGATAAATGCACCACCCCTACTTGCATTCACGTCGTTAATTGCATTAGAAGGGTTAATAAATACTGGCTTTACCCATGCCCGCTATGGCGGAGGTATACCTTGTGTATAGGGTTACACCGAGTAGGTCGGATGTAAATTATGATGAGTTGAAAAACACGATAAGGAAATCCCTTGAGCCTAAGTACAAGGTTGATAAGGTCGAGGAGGAGGATATAGGTTTTGGAATAAAGGCTCTTAGGGTTTACATCAGGATGCCTGAGGAATCTGAGGAGCACTCAAGCGATGAGGTTGAGAACATACTAAGTGGTATAGACGGTATAGGGAGCATTGAGCTTGAGTACTTCACAAGACTCGGCTTCTGAAGGCCTTGTTTTAAAAATAATCGTAATTAATCATTGAGATTATTAACGCAATAAGTTTTTTAATTCCACGGGGTATTAATGGGTGAGGATTATGATGGAGGGTGGTCATGTTGATGAGTGGATTGAATTGATTGTTAAAGAAGCTAAACAAAGGGATGCCCAGAGACCCATTGTTAGGGTTGACCCTGAGGTAATGAGGAATTACGGCATTGAACCTGGCATGGTACTGCTTATTGAGGGTAGAAGGAGGACTGCGGCGAAGGTTTGGTACGGCCTGCCTGAGGATGAGGGTAAGGGCATAATAAGGATGAACGCGATAATTAGGAAGAACGCTAATGTCGAGATCGACCAGAAGGTTAGGGTGAAGAAGGCTGAGGCAAAGAAGGCTGGCTTGGTTAAGTTGGCGCCTGTGAATATGACGATAAGTGTTGATCAAAACTTCGTACAATACACAAAGCAGAAGCTTAGGGATTACATACTGATGGAGGGTGACTTGGTCCAGATCCAGGTTCTTGGTCAACCATTAACATTCCAGGTGGTTCAGACTAAACCCAATGATGCACCGGTGATTATTGATGAGGACACGAACCTAATGATATATGAGAAGCCCGTTGAGAACATAAACATACCGAGGATCACCTGGGAGGATATTGGTGATTTAAAGGAGGCTAAGGAGAAGATTAGGGAGTTAGTTGAGTTACCACTCAGGCACCCAGAGATCTTTGAGTACCTTGGTATTGAGCCTCCCAAGGGTGTTTTGTTGATTGGACCGCCGGGCACTGGTAAGACTTTGTTAGCCAAGGCCGTGGCTACGGAGACCAACGCCTACTTCATAGCCATTAACGGACCCGAGATTGTATCTAAGTATTATGGTGAGTCTGAGGCTAAGTTGAGGGAGATTTTTGAGGAGGCTAAGAAGAATGCGCCGGCGATAATATTCATCGACGAGATAGATGCAATAGCACCGAAGAGGGAGGAGGTCACAGGAGAGGTGGAGAAGAGAATTGTGGCCCAGCTGCTCACATTAATGGATGGTCTTCAAGAGAGGGGGCAGGTCATAGTCATTGGCGCCACGAATAGGCCAGAGGCTGTGGATCCGGCATTAAGGAGACCAGGCAGATTCGACAGGGAGATCTGGATTAATCCGCCTGATACTGAGGGTAGGTACGAGATACTCCAGGTGCATACGCGAAACATGCCCCTGGCTAAGGATGTTGACTTGAGGAAGCTCGCCGAGATAACATACGGCTACACGGGCGCTGACATTGCTGCATTGGCTAGGGAGGCTGCCATGAGGGCTTTGAGGAAGGCTTTACAGAGTGGTATTTTGAATGTTAATAAGGAGGATGAGGACCTAAGGAAGGATCTCGAGAAGGTCAAGGTTTCGATGAATGATTTCCTCGAGGCTATGAGGGAGATAGTGCCGAGCGCCCTTAGGGAGATACACATAGAGATTCCCAAGGTTAGGTGGAATGACATTGGTGGGCTTGAGGAGGTTAAGCAGGAGCTTAGGGAGGCCATTGAGTGGCCGTTGAAGTACCCGGAGAGGTTTAGGAAGATGGGTATTAGACCTCCTAAGGGTATTTTGTTGTTTGGTCCTCCTGGTACTGGTAAGACGCTTCTGGCTAAGGCTGTTGCTACTGAGTCTAATGCGAATTTTATTGCTGTTCGTGGTCCAGAGATACTGAGCAAGTGGTTTGGAGAGAGCGAGAGGGCAATAAGGGAAATATTCAAGAAAGCCAGAATGGCAGCACCATGCGTAATATTCTTCGACGAAATAGACGCAATAGCACCAGCAAGGGGTTATGCGGAGGATTCACCGGCTATGGACAGGATTGTGGCACAGTTGCTTGCTGAGATGGATGGGGTGTCGAGATTGGACAACGTGGTTGTCATAGCAGCGACCAACAGACCGGACATAGTCGACCCAGCACTACTTAGGCCGGGTAGGTTTGATAGGATAATCTACGTACCACCGCCCGATTTGAGGGCTAGGTTTGAGATATTGAAGATACACACAAAGAACATGCCCCTGGCCAGGGATGTGGATCTTGAGGAGTTGGCTAAGATGACTGATGGTTACACGGGCGCTGACATAGAGATTTTGGCTAGGGAGGCTGGTTTATTGGCTATGAGGGAGACGAATGGTGCTGGTGAGGTGTCAATGAGGCACTTCCTGGAGGCTATGAAGAAGATTAAGCCGTCAATAACGCCTGAGATGATTAAGTTCTACGAGGCTTGGTATGAGAGGATGAAGCAGACAATAACGCGTGAGAGGCAGAGGGCACCTACATTGTACGTATAATTGGGATTAAGGTTTATTAACCCAATTAACCCGTTAGGCCTGTTCTGTGAACGATAATGAAGAGGCCTGTGCCTGTTGAGGCTTTGATAATAAATCTAGTTAGGGAGAAAGGAGACATATGGTTTAGCGAGTTAATCCAAGCACTGAGGGCTTGGTACCCAGATATCACCGAGGCTGAGGCTTTGAAGGCTTTAATGAGGCTTGAGTTGGGTAGGTTAATTATTGTACAGAGGGTTGTTAAGAAGGATGGGGTTACTTACCACATTAGGATTGTTAAGGAGTAAGGAAAAGAGATAAAGGTCTGTTAAGAAAGTAATCCCTGACCAAATAATGGGTGTTACAGAACTGGGTAAGTTGATACCAGACAGCATTAGAAAGGTTGTGGACTTTAATCAATTATCGAACAGGGTGATAGCCCTTGATGCCTACAACGCGCTCTATCAATTCCTGGCATCAATAAGGCAACCAGACGGTACACCACTCATGGATTCCAAGGGACGCATAACAAGCCACTTAAGTGGTCTTCTGTATAGAACCATAAACCTGCTTGAGAATAGGATTTGGCCTGTCTACGTGTTTGATGGTAAGCCACCTGAGGAGAAGGCGATTGAGATTGCGAGGAGGAAGAGGGTTAGGGAGGAGGCCCTGGATAAGTGGGTTAGGATGATTGAGGAGGGTAGGAGGGATGAGGCTAGGAAATACGCCCAAAGGGCCCTCTTCCTCACTGATGACATGGTTGAGGATGCGAAGAAGTTACTAAAACTAATGGGCATACCTGTGGTGCAGGCCATGGCTGACGGGGAGGCTCAGGCGGCGGTGATCGCCAGGGAGAACAAGGCCTGGGCTGCGGGTAGTCAGGACTATGACTCACTACTCTTTGGTGCGCCGAGACTTGTTAGGAACCTAACGGTAACGGGGCGTAGGAAGCTACCTAATAGGGATGAATATGTGGAGGTTAAGCCTGAGATAATAGAATTGAATGACGTACTCAAGACACTCAAGCTTAAGGATAGGGTGCAATTGATAGATCTGGCGGTAATACTGGGTACAGATCTAAACCCAGACGGCGTACCCGGCATTGGACCACAGAAGGCGTTAAAGCTCATTCAAGAATTCGGTGGGTTAGAGAAACTGCTCCAGGGACCGCTCAAAAACGTTCAATTCCCAACAGATCCACTCAAGATACGCGACTACTTCCTAAATCCACCCCACAACCCTAATTACAAGATAGAGTTTGGACAACCGGATGAGAGGGGTATAATTGATTTCCTAGTTCGTGAACACGACTTTAATGAGGAGAGGGTTAGGAATGCGATTGAAAGGCTTAAAAAAGCCATGAGCAAGAGGAGGGAATCAACACTCGACTCATTCTTCGGGTAATCAATACCCCCTTCCCTAGGTTAAAGCTTAAAATCTTCATGATCCTAACAATGCCGGGATAATTACATGAGGATAATATTGTCAATAGTTAGTTGGGCATCGAGTCTAATATCGGGCATATTCACATCCGCCATACAACTAATTTACTCAATAATTCAGTATATATTAACGAGACCTGAGGTCAACATACCATTCCTAAACCCAATAATTGACTTCCTGAACAAGGTACCAATAATAAACATAATAGTGCACCTAATACTATGGAGACCAATATTCGACCTACTCTTCGTACCAGGCCTCGTATCCGTAACCATAGCCCTAATATACATAATATGGTTCGAAAGAAAAATAACAGCCAAGGTCCAATGGAGGATTGGGCCTCTGGAGGTATCGAGACCGATAGGCGGTTTCCTACAGCCATTCGCGGACCTGTTTAGGTATACATTCCAGGAGTTCGTGGTTCCACAACAGGCGGATAGGAACTACTTTATTCACGCACCAGCGATAGTTTTCATACTATCCACACTGCCTATATTCTTCATACCAATAGGCCCCATGGAGGCTAACGGTGTCGTTAATGGGATATACGGCATATACACGGGTTATGATGTGTTAATAGCCCTCGCCCTAATAACACTCTTCAATGTGGGTATAATACTGATTGGCTGGGCAAGTAATGATAGGTTCACGTACATAGGCACGGTGAGGGAGGCACTGCTGTACACGGGCTATGAGGCGGTACTAATACTTTCTGCAATATCCATACTGCTAATTTACGGGACGGCAGACCCATTTAAGATAGTTGATTGGCAAGTGGCGCACCTGCCTGGTATAATAATAAACCCACTGGCCTTCCTGGCATTCGTTATAGCGACCTTAATGGCAACATCGAGATTCCCATTTGAAATACCTGAGGCCGATACGGAGATAGTCCTCGGTCCATACACCGAGTACAGCGGCATCATATATGGATTGGTCATGACCATGAGCTACGAAAAACTATACGTACTGAGCCTATTAATTGTTCTATTGTTCCTAAACGGTTGGGCTGGACCATACATACCGCCACTAGGTGCATTATCATATGCCATATGGTTTGGTATAAAGACTTACATAGTAATGATGATTTTAGTATTCACGAGAGCCGTGTACGGGAGGTATAGGCCGGACCAGGCATTGAAGATGAGTTGGTCGTCATTACTTGGATTGGCTGTCGCAAGCCTAATACTATCCCTAATAATTAAACTCCTCTAATTATTTTAAATTTAAACAACTTTTACATTATCCACAATCAACATTAAGCATATTTATAAAATCATCACCAGCCTGATGAAATAATAGTCTCAGCTTACCCCTTAGCCATTAGCAATTGGGTTAAGCATTAAGTTAATAAAGAGGTTGCTCAGGAACAATCCACAATGGTCATATGCCCAGTATGTGGTAAGGAGTATGCAAACTCGAGTTCGTTGTTAAAGCATGTGAAGTTGAAGAGTAGGTACGACACGATGCACATGGCGTTTTGGCTTGAGTTCCAGAAATACATAAGTGTGCCGAGGGAGGAATGGACAATGCTTACTAAGACCGATCTATTCAGGGAGTTCCTTCGCGAGAGGGGTCTTCTTTAAAACTATTGCTGAGCACTGCAGTAATAACTTAACTAATAGCCTAATTAATAACTCCGTAATCATAAACCAGCGTGAAGAGGAAGGGACAGGTGCTATCACAGGAATTGGATTATGCATTGAATTGGCCAATTAAGCTTAGGGAGTTGTCCATAAGGCTTCAGGAAAAATCCCATGGAGTAGTTAAGGAGGCGATTAAACTTTACATGAACGGTTTGATAGATAGGGAGTCACTCATAGAAATAATAAGACTAAGTGGATTATCCTTACATAAGTATGTTGACCCAAGGAGGTACGTAGAGTATGAAGGTGAGGATACCATAGAGGACGCCGAAGAATTGGTTGCTGACAACTTCGAGAAAGCACGTGATGCATTTAGGGAAGTCCATGAAGAGTATGTTGGTGAAAGTGTAATCAAGAGGTTGATGGTTAATGATCGATGAATTGATACGTAGGTATGGGAGGTACATGGGAGGTATAGACTATGAGAAGGTACTCAATCAATTATTGAATGAGGAGGATAGATTGAGGGAGGTTGAGAGGAGGTTGGCTGGAATTGACACAGGCCAGCAAGTAAATAGCGAGACCCTGAGGAGACTTGAGTTGAGACAGTTAATCATTAGGTATGTGGAATTGAAGAATAAAGAGGGACAATTGCTCGAGTTAATTAAGGAATTAAAGTTGAGGGGGTACACCAGGGCTGAGGTTACGAAGGCAATGAAGAAATTAAGGAAAGTAAGGAGGGAGATACGCATGGTAAGAAGGCTTATGAAGATAACAACACGCAATAATGAGACGACGCAATAAATTTTGCAAAAAGCATTACGATGAAACCACGGAAAACAAAAACATTTTATAAATTGCACAAAGATATTCCCTGTGGGCCACGTGTACGTATCAGTTAGGTTTAGGGGTAAGGATGAATTAATCATGGATAAGGTACTCGTAGATACAGGCGCCACATTCACAATAATGCCGCTGGACATTGCCGAGAAACACTTCTATGAAATACCACTTGAAGCCGAGCTAAAACTTGGTGATGGAAGAGTCGTTAAGGCTAAGGTCTTTATGGCCGAGGTTGAGATTGAAGGTAGGAAGGGGCCGGCCAGGATAATGGCACTTAGCAACGCTACACCCGTGATAGGCGTCGATACATTAGAAATGCTGGGCCTAAAGGTCGACCCGGTGACAGGCAGGATAGAAAAGAGTGAGTATTACATGCTTTATGTTTAGAAGTAGCCTTAATTGGTAGTGCACCATGATGGCGGCATCACGGTTATTACCTAGATATCCACAACAAATTCGTGAAATCTAAGCTATGCAATGCTGTTACTAAGGTGCTCATGAGTAATGGCAGGTAATACAGAAACCTATATGTAAACAGGCAACGCAGTACGTTTCATGACGCTGATGAAGGCTGAAAACGCCAGCCAAGGATTATGCAGGTAGAGAATGCCCTGACTCTCCAGATTTTATGAATAAACAATAAATAATGATAGCCCAAAGGGAAACGACGCAATAGAAGCCCTACAACTCCGTATCCACGGGGAAAAGTTTAAAGCACCTAAAGACATGTATGAAACGCCCCGGTAGTATAGCCCGGTCAAGTATGCGGGCCTCTCGAGCCCGTGACCCGGGTTCAAATCCCGGCCGGGGCACCAGCGATTATATTCTCAATTTATTTCTAGGTATTCATGTTTTCAAGATGATGTGGTTTCAAGTTATGTGTGATTTTAATGACTAAAATGATATTATTAATCGAAACTTATGCGTTCCAGTTCTTCATTGTAGAAATACTTACCTGCACTAATGAAGACCTCTTTAATTTTGCTTTTTGGATCATTTATTGACCTCAGGATCTTTTTATCGCGAGTCATGAATCCATTGCACTCCTTATCTGCTAATGCTGACGCCATCATTAACACGTCGCTTGGACCAAGCCATAAAATTTCGCTTTGTAATTCGTTAATATATTTTAGGAAATCGCTCAATTCTTCATTTTAAAAATGAATATATCGACCAACCCCTCCATCATGCCATTGAGCAATTCATTTAAGGATCAGAATAAGAGGTTATGAGATGACTCGGTAGTTCCCTTCTTTTTCTGTTTATGTATTCTGCATTCTGTCAATGAGTTTCTTAGTGAGTTCTCTTATCTCTGGGTTGTTTCCGATTTGTTAATGCTTCTTGGTGGTTGTGATTACTTGTAGATAAATGTAATTACGGTGCTTCATAACTACAATGCTCATTAACCCTGTAGCATTGTTTCTCGGACTGTTGTCTTGAGTGCTATTACTGTGCCATGGTAAGTGAAGGTGTGTAAATTCTGCACTTACCAAGCGTTTTATTTACTGACTGATCAGTCGAAAACTCGGTGATCAGGGTATGAGTAAAACTTGGCATGGTGTAGATAGGTTGAAGTACGTGTGGTTTCCTAGGATTGACTATGATAAATGCACTGGATGTGGTCTCTGTCTCCTTACTTGTGGTAATGACGTGTTTAGGTGGTATCCTGAGGGAAACTTGCCCATAGTTGCAAACCCAGGTAATTGCGTCCTAGGCTGTACAACATGTGCAAAACTCTGCCCCGAAGACGCAATAACATTCCCTGATGACCCAAAGAAGTTCATTCGCTCAATAATTATTAAGGAGAAGGTATATCCCACAGTCAAGAGGGAGCTTGGGGAAAGGCTCAATAAGTACCCTGATCATAAGGTATCGATCGAGAAAGGAATTACTAAAACTAATCCTAACCCAGAATTTAGTAAGTGGCACGGCATCGATAGAAAATTCATAAACTGGGGTCCTAAAATAGATGTGAATAAGTGCGTTGGATGCGGCATGTGCGTGGTTCAGTGTTCGGAAAGGAGGAATGTGTTTGGTTATGATGAAGAGAGGAGGAAGGCTGTTGTGTTAGTTCCTGAAAATTGCATGGTTGGGTGTAATAACTGCCAGATTGCTTGCCTCTGGGATGCAATAACATTCCCAAGCATATCAGAGGTAAGGGAGCTTGCTAAGAAACTCGTTGCTTCAGGGAGGATAAAGGAGGAACTTGATGTGAAACTCCAACAAAACTCCCACCTAATTATTGATAAATCATTCTTTGAAAAAGTGTAAATAAAGTAATGAATCGTAAGAATTACTTAACACGAAAAATTTATAAAACAGACTCGATCAGCATTTTTCGTGAACTCTACGAATAATCTACGTCCAAGTCAAAGAACTAATCTTGAAAGGGTTAGGGATCACCTGGATAAGTTTCTTGGGCTCTATGTTGGATTAGCAATAATCATAGGCTTAATAGCAGGTCACTATAATGCGGCTTGGGTACGAAGTAATGAGGCCTTGCTTCAAAACGTTATGTTGGCATCAGTATATGTAATGATCTTCCCAATGATGCTGATGCTTAATATTAAAGCGCTGGGGAATGCATTTAGAAACTGGAAACTCATCACTGCTGTGGTATTACTTAACTTTGTCTATGGGCCCCTGATGGCGGTGCTTCTAGGAATTCTGTTTCTCAATAACCCCTATGTAAGGCTTGGATTGTTCTTGGCGTGGGTTGTCCCTTGCTCATCGATGAGCATTGGATATGTGGGGTTAATGATGGCGGACATAAGTGCGGCGACGGCCATGGTTGCTCTCTCATTTTTCCTCTCGCTCGCGCTGATTCCTATCGAGACATCGCTGTATATCCATAGCTTTCTTGCAAGTGGACGACTTGCACTTTCTAGTGCTACGATTTCTAAGATCGAAATGAACCTAGTTATTACCATTATTGAAATATTAATTGTACCGCTGGCTCTCGCCATACCCACACGTGAAGCGATGATTAGAAAAATGGGGCAGGAAAAATTCAGAAGGATAAGTCCTCTATTCCCGACTCTTACGATGCTTGGCATGATAACGATAATCTTCACAATATTCTTTGCCCATGCCGATGTGTTGATTACCCACATTATGGATGTGCTTGGCGTATTCTATTCCGCCATGGTCTTTGGTTCCGTCTCACTCACTGTTTTTACTATACTGTTTAAGTACGTTAAGCTAAGCAGTAAATCGCCATACAGTTCATCCATGGTCGCAATACTTACTGGTATTCCAAAGAATGAAGCTACAGCCATAGCACTCAGCGCCTTGGCACTCGCACCCCTCGGCCCTCAGGTTGCATTTTTGGCATCCATGCCGCCCTCTCTCCTACCGGCTTTTCAAGTAGTATTCATAATAACGTTCATAAAGCTCAGGGAGAAAATAATAAACTACTATGGCGCTAGGAAAGAAATTGAAGAAATACTTGAGGTAGAAAGAATACCTACCAGAGGCGTTGTGAGTGAAGAAAAGGAAATAAGTGAAGTTGTTGAAGTTCAGGAATTAAGTGCCGGAGGTGTCGTGAATAAGACCGGTTTAAACATCCTGGTTCCACTTGATTTTTCTAGAGGAACAGAGGAGTGGATACGTGAGGGACTCAGCAGGCTAAACAACGTTAGCAGCATAACACTTCTGCACGTAGTACCCCTTAGCCTGTCCGAAGTGAGTGATTTTGTTACAGAAGATGTAATAGAAAGTGGGAAGAAGGCTGCTGAAAGTAAAATGAGAGAGTTGATAAAAACGATATCATCATTTGGGCCTTATGAGGTAAGCTATGAAATAGCTGTAGGAGACCCAGCAAAAATAATACTTGAGCGGGCTAATACTGGAAAATTTGATATGATAATGATGGGGCACAGGGGTTACGGATATGTTGAAGACTTCTTTATAGGCAGTGTTACGCTGAAGGTCATATCAAAGTCACCCATACCAGTCTTGGTGGTCAGGAAAAATCCGTAATCAACAGTAACTATTTGATTTATTTTAAATCCCTTATTGGTTTATGCCATTATCTTGCTTATATATCTTCTTCAGCCTGAAGTATGAGTTCTAAGTACTATTGCTTGGTCGAGAATCACTCCAGCGTTGGCGCATAACTTATCCTTTACTTATGGTAGAACTTATAACATGTTAGGAAATAACACTGACAGGAAGTGTTAAGAACTGTTTTAAATTAAAGTTCCTTTTTATGAACTTATGCTTATTGCTGTGCGAGGTAGAATAAAATTTATATATTTGACTATTTGGTCAATTTGATGATCCAGAGTATGAATAGGTCAGGAATTAAACATGAAATACCGGGGTGGTTTTTCGAGTTTCATGGTCATAGATGCCCTGCATCGGTACTAGGCTATTTAGCGGGAAAATACGCTTTGAAGATTCTTGAAATAGATAGGGAAAAGGATGAGGGTACCTATGTTTTTTCCGAAACAGGAGATGAGCACCATCAGGGATGTTTTGATGATGGCGTACAAGTAGCTACTGGGTGTACATACGGCAAGGGGAATTATAGGAGGTTACAATACGGGAAGCTGGCTATAATCGTTTATAAACCAGGTAAGGGTGCCGTTAGGGTAAGAGTCAAGACGGAGATCCTCGATGAATTAGATAGGTTTGAGTTCTTTAAATACAGAGCATCTGGGGTACCTGCATCTCAAGTTCCTAAAGAGGTAGTTGATGATGTCGTAAATTACGTACTCTCAAAGGATTATGAGGAACTGTTCGATTATGAGTTTCTCAAGGACTTTAATTATAATCCTCCCAGGAAAACCTCGACTAGGTTAGTATGTAGGGTTTGTGGAGAGTACGTATTTGAAAATTATATCAGAATACTCAATGGAAAAATGCTATGTCCGCATTGTTATGGTATCGAAAAATACAGAGAAAGGAAGATGAGGTAATGAAAATATGTACTCATCTTCCTTATATGCCGTAGTTTTTATTATAACCTGGATCATTTCTATGATTTTTGCAATTGCAGGTGTGGGTGCCGCCAATACTTTAATTCCAATATATTACTCAATGGGTATACCATTTTCAATTGCGGCAGCTACAGGGCTTCTTTTGAACGTGTTCTCACTATCTACAGCCACAGTAAATAATGCAAGAAGGGGTAAGGTTTTATGGAAGCTAGGAACTGTTTTCTTAATTCCCGCAGTTATCATGGCTCCAATAGGGGCGTACGTGGGGATCCATACCCCAAGGAAAGTGTTGCTTTGGGTATTCGCGGTATTTCTAATGTATACATTATATAATTTGGTAAGGGGAAGGGTGAAGGAAGAGTCGGGTAGGTTCTATGGGAGCATTAGAGGGTATATGCTCGGTGTACTTGTAGGAGCTATTGCAGGATTTCTTGGTGGCTTATTAGGTGTGGGAGGGGGAATGATAATTTTACCGGTCCTGGCTTTGATAGAGAGAGATGCGAAGAAGGTCTCGGCTACAGCGGGGTATGTGGCACTATTTAGTTCTGCAAGCGGTTTTACCAGTTATCTGTTTTTATTGAGGGGGATAGATTATGGGTTGTGGGTTGTGGTGTTGATAGGAGGTGTTTTAGGAGGATTTTGTGGCTCATATCTAATGAACCGCATGAGAACACTTTATGTAAAATACACAATAGTGTCCATAATAACATTCGTGCTAGCGAAAATACTTACGGGTTTAGTCTAATTTTCAATTTGCCGCTATGAACCGCAGGTAATTGGTTTTATTGTTAGGCGTTCACAATAGCCACAGACTATTCTTCATGGCGGAACTTCCCTGTGACAGGTTAATAATAAGTTATTGGATTTGATTAAGAGATTGAAATTGAGGGACTACACGAGGACGGAGATTGAAAAAGCCATGAAAAACTAAGGAAAGTAAGGAGAGAAATACGCATGATAAGGAAACTAATGAGAATCGAAACCCACAATAACGAGAAAACACGCAGAGGCAAATCACTTTAAGGATTTAATAAATGATCCCCTACAGGTTACGCATACGTACTGACCAAGCTTAAAGATAGGATGAATTAGTCATGGACAAGGCATCCGTAGGCACAGACACGGCATTCACAGTGAAACCCTCAACACCACAGAAAAGCACCTCACTTCCACGAGACGCCACTCAGGGTTGAGCTAAGGCTTAGCAGCCTCGCCCCTCTTGTTTTTATCAACGAAACCCTTTAGTGTAAGGCTTGCATTATCGTGAATGATCGTGACGTAATTGTAGATGCTGGGTCCTAGGAGGAAAAGGTTTATAAACTGTCCAGTCAGTCAATTAACCGACCAGGTATGGGTAAACCAGGTGTAAACCAGGGAAGGAGTTTAAGGAAAGTGGGTCTTGACTTTGGGCTGATAAGTGGTGCTGAATGGTTGGTAATAGTTGCTGCGTTTCTTGGAAGATATCTGTTGCAGTTCTACCAAACATCAATATGGAATTTAGCCGAGTCCTTCGGTATGAACTCCTTTGAGGTTGGTATAGGGTTTGCCCTCTTCACAGTCGCGTTCGCCATAGCGGCGTTTCTAATGAGGGAGTTCAAGCCCAGTCAACTTAAAACTGTTGAATTAATCTCACTACCACTCCTTGGAATCACAATGCCGCTCTACATTGTAATACATGGTTATGCCGAGGCATACACATTAATGACTATTGATGGATTCCTAAGCGGCATAATTATGGATTCCTTCATGACCATGGCTGGGATGGCATCGGTGGAGCAGTGGAAGAGGCAGGTTGAGCAGGCGGCATTCTCATTCTGGGTTGCGTTAGCATTAATAGTGGCACCGTTCACCACCGGTTACTTGCTCGGTCTCGGTATAAGGGAGCTATTCCTCATATTCGCGGTAATGGCTTTTATTGCAATACCATTTGTCGCAGCACTTAGGGGTAGGTATGCATTGAAGTACATGGAGGCGAAGGGGCATAGCGGTAGGGCAAGTATAAGATCTCTGTTCAGAAGTAGGGAGTATAACTGGGCAGTTGTGGCGGCGTTCACATACACAATACCATTCTTCATAATCATGAGTTTCGGGGGGATTTACGGCGAAATGCTGGGGCTATCTGCATCAACAACCTTCTACCTACTTGCGGCAATGTTCGTTAGTGACGTAGTGACCAGGCTCATAATTAGGTTAAAGTCTCCAATACAGAATAGGAGACCATACTTAGTGTTTGCAGTAACAATTGCGTTGGTGGCCGCGGTGCTTCTAGCCCTTAGCTCAGTCTCGGTAATATTCCTAGTCCTAGCCTTCCTAATCGCTGGAATACCTGATGGAATCTCCTGGACTCTGGGACTCCAGATAGCAAACACGGTATTCATGCCTGAGGAGATAGCGACATCAACGTCATTCTTCAGCTCATCAATGATGATAATGTCAGCCCTAATGCCCCTTGTGGGCTACATGGCATCCATAATAGGATTCACCGTAACATTTTGGGCATTCGCAGCAATCACAGGCGTACTCTTCATAATAGAACTCCTCATGTGAGTAGCAGATTGGTGATTAAAATGATTAAAACATTAAAATTATGGCTTAGATTTTCCACTGGTGTAGTTTATGAGACCGGGAGCGAGGATTAGGAATAAGGAGTTGATGAGGGAGAGGATACTGCAGGCTGCGATAGAGGTATTTGCTGAGGAAGGTTTTGATGCTCCTGTAGATCACATATGTGAGAGGGCTGGGGTTTCTAAGGGGATTATTTTTTGGCATTTCAATACTAAGGATCGGTTAATCCTGGAGGTTGCTAAGAAAAGTCTACCTCATGACATTGTGACTAACTGCCTAAGTGAGGGTAATGGTGAGGAAATCCTTAGATGCATTGGGAGTAGGTACCTTGAGAAGTACAGCGACCCCACAATGAGAATGCTCTTCCTACGCACGATATCTTTAATGGGTAATTATGAGGAATTAGCGGCAAGTAGTAGGGAATTATGTGGACCTCTTGTTGCTGAGGTTAGTAGGCGCGTCTTCAATAGCGATAGTGCTGAGGATGTTGTGAGGATAAGGGCATTCATGGGAGGGCTCCTCTGCTACGTCATTAACCTACCAGGAGTAGATAAGAAAACCTACCTAGAGGCACTCATTAAGATAACCATTAATCGTTAAAATAACTTGGGGAATAATTTATAAATACTGACCAACTGGTCGGTTAGCTGATCAGGTATGGGTAATTCAGGCCAGGGGAACAATGCTAGCATCCTCGGGGCACTAGGTTTAAAGGCAATTCTATTCCCCATATTTGTTGCCATCGCGATAGTACTTGGGCTCGAGTTAGGGGTACATCTAACCAGTTTTAGCGGTTTGGTGTCCACGTACGGTATACCCGTAGGGTTGTTCTTCATGATTTACCCAGCCATGGTGAAAATCAGGGTGAATGAGCTTGCGAAGAGCTTAACGGACGCAAAGAAGGTAGGCTTAATGGTTGCGCTAAACTATGCGATAGACCCGTTCCTGGTGGGTGGACTTGGATATTTCTTCTTCGTAATAATATTCAGGGCATTGGGCCTCGTGAATTCTACTGTTGCTGGCCAGGCGTTTGTAGGGGTTGTACTACTTGGGGCTGCACCTTGCATAGCCATGGTGATAGTATGGACAGACCTCTCAAGGGGTAACTTACCCCTTGGCGTTTCATTTGTTGCGTGGAACTCCATTATACAGATCTTCACGACGCCTGTCTATGTCTATCTATTGACAAGAACTACCGTATTCGTTAATCCCATATTAATACTGGAAAGTGTACTGGAGTATCTAGCCATTCCCCTCGCCGCTGGTGTAGTTACTAGGTATCTGCTACAGGGGAAGGCGTATTTCTCGAGGGTTCTGAAGGTGCTAGATAATGTGCAGACTATAGCGCTTCTGTTCACAATAGTCGTCATATTCTGGGGCGAGGGATATGGAATCATGGAATATCCAAACCTAATATGGATGATGGCTATTGTAATGCTCACCTTCTACTTCGTACTGTTTCACATAGGCTACTACACATCAAGGAAACTGGGATATAATTACGCGGATTCAACTGCAATAGGGTATTCAGTGGCTGCCAGGGATTTCGAGGTAGCGATAGCCATTGCGGTAACGGCATTCGTAAAATACGCGTTTGTACCCATTATTACAGCAATAGGCCCGTTACTAGAGATACCTTTAATGCTCCTCCTAGTCTGGGTTCAATTAACCAGGTATAGGAAGGAAGCGCTCGTGCTGGGAGTTTAGGTATTAAATATGGACAATTGATAACACACGGATTTGTTAGGAATTTAAAACTCGCCCCTTCCCTTACCTTGGGTGATGTTAGGGAGTACGGCTGAGTTTGTGATGATGTGGTCCTTCGCTGATTTCCAGTAAAGTTTTTATTCTATGCCTTTATTGCGTGGGTTGTATGGTGCTGCTTGACGTGTTAGCTAACGCGTTGGTTATGATTAAGAATGCGGAGGCTAGGGGCCATAGGGAGGTGATTATTTGGCCGTCTTCCAAGCTTGTTGGTAATGTTCTTAGGGTTATGCAGAGGTATGGTTATGTTGGTGAGATTGAGTTTATTGAGGATGGTAGAGGTGGTAAGTTTAAGGTCCAGCTTCTCGGTAAGATAAATGATGTTGGTGCGATAAAGCCCAGGTTTAATGCTAAGGCTTCCGAGTTGCGTACATGGGAGGAGAAGTACTTACCGGCTAGGAATGTTGGTATCCTGATACTAAGCACGTCTAAGGGTGTCTTGTCCCACCTAGAGGCTAGGCAGCTCAATGTTGGTGGTGTTCTCATAGCGTACGTTTACTAATAGTAAATTTAAAAAGGTGTTAATTAGGTGGTTCTGCGATGTCCACGGAGACCAAGCCTGAGCAACCCACAGAGCAGGGAGGTCAGGGGCAGCAGGCTGCGCAGGAGTCGCAGCAACCCGCTGGGCAGCAGGGTGCCGAGCAGGTTCAGCAGCAACAGCAGGCTGTTCAGGAGGTTAGACCAGCCGAGGCTAAACCTGTTGAGGTTAAGCTACCTAGGCCAAGGGTTTCGCTTAGTGGTAAGTTGAGGCGTTTGATGAGGATTAGGGTCTTGATGGAGAGGAGGGAGCCTAGGTGGATGAGGATGGATGAGAGGAGGTTCCTTAGGATTGCCCACAGGGAGAGTTGGCGTAGGCCTAAGGGCAATGATAATAAGATAAGGCTCGAGATTAAGGGTTACCCTAAGAGGGTTAAGATTGGTTATGGAAAGCCCAGGCTGGTCAGGAACCTACACCCGACTGGGTTTAAGCTAGTGACTGTGCATAGGCCGGAGGATGTGGATAAGGTTGATCCAACGAAGGAGGCGATCGTAATAGGCAGGACCGTGGGTCTTAGGAAGAGGGTTGAGATTGTTAGGAGGGCTATTGAGAGGGGTGTCAGGGTCATTAACGTAACCAAGGACGTCATCGACGAATTGAGCAGGTCCCAGTGATTTACCGCCTTAATTTCTCACTAAACCAATCCACAATACTCCTCAACCTAACAACCCTATGGTTCGGCTTGCCAAACCTCGATAAGTCGTGGTTCTCCCCTGGGAAAACCACCATCCTAACCTCCTTACCCATGTACTTAAGCGCCGTGTACAACTGGACGGCTTGGTCGAACCAACACCTGTAATCCTCCAACGAATGTATTATGAGGAGTGGTGTTTTCACGTTCTTCACATACATTATCGGCGACTTCGCCAGGTAGGTCTCCAGGTAACCCCAGAAGTCCTTACCCTCATCACCACCTATTTGGTCGTTGGCGAAGTAAGGACCTATGTCACTGGTCCCGAAGAAGCTAACCCAGTTGGATATCGACCTGTCAGTCACGGCAGCCCTAAACCTATCTGTATGCGTCACTATCCAATTAGTCATGAAACCACCGTAGGACCCACCAATAACCCCTAACCTGTTCGGGTCTATGAAGTCGTAACTCCTAAGCACGTAATCGAGGCCCTCCATCAAGTCTTCATAGTCCCTTTCGCCATAGTGCCCACGTATGTCCGCGAACCCCTCACCATAACCATCACTACCCCTCGGATTCATGAATACTACGACGAAGCCCTCATTTGCTAACACCTGAAACTCAAACATGAATGAGTAACCGTAAGCCGTCTTTGGTCCTCCATGTATCTCAAGAATCGCCGGATACTTAATTCCAGGTTCTTCTTATTTACTGTGGATGTTGAGACTTTGAAGAGGGTTTTGAAGGATGTTGTCACCAGCGACCCGGCTTTCGTTAGGGATATCGTGCCGGAGGCTATTCGTGGTGATAACTAGGGAGGAGTTTGAAAGGAAGTGTGAGGAGTACGAATTTAAACCTTAAAATTGATGAGGAGGAGGACTATATTGATTAACTATTTCGAAGCTTCTTCATTCTCATGCTAACATTACCTTCGGTAGTTTCTCCATGGTTTTCTTGGTGTGTGTTGTTGTGTTGGGTGTTTGTTGTGGTTGTTACTTGCTGTTATTGCGTGTGATTGGTGTTGCTGTTTTGTGCTTGTGTTCGTGGTGCCTTATAAGCCTAGTTGTTAAAATAACTGTTGGTGTGGGTGTGGACTGGCCGCTCGCTTGGTTAATGACCTATGGAGGAGCTGACTGCCAACTGTGGGACTTCGTTTACAGTAAGTGTATGGAGGCGGAACTGTGCAGTGAGTTAGCCAAGATACTCACGGATGAACTTGAGAAACATAGGTGTTTCGACAATGCACCGAATTAGGTGCCTTACTGCCTCGGCTGAGGGTGGGTTTAAAACCAACAACGGGCTGCCCAAGATGGGCAAAGGCCCGATGGCTAATGAGGGGGATTTGAAATCGAGTAACGAAGCCTCCCTGCCCCAACCCACCCAGGCAGGGAGGATAGAGCTATGTACGGAGTTAATAAGACATGCAAAGAAGTGCCTAGAGAACAACGACAAGGATTGCGTGTTGAGGAAGATTGAGGAGTTGGTAAGGGCGGACTGCCACAACGGCCATGCGGTAGGTAAAGAGACTGCGGACAAGGTTAGGGAGTTGATTCATGAGTTGTGGTTGGTAAGCAATAATGAGCGTAGGTGCGAGTTACTAACGATACTTAGGGACCTCGGCATATCGAAGGGTTGGGTTAAGGAGGCGTTGCACATGACAACGAAAATGTGGAATAAGTGGTTAAGGAGGTGCGGCATCGAGTGGGAGGGTAAGGTAACGAGAAACAATGTCGTTAAGGACATCGAGGGCTTATTGAGGGAGAAGTTCGGTTGGAATGAAATTAGGATGTGTGAAAGACTATGGAAATTTATCGACGTCGACGTAAATGAGTTCAAGAGATACGGGATAGATGTGTGCGATTGGCTTTACGTAAAAATTGATGAGATTTACTTCATAGGTATAGTGATGAGTGACGTAGGTGCCAATGTCATTAGAGATGCTTGGGGTGAGAATGAGCGCGTAATGGTCTCACTGAGGACGACAAACTCAATTGATGCTCTATTCTTCTCGATACTTCTACATAAACCGAGCATAGCAATGACGTGGTGCAACACATCAAGACAGAGGAAGATCATAACTGTAGAATATTATATCTATGTTAAAAAGGATAAATGGAGATGGATAGACAACGAGGAGCTAATTAAGAACACGAGGGCATTAAGGCCAGAGGATGTGCCGAAGCTGATTGCGGGGGTGATTGATGGGGACGGCACAATTAAGTATAACTTCACCAATTCCATGCCATTCATAGAAATCGCGGCATGCAAGGCTTGCAGGAAAAGGGTTTTTCTTGACGCCTTGCAGGAAGCATTGAGGAAATTGAGGATTGATGGTAAAATCTACGAGTTAGACCATGAAGCTAGGTTAGAGGTTTATGGGGAAAATGCCATCAAGTTGCTTAGGCTCATTATGCCGTATTTGCGCCACCCGCTTAGACGCCTAAGGGCTAAGTTGATCTTAATGCTTTATGAGGGTAGGATAGATTACGAAACATTTACCGAACTCTACGAACAAACAGAGTATGAAGACGAAAACGACCCAAAGAGAAGCCACGCAGTGGAAGCCCTAGCCAGGGCGGCCCCACAAACCCACACCCACGGGGACGCGTATTGGTACTCTACGAAGTATATCAACTCATGGTTTATCACCGCGAAATCCTCAACGCTCCTATTGCCGCCAACCACAACTTCGACATTACCATTAACGCCGGTCCTGGCAAGTCTTGCTGTCCCTCCGTCCATCATTACGAAATATATATACTCACTAACCCATTGGAGCTTTGTTGGCGGTGGCGAACCTCTAACATCACTATTTAGGCTGTTGCTGACATTGCGGTCGACCCCCCTCATTAGGTCAATAACCTCGTTGGTGTCTACCTTGACCAATAACACATGGTCGTGGGTGGCAAAGCCCCTATGTAGGTCATTGCCGACCATGGCTAAGTACTTACCATCTGGGGAGAACTTCATGGTGGAGACACTGTAGTTACTAAGGATGGTACGTCTCTCACTGCTCCTTAGGTTGATTAGCCAAACCTCATTCCTGTATGGCTTGAAACGATCACTACTGATGGCAACCGCAACCTCCTCCCCATTGGGTTTGACGTCGTACGCAACAACGTCGAAATCACCACTGGTTAACTGTCTCAAACTACCATCTAGTTTCAATGAGAATAGGTGGGTCTTGAAGGTGTGTATGAACCCCCTGCCATTAAACCATAATGGCCAGTCATCAACAAACTTCACATCCTCCTGGGTCGGGCCGGTGGTGCTTAGGAAGAAGATTTCATTACCAACAACACGCATGCCAGTAACCCCGCCCCTGACGTGGGTAAGCCTAACCGCCTCACCGCCATCGAACTTGAGCAACCACACACCAACACCAGGCTCATCCTTACCAAGACCTCTCCTTGAAAGGAATACTACCCCTGAACCATCACTTAATATTCTCGGTGAGAAGTCACTATTACCCCTAGTTAATTGCCTTGGCGATTTACCATCGTAAATCCAGATATTCCTCTCATAATCATCCATTGAGTCGGAGATTTTGGACAATGTAAACACGAGGAGACCTTTATCACCGTGTGAGTCTAAGTCGTGTATCATCCTAACGAGCTTTAAATCATCGATAACCAACCTCCTAACCATTAGTGGACCTAATAGCCATGGACTATTAAGGTTTACTGGCGGGATATTATAAGGACTGAGGCATTTGAAGCATTAATGTATCTCCATTATAATGGGAGTTATACGCCTCGGCACTAAGGTGAAGAGGCGTGAACACGCATGCATTGGCGCCTAGGCAGCGGCAATGTTTTAAATGGTTGAATCATTAGTTACGTAATGGGTAATTGGTCTGGTAGGGATGTGGCTGGACTGTTGAGATCTGTCGAACTTTCTTTTCGTGGCTCCTCGTGGTTATTCTACTGGTTTTTCATCTACATTGGAGTTTCATCGGCCATATCCATCATTGAGCTATACCACACTATTGGACTTAGCGGCTATGTGGTAGTAATGCGCATCGTCTATACGTTAGTTAGTATGGGCGTAGCCCTTTATGGTGCTTACCTGTTGAGGAAGGGTGTCGAGGGTATTGGTAGGTACTACAACAATCCTAACTTGATTAGTATGGCTAGGCTTCAGTTTGTGGCGTGGATTATCGTGGCAGCAATACCAATATCATACCATTATTATAACTATGTTAGTTATATTATCGGGGCAGTCGTGGTTATCGGCCTAATACTTATTGGATTAAGCATGAGGAAGATAGCCGAGATTCTCTATGAATTAACTGGCATAGATAACTTCGATGTTGCTGAGGATGAATGGAAGTGGACTGCGTACTTGGCGATTGTTTTCGTGGGTTTCGTGGCCGTACCATTCGCAACGTACAACACGCGAAAAGGGTTTAATAAGATGGTAAGGTGGGTGGCTGAGCAGGGTGCCGTACCATGAGGTGGATGTTAGTAATAATGGCAGTGGCCCTATCCATAGCCCTGGTGGTGCATGCCCAAACCTTGATTCAACCTCTACCACCTGGTACCTATGCGGTGCTGATGAACGAGAGCCTCGTGACCCCTGGTTATATCGTGATCATAAGTGCTGACCCCCACACATTCAATG
>WYEB01000089.1_pt1 | contig 40241 bp, 66 predicted proteins | sample 6343061 | NCBI WGS metagenome assembly WYEB01 (sample SAMN13812332, study PRJNA600296) | hot springs metagenome | biome: ENVO:00000051; feature: ENVO:00002007; isolation source: sediment sample from Evening Primrose shelf | place: USA: Yellowstone National Park, Evening Primrose Hot Spring ... | reverse complement strand
TTTTGCTTCGACACACGACAACCCCCTCCCACTCCCTTAAACAAGCCTCTACACACGTAAAGCGACGCCTCTTCCGCAGAACACGGCATCCCGCCTCACAGATATGCGCCTCTATACACAGCTGCGCGCAGATGCCTACAGATGCGCACTTCTATACACAGTTGCAGACAACTATGCACCTCTATGCGCTACTGTCGAGAAATGTGCACAGATACACGCCTCTACATACAGATGCATACAGATGCCTACAGAAACGAAACTCAACAGACAACTGGCCCCAAAACTAAACAGACATCCAAGAATGCGGAGAAAAAGCAGGCAAAAAGAGTCTAATTTGGGTCTTTGGCTAGTGTTGATAGAGTCAGGCAACGTCACCAGCTGGGGCGCTTATCTTTTCGTTTTTTAGCTAATGTAACTGTTATAAATCTGTCTCTTTCTCACACACATGCAAACCGAACCCAAAACGGCGACGGTACAACTCCACATAAAATCTGGGAGGATAGAAAGCCTGAAAATCATGACAGAGTCGCTAGAGTTCAGCTATAACTACTACGAGTCTGATAAAGTCGCTACCTTATATATCAAAAGAAAGTTCAGCGAAAAACACAAGCGCATAGTACAAGGCTACATACCTCCCGAGGTTGCGGAGAAGCTAATAGAAGCGTTCTTCACGCCCCCAGTAACCGACTCCGCGACAGAGGAGACGTGGAAACACATATACGCAACAGTCGAGACAATCACGACCAACATTGCGGAGGTAGCTGCGGTTAAGATAGGCGACGACATTAAAAAGCGCGGGCTAGCTGTCACCTTCGGATACCGGCGCGAGCCAGAGGGGTACTACGTCTACGCAGAAGCAGAGTGGATGGAATCAGATGGGATACGGGAGAAATACTCATGTCGCATATACGAAAGAGATTACGTAGACCCCCAGGAAATAAGACAAAGCCTGATGTATTTCGTCAGAAACGTACTAGACCTGGTAAAAATCTGCAAAACCTAATTTTCAAAAAAATCTATTTTTTAGTTTAGAGGTCGTCGATGTCTTCGTCTTCGCAAAAGTCGGCGCCCTGTTCACCGTAACAGTACACTGCATTTAGTAGCCAGTTGTATATCTTCTTGAAGTCGCGGAACGTCTTAACAGTCTCTATGGCGTTGCGGACGGAAGTCGCCGCAACATCACTTAGCTGCATCTCTATGTAGTCAACAGTCTCGAGACCGCAGGCGTAGGACGCGTAGACGTGTAGGTATCCGCCATTGCTGAGGTATATGACATACGTCTTGCACTTACCCTCCATATACCTTTCAGCTATAAGATAGACGCCGTCTTGGGTCACCCACTTGTACAGTCTCCTGTTGCTACCCTCGGCAATTGGTATTTTGACGTCGCATTTAGACATGTGTGTGTGTGAAAGAGGGGCTTATATACATGTCGTTAGCTTAGCGACGTATATTATTTCGGCTACTGTCGAAGACAACTGTTATAAGTCTGTCTATCTCACACACGCATGGACCAGCCAGAGAGGAGAGTAATTGAGTTGCCATACCGATCCACAAGGATGGGAGACTTAACATTGCCACTCGCCGTAAGGATACAAGACGGAAAGGTAGTGGTGGTTGAGCCGGTCCACAAAATCTATTCGCGGACAGGTCACCACGGAACTTGGATCTACAGCGACATTGACTGCTACTTCCTGCTGAAACAATCTAACAGCGGAAAGCGTAGCGTGGTTGTAAAGTGCCCAAAGGAGGGGTCTGAGTACGACGAATTAATTAGGCGCGTCGTTGACATGTGGTTTGACTACATGTCATATGGCGAAATTACAGAGCGTCTACAACAGATGAACCTAAAGAGTTAATCCAACCCCACGTTTTTCCTCCTTTACTTTTATAAAAATCTAGGACAAAAAAGAGAGCAATTAAGGAGGAGAGCAGAAACGTAGCAACGTCTCCTTTAGTCGTAACCAACGTCCCCCCTTTTTCCCTCTTATAACCATCCCCCTTTTTCTCGATTATGATGAAGGTCCTAAACTGACACGTGACGAATCAGCGACGCTTCTGAAGTTTTAAATAACGTCTCTATACTTAGCCATGGTCTCTGCGAATACCGAGTGTAGTTGTCTCGACACTGAGCTGTTGCCTGTATGTGGCTTGTTTGAGGGCCAGTTGCCTCCCACGATCATAGCGGCGTTGTGGCATGGGGTATATTCGCGAGGCAGGAACCCCTTCGCGCTGTGCTACGCGCCATCGCTACGCGTCTCGGAGGAGGTGCGGAGAAGGGCGTGTGAATACCTGCGGCGGTTTGGCAGGACGCGTGAAGAGCAGGCGCGCAACTACTACCTGTGGGCGCAGACAGTGCCGCGCCCCCTGTGGCGCTACTTCGCGCACCTGCCGCTTTCATACTTCGCTGACGTTGTTGTGGCGGACATGGTGCCGCCGCTAGCCGTAGCTAACCTCTTGAGACATCTAGACGTCTACCACCGCTTTAAGGGCGCTGTGGTGCTTGACTTGTTTTCCGGCGTATGCGGGTGGCTTATGGCGTTTATGTACCTCCCAAGTCACTACGCTCCTCGGCGGTGGACCGCGGTGGACATAGACCCGCGCCGCCTGCAAATATGTAAGCTAATCGCGCGCGACGTAGGCGTAGACGTGGTAATAATCAGACGCGACCTATCTACGCCATATGTGCCCAACAACGTTGACGTCGTCGTGGGCAGTCCGCCGTGTCACGAATTCACGCGCGCGAAGACGTCCTCAATTAGACGCGTAGATGTGGGTCTGGCGCTAGTCAAGAGCTATCTGGAGAGCGTTGAGGCGATGAATCCTGTCGTTGCAGTGATGGAGGAGGCAACCACTACGACAGAAGCACAGAGACTCGTGACGCAACTAGTTGCGCGATACGGTTTCAAGTACGGCTTCTACGACTTGCGCGATTACGGGGCAATTCAGTATAGACGCAGGCGACTAATCGCGTGGCGAGTAAAGCCTTAAAACACGCGCTTTCTAATAAAACACAAAATCAAGGAATGTAAAGAAAAAATTAGATTATACAACTACAAAGGAATGTGGCACTGAGGTGGGATGTCGCATTCTGCTAAAGACCTGTCTACCATTACTACCGCCTTCGGGTCCTGACCTAGTCCAACAAAGTTCAGCTTTATTCTGTCGAGCACATATAGGAGTGGCAACTCTAAACATGGAGATGCGTCCCACTTCTTCCTGAACCACTCAGCCATACATGTGGCATACAGCAGTGTAGGAAAGCCGCAATATCTATACGTACAGTCTAATTCAGCCCTACGGAGGATTTTAGTCTTAAGCTCAGGCTTATTGTTTACAATCCGCGCCATCAGCAATATATACCCCATCTTGCACAACCAATTCTTCTCACGGTACAGCTTCTTCTTAAGTCTGTTATAACAGTCGTCTCTGCGGAAGATTTTCAATAGTCTCATATTAAGCATCTGCCCTGGCAGGATTTACCCTCATACTTTACGTCTAAGTAGTCTAGAAGTGTTGGATTGTTGCAGATTTTTTGCAACCACTCCTTTAGGCGCTCTCTCTCGTCTTTCAAGAAGATCGGATAGCTTTTATCTTTGTTGCGCCTGTTTGCATGAATTATATCATCTATCCTCATCAGGCGGATACACAGTTTAGGAAACGCGCGAACTGCGCGTTCAACTTTCTTCTTGCTTGCTCCGGCAAGACAGAAACACTCCCCCGACGAGCCGATTACACACCACACAGGCGACTCCGGTATCCCAAATCTCTTTATCAGCTTGTCTATCATTTCGTCGTCAACATAAAGCAGAGGCAACCACACCTTCGCATTTACCTTAGCATCGCTGTAGTACTTTTCTGTAAATACGGCATTGTATTCGCGCTCTCTAAACACCGACTCATCTCTGCGCACACCTAAAACCAGCAGGTCGCCGTCGCGATAGTGTTGCTTGAGATAACGCTCTAACGGGATGCGTTTCAATTTGTGGTAACACCAACGCATCCGCGGCGGATATATGTGAGGCCAGTAGGGGTACTTAGCTGCGTACTCTTCAAACGTATAGTCAGGGCGAAGCACGATAAGTTCTGCTCCTAACCACTGTGCATAGTGTCTAACATACTCCTCAGTTTCTTCTAGCCCGATTGTCGTGTCAATATGCACAAGCACAAACTGCCATTTTCTAATGTCAGCTACTTTCTTCGCCAAATAACAAGCAAGAGAAGAATCCCTCCCTCCAGAAAAAAAGCAGTGGATTTTCATCCCGCCACCCCCTCTTCTTCTGTCGCTTCCTCCCCCTCTTCTAGCGTTGTTTCTAGCAACTCCTTAACCGCAACTAGCAACTCCTTGGCGAGTCTGAGAGCTTCTTCGGGTGTCAGCGTAATCGTGCCGTCGCCATAGAGCTCTTCTGCGCTTCCATGCGTCTCTATAATTTCGGCGCCTGTGAACTCAAGCTCTATATACTGCCCCATCCTCACCACTTCTACACTACTCATACTATCCTCACCTCGTGTCTTATGAAGTTTGACAGATAGAGCACCTTCTTGTTGTTTACAACGATGACGTACGATCTAGCTGTTATAGATGGCACCATTTCAATACTTTCAACTCTGGTTCTACCTATATAGACCTGTTTTCCTTCCCGCAACGCCCGCTGGATTTCCTCAATTCTTTTCTTTGCCATCTCTATTAGATCTTGTTGCATGTGTGTGTGAAATACAGAGGTATTTAACAGTTTTGCAGAAATCCTTATATATTCCAAAAGAATTACAGACATGGGCAGGGTGGCTCAGTACAGGCACGTAATCTCGCTACACATATCCGACAGGCAGAGGGCAGTTCTGAGGTGCCTGTCGCACAAGATGCAGATACCGATGTCGGAGCTGATAAGGAGGGCGATTGATGAATTCACAGAGAGGTATAAAGACTGCGAAGGGGGGGCATGACTACGCTGGCCGCGTTGCTGGTGGAGGCGGCGCGGAGGTGCGTCGAGGTGCTGGGGGACGAGGAGCTCTGCAGGAGGGTCATTACAATAGCAACTGAGGCTGTGGCAAACGGGCGCGTATATATACACGGCAGGCCAGCAAGAGTGGTTGCCTGGTCTGCCAACTACGAGCAGATACACTTCGCCGCCAGCGACGGGGGGGTGGTGCTTGAACTCACCGCACGCGGACTGCCGCTGATAGTGATATACATAACGAAAGACAGAGTCACGACGGAGGTGATAGATGAGAACTACGTAGCCATGCTGAACCACCGCGACGAAGACATACTGCAAAAAGCGCAGAAGATAATCAAGAAGACATGAGCAGAGCGCAAGATGAGACACTCGACATAGTGGTGCGTCAGGAGGGGGACTACGTCGTGCTTGAGTTCATAGACGCCAAATGCCACTGCCAGAGAGAGGAGTGCTACAGCACTGGCTACATACGCCTAACGCCACAAGAGAGCCAAGCACATACTGCAAGCTACAGTCAAAAAGAAGTAGATTTTTCACCCCTTCGGACAGAGGGGGTCCTTTAGAAAAAAGGGGGCTAGAGTTGCGCCCAGCGACGTATCTGACTGGCCCAGTACTCAGCTATGTAGTTTACCACGTCCATCGCGTCGTCAAAACCCTCGCGCACCAGCATTCTTCTGATTACTGGCAACATATAACGCAAGTCGTCGCAGGAGGTGATGTGCTTACGCATGACTTCCCAATTCCGCTGTTTTCGGTATATGTCTACGTAGGTGAAGTAGCCAGCGTTGCACACAATGACAACTACGTTGCTTGTCGGCACGTAGCCATCCGTCTCCACCGCGGTGGCGTTCCAAGCCTTGACCTCGCCGTCGCAGTGTCTGTATATTACGTCTCTATCACCTTCGCGGTAGACATTCGCCGCAACATCCCACATGTGTTAATGAAAAAACTAGGTATTTAACAGTTCACTTCAACACGCATATGCATGATGAATACAACACGTCTTCTACGTCGCGGTAAAACGACACGTATTTGCCGTATATCCAGACGTTGGCTGCAGAGTACACCTCACGCTCGTGCAACAGCTCAAGCACCGCGTCTGGGTCGAGACCAGTCCGCCTCGCCACCTCCTCCGCTATGTAGTACAGCGACGACCACCTCCACCAGCGCCTTCTTGACTGCAACCCTGGCGTCCATGCTACAGCTGTGCCCAAAGTTGCAACAACGCAGACCAGCGCGCAACTATGTAGTTCACCACATCCATTGCGTTGTCAAAACCCTCTCTAGCCAGCACCCTCTTAACCACGGGAATGACGTAAGGAATGTCGTTGCAGGAGAGGATCTGCCTACGCAAGACTTCCCAATTCTGCTGTTTCCTATAGATGTCGATAAACGTCAAGTAACCAACGTTGCACACTATGACGACCACTCTGTCGGTCGGCGCGTATGCATGTGCCGACACCATAGTCGCGTTCCACGCTTTAGCCACGCCGTCGCAATACCTATATATTACGTCCCTGCCGTCTTCCTTGTACACATTTGGCGCAAACTCCCATACGACACTGCCTCCGGCTTCCCACTGCACGAGAAAAGAGAAACACCAAATATTTAACAGTTTTCCGTTATTTAAAATGCGGAGGGAATACTTAGAAACCTTTAACAACTATCAGAAGTTAGAAACGTGATGTAAAACGTAAGTGCGGCGATAAAGAAGTAGTAAACGCCGCCGTCGTAGGTGTACGCCAAAGGGGCAACCAACGACGTGAATACTACCACTGGGTATGCAACAGCCATCACGACGAGCTCTGCAGTGCTCAGCTTGTCGAGGTCAACCTCCCTTATGGACACCGCCGCGAGCTTGTTAGCTGTGGCAACCACCGCCGGAAACGCCAGCACAAGGTAGCTCCTCCAGTCGGGCATCAGCACAGACAGCGCAACCACCGCCACGGTAAGTGCAACCAAAGTCGCAAACCCAACAACGACGAGTTTCTCTTTTCCCATGCAACGCAACTATGTTCACATTACTTAAGGATTGCGCAAAATCCTTAAAAACATCTAATAACTACACGTCATGCAAGTCCTAAGTATAACCAAGTTACATGATTGTATAAACGTGGAAATCGGGTACGAGGAATCTTTGGTGATAGCACTGCCTGCAGAGTTGAAGGCGGCGCAACCAGCAATTCAGCTAATCCAGTCCTTGATGCCGACGACTAAAAGAGTTACAAAAGCCACGCTGTGTCTCTCCGACGAGGAGTATGAAATCCTGCAGAAGCCCATAGTAGGCGACGAGGTGGACCTACAAGTGACGCCAGAGGGAGTGACTATTAAGTTCATCAAACGTTAACCCTTTTTCCAGAAGACCCGCTTTTTCCAGCCACCGGAATAGGAACGTCTCCATTACGTCTTTTGTAGCCTGCCATCTGCCGCCCATCATCTGTTTCAGCTCTTTGTCGACTGCGCGTCTATACGAGGCTGTGTCGAAGCTGTCAGCAAGGTGGTGGACGGCTCGGAGCACGCGCAGAGACGGCCCGAGGAGGTGTATCCACCTGCCGTGCATGTAGTTGCGCACATACGCGATGATGCGGGCGGCACATATGTCGGGCTTGCGCGTACAGTCGACATCACACTGCCTCCTCGCCGGCAACGCGACTACGTCAACGTCCTCAGGCAGGCTGGCGGCAAACTCCTGCGCCACGTAGACGTACTTCTTCGGCGGAGGCACCAAGCCGACCAACCTCTTGAACTTGTCGTAGTTGCGTCGCGTCTCCGCCGCGTCGCAAAATGCGTCGGGGAACACAATCCACAGCTCCGCCCACGGCGCCTTAGCCCTCACCTTACCGACGAACTTGGCGTAGTCGTGGAGCTCCACGCCGACGCGCGTCCTTCTGAGCGAGATGTCCACAAACGCCTTATCTACGTACCTAGGCACGGGAACTGGAAACGACATAGTTGTCAACACGCCGAATTCAATACCTGGAGACCACTTCTCTCTGGGAGGCGGCGTCGGCACAAACACAATCATGGGCCTATGAACGTCTCGTTATTTAACGATTACAACTGTTAAATAGCCATGAGATAAAATAGACATGGCGCGGAGACACACGAAAAGAGTAGCCAGCCGGTTGCAACATATATATGAACTAGTCGTCTCGGCGGGGTGCGTCACCACAGCATCGGTAGAAGACGCCTTGGGGCTTGGGCACTCTGAGACGTTCTACGCATTAGCGTTGCTGAAGTCATCTGGGAAAGTCGTTGAGACGCTTATTGGGAAGTACGCTCTTTGGTGCAGAGACGAAGAAACGGCGAAGCGCGTCATAGAAGAGCTGAAGTCGGAAACGCGCAGGTTGCTGTGTAGCAACGGCAAGAGGTACGCCACGCCTAGCAGAATCCTGGAGCTAGCTGAGTCGGACAGGCAAGCGCGTGAAGTGTTTTCTAGATACATACCGCTTGACAAGACAAAACAGCTGGCATACAAGCCGCAAGCTTTGGCATTTGCAAACGCAGTGTTGAGGGAGCTGTTTGGCGAGTCTCAGTTCAAGCGCTACCGCGACAGGCCTATATATCTCGCAACATGCTAGCCAGAGGAGACGTGAAAGAGGAGTTCTGCCAAGACTTAAAACGCTACTTGGAGGAGACGCTTCTGCGCAAGAGGACGCATGTGGTGGTTAGAGTCGGCAAGCTTGCGAAGCGGCGCGGGGAGTTGCAGAAACGCATCAGCCCCTACAGCGCATACCTCAGGCGGCTGTTTAGCGAATACAAATTTTCCAAGGGAATGTACATACTGCCCCGCGAAGTGGCGGAGGACGCATACAAAAACCTAGACGCGCTCTGCGAGATGCTGAAGAAGAAGAGACGTAGGAAAAAGAGGAAGATAAGGAAGGAGAAGATGGCGCTTGTTACCCTCCGCATTCCTCCATACATGCTCAGAGACCTGGACGAAGCCGTTAAGATTCTCGGAAAGAGACGGGCTGAAATCATCCGCGAGGCGATTCAGCGGATGCTAGAGAAGAAGGTGTGTATCATGTTGACGCCTGAGGAGAGAAACATGCTGGAGGAGCTCGTGCGGCGCGGCATATACAACAACGTCGAGGACGCCATACGCGACGCCATACATCAACTAACGCAGAGACTCAATTCGGCACAAACGATAAGTTTATAAAGACGTGGATTCGTTTATTCGATGTCCCCCGGGGGCTGTGGGATGTCCCCCTCGGGCGTCTAGCCCGGGGGGCTTGTTTTCACCCCTCCTGCATGTCTTCTTTCTCATCTTCTTAAGTTCGATTTTTCAAGCTCGTGCCTACACTCCCAATACGCCTTCCTCGACTCGTGATCTGCATAGCATACCACCGCCTTCCCCCACCTCTGGCATCTCAAATGCCGCATGAGCGCAACGATGAACGTCACCTCGTCTATGCCCACCCGCCGCGCCATTGCCACCGCCCTCTCCACCTCCCTAGCGCCCCTCACCTCCACCACGTAGTACAGCAGGGCGAGAAGTTTTTTAACTGCGTCGCATTTACTACCCATGTCTGTAGTTGCGCAGAAGAAAAAAGTTAAGCTTGAAGAGCTGGAGGAGCTGGTCTCCGCCCTTGAGAAGATATATTTGGACGACGAAGAGTTGAAAAAGGCCCAGATGGACGGCAAGCCATGATGGCGCTGTCGGTAGACATCACGCCTTGGGCTGTGGCGGCTACTATGGCAGGCGTCTTGCTCGGGGCGTTTGTTCAGAAGCGGCTCTACAACGTGTTTGCTGTGCTGTCGACGTTTTTCGCAGTCTACTCGGCCACGCCTCTCTTCGGCATGCCGTACAGCATATACGTCTCAGTTGCGTGGCTTCTGTCTGTAGTATTCGGAACCGCGGCCATGGCCAACCTCGCCGCTACGTGGGTTAGACGCATAGAGATGCAGATGCAGATGCTCATGAAGCAGATGGAAATGCTCAAACTAATGGTTGAGGAGAAGTGATTACGGGCAGGGTCTTTTTTCAGCGGCGTCTGGCGCGCGTGTTGCAAATGCGGCTGGTGCGCGTCGTTTAGCTACCCCGAAAACGCATACGCCGAACTGACCAGACACATAATTAAGGAGCACCGCACCTTTACCTTCCGCATAACTGTTTTAAGCACAGACGAGACGTAGACCTATGAGGACCTTGGCGCTGGTTGTCTTGCTTTCAGCAACTGCGCTGGCGTTTACAATCATCAACAACTGCGGAGCGTCACAGGACTACGTCAACGCCCTAGACTCGTACTTACAGAAGGCCTACGACATGTACACACAAGACGTAAAGACCCCCGCGCTGTGTCCTGACTTCTACGTCGAGCTACGCAACGACATCCAATACCCAGCAGTGACCTACAGCAGGATTGGCCCACTTGGTGTCTGTGCGTTCAAGATGGAGTTTAGATGCGACGTCTCTCTGACGTGGTTACAACATCTAGCATTCCATGAAATGGCGCATGCTCTGCAAGACGCAACAGGCGACGGCGGCAAGGGCTACGGCTGGTGGTCGGAAGGACATGCGGAGGGTTTGGCGTCGTACTACATTGTAGTCAGAGTTTACCAAGCGGGGATGTGGCAGAAGTACGGATACGTACAGGATTTCTGGGACAAACAGTTGTATCGACAAGATCCTTGGACATGCGAAGCGCCCAACTTATGTGCATATCAATATGGCGCCTTTTTTGCTTGGCTGGCGTGGAGATACAGCCCACTCAACGCAACGCTGACCTACGCCCTTCCGCACGGCGAGCTTAGACGGGCGTATTGGAACTTCTTGCTGTCGCCGTGGAGCTGGGGGCGCGACCCCATATACAACGACTTCGACACATGCAACGTGCAGATGAGCCCAAACAGCGGTTTGTATTGTACATATTCCCCTGTGTTGCCAAACCGTGTTTATGTATTCTCTTCGTCGCTTTTTATAAACGCCACTGGGCTGTCGGACAGAATACTCCTAGCGCTAGTTGCCACTAAGACAGCTACGGCAGACCCCTCAGTCACAGTGTCGTACTGCCCCGAATGCAAGCCGACAGCCACCGTCACCACAACTCAGACAGTCACAACGACGCAGACAGTCACCAAGACGGAAACGTATACAGTTACATACACCACCACGGCGACCTACACCACAACCATCCCCATCACATACACCACAACAATCACTGTGCCCACAACTGAGACAGTCACTAAGACTGAGACCTACACAACGACAGTCACCACCACAGTTACCGTACCCACCACCACGACAGCTACAATATCCACAACTGTCACAGTCCCTACAACGTCTACAGTCACCTACACAACCACAGCCACCGTACCCACGACAACGACAGTCACAGCCACCACGACTACTACGGCCACACATACAGACACTGTGACCAAGACGGAGACGGCTACTGTGACGGTGCCCATCACGTCTACAGTTACAGAGACGGCGACGGTCACCACAACAGCCACCGCGACAGTTACAGAGACGGCGGTTGCTGGCGGGGTGCCTGCCACAGTCTTGATTATTGCTGTGGTGGCGGCTCTGCTGGTTGGTTGCTACCTCTGCGGCAGGGCGGCGGCGAAGACAGATTTAAAGACGCAGGAGCTGTGAGACGTGACTTGCGGTCTTAAAGACGCGGCGGCGGACAGAATATGCCAGATTCTGAAGGCTACATACGACTCGTGTCGCTTCCCGCACTCAATTGCAGACTACTCACGGCTGAGGTCCGCAGCTACTGCACTTGCCAAGGCAGGCGTGGACCCGGAGCTGATAGACCCCCAGGAGCTCGACTGCGGCTCGCGCGACGCATTCTTCGAGTCTCTTGAACGCGTAAAGAGGAGACTGGTGTCGGAGACAAAGATAGACGTCGCCGCATTGATCGAAGAGCTCCAGCGGGCGCTGGAGGCGTGGAGGTCTGGTACGAGGACCACCGACGTGATACGCGCCGTAGAAGACGCCATCAAGACGCTGGCTGAGCTGGGCGAGAAGAAGGAGGCGTGGAGGTGGTACGAGACTGCGAGGAGGGAGTACAAGATACCGATCTCCATCAAGATAAGGAAGCCAGCGGAGAGGAGGGCGTCGAGGAGGAGGGCAGTTAAGGATACAAAGGCTGTGCTCCAGCTGGCTAAAGAGGCAATGGAGAGGGGCGCAGAGGCCGAGGCCATGGAGCTGGCTAGGGAGGTGGAGGAGGTGGCGGCCGAGCTGGCGAGAGAAGACGCCGTAGCTCTGGAGCTGGCTAGGAAGGTGCTTGACTACTGGCTGACAGACATCAGGAGACGGCTACCGCCGATTCCGGGCCTGCGCTGGGAGTCGCACGTAGACAAAGTGGCTGTCCGCATCTCGCTGATCCTGCCGCCTGGCGACGTGGAGACGGAGAACAAGGTGCTGGAGCAACTCTCCGTACTGCACGCAACATACGGCCTTGAGAGGAGGGAGACTACGACTAAACGCAGGCGGTTCATCCACTACATAGTGTTTCTGGAGCAACACGAGAACTTCAGGCGTCTGGTGGACGTGATGAAGGTGCTGTATAGAACGGCGCTGGACGAAGTGAGGAAGGCCATGCCAGCCGAGAGCTACAGCAAGGCGGTCGCCGCGGCTCTAAACGCGGTCAACAACTGGATATCGATACACGACGTCTATACGGCGCTGGCGTCTTCGCCCAGCCTAGAGACGCTGAAGCGTCTGCTGGCCATGTACCCGCTGGTGAAGACGGTGGAGAAAGAGGTAAGGCCAGGCGTGGTGGAGAGGAGCAGGGAGGTCGTCCCCGCAAGGAGGTGGGGCCCGTCGCTTGAGGAGGAGTACAGACGGACGTTTGTGCAGACGATTAGAGAGATGGCGATTAGAGACGCCATGCGGAGTTTCGAAATCGGGGCCGTAGTCGCCAGAGAGCCCGGCGGCGATAGGATGTGCTGGGGCGTGCTGGACGACAGAGTCTGTTTCTACAACACGCCTAGGGAGTGCGTGGAGCTGTGCGTTGGCAGGCTGATCGACGCGCTCTACCGCGGAGACAGAATAACAAAAAATGAATGGGAGGACATCAGAAGGGCGCTAGACGCCGGTCTCTACAGACCTGCATGTCAAGCAATTATACAGAACATGGACTACTTCCGCACGCTATATGGAGTAGAAAACCCGCCGAGGTATTGTTAGAAAAAAATTGGTTTTTAGACAGTTACGGTTATGCCCTTCTGGCGGGCAATAGTTTCGAGCTCGCTCAAAGAGTGGTAGTTCCTCTTTGTGTCTCTCTGCGACGGCACGCCAGCGGCGGCCTGCGCAATTCTGCCCTTGGCCTGCGCCACAAGCTCCGCGGCAGGCGGCAGGAAGCCAGTCTTCTTCTTGCCCTTAGCCTGGCTGGCAACCCTACCAAAGGCAATCCTCACCGCCAGTTGCTTAGGTTTCGGCATGACGGCCGTGTAGGGCACGTTTCTAATTGTCATAGGTTTCTTAGACCAAGACGGTGTTCTCGCAATTTGGAGACCAGTCGCAGCCAGTCTCCACCTAGGCTCAATTCCGCCAGACGCAGCCGCCAGTATTGTGGTTGCTCTTACTAACATGTGGTTTCTCTAGGCTGAAGTTTATAAATTTTTCCCAAACACCTCCTTGTACTTGTTGACGAGGGCTTCAAGCACCAGGTCGCTCCACTTCTTCTCCTCCCCAGTCTTGAACTTCTTGCCGTACATGATCTGCTTTATGCACCACGCAGTGGGGTGCATTCCGTGCGTCTTGACAAACCAGCGGAACTCCTCGCCGCGTAGTTTCGCCGCCCAGCAGTTCTTAATTTGCTGACGCACATACTCCGCCACCTCCTTGGAGTAGCTGTTGAGGGGGTGCAGGCGCAACCCCACCTTCCCATTCCTCATCTTCTGTATCACGATTAGATACGGCTTGTAGCCGTCGCCCTCCTTAAGCCAAATTACATCATACACTGTGCGCCACCTCGCCACCTTCGCCGGGGGCACTGAGCCGGGGGGGAAGTAGACCACCTCCACAAAAAACATAATAATGTAGGTGTTTAAAACTCGCATGCGGATAAGTATACCGTATAGGGGGAGGTACAAAGTGTTTAAGGTGCTCCACGAAGAGCCGATGCCGAGGTTTGCGGTGTCTGTAGTGCCTAACTACATCGCATCGGTGCCTGCATCCGGCTTCGCCGACACGCCGAGCGAGGTGCGGGAGCTCCAGACGTACACAGACGAGATATGGGTGCTGGAGTACGACCAGCCGTTGCCCGCGCTGTTTGGCGTAGGCGTAGGAGGAGCGGAGGAGCGGCTGTTCAAGTCCTACCGCTCGCTGGTTGATCTGTTCTACCCGCCCAGCGGCTCGGCGGCGGTGCAGGCGACGCTCACCGCCGGCTCTCCAGCCATGTTGATAGCGCCGCCCACTACATACGCCCAGCTACCGCTCATGTACCTAAAGGCGGTGTACATCGCAAACACTGGCACGTCGCCCGCCACAGTCACGTTTACGCAGACCGCAGGCGCCGCCATTACGAACATACTGAAGGCGGTGGCTCCCGCCGGGCAGACCCTCGCGCTGGACAAGCTGAACATCCCAGTCCGCGGCGCCTTGGGCGCGGTGTCTACAGCCGACGTAGACGTCACGGCCGTGGTGGAGTGGGAGACGTCATATCCGCTACGCGTGGCGGTTGGGCTGGGCGAGCCTGTATATATGCGCATTGTGAACCCGTTGCCCACGCCGCTTAACAGTTTCGTCATAACGTTCAGAGGCACGCGGTATAGAGTTGAGCAACTGCGCGAAAGCGACGAGCCAGAAGGAGAGGTCGTTACGATATATCCGTTTCGGCGCTGACCTCCTCCCAGCCCAAGGGAAACCCCCGCCCTTTAGGGCGAGGAGGGGAATCAAAGATTTTTTAAATTTTTACAACAAGGGAAAGTCTCGCCCTTTAGGGCGAGGAGGAGGTCAGTTTTGCCCAGTCCTAAGGTCGGTGGTAAAATTTTATAAACTAGACACCACTTTTTCTCCATGTCCCACCCCGAACTTGGTAGATACGGCAAGTCTGTGCTGTATGGCGAACTTGCTGGCACAATCGGCGCATCTCTGCTAAACGCCACGCTCAGCCCAGTCGCCGCCGCCGTGCTGAAGACCATCGCCGGTATTGGCCTCGGGTGGTATGGGATGCAGAGACTAGACGAAACTGGCGTCACCGCGTATCAAGCGGGGGTGAGGTTGCTCACATCTGTGGTCGAGCAACTCAGCTACCCGCACGAATCCAGCGCCATAATGGAAGACGTGCAGTCGAAGAAGCCGTTCTACCTACGCATCGACGAGTGGAAAACTACCAGCGCCAAGCCAGTCGCCTACAGCCCACCTCCCGCACCTGCGGTCACCAGAGTCGTGGTGTCCCAGACATATGTGCCTCAGCCAACTACACAAGCGCAACAAACACAACAACAAGTACAAAAATCCCCTAACATAGTGGAGATATGAGCACGTCAATAATGTCTAAAATCGTGCAGGCAGGAATAAGCTACCACGTAAACGTAGGCCAGCCGTATCTGGCTGACGTCATATACGCTGAGGAGCAGGCGGTGCAGGCGCTTCTAGACAACTACAGACTTGTAGCCAACAGCCCCGCCGACGTGACGATAGACCCGCTCTTCCCGCTGACTGACATAGGCACGCCCACTGCGCCCAGCAAGTTTACAGACGCCGTCAGCGCAAACAGCTACAAAGACGACTGGACGCTTACGTTCCAGTTCACGTCGCCTGTCACCTCGTACAAGGCCGACGCCTTCGGCTTCCGCGTCAAGGCAGATGCAATGGTGCTCGCCTTCGGCGCCGCGTTGCTAGACGCAGAAGCCGTCAAAGCGCTTAGACACATCAACATATACAGAGCGCTCAACAAGCAGAGACTGGCGTATACAGTAGACGTCGCCCGCGCAACTACGTGCGACTCCTGCCCCTACTACTACGTCCCGCTCGGCGCTAAGCTGATCGTGCGGCCCTCAGAGGAGGTAGTGGTGGAGCTGGTCTTCAGCGAGAGCTACATCACGCAGAAAACCGCAGGCGCCAGCGCCACCGCCCCAGTAAACGTCGCGATAAAGGTGCAGTTGTTGCCGTCGGTGAAACTTATACCCAAGGCCTCCAGCGCCTACGTCCAGTCAACCTAAATCCTCTTTTTTCAAAAAACTACAAGTACTTATCGATAAGTTTCTTGACGCAGGGCGAGTCAAACAGCTTGAGACCTGTCTCCAAGTCAACGTTGACGCCGAGAGCTTTCATTGCCAGCTCAGCCATGGCGCGGTAGAAGGGGTTGTTGACGTAGTCAATATACTGACTCAGCGTAGCTCCGCACTTCAATATATATTTCGCCTTTTCCTCATCGCCGAGAATATGTACAATCTTCTTAAATGCATCATCTGGGTCGCAGTCGAGGTCAAGAGGAACCTCGCCTTCGCCACCCACCTTTTTGTACAGCTCAGTGATGTATTCCATACACGTGCCTAACCTAACCTCGCCGATGCTTACGTCTTTTACCGATTCTATGTTGAGCATGAAGAAGAAAAAATGCGGATTTTTAAACAGTCTGCAGTTGTTTCGCCTTCAGATAATCTGCCAGGGAGTCCAGCAACTTGTTAAGCGAGGGGCCGAGCTTCTCCAGCGCAGTCTTCGCCAGCTCTGCGAACTGTTCTGCCTTTTTCACCCCTTCCTGGAGACCCTGCCTATACGCCTCCTCCTTTATCCGTCTCAGCTCCTGCTCCGCCACTGCAGGCTTTACGTCAAACCCAAATTTGCGCAGAGTATCTGCAAGTTTCGTTATCTCCTCAACCGCGTCTAGCACGTTTTTAGGTCTCTCCTCCGCCGCGGCCCGCTGGAAGCCGAGTATCTGCGCAGCCTTCTGCAGTTTCTCCAGCCGCTCAGCCAAGTCATCAAGCGGGTCCTTAACCACCTGCTGAACAAGCCGTTGCACCTCCTCCTTCTGCGCGCCGTTTTTCTCATTCTTTTCAAGCACGAGTCGCAATATTTGCTGTTGCAACTCATAAACACGCTTCCTCTCCTCAAGCAACATCTCTACAAACAACTTAGACGTGGGGTCGTTCAACGCCCGCATCACCGCCATCCACTTCGCCAACCTCTTCAGCTCATCGTCGTCGCTGGACACCATGCCAGCCACAAGCGGGGCAAGCGCCTTGCGCATCTCCTTCGGCAGTTGCGACAGCTGTTGCATAAGTTGCAGAAGGGCCTGCGCCCTCTGCAGAGACTCCTCCTTGTTAAGCGCCTTAGCTACAACGTCCCTAGGTACGCCGAACATCTGGGAGAACATATCTACAAACTCCCCCCCACTCTCCTCTTGTTGCGGAGGGGGCGTCTCGGGCACCTCCTGAGGCTGGGCTGGCTGGACAAGCTCTTCCTGGGGCTGTTGCGTCTGAACAATTTCTGCCTGCGTCATTGTAGTTGCGATTTTCGTTATTTAAAAGCTTGAAAGAAAAGATATGCGCTCAATTAGTTGCACCTTGTGTCTCACACCCAGCGCAACCAGCTGGTTGCGCACCCACTCCGCAAGGTCTGGCCTGTCTTTAGGCACACCAACCACCACAGTACCGTCTTGTTGCCTATACCAGTAGCCCCCGGCGTCAACCACCAGCTTAAGTACGTCCTCCATGTGTGGAAAAAACACACATCTTAAAAAACCTATGGTCCCCTGTCTTCTGTTTTGGCTGTCACAAATATGAGGAACAGCACTAAGCCGAATGGGAAGAGCAGTACAGACAAGACGCCTCTGCGCTCAGCCAGCTTGAGGTAGGCCGCCGCGAGCAACACAAGTACGGGCGCGGCCAGAAGCCACAGCGCCCTCTTCAGCGCCTCCTTCCACGCCACAGCCACAGCACAAGGCCGACCACCCCGGCGCCAGCCAAAAGCGGCACAAGAGAAGGCACGTCAGCCACTACTTCGACCTCCACCCCCCAGAAGCAACCTGCACAGCCCCACACGGCGAGCTGGTGCAGTCCGTTGCACGGCGTCGACACCTCCACTTCGCCAGACGTGTTGCATGGGATCGGGCCAGCGCTCCACACCACCTGCCCATTCACCTTGTACTCAATGTTTACGCCACACGGCTGTCCGTTCTGCCACGTCCGGTACGTTACAACGGCTCTGGTCTCGCGGCAGGGAGTCAGGACCAGCTGGCGGGCTACCTCCGGCCCCGCGATGGGGTTGCCCTCCGCCTTAATGTAGAGTCTCATCTACTAATAAGCGCCACAGCCACAAGCGCCGTCGCCATAATGACCACCGCCATGACCATGGCAAGCACCCACGGGTCTAGAGACGGCGGACCCGAAGTGGGGGTGGGGGTGGGGGAGGGAGTCGGCTCGACCACAGCCACGACGTCTGCCTGCGCATCTACGTTCCACGCAGACGTGACGAGACAGCCTTCTGCGTAGAGCGTATGCGTCTTGCCCTGTATCTCGGAGCACTTAAGCGTAATTTCGAAGTCAACCGTAACCGGAGACCCACCTATTTCGACTTCGACCTGGCGGGAAAACACCTCCTGTCCATCGATTAGGTACTTCAGCCGCGTACATGCGCTTGAAATAACGCAGTTCGTGACCGTCGCCTTGCCTCTGACCTTTGCCTGCGTGCAAGACCCGCTGTAGTATATCCGCTTACTTTCTTGAACGTTTCCACCGATGCCACAGCCCTTGCTGATCCTCAACGTATCTACAACTGTCTCAGACATGGGAAAAAATGTGGACCAAGTAATAAGTTTACCTCCTCTTGACAGCCACCGCCACGACTACTATAAACATCGCCATCATCATGGCCATAAACACGAAGAGCCACGGCGAGAAGCCCCACCCGCCCCCGCCGCCAGGCGGCTGGGTTGGCGTAGGCGTAGGCGTTGCAGTGGGCGTCGGCGTGGGCTGGACGGGTACGGCGTAGAGGTCTATCTGCGCCTCTACGGGCCAGCAGGCGTACCACTGCGCGCCCCACGCCGCCAGCTGATGCGTCTTGTTCAACACGTCTGGCGGTAGCTGTATCACCTCAGTGCCAGACGTCTCCCCCTTGACGTTTTTAAACCAGTACACCCTGTCCTCCACCTTGTACTCAATGTTTACGTCGATGCGCCACGGCTCGCAGAACCACTCAGACCACGTCTTGTACCTAATCACCGCCTTGACGTAGGCCGCCTGCTTGTCGTACCCTATGAGCTTACTATCAACCACAGGCGGCGCCCCCATCCCGCATGAGCAGTAGACGCGGAGCGTGCCGATGTACTCCTCAGACATGGACGGGTTGGAACACAAACTTATACGTTTTTCGCTAAGCACAAAATTTTTTTATTAAGAGCCAAATTCATGCCATGAAACAGTATGAGTACACATGGATGTGGGAAGTAAGAGAGGGCGTGGTTAAGGCGTATGAGTTCTTCCTAGATACAGCCAGGTCGCTGGGGAGGTATGTGGCCAACGACAAAATATTTGCCTGGGTGGGGGTCTGCGCAGGGCCCAAGCTCTGCGTCGGCGCCCTGCCTGGGGTTGATCCCATGTACACGCTTGAGCTGACGGGGCTGTCGCCAAACGACGTGAGTGTCCAGCCCAACACCCCGCGGCCGAGTATACTGCCGTTGATGTGCAAAAGCGGCGCGATGGATACATGCGGCTTCCGCACCCAGAAGTACAGGCCGGTCATCGCCGGGGTAGACATCGGTAGCTGGGACAAGAACTGGGGCGTGGTCATCCGCGGCTGTAGCATAGGCTTCTTCGCAAGTCGCGGCGGCGACGTGGGGATAATTTCAAACAACCACTGCACGGCCTACAGCATGTGCAACGGAGGAGGCTACTACGTAACGCAACCAGCCAGTCTCTGCGGAGGCACCCCGCAAGACAAGATAGGCGAGAACCCCGTGTATAAGGACTACGGCGGGGGCCAATGGCTTGTAGACTCGGCGTGGGTCAAGCTGGAGGTGCCCTACGAGCTGGCGGTGCTGGACGAGGGCGGAGCCAAGAAGGAGCCGCAGGGCTCCGCAAGAGACCCCCAGCCAGGCGAGACCGTGGTTAAGTTCGGCAGAGGCGTCTACACCTTCTCGACCAGACAGGGCCAGGTCAAGGCGGTTGGGGTGCAGGTCCGCGTAAACACGGGTTGCGGCGCGCTGTACTTCGCAGACCAGATCCTCATGTCGTATATGCTGTCGCCTGGCGACTCCGGCTCCGGGCTCTACAGCGCCAACATGGAGCCGGTGGGGCTGGACTTCGCCGGTAGCGATGTGGAGAGCGTGGCCAACCGCGCCGTGCTTGTGGAGAGGGAGCTAGGCGTCAAGATACTGACTAAGTCGGCCGCGCCTCCGTTGCCGCCAGGCATATCGATACCGCCGTATGTGTTGCCGATTTCGGCGGGCGTTGCGTCTTTCATGGCTGCGCTCTACACGCGTTAAGTTTATATTTCAGTAACTATTTTTTCACCATGTCGCTGGACTGGACAACAATACTAATAATCGCGGTGGTGATAGTAATAGCCGCATTAGTGGGGGTGTTGGTGGCGAAGGCGTTTAAACGTTAAAAACATGTCTGCAAACATGTCTATGGCAGAGCTCCAGAAATTCATCCCCAAGATATACCAGAACTACAACATAGACACTGTTCCAGACATCAAGGCGGCTATCTACAGGGCAATGGTTACGCTGTTTGCGCAACAGTGTCGCAACGTAGACCCCCAGGTCGAATGCGTCGCAGTGCCTGCCAACCCCCTTACCGACTTCGGCGCCGGGGGCAAATACGTCGATGTGGTGCAGTCCAATGCCTATCAGAGCGATGATTGGGTTGCGGCGGTGAACCCAGGCGCCACCGACGTCTTGGCGGTTAGGCTGAAGCCCGACGTAGTCGCAGTGGCGGTGGCTGGATTCGCAGTCGAGACAGATGAGACGCTTAGGACCGGGGTTCCGATAACCCGCATAAACATCTACCAAGACTTGGCGAAGCAGAAGCCAGTGAAGACGCTCAATGTGTTGCTGTCCGCAACGCCGATGGACTACCCGCTGGCGTATGCGCTGTTTCCTGAGCCCATCGTGATAGGCCCCGGGAAGGAGTTCGTAATTGAGATGATCACAGACACCAGACTCACGTCGCCGCAACAATACGTAGTCATGTGGCTTCCGCCGATAGTGCTGACGTCTCGGAAGCGCGTCGGCTACGTCTAAACCCATGCTTTTTTTGATATTCCTAGCTCTCTCTGGCGTACTTGCGTTGATTGAGTACGTGCGGCGGAGGACGCTGAAACTCAAAGCGGCTGTCCAGTACACAGACCTCTCCCACATAGCACTGGCTACGCTGGCTGCAAACGCAGTGACTGAAGGCGCCGCAGGCATAGCCGTCTCTTCCATACTCACCGCGCTGTATGTGGTGTATCAGCTGTTTCAAGACCGCAACCCAAAGGACATCGCTGTATACACCGGCACATATGCAGTTGTGGTGGCGGGCAAGCTGGGCCTAGGCGCCCTTCTCCACATATAAACCCCACCCCCCTTTTTCCTCATGGGTAAGGAGGCTAGAATAGTGTCGCTCGACTTCCCCGCATCTGCTGTGGCGGGGACGCAGACGCCGGTAAAAATAACTGCCCGCGTTACAGACAACGACGACGAGAGGACTGCGTTTTTCGTGATGTTTTACTACATAGACGGACCAGCGGGCTCTGTGGAGACCAGTTGCGGCGAGATGCCCGTGTGCCACTACCCCAGTTGCGTCGCCTGCGGCAAATTCACCGAGAGGGGAGTGCCTGTGGGGACTGAGTACGCATACGAGGGCTGGGTGAAGTACCCAGCGCCTGGGCAGTACAAATTCCACGTAGTGGCGGGGTGGTTCATAGACCCCTACGCCTACGACTACACAGACAGGCGTGAGGTAGATGTGTCGGTCTCGCAGTCGCCCTCGCCGTCGCCGCCCGCCCCCTCTCCAGCGCCGTTGCCCGCAGACGCGTTGCTGGTGGTTGCGGCGGGTACTTCTGCATTTCTCTCTTCCTTCATTAACACCTATTTAGGGCATCGGCGCAAGCGCTAATAGTTAAAAATAGGCAAGATTTTTCATTGCATGAAGAAGAGGGAGTATGAGGTAGTCACCTTTACTCTGTCTAAGCGCATGAGACGTGTGCTGAGACAATACGCCGAGCTGAAGAAGAAGCCCATGTCTGAAATCGTCGAGAGGGCGCTGTATGAATACTTCCTGCGCCGCAAGCCGACGCGCCGGATGCTGGAGCAACAATGAGGATAGTTGCAGAGACGCCAGTAAAGAACCAATGCGTACAGCAGTTCATAGAGGCGTACCGCCGGCTCGCCCCACCGCTTCAGATAGATGGCAAAAACATATACGCGTCGTGGGAGGACTGGGACGCAGAGGGCCAAAACAAGATGCAGTACGAGGCCGAGGTGGACCTGGCAAACAGCACAATTCTTATCTACTACTACGACGGGAAGAGGAAGAAGAAGCTCTGCAAGTCCCGCATATCTACGTTTGACGCGCAGTTTTTCCAGAGTCTAATGTATCCAGGAAAGAAGAAGGTGTATCTGAGACACACGAAGTGCGTCGCAGACAACTTGTGTCTAGTGCCTGTGCACTACGGCGGGTACCCAGCTCTCGCGGTGGCGATGAAGGACGAGAAGCTGGTTAGGCTAGTGCCGAGCTGGACCGTAGGAGATGTGGTCTACTTCGCAGACACAAACGTAGACCTATCGCCCCCACTGCCAGATGAATACAACGAGGAGGAGCTTAAGAAGGCGGTGCAGGAGGTGGCCAAGTACGGCGCCGAGATAGGCGTCTTGGCGCTGTTGCCATACATACAGATGCACGCAACTAAGCGCTACGTGCCTGTCATAGTCGGCCCCATGCGCACGGGGAAGACCAACACGCTAATGTACATCTACTCCGCGTGGCCGCAACCAAAGCGGTACATCTCAACGCCTTCCACGGCCTCGCTGAGAGACGGCTTGATGAGGAGCCACGTAGTGGCGGATGACATAGGAGAGGACCTGGGGCGCCACTTCGACTGGCGCATAGTAATACCGTATTTCGAGCGGGGCACAATCACTAGACTGAAGACGCAGACCATGCGCGAGGTTGCATACATACTACACGGGGCACTTGTGATGGCGACAAACGCCCCGCGTGACGACATTAGAAGCGTGTCCAACAGAATACGGTACATACATGGAGACAAAGTGCCTCCTGGCGCTGAGACGGAATCTCACCCACAGCTCTCCTGGCTGGCATTCAACCCCTTCCTATATATGGCACTGCCGCCGTGGCTCTCAGCCATAGACGCAGCCGTGTCGTTGCTCTTTGGCGACCAGCCGCCGCCACAGTCGCAACACAACCCGCTAGACGAGCCCTACATGGCGTTCGCCGCCCAGCTTTATTCCAAACTCGCTAAGCTCTACGCGATACACAACAATCCATGTGGCGACCCGGAGAGCGGAGAGCCGCCGTCGAGACACTTCAAGACATTTGAAGAACGGGGTTACATAACATTCCGGCTGGAGACTTTCGAAAACCCCATGCATAAAAATAGGACGGTCACCGTTACGAAATCGGTCACGTTGCGAGATGTGAAGACGGTCACGAGGTCTATCTCCCGCACGTCGGAGTACTATTCAGTAACAGAAGCCAGACTGATAATCAACTACTTCGGCCTGCCTGTTGAAATACTGTGGAAGGGAAGCCACTACTACGTCGCTATACCTTGCGAAAAACTGGAAGAAGTCTACACACGTCTGAAGACAATAGTTAAATAGTCCCTTTACAAAACTATTTCACCGTAGCTGGATATAAGTCCACAGTATACGGAGCCTACGTCGGACAGAACACATAAACAACTTTTTCATAATTAGCCAAAACAGATCCGCCGAGCTAAACAATGTAAAAATCAACACGGTTAGACACGTACCCAAGACTCCCTGGGCTAATGTAGATGAGGTCACGATGAATGTAAAGAGCAAAAGCGACGTCGCGACACTAGATGTATGTAAACCAAACGGCGCGATACACAGAAGACAACTTTTGACCACAAACTTACATATAAAATCGACTTGTCATGTATATACGGCGACACTTCCGTTGTAGCGACATATGTAAAAGATACGTCGCTACACAAGGATTATAGATCAAATACAGATCAAAAACCACACCAGAGCACTCTCCCCATATGTAAAGAGCTTAGAGTTGAAAGCACATATAATATATAATATATAATATATTCCTGGAACAAAAAAATCCCGCCGTTGTGTCCCTCGTGGTTGGCATAATTGCCAAGATGCTATTTTGTGTCTAATCCAATTGCGCCACATCTCTTATTTTACAAACTTAGCGTTATCCATAGCGTAGCCAAACTCTCCAGTGTACACTGAAACTCCCTATCCATGGTTCACTGAAAGATATCTCCAGAAACCTATGTAGAGGAGACTCTTTACGTCTCTACGTCACACGGAGGAGTACATAGTAAATACATAGCGCCATGTTGAGGGGGGGAGCGACAGAGGGGCATAGTTGAGACGGAGACGCGACGCTGTGCATGTAGACGCATCGTTGTGTGTATTAGCCGAGTATTTAATGTTTTTCCCGAGCGCAATTGTTAAATAACTGTCCGTGTATTTGCTAGTGCTTTCTGTTAGAGAGAGAAGACTGATAGAGGGGCTTGCGGAGGTGATGGACGCAAGGCTTTCGGCTCTTTCCGCTGTGTTGTCTATACGCCCGGTGAAGAAGTACATCACAAGAGTCAAGCTGAGAGGTGGCGTAGTCACATCGCTTGTGTATTGGGTAGTCGCGGAGTGGGACGGTTGCGAGTTCTACGTCAAGATCTACAGGAAGTGGGGCGCAGACGGGGTGCTGAGACCGGTGGTCGGCCTCAGCCACGTGGCGCTCTGCAATGGCAGGTTGATGTACTACCCGGCGATAGATGTAGACGGCGGCAAGACCCCTCCCAGGAGGTATGTGGAGCAGGCTGTGGTGTATTGGGGGTACACCTCCGCGGCGAAGGGCAGGCGTGCGTGGCACATAGTCCTGCCGCCGGTTCCCACCAAGTCGCAGGCGGTTAAGCTGATGCGTCGCTACGACGACAACAAGCATCTGAAGTACGCACACATGCCGAGGAAGGCCGACTACTTCGACTTCGCAGTGTTGCGGGTAAGCAGCTACGCCCACTGGCGCGAGTGTGTCAAAGAGACGAAGTTTTCAGACGACCCCATGGCGAGACTCCACAAGTACCTGCGCTACATATACTGGGCGGGCTGGCATGCCTGCGAAGACTGAGGCAGAGGAGCTGGTAGAGGAGTTCGAGACGAAACTCGACAAGTGGGAGCGGGAGGGGAGAGACGTAGAGGGTCTGATAAACGACGTAGAGTGGCTCGAAGGAATCTACCACAACGTAAAGGGAGACGCGGCGCAGGCTGCAGAGGATTGGTGCGCCTTCGTCTGGGCCCACCTAAGGCGCAAGGGCATCGAGGAGGAGGAGACCAGGCTGATATGCGCGTGGCGCGCGTGGGCAATGCTGAACTACGTAGATGAGCTGGAGTACGCCTCTGAGTACATGGCTACCCACGGAGTCTGGAGCATCATCAAGGGCTGGTTCCTGGACTACATATGGCTAGACGGAGACTTCACCGACATGATACCTAGACACATACGGAATGAAACGTGGGAAGAGGTGAGGAGGGAGACCGACTGGCAGATCTCCTACCCGCCGGAGACATTCGGCGTCTTGTTGCGCAAGCTGGCGTCCTACTGGGTGAGGAGCCGGAGGAGGTACGAACAAGCCACTCCAGCCGAGAGATATGAGATGGCTAGGACGCTTGCCCCCAAGCTGATAAGAGAAATGAGACGCCACCTCTGCAACCCGCCGAGACTGGGCTATGGCCCGTTTAGACCTAGGTCGCTTGTATTCAACGTAATGGTTGTGGAGAACGCGGCGAGAGAAACAGGCGAGACCGACCTGGAAGACTTCCTGGCGAACCTCAGACGTAGACTAGACGTAGAGAGCAGGAGGGTAAAGGAGTGGTGTTAGAAAAAATAAAAAACCGTTGCCATATATGTTGCAATGTCGTACACAGTTAGGTTCTGCAACGTCAACGACCAATATGTACGCTACTTCATTGTGTGTGTAGACAAGAGGTGGGGCGACGCTGGCTGTCAGCCGTGGACTGGCGACTGGGTGGACACAGGCGCCGCAACTCCTGGGGAATGCATAACCTCCCCCTCCTTCACTCCGACTTGGGTGCTCACTGCAGTTACCTCATCAGACGCTGGCTACTACTACTCGGTGGAGTTTCTCGACTCCCAGGGCAGGGTGGTCAAGAGGTGCGACCGGGTAGACAGAAACAACCCATGCTACCTAGACGTGACGCAACCAACACCAACGCCTACACCCACGCCTACGCCATCCCCCAGCCCCACTCCCACGCCAACGCCGACTCTGCAGGATAAGTCTAGCATAACGTCGTATAGCGTTTCGAACAGCAGTCCACGCGTGCTTGATTGGATTAGGGTGGATTTCAGTGCGCATATAGACTCCACGAGCAACAAATACCAGCACTGCGTCGGCATAGTGTATGTTGACGGCCCTACATCTACAATAGACGTACTTGTGCCAGGCCCTGGCGGAGAGGTTCCCTATCAGCTGTCGAAGGGGCAGGGGACGTATACATGCGTCTCGGAGATATACAACACCTGCTACAGCTGGAGCGACTACAGAAAGCTGAGATTCAGCAAAGAGGGTCAGTACAGTCTCAAATTAGTAGCTGGCTACGCCGCTGGAGGGGCAGTACAGGCGACAGACTACAGAGACATCTACATCAACGTACAGCCGACACCAACGCCCACACCTACTCCGACACCTACACCAACGCCTACCCCTACCCCGACGCCAACGCCAACTCCGTCTCCGTCGCCAACACCTACACCGCCGCCGTCGCCTACGCCTCGTCCGGTCTCGGATTGGCTGATTATTGCAATACTCATTGCATTGCTCGTGGTGCAGGTTTTGGCGTTGTTGCTACTGAGCAGAAAGAAATAAACCGTTTTTTAAAAAATAAATATTGGCGTGTAGCGTGTAGCATGACGTGTCAGTGGAGTAGGGAGTTCTACAACACGGGGTGGAACAAGACGTGTTTCAACAACCCATGCGATGTGCCTGCGTCGAGCATAGCTTATGTGGCCACATCAACGGGGGACGGAATCGACAGGCTTGTAGCAATAGCCGTAGACGGCGCCGAGTTGCTTAGGTTCATCACGCCGTTTGGAGACCAGATATCTGGAGAGCTCAAGCTACCGCAGGAGCTGTGGGACGCCGCCAGAGACAGGGAGGTATGCGTACTCTTCACCACATTCGCCGCGGGAGGCGGCGGCTGGAAGTTGACAGTCGGCTACACGTCCCCTAGCGACTCCCGCTTCCCTAAAGTCGTCAAGTATCCTCTGTGGTTCGTGGAGTGGATAACTTCGCAGAAGAAGACTCTGGGCGGCCGCATTGGGGCGTATGTAGACGGTTTTGTTCTGAACATGACTGGACACAGAATGGAGGAAGGCGGCGGCGTAAACAGGACGTTTGTCTTAAGGGTAGACGGGAGGGAGGTGTGGAGACAGACGTTCCCCAACTGGCGCTGGCAACCTGGGCAGAGCGTCGTTCAGCCCATCTACGTCAGCTACAAAGGCTACGCTGGAGACGTGGAGCTGACGTGCGAAAACTGCGGCGACATATGGGTAGTGTCTGGCTGGGCGTACAGACTTACCAGCTCCACATCACCCACATCGCCACACCTGCTGGCGCTCATCGGCGCAATCTCTGCGTTTACCTCAGCCTACACATCTTTAAAGTAAGTTTTTATGTCTCTGTCTAGAGTAAGCTATGTCTGTTGACACCTACCCGACTCAATACGAGTGGGGTGTCGTTGTTGCAACTTGGAGAGACGGCTTTGCCTACGTAGCGCCTTGGTGGGGCAAGTACTGCCTATACTCGCTTAGGGAGAAGAGGGAGGTCAAGTGTGTAGACATCCCGTTGTCGCAGTGCAGGCAGAGGGGTGAGAACTGCTGGGTGTACGGAGCGCCGGTGTGGAGGTCTGTGTCGGGCAGTGCGATTGAGGCGGTGTACCTCACTGTGTTTGATGGTAAGGCCATAGCTGGGAGAATAACGGCATCGCCCACAGACGTCAGTTTTGAGGTCTTGAAGGAGGTTCCAGTTAATGCGTGGACGGGCTCTACGCTCGACGCCACGTTTACGTGGCCTAGGATGTGGGTGAAGGGCGAAGGCGCTGAGATAAACTGCGTCTACAAGGTGGACTTTGAAAGCGGTACAGCCACCAAGATTGGGTGCTACGGACCTGGAGGGGGTGTATACCACATATGGCCCATGACTGTGTGGGACAAAGAGACGGAGCTGGGCCCCGGGAGGTGGCTACTCAGTAGCCACCACTACTGGATAGTAGGGGCGTTTGCATACCTACACGTCTTCGACCGCTATCGTGGACAGCCGTCTAAGTCGTACACTCAGTACGACTCATGTAGCGGCTCCTTCTCCGCCAACGACAAGCTTCTAAACGGACCGTGGCACGGCTACTCAATCGTGTGGGGCAGGTCGGGCGGCATAGGGAGCAGTTCATGCATACATGTATTCCGGAGACCGTTCTCAGAGAGGGTCGCCTTCTTCAGACACCCAATACCAGACAACCCCAAGTCTCTACTTCCGCTGTATGCGGACAAAGACGGCTACACAGTGCTTGAGGTGCATGAGCATTATGGATCCCGTAGCGGCAGTGCGAGAATTATGAGGATGGACTCATCTGGGCTGAGTACTGTAGAGGAGCTGGGCAGTACTGCGTGGGCCGACCACGAAAACCATGCGCACTACTACGACGCGGCGGCGGGCGAGGTGGTTGCCATCTTCGTCGCTGGCAATAAGGCACATGTGATAAGGTACAAGGGGCAGGGCAACTACGCCACAGGCACGTCGCGCGCGTTGCCGAGATACTACTTGACAAACACAGGCGAGATAAAGGTGGTGGCTGCCGGAAGGCTGGTAGGGTGCGAGCCAGAGAGCCAGTGCGAATACATATCCCCCACGCCCTCTCCCACACCTACATTGTCAATACCTCTACTGCTGGCAATAGCCGGGGCGACGTCGGCATTTACTGCCGCCTACACAAGTAGCTGAAAAGCTAATCTTCTAGGGCCAACTGCAACGCAACTGCGTTTGGGTTTTTATAGCTGGCTACTTGCGCAACCTCCTTTACAACGCCTTCTAGAGTCTCCGGTATGTACTTAACCACGGCGTCTATCAAGGCGCCGTAGAGCTTAGTCTCAGCCTCCAGCTCCTCGACCCGGGCGCGGAGCTCTCCAACCTCTTTGATAATCTTGTCTTGGTGCTGTTTGAAATCCCAGATGGTGTTCAGCGCCTCTGCGACTTTGCGCGCAGCCTCCTCAGGCGACATGTCAGCCAAAGCCTTTTCGTCTATTCCGCGCTCCTTAAGCACAGCCATAGCCAGAGGCGTGAGGAGCTTAACAAGCTCTGCCGTAAACGCAGACATCCACTCCGCTGTTTTGCCAACCTGCGACGCCACCCGCTGGATAACTTCACCGATTGCGCTCTCTGTGGCGACTCTCGTCTTCTGCTCAGTGCGGGCATACTGTTTCTCTGGCTTGTCCACCTTGTAGCCGTAGCTGTAGACATACGCCTCAAACTCATCCCACGGCATGATGTTGCCACAGCGTTGCGCGTAGTCGTTGCGCGAGCCTACCTTGTTCGCCTGTATGCACTGGTACACTTGTTCCAACATGTCAGTAAGCGACGGGTTCTCGCTTCTGAGCAACTCTCTGAGTATTGGCCACACCTCCACAAACCGCTTAATTACAAGCGAAGGCATGAGAAAGTGAAGACACAAATATTTAACTATGCTCCCAAGGCGATTACATGTCGTGTCCCTCAAATGCGCCATGTGCCCCAATTGACCAGTGCTACTACGAGGGTGGGGTCTGCGTCCAGGACTGCCCAGACAGAGACCCCTTGCGGTGGTGCTGTTGCCAAGTAACTTAGCCAACACCTACCCCTACCCCAACCCCAACTCCTACACCGACACCCACGCCTACACCCACCCCGACACCCACGCCACCACCAACACCTACTCCCACTCCCACGCCTACTCCGACGCCTACGCCGACACCTATGCCACCAGACATGTCTCTGTATATAGCGTTGGCGATACTGGGGGCGGTAACGTCGTTTGCTACTGCATACGCAAACTCATAATACTTATATACATTTTTTTGGCTGTAGCACATGTCTTCGGAGTGTCCCAGCGGCACCATATGTACTGGCGTGACTGAGTGCACAGCGGCAGGCGGGCGTTGCGTCCAGAGCTGTTCACTCGGCTGTTGCTGTCAGTACCCGCCTCCGCCGTCTGACAACGCTATTGTGTACAGCTACAACATCAGCAACTCAAGACCATATGTTAACCAGCCAGTGAGGATTAGGGCGACTGGCTACATCACTGCGTCGAGCGGTCAGTACGACTTCGCCGTCGGCGTGGCGTACCACGACGGCCCTGCCGACAGCATAAACTCGCCGTGTGGCAACTTGAGGAGGGGCTACATGTGCTACACCAAGGCGCCAAATAGAAACGTAGGCACCATGTGGACGCATGAGGGCGACTACGTCTTCCTCCAGCCTGGCACCTACGAGATACGCATAGCCGCAGGCTACATCGCAGGCGACGTGATATACGTCACAGACTACAAAGCCGAGTACATCTCTGTACAAGAGCCGCAACCATCTCCAACACCCACTCCTACTCCAACACCTACCCCAACTCCGACGCCTACTCAGCCGCCTCCGTCGCCGACTCCGCCCCCCACCCAGCTTCCTCCGTGGTGGGTTATCGCCGTGTTTATAGCTATGTTGTTGATGATGGCGGTCGCCGTCGTTGTAGCTAGTCGCTAGACTTAAATTGATGTAGACATTTTTCCACATGCGGAAGAAGAACGTAGTACTGATAGACGAGGAGAACAAGAGACTTTTTGTGAGAGAGATGGACAGCTTTGCACTGCGGATGCAGGCAGAGGGTTGGTCTGTGCACGTGGTGGGCGAGCTGAGGCTGATGACCGGCACAGTGGTTAGGTGCTCCCCCCCTTTCGGCAGAAATGGAAGATACTACACCGCAGCTCACTGCGTAATGGACTCGCCGCCCTTCTTCGCAGACTGCTTAAGCGGTCTGTACTACCCGACGATAAAGAGGGGCAACGTAGTTGAGAAGAGCGACTTGGTGCCGTATGGCTGGTGGTGCTGGTTCCAAGACTGCGTCAACAAGTACGACTATGCGGTAATAGACGTGGGCAACGAGGGAGACCCGCCACAATTGATACTCTCCCTCGGCTCGACAGACGGCCACCTGGCGGGCTACACGCCTGTGCCCGACTACAAAGACAACCCCATAGGGAGGCAGGTCACATACACGTCATATGACTACTTTGACCTTACGCTGAAGAAGATAACGACGAAGATAATCGGAAGAGGCAGGGCGTGGGCCGCCGGGCCCAACAACCAGCTCTACCAATTCGAGGTCTACTACGCATACGACCCAGAGATACTAGCCAGGCCAGGCTACTCCGGCTCAAACGTCTACGTCTTGTAATGTACGTCTTTTTTGTTTCGGTGGGCCCAGGGGAAACCCGCTGGGCCCTCTACTACACCCTCTCCACCCTCTCCACCGCCGGTAGGGTCTACGTCCACTTCGACACTTGGGAGGAGTACCAGAGACATAAGGAGATGGTTGACCAATATGCAGATACGGTGGTTCTGGCGCGTAGGAGGGTTGGGCTGGCGCAGGGCAGGAGCTGGGCAATAGAGCAGTTGCCAGACATGGAGCCGAACGCTGACTACATATGCACAGCCGACAGCCACGTGGTCCTGCTGAAGAGCTTCACATGTCGCGCGTATGCATGTGATGTCAAGAGATGCGACTACCCGCCAGAGAAAGACGACAACCCGCACTCAGTACTGCCGTGCACTGGGCACTACGGACAGGCGTACTGGAACTTTAGGTACCAGACGTTTATCTACAGTTGCAGACACAAGCCGTTCTCCTACAACCCCCTCATATGCATACGACGCGACGTCGCGAAGGCGGTTAGGGATCTCTACGCCAAGTACGGCCTGCCTGTAATCCCGTGGGAGGAGTACGGCGCAGACCAGCAACAGATCTACGTCTCGGTGTTTCGGCTGTACGGCCTAGAGGAGACGGAATGCGTCGAGGGGCCAGTCTATTTACACAGAGCCAACAAGCCAGACTACCCATTTTGGCGGAGCAGATGGACGCCAGAGAGGTTGAGGAAGTACGTCATAGCCAGGTCCTGCTTCCTCAAGCTACACTACCCCAGGGAGCTGTGGCCACTCATAGGCAACGAGCCTGCGTCGTGCCCAATACCAGACGACGTGGTGAAACAGCTAAACGACGAATTCCGCTACGGCTATGCAGACTTCCTGCAGTGGTTTAGACGATACGTCGGCGGACAAGACGTAGAGCTGTTTAGAAGAGAGGCGGCGGCGCTGGGTTTAAAGATTTAAGCACTCAAAGACGCACGTCTATGCATGCAGACGTCAAGATAGACCTAAAGAAGTGGGCCGAGACGTTTTTCCGAAGAAACCCGAAACTCGCCGACTCGGGGGAGGTGTGCATAGGCGTGGACTACGTGGGGCACTGTAGCGCAGACGCAATGGCGTGGGGGCTCCTCCTCTTGTTTAAAAACGCAAAGAAGGCAGAACTTATAGTGGAGGGCACAGACGAGCCAGAAAGACTAAAGGAGTTGCTGTACAGAGTACTAGCAATGGACGTAGGCCCATGACGGCGCCAAACGCCGAGAACTACTACGGCTGGCACCTGGCAGAGAGGAGGAGGCAATGCATCGCTGAGGGGTGGCAGGCCTGGGTAGAGGAGTGGCAACGTGCGGTCGAGAAATGGCAGACTTGGGCGGAAAGATGGCAACGCGTGGCGGAGAGGTGGCAAACAGCCGCCGTCAAGTACATATCCACGCTGGCAGACCAACGGCGGACAGAACACAGAAATCTAAAGGAAATAGGTTAGATTAACTCAAAACTTTGAAATTCTGGACGGTGGGCTAGAAATGCAGTCAATGTTTTTTAACATCTACACGTATGTCGCTGTGAGCTGGACGGACTACGCGCAGACGTACGACGAGTACGTCTCTAGGCTTAAGTCGCTTGGGCTGGAGTTGCGTGAAGTGGGCAGAAGCATCAGAGACAGACCGATCTATGCGGCCTACGCCAGCTCTGGGCCAGCCGTCTTCATAACAGCTGGCCAGCACGGCAACGAGCACCCAGGCCCGGAGCTGATGCTCCACTTCCTCAGAGACTTAAAGACGTGCAACTTCTTAGTCAAGGAGAGCGCGTTGTGTAGAGTTAGATACGTCGTGGTGCCTGTGGTGAACCCAGACGGCTTCGACGCCTGGCAGAGGACAAACGCCAACCACGTAGACCCGAACCGCAACTGGCCGGCGGGCTGGGGCGGGCCGGGCTCTATGCCAGGCTCTTGTTGCCCAATATGCAGAGGAAGCTCGCCGCTGGATCAGCCAGAGACGAGAGCCGTCTACAGCCTTCTTTCATCTGAGAGCTACGCCGTACATATAGACCTCCACTCCGGCACAGAAGTGCTGGCGTGGCCGCCTGGATGCGCCCAGCTAGGCGCCTCCCGGTTCGCTGAGCTGTACAGAAAATTAGCCCAGAGACATGTAGAGATAGCGTCGAAATACGGCATAACTCCGTATGACTACGGAAACATAATCGAGAAGTATGCAGACGTGCCGCCGGAGCTCCTCGCCATGAAGATATACGAAGCCTGCGGAGCCGTAGACGACACAGTGGACTACAAGCTGAACAAGCCGTCTTTCGTATTAGAGATCTCAAGCCCATACAACCCGCCCTACTCCGCACTAACCAGCTACTACTACCCGCGGTTGCAGGCGGTCCTGGCTTCTCTGGCGGAGTATGCATACAGCACCCAGCCGCCAGCCACCATTCCGACGATACTGCCGATACTAGCTGGCACAGTTTCAGCATTCTCATCTGCGCTGTACACCGCGTTAAGAGCGGAAAGCTTTTAAATAAAGAAAAATGACATACACATGAACGCTCTGGCAAGAATACTAGGCGCGTTTCTGCTGTCTCTACTGCTTGGCCTAGCTGGGTATGTGGTGGGAGTCGCGGTGCAGTGGGTGTTTGCCACGGTGGTTGCGGCTGGGTTAATAGCAGGCGCAATTGGGGCCGTGCTTAGGATAACCCCAATGGACTTCATAGCAGTGTGGCTGATAGGTATAGCTCTGGTGCTAGCGCCGCTAGGCCCCTTCGCGCTACTAGCCACCATCGGGTACGTGTTGGCAGTATCCAGTTTCTTTGCAATACTGAGCAACTTGTACTTCATAGTGAGGATAAGCGAGCTCACCGACGAAGAGAGAAAAGCGCTACTAAGTCTCTAAACCCCCGTTTTTTCCATCCCCTTAAAGACTGGCGATAAGCTTATTAGCTGGTAGCTACTAGTAACCATGGCCAAGGTTGACCTGCTAATATACCCAGTGGCAATTGAACAATGGTACCCACCTCCTTCGAAGGAGTATGAAGAGTTGAAGAAAAAATTAAGCGAGGTTGAACCGCCAGATTCCTACGGCATATTGGCGAATAAAGGATTGGCTGAATTAGCAAAAGTAATCGAGGAACGGCTAAATAAACTCGGCCTTCCCTACATAGACATAAGGGGACTAGAGCCTCCGACTGAAAAAGACGAAGAAGAGATAATAGAACTAGCTGAGACGGCACTAGCGAAGAAGTTTAAGAAAAAGTATGGAATAAAGTTAGAAGGTATCCATACACTGAGGGTGCCGCGGTACGACGAGTGGAAGGACCCGCCTGAGGAGGGCTCGACGACGAACTGGCTCTGGCTGGCGGCGGGCGTCGCAGGCGCAGTAGCGGTGCCCCTACTCTTAAGGTGGCTGTCAAAAAACCCCTAACCCAATTTTTCTACTCTGGTTTTCCCAGGTGTTACTGTAGGTAAAAGACGCTGTAAACGCAGCTATCCCAGCCGCCCCTATCAACATTGGCAGGTTTAGAGATCCGGTTGTGTAGGATGCGGTTAGGCTGTCTGCAGTTGGGGCGGTGCTGGGTTGCCCATCTGACGCGTCGTATACATCAGCTATTTCTATTGTCAGCACTTTGTCGCAACTCGGCATTGGTCTCCAGTCATCTATTTCTGCTGTAGATGGGCTAGACGCTATGGGTTCCCTCCTCTGCGGGAAACCCACTTCGGAGCACCACGTATATACCTTAGCCCGTAGCGGCTTGTATGTGAGCAGGTCCACCACTCTGTATTCACCTCCCCGGTACTGTATGGCTGGAGCAACTCCGTTGTATGTAATTAAGCAGACGTGATATACGTCGCCAGTCAAGACGATGTATGGCAGGTCTACTTGCAATACAGAGGCGCCCGGCGTGACTGGGTATGGCAGTTCAACTTTCTCCACCGCGTCGCCTGTGTGTATATCGACTACGCGCATCTCTGCCGAGTTTACGCGCAAGTCCAGCCCGTACCGCGTCATGAAGTAGCGCTTAGTGAAGCCTAGTTGCATCTTGCTTCCGTCTGGCTTGAGCAGAACTCCGACGTCGCCAAAGAGCCACCCGCCCAGCTCAGGCACTGACTGGACGCCCCTGCCGTAGTACGGCGCCTCGACGCCTAGGCTCAGACACGAGTCTTTCATGTACCTAGTGGACCTCCACCGCCTAGTCAACACGTCCCAAGCGCATCGATACACCTGTGAAGACTTGTACTCCCCGGGGCTCCACGCCACATAGAACGTGTTGTTGTCGTATGGCAACACGCCTAGAGACGCGTAAGTGGTGTATGGCGCAAACAGCCAGTCGTCTGCGTAGCCGCTCAGCGTGTATTTGTATATCCTAACCCCGGTGTCGTGGCCGTCTACATATATGTAGGGAGGGATGTAAAACGGCGCCGCGAAGTTCCCGTCGTCGCAGGCATACCTAGGCGCCGGGCACAGCATGTCGCACTGCCCGCCGTCTGTGCAGACCTCAAACTCCGCCCCGCATGGGTTGTATGGACACACGCACCTCGGCCCCTGCCCATCCCCATAGCCGAAGAAGTGGTACGCGACGCCGCCGACGTATAGATGTAGCGCGTACAGCCTGGCGAAGTCGTTTGTGTGCTTTATGAACTGCACAAGCCTGCCGTCGCGGGTAAATATGCCAACGCCGTAGCCCGCACCATGGAAATAGATGTAGTTGCCGATGGTCTTAAGCGTGGCTTCGTTGCCAAGAGACCTTGGTACAGAAAAAAGACATTTAACTTCTATCATGCATATATATCCAACACAACTAGGTGCGACTCCTCAAGCTCCACCTTATATGGCAGATCTGTTTTAATCAGTTCAGTTACTGGACATTTATATGCGTGGTAGAACTCCAATATGTAGTAGTTTTTTGTCTGGCTTGGCGCTGATATCTCTATGTGGCCCTGGAGGTCGTAGACGCCCTGCCCGACGGACCACACCAAGTAGTACGCGGCGTCTCTAGCCACGCCAGTCTCGTCGGGCTCCCATTTACCAACACCTATGAACTGTAGCCTTACCTGTCCAGTCTTAGCAATACACTGCCCTATTGTTATCCTAGACATCACCTTTTTGGCCCAGTCAGGCTCTATCCGAACGTTGCTGACAGCCACCCCAGCAACCAACCCGCCGAGGAACGACCCGACGCCTATAGCCACGTCCTTCCAGCCCATGGCTACTTGCGACGTGAAAAATATAAAGTTTTCAACTCCAGCAATCAGCGCTATGCCTTATACTCCTCGTGTATTCTGCCTCTTATGTAGAACATGGCTCTGGCGTCGTATATCGTGATGGGCGTCGGGGTTGGGTTGATGAACTCCACAGCCACAGTCTCTATCTCGATTTCGAAGTTGGGGAGCACCACGGCGTTGTATATGCGCGACACGTCGTCGTATTTGCTTGTGCAGATGTATGTGGAGGGGCAGATGAATCCGTACTGGTACAAATACCTAGGAGAGGTCTCAGTATATTCACCGTCGAACGAGATGCGGAACACCACGTCTGGCGAGTCGGCAACTACGTGGCCGTAGACGGGCACGACGGAGTCGGCCGCGAGACGGCCGGCCACAACCTTAATCCCGGGAGTCAGCAGGAAATTCTTCATCGCATATACTTTAGCCGTTCCTCCACGTGCCCTAAGAGCCGTAGGCGCAGGTATGGGCTTAACAACCGTCTCCATGCACAAAACTATGCACGTATTTATTTACGTTTCTAAAACCGCGGCGGCCAACCCCCCGCCCAAAGAGCGGGGTTTCTGCGCTTTAAAGCATATAAAAACGTGTCTACATTACTCAGGTGGCTGAGCTACAGGGGTTGATTGACTACAGCAAGATAAGAGGGAGGGATTCAAACATCACCTTAGCAAGCATTGGAGGAGTTCCAGTCACTGCAAGAGACTGGTCAGCAGATTTAGCGAAGTTGCAGAACCTCGACGTCGCGCTGTCGTCGCTACGGCCGTCGCGCTCCCCAGCCACACAAGATTTAAACAGCTACAGCCTCGCTGGCGGCGACTCGGTATCGGTGACTAAGCAGGCACAAGACGGCTGGAGCGCGTTGGTGGCGACTGTCAGAGCTACGTATGCGACTGACGCAACCGCGGGCGTGAGGGTGCTGTGGCTCTACTCGCCAGATGGCATCAACTTCGACTCGGTCAACGACGCCGTGGCGCAGGGCAACTACTACGACCTCTCCTTCGCCGCCAGCGACACGGCGCAGGCCACCCTGCTCATACCGCTCTTCGCGCCCTACGTGCAGATTCTGATAATCAACAAAGATAGCTCAAACGCCGCCACGGTAAGTCTCTGGACTCTGTTCATGAGATGAACTGGCTCTACTGGTACACGAAGAGCAGGCAGTATAGAGACCCCCGGCGTGCGGTAGGTAGCGCCATTGCGAGGATAGACCCCGCGGCGGCAGACGTCTACAAGCTGAATGTAACCGCGTCTCCAGACGATGTGGCTAGGTTCATCAGCTATACGATACAGAGCGGTATAATGACCGCCGACGACTGGGCGGCCATACTAGACATACCTGGGGTAAGTCCCGATTTCGCGTCATCTATACTGAATAGTCCCAATATTACAGCGGACTTGGCCGCCATGATTCTAAACTCTCAGAATATTACGCTTAGTAAAGTTAGCTCCATTCTGATGTCTCCAATGATTGTAGCTGACAGAGTGCAGAGTATACTCTACGCTATGCCATTTAACAAGAGACTTATCGAAATACTCACCTACGGAGCGCCTAATGTCACGTTGGGGGCGAACGTGACGTTTTCGAATGTTAACCGCTTTAATGTCTTGAATCTCAACGGCTACACATATACCGCCGATGGCAACCCCCACGTCATAATTGCCAATTACGTTATCGTTCCCTCTAACTCTGTATTGGCTAAGACTCCGACAGGTGGCGCTGGCGGTAGCTCAATAAAAGTATTTACCATTACCCCTGGAGGTCCTGGTGGCGGTGGTTTGATTATAATTGCTTACAGATTAGATGTCGCTAGCAAGATTTCTGCAAATGGCGCTAACGGAGCGTCACTGACCAATATGTTCGTCTCTGGTACTGCCCCTGGCGACAACGGCGGCCCTGGCGTGTTTGCGTTAGTTGACAATGATCAAGTGGGGAGCGGTGGCGGAGACAATGGCGATAGAAATGGCGGTGGTGGTGGCAATGCCGATACTGTCTCTGGAGGTAGGGGAGGCGGTAGCTCTATTATTTCCTATGCTACGTATAACGATCTAGTTGAGAGCGTGAAACGGGCGGCGATAGATTGGGTGTTGGTTAATGTGTTTGGCAAATCGCCAACCACAACTACACAATTTATTAATGTATATGGCAGTGGCGGCGGTGGCGGTGGCTCGGTTAGTAATGGCAATGGCGGTGGAGGTGGGGGTGGAGGAGGGCAAGTGATAATTCTATCTATTGAGCTCAACAACTTGGGTGAAATAACGGCTAATGGCGGTAATGGCGGCGATGGTGGCGGTGACAACGCTAACGGCGGTAATGGCGGCGGTGGTGGCGTTGTATATGTGTTTTACGAGCGCCTGTTAAGTCTTGGCACATTGAGAGCAGACGGTGGCGCAGGCGGCAGTCCAAATGGTCAATCTGGTAAGGCAGGAACGGCCAAGGCTGTGGCGGTATGAAGAAGCTGAACATAGTGTCTATAGACTGCGTCTGCGGCGCCATGTTGTACCCGCCGCCAGAGGTGAGCGACGTGGGCAAGCGGGACTACGTCGAGGAGCTAATATTATCAGTCGAAACAGCTGAACCGCCAGCTACGCCACCAGCTGGATCGGGACCGCCAGCTACGCCACCAGCTGGATCGGGACCGCCAGCTACGCCACCAGCTGGATCGGGACCGCCAGCTACGCCACCAGCTAAGCCAGATGATGTTGTACAGAGACGGGTCTCGGAGCTATCTGCCAAGGCCGCAAACGTTCAGACTCAGACAACTACAGAGACGGTTACTGTAGATACGCCAGACGGCCCCGTGCGTATAACTATTACCAAAGCCAAAATAATTGCACGGAGGTACATGTCGACGCAGAAACAAGACGGTCTCTACTGCCCCAGATGCGGCCGCAACGTGGTGACAATAACTTGGCCGTCTTAATAACTAAGATAGAGCTGACGTGGCTGTTTGGTTTTGTGAACACCGGATTTGCCGTGTGGAGCCTGCTCCCATTCATGGAAATGGACGGCGAAAGGATGATGTCCGACAAGCTTAGATGGGCGGAAATGATGACTTCAGCAGTCCTGCTGTTGATACTGTCGGTAACAATAGCAATCAAGACGGGGACGGGGGCCGCGCTATGAGCCGCATCATGACATAAGTCGCTGGCCACGGACCCAGGCCCCCGCCCCAACTACACAATTTCCCCAGTTTAAAAACATAACTGTATTTTTGTGTGTTTTGTTGTGTTTAGAGGTGTGTTTTTCTAGACGGCTGTCCGCATCTGCACATCTTTGGGGCCAGCTGTCTGCATCTGTAGACATCCGTGCGCAACTGTGTATATCTGTGCACATTTCTCGACAGCTGTGCGCATCTGTCTGCATCTCTTGACAGTAGCGCATAGAGGTGCATAGTTGTCTGCAACTGTGTATAGAAGTGCGCATCTGTAGGCATCTGCGCGCAGCTGTGTATAGAGGCGCATATCTGTGAGGCGGGATGCCGTGTTCTGC